>Ga0075017_100002914_pt1 | contig 10743 bp, 7 predicted proteins | sample AleBraG_ABR_2012_FD_71475 | JGI IMG/M metagenome (GOLD analysis project Ga0075017, IMG submission 71475) | Freshwater sediment microbial communities in response to fracking from Pennsylvania, USA - Alex Branch Run_MetaG_ABR_2012 | ecosystem: Environmental > Aquatic > Freshwater > Creek >...
CCCAATTCCGGAAAATTACTGACCACCGTGGAGCCCTGCCGAACTTCCTATTTGGCGTTATGGCGCATCTCGGCCTGGCCCGTGCCTATGCATTGGATGGCGATGCAGTCAAAAGTCGCGCCGCGTACGAGGAGTTCTTTGCCCTCTGGGAAGCCGCCGACTCCAACATTCCTATCTTTCAGCAGGCCAAGATGGAGTATGCGAGGCTTCGGTGAGACGGCGATGCGCGGAGCTGGCAAGACCGTCAAAGATCTTGGGGGCTCGCACGCAAAGGAATGTTACTGTGGCCGCTCGGGAGTAGCTGTGAAGCCTGCCACTTTAGCTCCGCCGACTCTCCGTTTTGGCGTGTTTGAGCTCGATCCTCGGACTGGGGAACTCCGTAAGAAAGGCATGAAGATCAGGCTGCAGGGCCAGCCAGTAGAAATCCTCGTCATGCTCCTCCAGCGCCCAGGCGAGACCGTCACCAGGGAAGAATTGCAAAAGAAGCTCTGGCCGGCCGACACCTTTGTGGACTTCGAGCAGGGACTGAATAACGCGATGAAGCGGCTTCGGGTGGCGTTGGACGACTCGGCGGAAAGCCCGCGCTTTGTCGAAACTCTACCCAGGCGGGGCTATCGTTTCATCGGACGCGAAACCCAAAGATACGGGCAGAATCACAAAGCTCCGAAGACCATCGACTCGCTCGTGGTGCTACCCTTTGTGGACGAGAGCGGCGACCCGGATGCTGACTACCTGGGCCAAGGAATTGCCGAGACGATTATCAATACGCTTTCGCAAATCAGAAAACTACGTGTCGTTCCTCGCGACACCGCATTTCATTTCAAGGGACCCGAGGTGAACCCTCAAGCGGTGGCAAACTCCCTTAACGTGCGGGCGGTACTTACGGGACGGGTGCTTCATCGAGGCGAGAGCCTTATTATCAGTGCGGAGCTGATTGATACCGCGACGGACTCGCAGCTATGGGGCGCACGCTACGGCCGCAAGATGGCGGATATCTTTAATGTGCAGGAGGAAATCGCCAAAGAGATTTCCGAAAAGCTGCGGTTGCAGCTATCACGGGAGGACAAGGAACAGCTCACCAAGCGCCCCACCCAGAGCCCCGAAGCCTATCATCTTTACCTACGTGGCTGCTTCCATATGCACAAATGGACCCCTGAAGGCGTGCGGAAGTGCTTAGCGTGCTGCCGACAGGCTCTCGAGATCGATCCGGCTTACGCTCGGGTTCAAGCTCTCGTGTCTCATGTATATCTCATGATGGGGTTCTTTGGGTTCACTAGGCCTCGCGATGCGTTTGCACGCGCCAAATCCGCCGCTCTCAAGGCACTAGAAATCGATGGAGCGCTGGCCGAAGCGCACGCGGCGCTGGGTTCTGTGCCGCTCTATTTCGAGTGGGACTGGCCGGAAGCCGAGAAGCAATTTAGGCAAGCGCTTGAAATCAGTCCAAACTCGTCTGACATTCACAGGAAACTTGCTGACTGGTTTGGCGTCATGGGCCGCTATGATGAAATGGTGACTGAGGCCCAGATTGCAGTTCAACTAGATCCTCTGTCGGTGAGCGCCATCCTTACGCTGGGCTCAGGCTTCTATGAATGCCACCGAGATGCCGAGGCCACGGAACAGTTGCAGAAGGCCCTGGAGCTAAATCCCGACTTCGTCTGGGCGGCGTATTTCCTCGCGTTTTTGTACAGCGCCGATGGAAGGCACGAAGAAGCGTTCACCCTTCTGGCTAGCGCACCTGACACCCCAACCACGAGGGCTTACGTGGCTCTGGCGCATGCTCGGGGAGGCCACCGAGAGAGGGCCCTGGAAATTGCTCACGAGCTTGAGCGGCAGCCTCGGCGGGACTTCTCAGGGTATGTACTCTCAGCCGTGCACGGTCTTCTGGGGGAAGAGGACGAGGCGCTAACAATCCTGGAGGAGCTGTTTGAAGAGCGACTGGGAGCGCTTGTATTTCTTAACTTCCGGAAACATGATGCCCTTCGTGGCTCGCCGCGCTTCCAGGATCTCCTGCGCCGAATCGGACTGCCGCAGGTGCCAGGGCAGGCGTGACAACTCCGGCTCTCTTCCTTTACCCACCCGTTTGCTTTCCGGTTCTCAGTCGGGTAAACCCTCTTTACAATCCTCCCTCGGCAAGTCGCGAGATCATTTTTTTCCGAAATGGAAACCTTTCTGGACAACGTTCCTGAGGAGCTGCAGCGATCGCGGATGCACCCTCTTCGCGAGGCGTGCTCTAGAGCGGTCGCTTAGTGTCCACGGCCATAAGTACAAGCGAGAGACAATCAAGGCACTCTGCCGTGCTGCACGGTAGTGCTCTCACCGGGTCAATCAGGAGAGGCGGATGTCTCGGAGTCTTGTCCACTCAAGTCATGATTCTGCGGGTACGAGAACTTCTCTCGCGCAGAAATTCCAGCCCTAACTCGCTTCTAAACCGCTCTGTTCCGCCTCATCATGATGCGATTCGAGTCGAATTGACAGGTCACGTCGATCTGCATTAAACCAGTTGATCTCGCTGCGCGGAAATATTACTCAGTCACAGGAGCGTCGAACCATGCACCGTCGAACCGTGAGACTCAATGGGCTGCTAGGGGTTGCTCTCGTCTTAGGGCTGAGTGTCGGACTCTGCGCCGCGCAGGAGATAACGGTGGCAGCGGCCGCCGACCTGCAATTTGCCATGCAGGAAGTGGGGGCGCGCTTCCAACAGGAATCCGGAAAGACTGTGAAGCTGATTTACGGCTCTTCCGGCAACTTCGCGCAGCAGCTTCAGAACGGCGCACCGTTCGACATGTTTTTCTCCGCTAACCTGGACTATCCCAGGCAGCTTGAGGCCGCCGGACTTACCGAACCTGGCACCTTCTATCAATACGCGATCGGGAAAATTGTCGTCTGGGTAGCGAGCGATTCCAAGCTGGATCTCAATTCGGGTTTGAAGGCATTGCTGGATCCATCGATCAAGAAGATTGCCATCGCTAATCCGCAACATGCGCCCTACGGAAAAGCCGCGGTCGCCGCCATGCAGAAGGAGAACATCTACGAGCAGGTGAAAGACAAGTTTGTTCTGGGTGAAAACATTTCTCAGACCGCTTCTTTTGTGGTTTCGGGGTCGGCCGATGTGGGCATTGTGGCGCTCTCTCTCGCTCTGTCCCCGAATATGAAAGATAAAGGCCGCTACGCCGAAGTTCCGGCCGGCGATTATCCAACCATCGAACAAGCCTGTGTGATCATGCGCTCATCGAAGAACAAGGACATTTCCCAGCAATTCTTGAAATTCGTTCAGTCCTCGCCGATCAGAGAGCTATTTCAGAAGTACGGCTTTGCCGTTCCCAACCAGTGAACCCATCAATCATTCTTTAAGACTTTAGATCTTTGAAAACGATGTGATAGAGGAGTCCCCGATGCAATGGCGAAAGAATTTGACCTGATCTATTCGTTCTAACCGGAGGAAACGAGAGCCGCCACCAGAGTTAGGGATGAACCGCGCTCCGGATATCCCTGCTCTCCAGAACTCGCGTGGGAAAACCATGTCTGGCTACAATCAGCATGGCGCGACCGATCTGCTCTGTCGTCAGAACGTAATCAGGAACCGAAGCACGGGCAGCAAGGGTTTGGTAAGGGTGTAGAGGACGCGATAGGACGCTGTCTTGGATCGCTCGCCATGCAGGGGCTCGATCACGCCGGGGGGGAACATGTACGCCGCCGCGAATGGCAATTGCAGCAGCGCCTTTTCGGTTCATCCCTTGACCCGCGCCCACATGGCTCCTCCATGTTCCGAGCTATCAGTGCCGGCGCCTGAGACCTAGATGAAGGTCATCTGGGGATGGAGCCGGCAAAGGGTGTCCGCGGCCGCCATGGTGATGTCATCGGTCACGCGCGTGTAGGCTTCTTCCGTCATTCCTGAAGACCTCACACCAAGACAGAAGAAGCATGCATCAAAGCCGGACAGATCGGTTTCGATGTCTGCGTAGTGCCACAAATCCTCACGCACAATCTCACGCAACTTCGCGTGTTGCACTCCGCCAGAAGTTCGACCGATCGCCTGGACGAGTTGTACACCCAGGTCAAGCAGACATTCCCGCAGCACCCCCTGGCCAACCATGCCGGTGGCGCCGAAAATCAGGACGTTCATTACGTCTCCATCTGTTGTCTGATTATGACACGGAGAATATTTCCGGATCGCCCTTGCAAGGGGTATAACCGAGATCGGCGGGGCAGGCCTTACTTTCTCTTCTTCTTCTCTTTCTCTTTTTCTTTCTTTTCCGAATTCATCTTCTTGGCAATCTCTTCCACCAGCTTGGGCCTCAGTTCGGCCAACATGCTATCGACGATGCTCGCGATCGCGGTGGACTCTCCCGGAGCCTCACGGGGGGCTGCTTCAGCCTCGGCGGTCTCTGCTTCCGCTTCCGCGGGCTCAGCGGGTGCAGTCGCCTCTTCTTGGGCTGTGCGTGTTTCGGCGGCCGGCGCCTCCGCAACTGGGGCGGGAGGCTGCGCACTGACGAACGACTCCCGAATCTGCTTCCAGTTTTGCCAGGCGGCGGCCAATTCCGCCTCGCGCTGCGGCGCGGCTTCCACGCTTGCCACGGGCGCGGTCTCTGAGCTCTCTGGCGAAACGGTTGCGGAAGACACGGCTTCCACCGTGGGCACGTGTTCCGAGCTGGAACCTGCCGCAGCCGCAGCCGCGAATGCCGATTCTTCTTTCGGCAGCGCTGGCTCGGCGCTTTGAACTGGCGAAGATTCTCCGGCTACGCTCTCGGCGACGGTGCTCCCAGCCGGAACCGATTCCGTGGTGGCAACTGCTTCCGTGACACTAGCTGCTGCGGCGATTGCCGGTTCGACGTCTTCGACCACCGGAGCTGGAGCCTGAGCCTCAACTGCCGTCGCTGTGGCGAAATCGTTGCGCGCGGCTTCGGCTGCCACTTTGGCCGCTGAGACTTGTTCCATCTCCTGTTCCAACGTCGGCGCCGATTCCTCCGGCGCCACCGCAACCGACTCGGCGATCCACCGTGGTCCGGTAATTCCGGCCTCGGCGGCAACCACCGAACTCACCGCGACAGGAACCTCTTGACCCGATCCGTTGGCTCCTGACGCCGGTACGCTTTCGCTGCCATGGCCATTTGAAGGCGCTAGAGAAGCAATCGCAGCCATGACCTCGGCATCACCGCTGGAAGATTTCCCGGCCTCCTGAACTTGTGCTTCAGAAGTGGCTTGTGGCGCGGAATAGGTTTCTGTGGCTGTAGCGGGCAATTCGATTGCGGCAGGATGTTCTTCCGTTCGAGCGGCTTCGCCGCTGGCGACGGCTTCGGAAACAGTATCAGCCGCTACCGGTGTTGCGGCTGCGACTTCCACGGGAGCTGCGGGTTCTGATTCTGTCGCCGAAGCCAGAGTGGCCGCGGGAACCTCGGGCTCGCTCGACTGGACGGCAGCAATTTCCGCGGATGCAGCTTGCATACTGGCTGCAGAGTCCGACGCGGATCCCTCCGGGATTACCCTGGGATGCCCGGCTTTGCCGTCGAACGACGCTGCGGCAGCGGTAATGGCGGCGATTTCCTCGGGCGTGATGTCGGCCGGCAGGCCGGCCGGAATGGCACGCTCAAACTCCTGCTTCGGTTCGACAGGCTTGGCCGTTTCGATGCGCTCAAAATCGCGAGCGGGTCCGGCAACCGTTTCCGGCGCTTCTGTTTCCCCCTGTGTGGGCTTAGCATTTGGGCCCGGGATGGTGAGGCGATTTTTCCAACCGGTTTCCTTGTCGCCGAATCGCTCGCCGGTAGTTTGCTCAATCGCCGCCAGGGCCTTGGCGAAACGGCCGGAATTCTGCGGCTGAGGTCCGGCGACAATCTTGTCCTCGAGCTTGGTGAGTGCCGTGAGCAGCTCGGTCGCTTCAAAGGGCTTGATGATGAAGGCATCGGCTCCGACGCGCCGCGCTTCCTCGGGCTTGAAGGGCTCCAGCTTACCTACAGTCAGCAACACCGGAATTCGCGCGGTGTCCGGGGATTGCTTAACCCGCTGGCAAACTTCCAGGCCGCCGTAGCCCGGCATATAGACATCCAGCACGATTATGTCAGGCTTATTTTCCGCAATCTTCTTGAGCGCGGCTGAACCGTTATTGACCGTGAGGACTTCGTAACCGGCGTCCGTGAGGATGCGCCGGCCCATGTTCTGGGCAGTTACGCTGTCGTCGGCAAGCAGTATTCTTCGCGCCAAGGGGTTTCCTTTGGTGAGGGGGAGACAGCCTGAAGTTAATTGGTGCTGGATCGTAAGTCAATGACAAGAAGAGAGTAAGCAGGTTACCACCGTTCAGTGACGAGTGGGTGCAACGGCCCCTGGTTTGCCTGTTAGGGCTGGCTATTCGCCTAACCAAATTAAGCCCGCGTTTGCGGCGACAGAGCTAGAAGGGAACGACTTTCCGCAGGCCCTTCTTTTTCTTGTGCTTGCTCGAAGACATCGCCTCCTCAACGTCCTTGTCGTCGGCGGTAGCTGAGGCTCCGTCGGCGGCCCTGCCCCCCGTGCCAGCGGCCTGGCCGTTCGTCCCGGGCTCGATCTCGTTGACTTGAGTAGGGGGCGGCGCAGGCTGGGCGCCATTGTCGACGTTAGGCTTGAGTTCGTTCGGATCGGCCGCGGTGTTGGGTTTCAGTTCGTTCGTAGCCTCAGCGGGCGCTGACGGATTGTCCGCCCGGGTGACGGCGGTCTCAGGCGCAGGCGTGTCTGAACGCGGCGCAGGCTGGTCGGGCGGCGGAGCCCCGCCAGTACCCAAGGTTTCGATCGCCACCGAGCTCTTGTCCCCCGCGGCCGCGCTGCCCATCATGGCGCGCGTCGCCTCCTGTACCACTGCCGTGGCGCTGACCACTTCCGGATCCACCAAGGTGGGCTCGCCGACTCTCGCCGCCGGAGCCACGTCCGGGTGCTTCTGGAAATTCCCCATCAGCTTGGAGACCGTGCTGGCTTCCTGTCGGCTCTCTTCTTCCGCTTTGTTTTGGGCGAGCGCTGCTTTCGTCGGCTGGGGGATTGGCTGATGCAAAGCCTCAAGGCGCGCCTTGGCATCCACACGACGCTCCATCAGCGGATACCGCGTGAGGATGCGAGAGTAGGCGTCCGACGCATTCTTGGTAAATTCCTCGATCATGCGCGCCTTGGCGGTCTCGTTGCCCGGCCGCGAACGTACCACAGCGATCTCACCTTCGTAGGCCTGACCGAGAAGGAACAAGGCGTCATCGGCCCGGCTGTATAGGGGATACTTGTCCATCAGGGACCGCAGCCGCGCGATGGCCGCGGGATAGGACTGGCGCAGAAAATAGAAGCGCCCCACCCTGTACTCGCGCTCCGCGATTACTTCCTGAACTTCCAGCAGGCGCTTTTTGCCCTCTTCTACTACTTTCTGGTTGTCGGGGTATTGCAGGATCAGCTGGCGGTATTCTTCTTCGGCCCGCATGGCATGGGTGTAGTCGCGGTCCGGCTTTTCCATTTCCTGATAGTGGATGTTGGCAATCTTCAGCTGCGCTTCCGCCGCCTCCGGCATGTTGGGGAAAAAGGTCTCGAAGTCCTTGTACTCGATTTCGGCCTGGGTCAGCGAAGTCGCATCGCCCTCGGCGTACCAGGAGTCGGCCACTGCCAGTTTGGCGCGGGCGATGAATTCCGAGTCAGGATAAGTATTGATCAGGGTTTGCAGCGTGATCCGCGCCACATCGAAGCGATTGTGCTTCATGGCGTCCATGGCCCGGTCAAACAGGACCTTGTCGGGCTGCTTGGAGCCCACGTTGGCCAGCGGATTATTGACCTTCTTGTTGGTGCAGCCGACAGCAGATGCCAGCACGCCCAGCAGAAGAATAACCGGAATACGACGTGACATAAGACCTCGACACCTAGACTTTCTGCAGTGTGGCCTCCACTGCAGTCTTCAATAACTTCTCGGCATTAACCTTTGGATCGCCTTTGCCGAAGACCGCGTTGCCTGCCACCAGAATTTCGGCTCCCGCGCGCACCACAACGGCAACAGTGCTGAGGTCGATACCTCCATCTACTTCAATACGATAGCCCAACCCACGCTGCGCCCTGAGATCGGCCAGCCGACGGATCTTGTGGACCGCCCCGGGAATGAACTTCTGGGCTCCAAATCCCGGATTCACCGCCATCACCAGTATATAGTCGGCGAGGTCGAGCACTTCGGTCAGGGTCTCCACCGGCGTTGCCGGATTGATCACTACTCCGGCCAGGCAACCGTGGTCCTTGACCAGATGCAGCGTGCGGTTCAAGTGCGGGCAAGCCTCCTGGTGCACCGAAATCCAGTTGGCGCCAGCCGCTGCAAACTCAGGAATGAACTGGTCTGGGTTCTCGATCATCAGATGGCAATCAAGCGGCAACTCAGTCGCTTTGCGCAGGGACTTCACCAGCGGCGGTCCCAGAGTGATGTTGGGGACAAAGTGACCGTCCATGACATCCACGTGGACGACCGTGCCGCCGCCTGCCGTTCCAGCGCGAACCTGGTCCGCCAGATGGGCGAAGTCAGCCGCTAAAATCGAGGGTGCGAGCTCAATCAACCTGGGTTCTCGCAGTCACGTCTAAAGTGAGCAAATTCTAACATGCGCGGTAAGCGAAATCTCATACCCGGACACCTCTTTCTTCGCGGCCTGTGCGGTTCACTTTACGGCCTTTGGGGGCAACTTTTTCGCCGCAAAGCACTCAAGGTGCACCAAGGCCCTAAATTCTTGCCCGTAACCTTTTTGTTCCGCGAAAGTTTATATAGTTAGAGGCACGATGGCCGTCAGACGACCGACAGCGAGAAAGCCCCAGGTGCAAGCGTCCGGCTTGCCCTCGGGAGATGACCGTCTGCTGGTCGAAGCCGCCAAAAGGGACCCCAGCCGCTTTGCCGAACTGTACGAGCTGAACTTCGCGCGCGTGTACGCCTACATCGCCAGGCGCGTAGGGGATCGTGATGCGGTTCAGGACCTGACCTCGGATGTGTTCCACAAGGCGCTGGCCAATATCCACAGTTTTGAATGGCGGGGTGTGCCCTTCGCCGGCTGGCTGCTCCGGATTGCTGCCAACATGATTGTCGATCGGTCAAAACGCGGAGCGAAAGAGATCACCGGCCAGGAACTGCCCGATCTTCCCGACCTAAACAAGCGGCCCAAGCTCGAGGAAGCCGATCAGAGCGCGCGAATGTTTTTCCTGGTGGATCAGCTGCCGCGAGACCAACGCCGCGTAATCGGAATGCGTTTCGCCGAGGAGAGAAGTATTCGTGAAATCGCGCAAGCCTTGGGACGCACCGAGGGCGCAGTAAAACAACTGCAGCTCCGCGCATTGCAGAACCTACGTGCTCGCATGGGGGGTGCCAATGCCTAAGCGCTCTCGGCCGAATCGCAAGCTGATCGACCAACTCGACCAGGCGGTAACCCAACTTCTGGCTGCTCCGGTTGTGACCGTTGAAACCGCAGATCCGGAACTGATGCCGCTACTGCGGGTCGCAGCCGAGCTCCGACAGCTCCCGCGCGAAGATTTCAAGGCTCGCCTCAAATCTGATTTGCAAAGGAAATCATCCATGGCAACCCTAGCTGAACCTGTAACCGCAATTCGACAAGCTGCCGCACCATACTTGACCCTCAAAGACGCGGCCCGCGCCATTGAGTTCTACAAGAAGGCGTTTGGAGCCATCGAGAAAGGGCGGGTGGCTGACCCCAGGGGAAAGATAGGTCATGCCGAGATCACCATTGGCGGCTCCACCATCATGCTGTCCGACGAGTTCCCGGACTATGACGCCATCAGCCCGGCGACGCTAGGTGGATCGCCAGTGAAGATGCATCTCTACGTGGACGATGTGGACGCTTTCGCCGCGCAGGCCGTAGCCGCGGGAGCGAAGATCGTGAGACCGGTGGAGGACCAGTTCTACGGCGACCGCTCCGGACAACTCGCCGATCCCTTCGGATACACCTGGATCGTCGCCACTCACAAAGAGATGCTCACGCTCGATGAAATCCAGAAGCGCTTTGCTGATATGGAGAAAGCCGCAGAACCGAAAAAGAAGCCGGCAGTCGACCCCGTCCCCAAGGGCTACTCCACTCTTACCACGTACCTAGTCGCGCAAGACGTCGACAGCCTCATTGACTTCATGACCAAGACGTTCGGCGCGGAAGAAACATTCCGCAGCGGCCCTGGCTCCGAGGGTGGCGTGCACTGCGAAGTAAAGGTCGGGGATTCCATGCTGATGGTGGGCGGTGGCGCCGTTGGAATGAAATGGCGCGGAACTCCGATGCCCAGTGCGTTCCACATCTACGTGCCCGATTGCGACGCGACCTATGCTCGCGCCCTCGAAGCGGGAGCGACTTCCATCTCGAAGCCAGCCGATCAGGACTACGGTGAGCGCACCGCAACTGTGAAAGACGCCGCCGGGAACTTCTGGTATATCGCGACGTACAAGGGAGACAGTTATAAGTGGGAGGGAGCGCCCACGCTGCAACCGTACTTGCACCCTCTCCGCGCCGAGCCCGTATTGAAGTTCGTCAAGCGCGCATTCGGAGCCGAGGAACTCGGCCGATATACGGCGCCCGACGGAGTGATCCACCACACCACGGTGAAAATAGGCAACGCGTACATGGAAATGGGCGAGGCCAACGGTCCGTATCAACCCATGCCGACGATGTTCTATCTCTACGTGGAGGATTGCGACGCCCTGTATAAGCGCGCTCTCGGTGCCGGCGCAACTTCAATCTCCGAGCCCCAGGACCAGCCCTACGGCGACCGCAGCGGCGGTGTGACTGA
>Ga0075017_100002915_pt1 | contig 10742 bp, 9 predicted proteins | sample AleBraG_ABR_2012_FD_71475 | JGI IMG/M metagenome (GOLD analysis project Ga0075017, IMG submission 71475) | Freshwater sediment microbial communities in response to fracking from Pennsylvania, USA - Alex Branch Run_MetaG_ABR_2012 | ecosystem: Environmental > Aquatic > Freshwater > Creek >...
GACCCTATATCGCCGGGTTCCCTCCACGGTGGCCGAAAGCGCGCTGTCTTCGAACTTCAGATTCTTCACCCTGCGGGCGGAGGCATACCGTTCCCCGCGCTCGAAGGCGGCAGGACCGGCCATGAGTCGCAGAGCGCGTTCAGAGAGTAGCGCTTGCAGGGCCGACAGTCGATCCGATGGATTCGCCATGAGAGGCTCTTCTATCAGGACCCACCTGATTGGAGCGGACGACGGGATTCGAACCCGCGACCCCAACCTTGGCAAGGTTGTGCTCTACCAGCTGAGCCACGTCCGCGTGAGGGTTTTACTCTAGCAGTTGGTCAGAAGTTCCCGGGATCCAGATCCCCCTCCCGTGTGCCATCCTGCCGTCGTGTCGTTTCTTCCCGATCTACTGCCCGCCGGGCCCGTGGAGCTCCGACGCTGGCACACCGCGCAGGCCGAAGCACTCACGGTGGCTGTCGCCTCCAGCCTGCCCGAGCTGCGCCCGTGGATGCCTTGGGCCCAAGATCCTCCGACAGTTCCTGCCATGATCCCGGTGCTGGCCGCAGGGGACCTCAACTTCGGCGCCGACAAGGAGTGGCAGTTCGTGGTGGCCGAGCCCGATTCCGACCGGATCCTGGGCGCCACCGGGCTCCACCGCCGGGGTTCTCCCGATACCGTGGAGATCGGCTACTGGATCCGCACGGACGCTACCCGTCGCGGTCTGGCCACGTTCGCTTCCCGAGCACTCACCGCCGCCGCCTTCGCTCATCTCCCTGACATCGCCAGTGTCGAGATCCGGATGGACTCGTTCAACGTTCGGAGTGCAGGGGTCCCTCCGAAATTGGGCTTCCGGTTCGACGGTGAAGTCGATCTGCCGGTCGACGCTCCGGGCCAATCCGGTAGGTGGCTGGTCTGGAGGATGGCTCGGGCCGACTGGGCCACGGACGACAGCTGAAGGGACTCAAGCTGGCAACTCGGCATGCCACCAGGGCACCGGCCGATCCGAGCAGCCGGCCTCGGCCACTAGCTCGGCCAACGCCTCCTCCATGCCGAGGGCCAGGACGGCCACGTCGGGTACAAGGTCCCAGCAGCCCTGGATCCCCACATGGAGGGTCTCCAGGTAGGAGAAGACCGTCACATTGAGCCCGACCCCTTCCATGATCGGCCCCAGCGGGTGCATCGACACCATGCGGGCGCCGGCTAGATATAGGGGGAAACCGGGGCCGGGCACATTCGAAACGATCAGGTTGAACGGCGGCGCTACGTGGTCGAATAGGCGCAGATTGGTCACTAAGCGCGACAGGCGGGTGGCCACGGCCGGAAACGCCGCTTCGGCCCACGACGCGAACAGTTCAGGTTCCACCGACCGATTGTGCGCCTTGGCGGCCCGCATACCGTCGCTGATGTGGCTCAAGCGGGCAACAGGGTCGACCACCCCGGTCGCAAGTGAGACCAACAGCCCGGACACGCGGTTACCGAGCGCCCCCTGCTCGGCCTCGGTGCGCACCGACACCGGCACCATGGCGACGAGTGACGTGTCGGGCTCCTCGTGGCGCAGGGCGAAGAGCTTGCGGAGACCTCCGGCGGTGGAGGCCAGGACCACGTCGTTGGTTGTGCACCCGAAGACCCGGGACGCCATGCGCAGATCAGCAAGCGACAGGGAGGCGAAGGCCACCCGGCGGTGGGAGGAAATCGCCCCGTTCACTGATGTCACCGGCGCTTGGAACGGCAGCGGCGCCAGATCCGGACCGGCTTCCCGGTTGCGGGAGCCGGTGGTCCGAACCGTCTGCACGGTGTGGGCGATCGACCGGGCAACTGCGTCGATCTGGCCGGGCAGGTTGTTGAGGGCTTTCCACAGCTGATCGAGCTCGCCGGGCAGCGCGGTTGGCGACCACCCGGATCCGACGGATGGCCTCCGGTCGTTCTCCCCCGCCCCATCCGGGCTGGCCACCGATTTCCCGGCAATCGGCTCGGTTCTGATCGAACTGCCGCTAAAGAGAGGCCGCGGCGTCGGATCAGGCGAGAGGTCGAAGAAGGCGGCCAGCACCTGGGCGCCGGACACCCCGTCGATGATGGCGTGGTGCACCTTGGCCACGATGCCCACCCGGCCCTCCGCCAGGCCCTCGACTACGTGGAACTCCCACAGCGGGCGAGTGCGGTCGAGTGGGCGCGAGGCCAGATCTGCGACCAGTTCGGCGAGCTCGTCGGGACCGCCAGGAGCGGGGATGCTGGTTCGACGTACGTGGTAGTCGAGGTCGAAGTTCGGGTCCTCTACCAACGTGGGGTGCTGCAGGCCGAACGGTACCTCCACCATCCTCATCCGGAATGGTGCCACCAGGGGCACCCGTTCATTGACGAGCGAACGGATCCGCCGAAAGGTGAGGACGCCGTCAAGGTTCGATGGATCGAACACCATCGTCCCCATTATGTGGAGGTGGGTAGTGGGTGATTCAAGTGCGAGGAACGCTCCGTCCAAGCCGGTCAGGCGCGCCATTCCGTCACCTCCCCGTGGACCCGAAACCACCGAGTCCCCGCTCTGATCCCGCCAACGAACCGACTTCGATGAAGTCGGCAACCTCAACCCTCTGGATGACAAGCTGGGCGATCCGGTCGCCTCGTTGCACCCGATAGGGGACTTCGGGGTCAGTGTTGACAAGCAGTACGGCAATTTCGTCCCGGTAACCGGAGTCGATGAGCCCAGGAGAGTTGAGGCAGGACACCCCATGGCGCAGGGCGAGGCCGCTACGCGGCTGGATGAACCCGGCATAGCCCGCAGGGAGGGCGAGGGCGATCCCGGTCGGGACCATGGCCCGGCCACCGTTCGGCTCGAGAAGGACCTCGATACGGGCTACCAGGTCGGCACCCGCGTCCCACTCGTGGGCGTAACCGGGCAGCGGCAGGTCGGAGTCGAGGCGTACCACCTGTACCGGCAGGGTGGAGCCAGGGGTGGCGCCTGACTCGTCTCGTGGCGCCATCACCCAATCGATCCGCTCATCACGTCTGGACGCTACCGCTCGGCGCTCGGACACGCCGACAACGATGTGCCACTTCCCGGTCACACGGTTTCTGACGGACCGTCACCTTGGCGGTTCGGCCCGCCTCCGGTAGCGTGACCGCGTGCTGGTGTGGATGGATCTGGAGATGACGGGGCTGGACGCGGACCGCCACGTCATCGTGGAGATCGCCACTTTGGTGACCGACGACAACCTGGTGGTGGTGGCCGAGGGTCCCGACCTGGTCGTCCACGCCACCGATGAACAACTGGCCGGAATGGATGACTTTGTCCGCGACATGCACACCGGGAGCGGGCTCCTCGACCAGATCGTGACCTCCGATCTCACCCTGGCCGAGGCTGGACGCCAGACTTTCGAATTCATCCAGGCCTACGTTCCCAAGGCCCGTACCGTACCCCTGGCCGGCAACTCCATCGGGACCGACCGCCGCTTTCTGTCCGCCTATCTACCCGAGATCGAGGAGTACCTCCACTACCGATCCGTCGACGTGTCCACCATCAAGGAGCTCGCCAGCCGCTGGTACCCCGAGGCCCTGGCCGCCGCACCTCCGAAAGCCGCCGGCCACCGAGCCCTCGACGACATCCGGGAGTCGGTGGCCGAGCTGACCTACTACCGCACCGCCGTATTCCGCGACCCCACCCCATAGGTCCCAGCCGACGGTTTCCATTGGAACCCACCATCGAGAGGAGCAGCTATGGCCGCGCCGATTGGAGCATCCCCCGACGACGCCGTCCCCACCCGGGCAGAGGTGACCGCCGCGCTGACTGTCCCCGGCGGACCATTCGAGATGGAGGAAGTGGTGATCCGGGGCATCCCCACCCGAATCTGGAAGACCGCCCCGGCGACCCTCCGCTCCGTGTTCGAACTGTCGGCCCTCCACGGCGACAAGGACTTCCTCGTTTACGAGGACGAACGGGTCACCTTCGAGAAGAACTTTCTCAACGTAGCGGCCGTCGGCCGCCAGCTCATCGATCGCCTCGGCGTGCGCCCCGGTGACAGGGTGGCCATTGCCATGCGCAACCTTCCCGATTGGGTGACCGCATTCTGGGCCACCATCACCGTTGGGGCAGTGGCCGTGCCACTCAACGCATGGTGGACCGGCGACGAGCTCGCCTACGGGCTGGCCGATTCGGGGTCAAAAGTCGCATTTGTCGACGAGGAGCGTCAGCTGCGGATCTCTCATCATCTGGCTGGCACCCCGGACCTCGAGGCCATGATCGTCTCCTGCGAGGAGCACGACCCCGACACCGGCGGCCGACGGTCCGCTGTCGGCTACACCTTGGAGAGGGACTCCTCTGCTCCGCTCCACGTCATCCCCTTCGATGAGGTGGTGGGCGCCCCGGCTGCCGACATCACCCTACCGGAGGTCACCATCGACCCCGACGATGACGCCACCATCTTCTACACGTCGGGCACGACCGGTCGGCCCAAAGGGGCTGTGGGCACCCACCGCAACAGCTGCTCCAACCTGATGAACCTGTTCTTCATCTCCACCCTCGGGGGCATGCGCCGTACTAAAGCTCAGAAGGATGCGTCACCGGGAGCGCAGAACGCCAATCTGCTTTCGGTCCCCTTGTTCCATGCCACCGGATGCCATGCGCTGCTGGTCACCAGCACTGCGGCCGGCGGCAAGCTCGTCATGATGCACCACTTCGACCCCGAACGGGCCCTCGAACTCATCGAGCGCGAACGTGTCACCGTCTTCGGCGGCGTACCGGCCATGGTGATGCAGGTCATCGACTCACCCGACTTCGCCAAGCGGGACACCTCTTCGGTCCAGTCGATCTCCTACGGCGGGGCGCCGTGCCCTCCCGACCTGGTGCGCCGGATCAAGGAGCACTTCCCGACCGGGGCTCCGGGCAACGGCTACGGCCTCACCGAGACCTCAGCCATGACCACAATGAACGCCGGGGACGACTACGTGCGCAAGCCGGACAGCGTCGGACCGCCGTCACCGGTCTGCGACGTGGCCGTTGTGCCCGAGGAGTGGGCGCTTGCCGATCCACCAGCTGGCCAGATGCCTGATCCGATCCGCACCGGCGAGTTGTGGATCAAGGGTCCCAACGTGGTGCGGGGCTACTGGAACCGTCCCGAAGCCAGCGCATCGTGCTTCACCAACGGTTGGCTCCACACGGGCGACGTGGCCCGCATCGACGAGGAGGGTTTCGTCCACATTGTCGACCGGGCCAAGGACATGATCATCCGCGGTGGCGAGAACGTCTACTGCGTCGAGATCGAGGCCGCTCTCCACGAACACCCGGCGGTGGCAGACTGCGCCGTAATCGGCGTCCCCCACCCCGTATTGGGCGAAGAGGTGGGCGCCGTCATCATGCTGAGGCCCGGAATGGACGTGGCCGCCGATGAGCTGTCGCGCCACGTGCGGGAACGACTGGCCGCCTTCAACGTCCCTACCCGATTCTGGTTCCGGGGCGAGCCACTCCCCCGCAACCCGGCCGGCAAGATCCTCAAACGCGAGCTCCGCACCGAATTGCTGGGCGACGCCCCGGTCGTCTGATTCGAATGGGTCCGCGTCAGGCGCCGGTCCGGGCAAGCTTGATCAGCGTTCGGCATCCCGAAGGCTTGGTAGGCAACCGGCCGGAAGGGGACAGGCCGTGCCGGGCGATGCCAAGATGGCGCCATGGGATCTGAAGGCAGCAAGCCCCGCAAGAAGCAATCACACCTCCCAAAGGTGCCGAAGTACGAAGTGCCCAACCGGGCCGAGGGCACCGACGGCGGTTCATTCGGACGGTCTGGCCACGGCTCGGACCACCACCCTTACGAGCGACCCACCGGGTTCGGTGCTTGGATTCTCAAGGTCCTAGGTCGGAAACCCAACCCGTAGGCCGGTGGCGTCGACGTCCAGACAGGATCGAGACCGGATCAGAGATTTGCCTCGAGTTCCCGTGACACATAATCAATGGACCTCCGGCTCGATGATCCGATTCCGCCGACGAGTCTTCTGCCCGCGTGCCTCCCGGCATCTCCCGTCGGTCGGTACGCTTCAGGGGCTGAGCAGCGAATAGGTTTGCTCGACATCCCGGCCCATCTGGGCCACCAATTCGTCGACGGTTGCAAATGTCAGCTCATCACGGAGCCGGTGTACGAATGACAGCCGGGCCGGCTCCGCGTAGAGGTCACCCGAGAAGTCGAGCAGGAATGCTTCGACCAACAGTTCACCATCGGGGCCGTAGAACGTGGGGCGCCGTCCTACCGACACCGCCGACCGGTGTCGAGATCCGTCCGGCCGCTCATACCATCCGGCATAGATGCCCGGCGCCGGGAGGCAGATGTCGGACGGGATGTCGAGGTTGGCCGTCGGGAAACCGAGCTCCGCTCCCCCGCGCCGGTCACCGGTCACAACGGGACCGCGTACTTGATGGGGCCGCCCGAGCAGGGTGGCGGCACCTTCGACGTCACCTCGGGACACCATCGTGCGCACCCGGGTGGAGGAGACCGCCGGTGCGTCACCACCCGCCTCCGAGGAGAGGGTCACACCATCGACCTCGAACCCAGCCACCGCGCCCATCTCCGTTAGCAGGGCCACGTTGCCCTTGCGGCCGTGGCCGAAGTGGAAGTCTTCCCCCACCACGATCAGCCGGGCGTCGAGCCCGTCGATCAGTTCCCGGGTGACGAACTCCTCGGCCGTCTCGTTGGCCCGTTCCTCATCGAAGTGGACGACCACGGTCCGATCGACGCCTGCCGCGGCCAGTAATTCGAGTTTCTGATCGAGGTCGCACAGCAGCAAGGGGGCCGATTCGGGACGGACCACGGCGGCCGGGTGGCGGTCGAAGGTGACGACCACGGTGGCCATACCTCCCTGTTCGGCTCGGGTCTGCAGTTCGGCCAACAGGGACCGGTGCCCGAGGTGCACGCCGTCATAGGCGCCGATGGTGACAGCCGAGCCGCCGGAAGGCGCAGGCAACGGGGCGCTGTCGGTCACGATCTCCACATCCGGGAAGGTTACTGCCGAGTCACCCGAATCTGAACCCGACCTTCCCTCCGCCCATCTCTGAGTGCTGCCCCGCCAGCCGGACGGGGTGGCTCAACCGGCCGATTCGATCACCACGGCCGGCTTGATCCGGTCGGTTTCGGTTGCCTCGTAGACCGCCAAGAGGTGGTGGGCATCATCAACCAGTCCCCACGGTCCCTCTCCCGCTACGCCGAGAGGTACCCGGTCAAGCGGTAGACCCCGAGCCACCAGCTTCTGGACATCGATCGGGACCACCACTTGGTCGAGGTCGCGCATGGCCTGGGCGGGGGTGAGGACAACGGCCAGCGTGAGCTCGTCGACGAGCCGGGCATCTTCAGTCGTGAACGAACCGATTCGGGTGCGGCGGAGGTTGCGGAGGTGGGCCCCTCCTCCGAGAGCCTCCCCGAGGTCGGCTGCCAACACCCGGACGTACGTTCCTGACGAGCACTCGACCTCGATGCGAAACACGCCCGGGGTCAGGCCCGGCATGACGTCGTAGCGGTACACGGTGACCGGCCGGGCCACCCGCTCGACTTCGATCCCCTCGCGGGCCAAGGCGTACAGCCGCCTCCCGTCCACTTTGACGGCGGACACCATCGGCGGGACCTGCTCGATGGCGCCGGTCAGGGTGACCGCGGCCTGACGTACGGCGGACAGCGTCACGTCTCCCATGTCCCACGTTCCGGTGGTGTCACCCGATGAGTCGAGGGTGGATGTGGCAGTACCGAGCACGACCTCGGCCTCGTACGTCTTGGGTAGGGCGGTCAGGAACCGCATCAGACGGGTAGCCCGGCCGAGGCCCACCAGCAGGACACCTGAGGCGTCCGGGTCGAGAGTGCCGGCGTGGCCGACCCGCTTCTGGCCGAAGGTCCTACGACACCGGGCCACCACATCATGGGAGGTCCAACCAGCCTCTTTGTCCACCACCACCAGGCCGTTGACCTGGTCTGTCGACGAGAAGCTCACCTGTAATTGTCTTCCTGACCGTCGGTTTCGATCCGACCGGCGGCGTCATCGGATACGCGGATCTTGCGCAACAGGTCCTCGATCCGGTTCCCGGTCACCACCGCCGGATCCTGGACGAAGGCGAGCAGCGGCGTCCGCCTGAACTTGGTCTGGTGGGCCACGGCCTTCTGGAGCTGCACCCGGCGACCAGCGAGCGCGGCAGCGGCATCCTCGGACAGGGAGCTCAGGTACACCGTCGCCTCGCGGAGGTCCGAGGTGGTGTCCACCGATGTGACGGTGACCAGCCGCAGCCGCTCGTCAGCGTCGGCCAACCGTTCGATCTCGTCTGCCACCACTTGGCGCAGGACCTGGTTGACCCGCAGCGAGCGGGAGTAAGGGGCAACACCCCGATTGTCCTGACGACGTGCCACTGGTCCTCCGGTCCGTCCTCGACCACCCGCCGGCACCGCCCGGGGATACCGGACGGAGTGCTGCATCAGGTGCGGGGAATCTCCCGCTCGTCGAAGGTCTCGATGATGTCGCCGTCCTTGAGGTCCTGGTAGTCCGAGAGCCCGATACCGCACTCGAATCCGGCCTGGACCTCGCGGGCGTCGTCCTTGAAGCGACGAAGCGAGGTGATGGCACCCTTCCAGATGATCACACCTTCGCGGAGGAAACGGACCTTGGAGCCACGGGTGATGACGCCCTCCCGTACGTAGCAACCGGCGATGGCACCGATCTTCGGGACCCGGAAGACCTGACGCACCTCGGCCTCGCCCGTCACGATCTCCTCGAAGACCGGCGAGAGCATGCCCAGCATGGCCGCCTCCAGATCCTCGAGCAGCTTGTAGATGATCTCGTAGGTCCGGATCTCCACATCGGCTTTGGCCGCCATCTCCCTTGAACGCCGGTCGGGGCGCACATTGAAGCCGATGATGGTGGCGTTGGAGGCCTGGGCCAACTCGACGTCTGACTCGGTGATGCCGCCCACCCCCCGGAGCACGAAGCTGAGCTTCACGTCAACGCGTTCCAACTTGCGGAGACTCTCGGTGACGGCCTCGAGGGATCCGCGCACGTCAGCCTTCAGGATCAGGTTCAGCGTCGCCGTCTCGCCTCGCTGGATCTGCTCGAACAGGTCCTCGAGCTTGGCGCCGCCAAGGGCAGAGGAGGCGGCGGGCACATGCCCGGCCACGCGGTACCGGTGGGCGCGGGCCTCGCCGATGGTGCGGGCCTGGGCCAGCTCAGGTGCGACCCGGAACTCGTCGCCGGCCTCGGGAGGCTCGGAGAACCCGAGCACCTGCACCGGCGTCGAGGGCGGGGCCTCCTTGATCTGGTGACCGTGGTCGTCGACCAAGGCCTTGACCTTGCCCCATGCCGCGCCGGCCACGATCGGGTCACCGACCCGGAGTGTTCCCCGCTCGACGATGACCGAAGCCACCGGACCGCGACCGATCTCGAGCTCGGCTTCGATGACGATGCCTCGGGCCCGGCCCTCGGGCGATGCCTGGAGCTCCTCGATCTCGGCAACTAGGACGATCTGCTCAAGCAGATCCTCGATGCCGAGTGACTGCAGGGCGGACACTTCGACGGCGATGGTGTCACCGCCCCAGGCCTCGGGGACCAGCCCCTGCTCCGACAACTGTTGGAGCACTCGGTTGGGGTCGGCCTCGTCACGGTCGATCTTGTTGACGGCCACGATGATCGGGACGTCGGCAGCATTGGCATGGCTGATGGCCTCGACAGTCTGGGGCATGACACCGTCGTCGGCCGCCACCACCAGGACCACGATGTCGGTCACCTCGGCACCCCGGGCACGCATGGCCGTAAAGGCCTCGTGGCCCGGTGTGTCGATGAACGTGATGGGGTGGCCCTGCCACTCGACCTGGTAGGCGCCGATGTGCTGGGTGATTCCACCGGCCTCACCGGCTACGACGTTGGCCGACCGGATGCGGTCGAGCAGCAGCGTCTTGCCGTGGTCGACGTGACCCATGACGGTCACGATCGGCGGGCGGGTCCGCAGCTCGGACTCGTCCTCTTCCTCGTCGTCGTCATCGAAGAACTTGGCCAACAGTTCGGCCTCGCGCTCCTCGCCCGGGTCGACCAGGCGCACCTCGGCACCCAACTCGGCGGCGAACAGATCGATCATGTCGTCGGTGAGCGACTGCGTGGCGGTCACCATCTCCCCCTGCAGAAGCAGGAAGCGCACGACGTCGCCGGCCGACCGGTTCAGCTTCGGACCGAGGTCACGGGCTGTCGAGCCACGCTCGATGATGACCTCGTTTTCCGGTACCGGTGCCGTGGACGGTGCATATGCGGTGAGGGTGGTCGGCTCCAGCTCCTCGAGGTTCCGACGACGCCGACGGGGTCGACGCTGGTTCGGACGGCCACGACCCACGCCGGGGCCGCCTCGCCCACCTGGGCCGCCAGGACCGCCACCGGGGCCCCCTCCGGGGCCACCACCGGGACGACCGGCACCGTAGCCGCCTCCGGTCCCGCCGGGACGCCCGCCATAGCCACCGCCCGTGGCCCCTGGAGGGCCTCCGGTACGAGGCGCGCCGGGTCGGCCGGCACCGGGACCACCGGGGCGACCAGCGAAACCGCCGGGACGCGGTGCGCCTGGCGGGGTCCGCCGCCCGCCAGCTCCTGGGGGCGGAGGAATGGGCTTGCCGGTGACTGAGCGGGGCGGACCACCAGGAGGTGGTGGAATGGCGCGGCCGGAGGCACTGGTCGGTGGCCGGACCGGCGCGGATCCCGGCTGAACCGGAGCCTCGGTCGTGGCGGCGGCGACGGAGGTCGTCTGCACGCCAGGCGCAGCTGCGGCGGTTGCCGCC
>Ga0075017_100002917_pt1 | contig 10741 bp, 6 predicted proteins | sample AleBraG_ABR_2012_FD_71475 | JGI IMG/M metagenome (GOLD analysis project Ga0075017, IMG submission 71475) | Freshwater sediment microbial communities in response to fracking from Pennsylvania, USA - Alex Branch Run_MetaG_ABR_2012 | ecosystem: Environmental > Aquatic > Freshwater > Creek >...
CTCATGGACCGCGCCGGCTGGACGAAGGCGGCGTCGTTCATGCTGTGCCCGGACGGCTTCGCCCACATTGCATCTCGCCACAGGTCGGCTAGCTCCTGGTCGGAGCCGCCGCCCCGCAGCGTGTCGCGAAGACCCGTCTCGGTGTGCGAGAAGAGGCAGCTGCGGACGCTGCCCTCGGCCGTGAGGCGTGTGCGACGGCAGTCGGCGCAGAACGGCTCGGTCACCGAGGCGATGATGCCGACTGTTCCGTGGAGGCCGGCGTCGGCACCGAGGCCGGTCGCGACGAAGCGCTCTGCCGGAGCGCCGTCTCGCGGCTCGACCGCGAGCGCAAGGGTGAACCGCTCAGACAGCAGGGCGCGCACCTGGGCCGCGGTCACCATGGAGTCGCGGCTCCAGGTGTGATCGGCGTCGAGCGGCATCTGCTCGATGAAGCGGAGTTCGTGGCCGTGCTCGAGCGCCCAGGCGAGCAGCGACGGAGCCTCGTGGTCGTTGACGCCGGGCAGCAGCACGGCGTTGATCTTGATCGGCCCGAGACCTGCCGCCGCCGCGGCGTCGACACCGGCCATCACCCGGTCGAGGAAGGGGCGGCGGGTGATCTGCATGAACGTCTCGGCGTGTAGGGAGTCGAGCGACACGTTTACCCGGTCGAGCCCGGCCGCAGCGAGCGCCGCCGCGCGTTCGGCGAGGCCGATCGCATTGGTCGTCAGCGAGAGCTCGGGTTTCGGCTCGAGGGCTGCGCATCTCTCGATGATCTCGACGAGGTCTCGGCGGAGCAGCGGCTCACCACCCGTGAACCGAACCTGTCGCACCCCGAGGTCGCGCACGGCGATACCGACGAGACGGACGATCTCGTCGGCGCTCAGCGCCTGATCGCGCGGCAGAGACGGCAAGCCTTCTGCCGGCATGCAGTACGTGCAGCGCAGGTTGCACTTGTCGGTCAGCGACACGCGCAGGTCGGTGGCCTCGCGATCGAACCGGTCGATGAGGCCGGTGGCGCCGGCGGGGCGTGGGGGCAACGCAGGATCAGCGCGACCCGGCAGCCGAGGAATCCCGAGCGAGATCGTCATCCGTTCAGCCTAATCTTGCTTCCTGCCCGTTCACCTGCGCGGCCGTCACGAGTGCAGATTCGGGTGGAAGCGCTCCCGATCGATGTCGGCCAGCGGTAGCGCGATGCGCCCAGAAGTCGGCTCCCCGTGGAACGCCGATGGTCGCAGGCTCCAGCCCAGCATGCCCCGTTCGAGCACGGAGACCGGGTGGCCTGCCGCCCGGAGCAGCCGCGCCGCGGCCTGGGAGCGCGGCCCGCGGGCGCAGTAGACGACCACTTCGGCCCCCTCGTCGAGCGCAGGATGCACGCGGCTGGTCGATCCGAAACCGGCGGCCAGGACATCGCCGGGCACCCGCTCGACCCGGTGCTCTACCTCTTCGCGCACGTCGAGCAGCACGAACTCGTCGCGGCCGTCGGCGCGACCGGCGAGGCGCGCCTCGAGGGCGTCTGCGGTGAGAGTCGGAATCGGAGCGGGCTCGGGAACGGAGGCGGTGCGCGGCAGTGCGCCCTCCTGCGCCCTTTCGGCTTTGCGGGCCGCGGACCGGACCAGCCGACTCTCGCGCCAGGTGCCGCTCAGCGCATCGATCGTGACCACCCGCCCGAGGAGTGGCTCGCCGGAGCCGGTGATCACCTTGACGACCTCGGACGCCATCACCGACCCGACCGTGCCGCAGAGCGGCCCGAGAACGCCGACGTCGGCGCACGATTCGTCCCAGCCGCCGTCGGGAGCCTCGGGGTGCAGGTCGCGGTAGTCGACGCCGCGGTCGTCGGGAGCGGCGTCCCAGAAGACGCTCACCTGCCCGTCGAAACGGGACACGCTCCCCCAGACCACGGGCAGGCCACGGGCTGCGGCCTCGTCGGCGGTCACGTAGCAGGTGTCGAAGGAGTCGCTGCCGTCGAACACGAGGTCGTAGTCGTCGAGGAGGGACGACGTGGAGGCATCGAGACGGAAGGGATGCACCCTCACCGTGACGTCGCTGTTGACGGCCCGCACCCAGTCGGCCGCCGCTCGGGCCTTCGGGGTTCCGATCTGGTCGGGCCGGTAGAGCACCTGCCGCTGGAGGTTGGAGAGATCGACGACGTCGTCGTCGACGATGCCGATCGTGCCGACACCGCTCGTTGCGAGGTACTGGATGCCGGGGGCACCGAGACCTCCGGCACCGACCACCAGGACGCGAGCCCGAGAGAGCCGAAGCTGCCCGTCGAGGCCGATCTCGGGCAGGCGCGACGTGCGTGAGTAGCGCACCAGGTCGGGCTGCGACGGGCCGGCGTGCGGCTCGCTCGACGGGGCACCCACAACCGGATCAGGCAGCCCCACGAGGGGAGGAAGCGACGACAAGACAGACCTCCTCGTGACATGTACCGCGACTGAACCCACTGTACTTCGCGCCTCCGTCACCCGAACGGCGAGAGTGGCTTGGGCGGGTTCGCGTAGGTGTGGGCGGGCCCCCGGGGACCCGCCGAAGGCTACTGCGACCCGCCCAAGCCCGGGCCGGACTCAGCGCAAGCACGCACACACGCACGCTAGTCGGCGAGCAACCGCGCCCCGTGCACCGGCCCGGTCGCGCGCACCACGTCGAGCTTCGCGGCGCTCAGCGCGATCTGCAGCTCGAGCGCGCCGTCGGCGTCGGGCGCGAGGAAGGCCACGGTCGGCCCGGATCCTGACACGACCCCGGCGAGCGCGCCGTTCTGCTCGCCGAGCTCCAGCACGGCGGAGAGGGACGGTTCGAGGTGCAGTGCCGCAGCCTGCAGGTCGTTGTACATGACGTCGGCGAGGCGCGCAGGGTCACCGGCGCGCAACGCCTGGAGCACCGCCGAGTCGACCCGTGGCTCGCGGACCGGGTTGATGTCGGCGAGGTGGCGGATCCGGTGCGCGTCGAGCTCGTGGTAGACGGCGGGAGTCGAGAGCCCGAAGTCGGCCAGAGCCAGCACCCATTGGAACTGGCCCTGCGCCAATGCAGGGCTGAGTTCGTCTCCTCGCCCCGTCCCGACGGCGGTGCCGCCCATGAGAGCGAAGGGCACGTCGGCGCCGAGTTGGGAGCCGAGTCGCAGCAGCTCGTCGCGCGAGAGGCCCGTGTTCCACAGGGCGTCGCAGGCGAGCAGGGTGGCGGCGGCGTCGGCGGAACCGCCACCCATCCCGCCCGCCACCGGGACGTTCTTGTCGATCACGAGCGCCACCCCTCCGGAGTAACCGGCGGAGGCGGCGAGGAGCTTGGCCGCTCGGATGGCGAGGTTGGTGTCGTCGACGGGAACACCGGAGAGGTCGATGCGCGACGTCGTGGAGGTGAAGCGGACGCTGAAGCCCTCGGCGTGACGGGCCCGGACGTCTTCGTAGAGTGAGACGGCCTGGTACGCGGTGGCGAGTTCGTGGTAGCCGTCGTCTTGCAGATCGCCGACGGCCAGGAAGACGTTGATCTTGCCGGGCGCGCGCGCGTGGACCACGTTCGGAGGCGCCACGGAGGTCATGCGTCCAACCTATACGGCTGGCAGGGCCTCTCGGGACGCCCGGGAATCGGCCCGGACCAGCGGCATGACGTCGCGGGCGAACCGTTCCATCTCTTCGACCTGCGGAGAGAACTGCAGCAGGAGAGTGTCGACGCCCACCGCTTCGAATTCGAGGATCCGATCGGCGACCTGCCGGGGCGTGCCCACGAAGCCGGGGCGCAGGCCGCGGTTCGAGACGGAGTAGTCGCGAAGATCGGGCCGTTGCTCGAGGTGCGATTGCGCGATGAAGTCCTGGTACGACTCGTAGGCTGCCCCGTGGCTGACGTCGGTGATCCGCGAGAGCTCGGCCTCGGCCTCCTGCTCGGTGTCTCTGACGATCGCGTAGGCGGCCATGCCGAACGCTTCGAACGGCGCCGCTCCGGCTGCCGCACGCTTGGCACGCATGTCGTCGATCTTCACGCGGAGCTCGTCGACGGTGCCGCCGTGGGTGAGGTAGGCGTCGGCGAACGAGACGATCGCCGCCTTGCCCGCCGGGCTCTCGCCTCCTGCGTAGATGCGCGGCTGCACGAGCGGCTTCGGCTCGAGGTGTGTCCGGGTGAGGTCGTAGTAGTCGCCGTGGAAGTCGAACGGGGTCTCGTTCCAGAGGCCCTTCAGGATCTCGACGAACTCGGTCGAGCGCGCGTACCGGTCGTCGTGCTCCGAGAAGAGCCCGCCGTACTGCCTCGACTCCTCCTCCCACCACGCCGAGACGACGTTGAGCGTGAAACGCCCGCCGGAGACTTCGTCGATGGTGGCCGCCTGCTTGGCGGTGACAGCAGGCAGGTGATAGCCGGGCCGCACTGCCGCCATCAGTTCGAGCTTCTCGGTCACTGCGGCGATCGCCGCGGTGAGCGCCCACGCTTCGAGCGATGGGGCTGCGACGCCCTTGATGTCGTTGAGGTTCAGCTCGGGGATCAGCGTCAGGTCGAAGCCGACGCGCTCCGCGGTCTGGACGACGCGCTTGACGTAGTCGAAGGTGACCGGCATTCGCTCGTCGTCGACGTTTCGGAGCCAACCCCCGAAGATCGGGGTCCAGAAGCCGAATCTCATGCGGGAACCGCTGCCGTCTCAGGGTACGACGCAGCCAGGAGGGCGCCCAGGAATCGCGCGATCTCGCGCGGCCCCGACTTCTCTGAGGCCGCCTCGACGTCGGGGTTGTAGTTCGTGTTCGTGTTGACGTCGTAGACGACCTGGCGGCCGTCGACGGTCTCGATGAACTCCACGCCGGCGATCTCGATCCCGTTGGCGCGCAAGAATTCAGGCAGGCGCAGGATCACGGGGTGGTCGGCGATCGGAGCGCCGTCGGCCGTGTGCTGGCGCAGTTGGAAGAGCGGGGCTGCACCCGGCAGCGCGCAGGCGTCCGCGGGGCAGAACTCGAACGTGTCGCCCGACGTGTCGACCTGGACGGCGTAGACGAACTCGCCCCCGACGAACTCGGCGCGCGTGTTGAAGGGCTGGGCTGCCTGCAGCAACTCCTGGATCAGGGTGATGCCGTCGGGCGACGCCTCGAATTCGTCTGACGAGACCCACGCCGCGAACTCGTCGTGGTCTTCCCAGCGACGCACTCCGAGGCCCTTGCCGCCCTGGTTGTGCTTCGAGATGAACGGAACGGGGAAGGTCCGGGCCACCGATGCCAACTCGCGCGTTCCGAAGACGGCCGAGGTGCGCGGCACGTCGAAGCCGAGCGACTGCAGACCGAGGTGCTGCTGGACCTTGCTCACCTCGAGGTCGATTACACCGCGTCCGTTGACGACCCGTCGCCCCGCGGCCTCCAGCCAGGAGAGCGTGGCGCGCGCGTACTCCTTCGCGAACTCGTTGCCGCGCGTGTGCGCACTCGCCGACATGCGCGACCAGTAGACGCCCGGTGCCGGTTCGGCCGTCAGATCGATGCTCCCGTCGACGAGCAGGAGTTCTTCGACGGGAACGCCTTCCGCCTCGAAGGCGGCTCGAAGCGGAGGGAACCACTCGGGGTTCTCGTGGATCACATAGACGCGGGGCTGGTCAGTCACTCGTCCAGCCTAGGCACCCGCGCGCGAGTCGGCGCCAACGTTGCGCCGCGCTACGCGCCGAGCGCAACCGGCACAAGAACCCGGCATGCTGGGGCAATGGCACGGATGCAGCACTTCGGTTGGTTCTTCGGGCGCGGGTTCGGCCCGCAGGGGTGGCTCCGACCCGACTGGCACTGGAAGCTGCGCTGGGACCGCCCCGACCTCTACCAGGCCTCGGCCCGAGAACTCGAACGAGCAGGGCTCGACCTGCTGATCATCGAAGACAGTCTCTCGCCCGGGCCGAAAGAGCAGCTCGACCTCCGCGTCCGGTCGGCCCTCGGCGCCCCGAAGCTCGACCCGCTGATTCTGACTCCCTACCTCTTCGCGGCGACGACGCACCTCGGCGTGGCACCGACGATCAACGCCGGAGTCCACCCGCCGTATCTGGCCGCGCGCCAGTTCGCGACCCTGCAGCACCTCAGCGACTACCGCGTCGGGCTGAACGTCGTCACCGATGTGAAGGGCAGCCGCCACTTCGGGATCCCCGAGCTCGCACACGACGCCTCCTACGACCGCGCCGAGGAGTGGATGCGGGTGATCCGGCGACTCTGGCACAGCTGGGCAGACGGCGCGATCATCGAAGACACCGACACCTGGCGCTACGCCGACGGTTCGAAGCTCGACGCCTTCGAGCACCGCGGCGACTACTTCCGGCTGGACGGCCCCCTGAACGCCCCGCCGTTCGAGAGCGCCGAGGGTGGCGACGACGGAGACCCGGTGATCGTCTCCCCCGGCGGCTCCGGCCGCGGCCTCGAGTTCGCCGGGCGCAACTCCGACGTGCAACTGGCGCTGGCGCGGCTCGACGTCGCGACGGTCACCGCGTATCGCGCGAAGATCCACGAGGCGGCCAGGGCTGAGGGCCGGGATCCTGCGTCCGTCAAGATCCTGTTCGTGCTGACACCCGAGATCGTCGCCAGCCAGGAGGAGGTCGACCGGATCGTCCAGGGGTCGGCCCACCCGGGCGACGCCGACCTGCACGAGGTCATCGAGCGGCAGTCGATCATCACCGAGACCGACCTCACCGGTCTCGACCTCGACGCACCGCTCGATCCGTCGGTCTTCGGTCAACATGTCTCGACCGGAAGCATCGGAGGGCTCGTGGGGGGCGCTGATCCTGCGACGCCGTTGCGTGAACTGTTCGTCGCCAAATACCGCAGGGGCAGGATCACCGACGGCTCGGGCTTCGTGGGCACGGTCTCGCAGGTCGCGGACTTCGTCGAGCAGCTCGGCGACGACGCTTCGAACGACGGCTTCATCTTCAACGGTGACCTGCACCCCGCGACCGTCCACCGCACGCTCGACGCGCTCGTTCCCGAGCTGCGTCGCCGCGGAATCCTGCGGGAGTCGTTCGGCGGCGGAGGCCTCCGCGCGAACCTCCTCGACTTCTGACCCCCGCTCTTTTGACCCCCGATCGAGGGTCGCCCGGAGAGCGCTGAGAGAAGTACCCTCAGGATCACGACGCGCCCATTCCCGAGAGCGCCTCGCGCTTACCCGAGCATTCTGCACAAAAGGCACCCTCTTGGCTCCCCTCCTGTCCCGACACAGGCGGCTGCCCGCACTTCTCGCTGTTCTCGCGCTCGCCGCGGGCAGTGTCTTCGTCGCTGGTGGTCCGATCGTCGCGGAATCGGCCCGCGCCGACACCGCACCCACCTACCCCGCCGATCCGACGACCCCGGTCACCGTCTCGGCCGACGCCCTGCCGGCCCCGCAGATCGACGGCGTCGTCTGGACGCAACTCGTCGTCGGCACGACCGTGTACGTCGGCGGCCAGTTCACGACCGCCCGGCCGGCGGGCGCCGCGCCGGGCGTCGACACCGTCAGGCGGTCGTCGCTTCTCGCCTTCGACATCACCACCGGCGCCCTCAAGTCGGCCTTCGCCCCGATGTCGAACGGCGTCATCTACTCGATCGTCGGCGCGGCCGACGGAAAGCACCTCTACGTCGCCGGGACGTTCTCGAAGATCGGCAGCGTCGTCAAGAGCAGGATCGCCGAGATCGACGGCACGACGGGAGCGGTCGTCGGATCGTTCAAGGTCTCGGTGAACAACACTGTGAAGGCCCTCGCCCGGCGCGGCAACACGCTGTTCTTCGGCGGACAGTTCTCGATCGCGAGCGGCCAGCCGCGGCAGGAGATCGGCGCTCTCAACGCGACGACCGGTGCTCTCACCTCCTGGGCGCCTCGGGCCTCTGGCGGAGTCGTGACATCGCTCGCGCTGCCGCCGAACGGCGGAAAGATCGTCGTCGGCGGCGCATTCACCACGCTGAACGGATCGTCGAATCCGGGCTACGGCCTCGGCGCCGTCGATCTGGCGACCGCCAGGACCGTTCCCTTCCATGTCGACTCGATCGTGCGGAACGGCGGCAAGAACTCCGCCATCACCAGCTTGACGGCGACGCCGACGGGCCTCTACGGAACCGGCTACACGTTCGGCTCCGGCGGCAACTTCGAGGGCACCTTCAGAGCCGACTGGAACGCGGGCGACCTGACCTGGATCGAGGACTGCCACGGCGACACGTACGACTCAGCCGTCGTCGGCGGGGTCGTCTACACGGCCGGACACGCCCACTTCTGCGGAAACATCGGCGGGTTCCCTGAGACCTCGCCGCGCACGAGCCATCGCGCGATCGCCTTCACCGCGGCTCCGACCCAGACGGTGGCGACCAACCAGACGTTCGACAAGAACTACGCCGACTTCGGCGGAAAGCCTGCTCCGTCGCTGCTGAACTGGTATCCGGATCTGACGCCCGGCACGTTCACCGGATTGGATCAGGCGGCCTGGAGCGTCGTCGCAACCAGCGACTACGTCGTCTACGGCGGCGAGTTCACGGCCGTCAACGGCACTCCGCAGCAGGGACTCGTGCGGTTCGCCGTCCCAGCCCTGGCGCCCAACCTCCTCGGACCGGTGTCGAGCGGGGCGAACTTCGTGCCCTCGGTCTCGTCTGACAGCCCCGGGCAGGCGACGGTGAGGTGGATGTCGAACGCCGATCCGGACAACGCGACGCTCACGTACGAGGTCTTGCGCGAGGGCACCGTCGTCTCCCAGCTGACAGCCGACTCGTCGATCTGGCGGAGGCCCGAGCTGTCGTTCACCGACATGGGTCTCGTCCCCGGTCACTCGTATGCGTATCGGATCAGGGCGACCGATCCGTTCGGAAACCACGTCCTGGGCGACAACGTCTCCGTCACGATCCAAGCACCTCCGAGCGCATCCGCCGCCCCGTCCGCAGCAGCCGCCGCATCACATTGAGTGAGGATTCTTCGCGCAAAGGGGTGCGCCGGACCTGACCGACGATCTACGATCCTGTCAGGCATCAGTACCACCGGTTGACGACGCGCCTCCGCCTGACCTCCCGAGGGCGTCACGACGAACGCGAGAGACACGCGTCCGGGGCCCGAAACCCGCCCGCTTCACTCGTGGCCGAGGCCGCGCCCTTCCTGACCGGACAGAGGGACCCCATGGGTCGAGTCTTCAGCGACCGCGCGCTCCGCGTCGCCGCCGCAATCGCCGCCGTCATCGCTCTTCTCGTGACGACCCTGGTGCTCTCGGCACCGACACCGGCACACGCCGACTCCGCCCCGGTGAATCCTGCCGATCCGAAGACTCCACCCACCGTGACGAGCGACGTCCTGCCCACGCCCCAGATCGACGGAGTGGTCTGGACCCAGACGATCTCGAACGACACCGTGTTCGCCGGGGGGCAGTTCACGACTGCGAGGCCCGCAGGATCCGCCCCGGGCGTCAACACGGTCCCGCGCGCCAACCTGCTCTCCTACAACGTCACCACCGGCCTCCTTAATGCGGGCTTCGCCCCGCAGGCGAACGCCCAGATCAAGGCCGTCGCGGCCTCCGCCGACGGCTCGTCCGTCTTCGTCGCAGGATCGTTCACCCAGATCGGCGGGGCCGCCCGCTACCGGATAGCGAAGCTCAACGCGACGACGGGGGTGGTCGACCCGGCCTTCTCCGCGAGCGCGAACTCGACCGTGAACGCCCTCGCAGTCGTCGGCAACACCCTGTACCTCGGCGGCGCGTTCTCGTCGGTGTCCGGCAGCGGGTCGGGAACGGGATCGTCCAGGGCCGACCTGGCGGCTTTCAACGCCACCACCGGCGCCCTCCTGCCGTGGAATCCTCAGACCTCGGGTGGCGAGGTTCTGGCGCTCGCAGCCTCCCCCGACGCGTCGAAGATCGTGGTCGGCGGGTCGTTCACCACCCTCGACGGTTCGGGCAGCCCGGGGTACGGACTCGGCGAGGTGGATGCCGTCTCGGGCGCCCTGCTCCCGTTCGCGACCGACTCCGTGGTGCGGAACGGTGGTACGCAGGCCGCGATCCTGAGCTTGACGGGCGACGCCTCGGGCGTCTACGGATCCGGGTACGTGTTCGGAACGGGCGGAACCCTCGAGGGTGCCTTCCACGCCGACTGGAACGGCAACCTGATCTGGATCGAGGACTGCCACGGCGACTCGTACTCGACTGCGGTGTCTCCGACCGCGCTCTACGTCGCGAGCCACTCGCACTTCTGCGGCGATCTGCAGGGATTCCAGCAGACCGAGCCGAACTTCACCTTTCATCGCGCCACGGCCTTCAGCCTGAAGGCCACTCTGACCCTGACCGCGAACCCGTGGGGAGGCACCTACACGAACTTCGCCGGGAAGCCGGGACCGTCGCTTCTCGCCTGGGACCCGGATCTCACGCCCGGCACGTACACCGGCAAGACGCAGGCGGCATGGAGCGTGGCCGCGAATGCGAACTACGTCGTCTACGGCGGCGAGTTCCCGACGGTCGACGGCGTCAAGCAGCAGGGACTCGTGCGATTCGCGATCCCGTCGATCGCTCCGAACAAGAGCGGGCCTCTGCTGTCCGGCAGCCAATTCGTGCCTCACCTGACGTCGGTGAACCCCGGGGTCGTCAAAGCGAGTTGGCTGGCGAACAGCGATCGCGACAACGGCACCCTGACGTACGCCCTCTACCGCGACGGAGCGGCGACACCGGTCTTCACCACGACCGCCTACTCGACGACCTGGCTGCAGCCCGAACTCGGCTTCAGCGATACGGGGCTGGCTCCCGGATCGACGCACAGCTACCGACTGAGAGCGACGGACCCCTTCGGCAACACGGCGCTGAGCGACGGCGTCTCGGTCACCGTCGCCTCCCACGCACCGACGGGCT
>Ga0075017_100002918_pt1 | contig 10740 bp, 11 predicted proteins | sample AleBraG_ABR_2012_FD_71475 | JGI IMG/M metagenome (GOLD analysis project Ga0075017, IMG submission 71475) | Freshwater sediment microbial communities in response to fracking from Pennsylvania, USA - Alex Branch Run_MetaG_ABR_2012 | ecosystem: Environmental > Aquatic > Freshwater > Creek >...
TGCTCGACACACCGGGATTGATCGACTTCCACGGCGAGGTGGAACGAGCACTCGACGTCGCCGACGTCGCCGTGCTCGTCGTCAATGCCGCCAACGGCGTCGCCGCGGACTTCGTGGCCACGTGGAACCTCGCTCGCGCCGCCGACGTACCAATAGTGATATTCGTCAACGCGCTCGACGCCGAACGAGCGAATTTCGAGACGACCCTCACCGCGCTGGAGCGCGTCGTGGGTCCGATCTTGGCTCCCCTGGAGTTGCCCATCGGTGAAGGGGCGGGCTTCACGGGCGTAATGGACCTCTTGGCCGACGAAGCCATCACGTACGACTCGAGCGGACCACACCACGAATCCGTGCCTCAAGATCTCGCTGACCTCGAACAACGCGTTCGTGCGAGTCTGCTCGAAGCGATCGTCGTCGCCGACGATTCATTGACCGAGCGATACCTCGACGGCGAGATTCCGCCCATCGACGAGCTCGAACCGGCACTGGGTGAACTGATGGTCGAGGGCCGGATCGTACCGGTGACCTGTGGTTCGGCCACCCAGGGTTGGGGCGTCGATCGCCTCGCAACCCTCCTCGACGAGATCGCAGTGAGTCGCCCGATCCCCGCGGTGGTCGACGGCGTGGAGACGTTGCTCGATCGCGATCCCCTCGGCGAACCGGTCATGCGCGCATTCAAGGTCATCGTCGACCCCTACGTCGGGCGCATCGTGGTCATGGAGGTCATCTCGGGCACCATCACGCACGACATGGTTCTCACCAACACCCGTACCAAATCCGACGAACGCCTGCACGGCCTTAACCATCTCTTCGGTTCCAAACTCGTGCCCGTGCAAGAGGCCGTCACCGGCGATGTCGTCGCGGTCGCGAAACTCAACGACGTGGTCGTCGGCGACATGTTGGCCAAGCGCGGGGTCGACGTGTCGGCGGTGCCCACACGTCCGGCGACGTGTGCACTTTCGGTGGCAATTCAGAGCACGTCTCGAGAGGACGACGACAAGATCGCCACCGCCCTGCATCGCTTGGCTGAGGAGGACCCGTCACTGCACGTTCGACACGACCCGGTGTCACGCCGCTTGGTGATCGACGCCATGGGCGAGACCCACCTCCAGGTCACGCTCGAACGCCTCCGACGGCGATTTAACGTAGAGGTCACGACCACCACTCCGGACGTCGAACTCTTCGAGACCATCGTCGCGACGCGCGACAGCGAAGGACGACTGAAGAAGCAGACCGGTGGGCACGGTCAGTTCGCCGTCGTCAACGTGAAGTTCGAACCCATCGATCGCGACGCGCCATTCGAGTTCGTCGATGCGGTGGTCGGTGGTGCAGTGCCGCGCCAGTTCATCGGTGCAGTACGCAACGGCATCGAGAAGGCGATGGCGCACGGAGGACCGAACGGACATCCCGTCGTCGGCCTCCGCGCAACCCTCCACGACGGTAAGTACCACAGCGTCGACTCTTCCGAGGCCGCCTTCGACACCGCGGGTTCCTTGGCCTTACGATCCGCACTCGAATCAGCGGGCACCATCGTGCTGGAACGGGTCATGCTCGTGAGCGCCACCTTCCCTACCGAGTTTCTGGGCGAAGTACTGAATGATCTGAAGCCCCGGCGAGGACGTGTCGTCGCCACCGATCAGAGCGACGAGGGGGTCGTCAACGTGACGGCGTACGTCCCAGAGGCGGGGCTGCACCGCTACGGCCTGGACCTCCGTTCGATCACCTCTGGTCAAGCACGCCTCGATATCACGTTCCATCACCTCGGCGACGCCCCGTAGACGTCCTGCGTCGGTCGCCACAGTGCCGGGGCCAGCACTCGGTCGTCGAACGCCACCGCACGCACGACAGTGGCCGACAGCCCTACGGCTGTCGGCCATTCTCATTGCTTTTCGGGTGGTCGAATCTACTCACACCGTACTGACGGGGTCCCGAGACGTCCGATGAAACCGGACCAAACCATCGGTCTTCGCCGCGGGACCCCGAACCTTGCTTTACCCTTCCCCAACCTCTCTACTACGAATGGACGTCACGGCCGGCTCACCGGAACCCTGGTCGTCGACGGTTTGCTTTCGTCGACCCACGGCATGCGAACTTCGAGGATGCCGTCCTTGTACGTTGCCCAGACCGCACGGTGATCAACGCCCGTCGGAAGCACGAAGTCACGACTGAACATCCCGTATCGGAACTCGGAGCGGTAGATGCCCTTCTCCTTGTCCTTCATCTCGGTGCTCTCTTCGCGCTTGGCCGAGATGTGCAATACGCCTTGGCTCACGGTGATCTCGACATCCTTGTCGGGGTCGATGCCCGGGAGCTCCGCACGAATGACCATCTCGCCGTGCTCGTGCAACTCTTCGATGCGCAGCCAACGATCGGCTTCGGTGTCCAGGTCAAGCCAGCGACGCCAGCGATCTGGAAAGTCAATCTCTAGGGGCTCGAATACCTTCAGTGCCATTGGACACCTCCTCACTCCCCGGGGCTCCACCTACTGCCCCACTGTCATGGTGCCTCTTGGCGCGCCGGAGCGCTAGGGCCGAAAGTCCAAATCTGGCCACCTCGGCGAGTCGGGGGCTTCGACGATCACTGCAGCGGCAGGCGCGGCGCGCGCAGGAGGGACATCCCGACCAGCCGCGAACCCTTCTTCGACCCGTCCGGGAAGATCACGTCAGGACGAAAGGACCTCCCCTTCGCTTCGCCCCGACGTCCGCCACGGACCTCGATCCACTCCTCCCCCGACGCCTCGTTCCTGACGTGGGCCACGAACACCCACGACTGGCGACGCTCCTTGACGCCATCGACGACCACCGGCTCACCACTCACGACACCGTTCCAGGTCATCGACCGAACCAGACTGCCATTGCGGGTGGTGGTCGCACGTTTCGTCACACTCCATTTCTACTCGGTGGAGAATCGGCCCTGGATCTGTCACAGCCGTGCCCTACGGTGGAGCCATGTCATTCGACCAGCCCCTGCCGAAGTCCCTGTCACCGTCTCGACTCTCCGACTTCCAGGCGTGTCCGCGGCGCTACCAACACGCTTCGATCGAACGAATCCCCCAACCCGCTTCGTACGCTTCGGCCAAGGGCCGATTCGTCCACTACGTGTTCGAGCACCTCTTCCAGCTCGACGCCCCCGAGCGGACGATCGGCCGGGCTCGCGACTTCGTCGATCCGGCCGTCAGCGCCATCCTCACCGACGAGGTTCGCCTCGACATCGGAATGGACGAGGCCATGATGACACGGCTGCTCGAAGAGACAGATTCAATCATCTCGACGTACTTTGACATGGAGGACCCCCGCTCGATTGCGAGCGAAGGTGTGGAGCTGCGACTGGGCGTCGAGGTCGACGGGACGCCCCTCTTCGGCATCCTCGATCGCCTCGATCGAAACCCCGACGGCACCCTCACCATCGTCGACTACAAGACCGGCGGGCTGCCAAATCGAAGTTACGACAGCCAGACGTTCGCGAACGCCGAGCTCTACGCTGCCCTCTGTGCGGCCAAACTGGGTGAGCAGCCGACGTCGATCCGACTCCTCTACGTCGCCCAAGGTGAGACAATCGAACGCCCGGTGAGTGACGTCGTCATCCAGGCCCGATCGAAGGCCGCGGCCAACGCCTGGCAGCGGATCACGACGTACTACGCGGATGGTGACTTCCCGGCGACGCCGTCGAAGAATTCGTGTCGATTCTGCTCATTCAAGGACCTCTGCCGTGCCGAGGGCATTCCCGTACCGGTCTGAGACATCGCCCCCGACCCACGGGTGCCCGCAAGCCGACGAATCTCGTCGTTGCACTTAGGCTGTCTCCATGATTCATTTCGATCTCTCCTACGACTATCGATGCCCGTTCGCCAAGAACATCCACCTCCACGTGATCAGCGCCCTCCAGGCCGGCGCGGACTTCGACGTCCGATTCGTACCGTGGACCTTGAGTCAAGGGCATCGTGACGAAGGCGCACCCGACGTGTGGCACGACCCCGCGCGCGACGCGGACTTGCTGTCGCTCGCGGTCGGAGTATCAATCCACGACCAGCAGCCCGATCGGTTCCTGGCCGCCCACGAGGCGCTCTTTCGCTCGCGCCACGAGCGCGGTATCCGTCTGATCGACTTCGAAGAGATCACCCGTGGTCTCGAAGGCGTCGACGTCGACCTCGATCGCGTTCGATCGGACGTCGAGTCACGCCGTCCCCACGAGGTCATCGCCAGCAGCTATCGCGAATTTGAACGTTACGAGGCGTTCGGCGTACCGACGTTCGTCGTCAACGACGACGCCACGTTCGTGCGGTACATGACGAGCCCGACCGACAATCCCTACGACTCGATCAAGATCATCGACTCGTTGGTCACGCTAATGGTGAATGACGTGGACCTCAACGAGTTCAAGCACACGCGTATTGCGCGGTGACCTACGCCATTCGAAAGATCACCTGAAGGACCGCGAGGACGAAGAGGACCAACGCGGGGGCGTAGGACTTGAACGGGTCGTTCGATCGAAGATGGAACACGACCGCTATCAGCATGACGACCGCCAGTACGCTCGACGCGATCACGTTGACGATGCCGAGCGCCGAACCGCGTGGACTGGCCAGTCCGACCAGAACCGCGACCGCGCCGATGACCTCCAGAATACCGATTCGTCGATACGAACTCTTGGAGAAACCCAAACGTTGGGCGACGGCCGACGTGTAGGGGTTGAACTGAATCTTCTGTGCACCCGACGTGACGAACGCGAGGAACAGAACTATTGACAGCAAGCTGGCAATCACCGACATGACGTCTCCTTGATTTTCATCAAGTCTAGAAAGTTGCGGTGACGCCGCTGGCCTGGCCGCTGCCGTTGGTTCAGCCCGTCGCCTGACCCGCTGCGAAATCGCGCAGCAGTGCGTACAACTCGTCACGCTGGGCCGAGTCGCCGAAGGGTACCGCCGAGAACTCCGTGACGCCGGCGTCGCGCAGACCGTGCAGCTCTTCTACGACCGCTTCGCTGCTTCCGAAGATGCCCACGTCGCCGGGACCACCCGCGCCTTCGCGATCGAGCATCGCGCGGTAACTCGGCAACGTCCCGTATATGGAGAGCTTGTCGTTGACGAACGCCCTCGAGGCCGCGACGTCACTCGAAACGCCGATCGGCAGGGAGCACACGATCCTTGGCCGTGGCCGACCGGCGGCGGCGGCGGCGGCGTTGATGGTGGGCGCCACGTGACTCTCAATGGTCTGGCGTCCGGTCATCCACAACAAGGTGCCATCGGCGAAGGTTCCGGCGATCTCGAGCATCGTCGTGCCGAGGGCGGCGACCAGGAGATCGGGGGTGCGCACCTCACTCGGGCCGATGGGACCCTGGGCGTGCACCGAGATTCGCTCCCCGTCCGTCGAGACCGATTCACCCCGCAACAGCGGTGCCAACGCCGCGACGTACTCGCGCATGTACGATGCGGGCCGTTCGAACGACAGTCCCCAGACGCCCTCGACGACCATCTGGTGTGAGAGACCGATACCGAGGGACAAGCGGCCGCCGATCGCCTCTTGCACGGTACGGGCCTGCGCCGCGAGCATCATGGGATGGCGAGGCTGGATCGGCACGACGGCGGTGCCCAGGTCCAGACCGGGCAGTGCCCGACCCACCATCGCTAACACCGTCAACGTGTCGGGCCCGAAGATCTGCGACGCCCACATCGCGCCGAATCCCTCGTCGTGGAGAAGCCGAGCTCGATCGATGGTCGATTCGACCGAACTCGAGATGTCAAGACCTACGGCAATCTTCATGGGGAGCACCTTCCTGCCGACCGGTAGCGTTACTGGCGTGGCGAACGACCCCAAACCTACTTCGCCAGTCCGCGTCGGCGTCGTGGGCGCCGGCCAGCTCGCGCGCATGATGTGCGAGGAGGCCCACGACGTCGGGGTCCTCGTGGGTGTCCTCGCGACGTCGATGGAGGATTCGGCGGTGCCGCTGAGCGACGTCGCGATCGTCGGCGCGCCCGATGACGCAGGCGCGCTCGACGACCTCGCCCGGATCAGCGACGTCATCACCTTCGACCACGAACTCGTCGACCTCGGACAGGTGGACCACCTCGAACTGGACGGAGTGACCATCCGACCCGGTGCGGCGGCATTGGCACACTCGGTCGACAAGGCGCACCAGCGCACCGCCTTCGCCGAGGCCGGACTGGCGGTGCCTCGATTCCTCGTGACGAGTTCGTCGGCCGACCCCGACATCGGGCGCTTCATCGATGAGGTGGGTCTGCCGGTCGTGAAGGCGGCTCGTGGCGGCTACGACGGTCGCGGCGTGTTGTTCCCCTCCACGCGCGAAGAGGCGCTGGCAATGATCAACGAGATGGCGTCCTCGTCGCTCGTCGTGCTCGAAGAACGCCTCGAGCTCCGTCGCGAGTTGTCACAGGTCGTGGTTCGTGACGTCTTCGGATCCGTCGTCTCCTATCCCGTCGTGGAGACCGTGCAGGCCGACGGCATGTGTGTCGAGGTGCGTTATCCCGCGCCAGTGGGTGACCAGGTCGCCGAGCAGGCCCGTACGGTCGCCGTGCGGATCGCCGAGCTCGTCGACGCCGTAGGCGTCCTCGCGGTCGAATACTTCTTGGTCGACCGTGGACTGATCGTCAACGAGATCGCGTTGCGCCCCCACAACTCGGGGCATTGGACGATCGAGGGGGCGATGACCAGTCAGTTCGCGAACCACTTGCTCGCGGTCAGTGGTCAGCCCGTCCGGCCAACCGATCCCGTCGTTACTGCTGCGGTGATGGTCAACGTCGTCGGCGCGGACCGTCCCGGATCGATCGACGATGCGCGATCGGTTGCCGGCGTCACCGTGCACGACTACGGCAAGTCCTGGCGCCCCGGGCGCAAGCTGGGCCACGTCACCGCCACCGGTGACGATGTCCAGGCCGCCCACGTGACAGCATGGAAGAGCGCCCTCGCCTACGGCACACGAACCCGGGAGACCTAGTGCAGCCAATCGTCGCCATTGTGATGGGAAGTTCCTCGGACTACGAGGTTATGAAGGACGCCGTGGCGATCCTCGAGCGGTTCGGCGTCGCACACGAGGTCCACGTCGTCTCGGCCCATCGCACTCCCGAAGGGATGATCGAGTTCGCGCGGACGGCCCAGGCCCGTGGGCTCCGGGTCCTGATCGCGGGGGCCGGTGGCGCGGCCCATCTACCTGGGATGATCGCCGCGGTAACGACGCTGCCGGTGATCGGCGTCCCGGTCGCCCTCGCTCGACTCGACGGACTCGATTCGCTGCTGTCCATCGCCCAGATGCCGCGAGGCGTCCCCGTGGCGACGGTCGCGATCAACGGCGCCGCCAACGCCGGGTTGTTGGCGCTGCGAATTCTGGCGCTCGCCGACGCGGACCTGGGCGACGCGCTCGAGCGGTACCGGGGCGAACTGGCCGAACAGGCTGCCCAGCAGGATCGAGACCTGCCCCGGAGTTAATGAACTTCTTAGGCGGATCGGGACCTCCGGCGCAGGTCCACCGGCGTTGGTTGCCCCTAGTCTGGTCAGGTAACGAAGGAGGCCCCCGATGGGTGTCATGAAGCGCATCAGCACGATCTTCCAGGCCAAGTCCAACGCGGCCCTCGACAAGGTGGAAGATCCCCGACAGATGCTGGACCTCTCCTACGAGCAGCAGCTGGACAACCTCACCAAGGTCAAGCGCGCCGTCGCCGACGTGGCGACAGCGCGCAAACGTATCGAGATCCAAGCCGAACAACTGAAATCCCAGGGTGACAAGCTCGCCGAGCAGGCCAAGGCCGCGCTCGGCCAGGGCAACGAGCCGCTCGCGCGCGAAGCCCTCACCCGTCGAGAGGCGATCGCGGTCCAGTTGAAGGACCTCGATGGCCAGCACGCGCAGATCGTCGAGCAGGAGCAGAAGCTCACCGACACCGCCCAGCGACTGCAGACCGAGGTGGAGGCCTTTCGAACGAAGAAGGAGACCATTAAGGCGACGTACACCGCGGCCGAGGCTTCGGCCCACATCTCCGAGGCGGTCAGTGGTATCTCGACGTCGATGGGTGACGCCGGCGCCGCCATGCAGCGCGCCCAGGACAAGGTCGCTCAGATGCAGGCGCGTAGCGGTGCCCTGGACGAACTGCTCGCCTCGGGCGCGTTGACCGACCTCACCAGTTCCAACGACGACATTCAAGCCCAGCTGGACAAGGCCAAGGGCACGGCCGATATCGACGCTCAACTCGAGGCGATGAAGGCGCAGATGAACAGTGGCCCGCCCACCAGCGAACTGCCCTCGGGAGAGGCGTCATAGGCGTGGCGAAGACCAAGATCGAGAAGGACCGCGGCCTCGATCTGCGGATGTTCATCACCGGCCTCGCGTTGGTGATCCTCTACGCCATCATCGTGGCAGTCCTGATCCGATTGGGTGTCGGTCTGGTGTTCGTCGTCCTCATCGGGGCCGGCCTGCTCTTCTCGCAGTACTACTTCTCGGACAAAGTCGCCATGTTCTCGATGCACGCCGCCGAGGTGACGCCTCAGCAGGAACCACGACTGCACGAGATTGTCGACCGCCTCTGTCTGCTGGCGGACATGCCCAAGCCGAGGGTGGGCGTCGCCGAGATCGACATCCCCAACGCGTTCGCCACCGGCCGCAGCCCTTCGCACGCCGTCGTCTGCGCGACGCGCGGTCTGATGAATCGCCTGAACGACGAGGAACTCGAGGCGGTGCTGGCCCACGAGCTCAGCCACGTCGCGCATCGAGACGTGGCGGTCATGACCATCGCATCCGGCGTCGGCATGCTGGCCGGTCTGGTCGGACGAATGGCGATGTGGGGCACGATGTTGTCCGGCGGAGGTCGGGGCGGTCGCAACGACCAGAACACCGCCATCCTCGAATTGATCACGATGCTGTTGTCGGTCGTCATCTACATCATCGCCTATCTCTTGACGATGGCGCTCTCGCGATACCGCGAGCTGTCCGCCGACCGTTCGGGGGCGATCCTGATCGGCAAGCCCAGCGTCCTCGCGAGCGCACTCGTCCACATCACCGGTGACATGGGCAAGATCCCGCGTACCGACCTGCGTCACGCCGAGGCCATGAACGCCTTCTTCTTCGCTCCCGCCCTGGCACCGGGCACCGCCGCTTCACTCTTCTCAACTCACCCGTCGCTCGAGAAGCGGCTCGACCAGCTCACCCGGCTCGAGCGCGAGCTGAACGGCTAGTGGGTCTGCGCGACACCATCTTCGGGCGCACGAAGCAGGTGGAGCCCAAGCTCGACAACCTCTTCGCCCTGCCATCGGCGGCGCTCACCCTCGAGTCCGAACTCGATCTGATCCCCTCGGGTCAGGGCGGCCTCTGCTTCAAGGCCAGCAGCGGCGAGAATGCGATCACGACCGACGCTGAGATCAAAGAACTGCTCGACTTCGACGAGGCGGGCGACGACAAGGTCACCGTCACTACCGACGACCTCGGGTTCAAATGGCTGGTCATCAAGGACCCCGACCTCGAGAGTCTGGTGACCCGGGTCCACAGCGCCAATACCTCAATGGTCGAGCACGGACTGGGGCCCCGACTCCTTTGCGCCGTGTTCGGATTCGTTCCCAAGGCACCGCCCGGTGACGGATCCGTTCGGATGGTCTACCTGCTCAAGCAGGGGACGTTCTACCCGTTCGCGCCCACGAGCGGATCGGACCGAGACAACGAGCTGGAACTTCGGGTTCGGTCGTTCATCGGCGACGACCTTCCGATGGAGAAGGACCTCTCGCGTTGGATGGCGCTGTGGAACCTACCGGTCAACTGACGGACTCGCGCTGAATCGCGGTTCCGCCACGCCGACCACTCCAACGTGGGAGGTTCGGCAATGTTCGAGCCAAGTAGGTTTGTTGTCGGCGACGAACCATAGGAGGGTGGCGCAAGAGTGACTGCCGCTGAATCTCCCCTCGAATTGACCATCCTCATGCCCTGTCTCAATGAGGCCGAGACGCTCGCCACCTGCATCGGCAAGGCTCAAGAATTCCTGACGTCAGAGGGAATACGTGGCGAGGTACTGATTGCCGACAACGGAAGCACGGACGGGAGTGTTGACATCGCGCGGCGACACGGGGCGCGGGTCCTCGGGGTGGATCAGCGCGGGTACGGTAGCGCTCTGCGCGCCGGCATACGCGACGCGCGAGGGACGTTCGTGATCATGGGCGACGCAGATGACAGCTACGACTTCTCGGCGTTACGTCCGTTCATCGATGAGCTTCGTGCGGGCGCCGATCTTGTCATGGGCAACCGTTTCAAAGGTGGGATCGAATCGGGAGCAATGCCACGACTCCATCGCTACCTGGGCAATCCCGTGCTGAGCTTCATCGGACGCACGTTCTTCGGATCTCGGGTCGGCGACTTCCACTGTGGCCTGCGAGGTTTTCGCCGTGAATCAATCGTCGCGCTGAATCTGAAGTCCAACGGCATGGAGTTCGCGACCGAAGTGGTCGTACGAGCGACGCTCGAAGGTCTCACCGTGACTGAGGTCCCCACGACGCTGAGCGTCGACGGACGAAGTCGTCCGCCACACCTGCGGACCTGGCGCGACGGCTGGCGGCACTTACGATTCCTCCTGCTCTACAGCCCGCGATGGCTCTTCATTTACCCGGGAATGGCCGCTATCTTGATTGGCGGAGTGGGCGTCCTATTGACGGAGTTCACTTCCCCCGTTGCCGTCCATTTGCATTTGGGCGTCGACACGCTTGCGGTCAGTTGCGCCCTGATCATCGTTGGCGCGCAGGCATTGATATTTGGAGT
>Ga0075017_100002920_pt1 | contig 10740 bp, 11 predicted proteins | sample AleBraG_ABR_2012_FD_71475 | JGI IMG/M metagenome (GOLD analysis project Ga0075017, IMG submission 71475) | Freshwater sediment microbial communities in response to fracking from Pennsylvania, USA - Alex Branch Run_MetaG_ABR_2012 | ecosystem: Environmental > Aquatic > Freshwater > Creek >...
GCGCCGCGGCGTACATCAAGGACCACGTGACCAAGCCGGTCGTCGGCTACGTCGCCGGCTTCACCGCGCCCGAGGGCAAGACGATGGGACACGCGGGCGCCATCGTGTCCGGCTCGTCGGGCACGGCCCAGGCGAAGAAGGAGGCGCTGGAGGCCGTGGGCGTGAAGGTCGGCAAGACGCCGTCGGAGACCGCGCGCCTCATGCGCGAGATCATCACCGGCGCACAGGCCTAGCAGCATGCGCCTTTCAACGGCCGGCCTCGCGCTGATCCTCGCGGCGGCGGTCCCGGCCGTCGTCTTGACCGCCCCGACATCGGCGCATGTGACTGGCGGCCGTGCCGTCGCTGCGTCGTCCGTGCGCCTGCTCGCCTCGGGGCCGACGCCGTCGTCATGGGAGGGCGGTCACGCGGTGCCGGTCGCTCCGCGGTGGTGGCCGCGCGGCTACGCCTACCCCTCAGCCGCCTGGAACCCGGCGTGGCCCAAGCCCGTGGAGTTCTCGCCGACGAAGGCCGGGCGCCTCTCCGGCCTGGTCATCGCGCTCGACCCCGGCCACGACATCGGCAACGGCAGCCACATCAGCGCGATCAACAAGACCTACTGGGTCGGTCTCACCAAGACCTGCAACACGACAGGCACCGCCACGAACGCGGGCTACCCGGAGGCGACGTACACGTTCGACGTGGTCGCGCGCCTGCGTCGCCTGCTGGTGGCGCAGGGCGCGACCGTCGTGGTCACTCGCGACCGCAACACCAACGACACGTTCGGCCCGTGCGTCGGCGCCCGAGGTGCGCTGCCCGCGCAGGAGAAGGCTGCGTTCATGGTGCAGGTGCACGGTGACGGCGCGCCCTCGAGCGGTCGCGGGTTCCACGTCATCGCGCCGGCGTTCTACAAGGGCTACACCGACGACATCTACGCCGGCTCCGCGAAGCTAGCGGCCGCGATGGTCGCCGGCATGGTCTCGACGGGCCTGCCGCGCTCGACGTACCTGTCTCAGACCATCCAGGTCCGCAAGGACACTGGCGCGATCAACATGTCGAACGTGCCGACGGTGACCGTCGAGACGCTCAACATGCGCAACGCCTCCGACGCCGCGCTCGCGATGTCGACCGCGGGACGCCAGAAGGTCGCCACCGGCCTCTACGCCGGCATCCTGCGCTACACCGGTCGCTGAGCGACTCGGACGTCAACGACGTCGGTTCAGCCGTGTCGCTCGGCTGACGCGGTGGCGTCGGATGCGAGCATCGAGGGGTGACCTCCATGCTCGAGCGACCGTCGACCCCGCCACGGGTCGTCCCCGGTGCTCGGCCACCTCGACGGACGCGGCCGGACGTCGTCGGCACGCGGCCCGTGGCCGCGGTGACCGCCGCGCTGTGGGCCGCTGCGGTCGGGCTGGTCACCCTCGGCGTCGTCGTCACGATCGTGTGGGCGGTCTCGGCCCGAGGCGGTGACGGGCTGATCACGCCGATCACGGCGACCGGTGTCGTCTGGCTCGCGGCGCACCACGCCCCGATCGACACGCCGTCGGCGGCGGTCACGCTGCTCCCGCTGCTCCTGCTCGCGCTGCCGCTCCTGCTGCTGCAGCGCGCGGGACGCTGGGCCGCTCGCGTGTCGGCCACGACCGACTCCGCCGATGCCGGTCTCATCGTCGTGGCAGGTACCGCCGCCTACGCCACGGTCGCGTTCCTTGTCGCGCAGGGCTCGTCCCTGGGTGGCGCCACGGTGTCGCCGACGGCGGCGCTCCTCTGGTCGGTGGTCGTGAGCGCCATCGGCCTCACCGCCGGCGTGATCGACGGCGCCGGACTGCTGTCGAGCATCCGCGAGCGGACGCCCCAGCTGCTCCGTGCTGCGGCGCTGGTCGCGGCGGGATCCGGTGCGGCGCTCGCCGTCGTCGTCGGGACGCTCGCGAGCGTGGCGCTCGCCGCCCGCTGGTCGACCGTCACAGGCCTGAGCCACCAGCTCGCGCCGAGCGCCGGCGATGCCGTCGGCGTGCTGCTCGTCTCGCTCGCCTACCTCCCCAACCTGCTGGTCTGGACGCTGTCCTACGTCGTCGGTCCCGGCTTCGGCGTGGGCGGTGGTGCGACGGTCGACCCGTTCTATGCCGCCGGGGGACTCCTTCCCGGCATGCCGGTGCTGGGCGCCGTCCCCACCGACGCGCCCGCGGCCGGTCCGCTCCTGCTGCTGCTGCCGGTCGTCGCCGGCATAGTCGGCTCGCTCGTGCTGCGTCGCCGCATGCACCTCGTCCTCGTGCGCGAGGTCGCTGCGGTGCTCGGCGGGGCTGCGCTTCTCGGCGTCGCGACGGCGCTGCTCGCCGCTGTCTCCAGCGGCTCGCTGGGTGACGGTCGGCTGGTCGGCCTCGGCCCCTCGCCCCTCGCGGCAGGCGCCGCGGCCTCCGGCCTGGTGGCCGCGGGCGCCGTGCTGTGGACGCTGGTCGTCCGGATCACGCCGACGATCTGGGTCACCGGCGAGCACTGAGCCACCGGCCCGTAGGATCGGGGCGACTCCCCCGGAAGCCCAGCGACGCCAAGGACACCGCGTGCCCTCCGACCGCTCGTCCGCCCGCACCCGCCTCGTGGTGCTCGTGTCCGGCTCGGGGACGAACCTGCAGGCGCTCCTCGACGCCTCGGCGGACCCGGGCTTTCCCGCCGAGGTCGTCGCCGTCGGTGCCGACGCCCCGGGGATCGCGGGCCTCGACCGCGCCACCGCGGCCGGCCTCCCGAGCTTCGTCGTCCCGATCGCGGCCCACGTCGACCGCGCCGCATGGGACGTCGCCCTGGCCGACGCCGTCGCGGCGCACGAGCCCGACTGGGTGGTGTGCGCCGGCTTCCTGCGGATCCTCGGCGCCGGGTTCCTCGAGCGATTCCCGGAGCGCGTGGTGAACACCCATCCCGCGCTGCTGCCGTCGTTCCCCGGCGCGCACGGCGTGCGCGACAGCCTGGCCTACGGCGTGAAGGTGACCGGGTGCACCGTCCACCTCGTCGACTCCGGCGTCGACACCGGCCCGGTGCTCGCCCAGGGCACGGTCCCGGTCGAGCCGCACGACGACGAGACCTCGCTCCACGACCGCATCAAGACCGTCGAGCGCGCGCTGCTCGTCGGGACCGTGGCCGCACTCGCCGTCCACGGCTGCACCGTCACCGGCAGGAAGGCCAGCATCCCGTGAGCACCCGACCCGTACGCCGTGCCCTCGTCTCCGTCTACGACAAGACCGGGCTCGACGAGCTCGCTCGCGGCCTCGCCGGCGCCGGCGTGGAGATCGTGTCGACGGGGTCGACCGCGGCGCGCATCGCCGGACTCGGCATCGCGGTGACCCAGGTCGCGGATCTCACCGGCTTCCCCGAGTGCCTCGACGGTCGCGTGAAGACCCTTCACCCGCGGGTGCACGCCGGGATCCTCGCCGACCTGCGGCGGGAGGACCACCAGCGCCAGCTCGACGAGCTCGGCATCGCCGCGTTCGAGCTCGTCGTGGTGAACCTCTACCCGTTCCTCGAGACCGTCGCGTCGGGCGCCACCGCCGACGAGTGCGTCGAGCAGATCGACATCGGCGGCCCCACGATGGTGCGCGCCGCCGCGAAGAACCACCCGAGCGTGGCCGTCGTCACCTCGCCGTCGCAGTACGGCGACGTCCTCGCCGCTATCGCAGGCGGTGGCTTCACCCTCGAGCAGCGGCAGGCGCTCGCGGCCGCGGCGTTCGTGCACACGGCGAACTACGACGTCGCGGTCGCGTCCTGGCTCGGGAACGCCGTAGCCCCGACCGACGGAGGCACCGGCTTCCCCGCGTGGATCGGCGCGACCTGGGAACGCGCGGAGGTCCTGCGCTACGGCGAGAACCCGCACCAGAGGGCCGCGCTCTACGTCACCAACCACACGCCGAACCCCGGTCTCGCGCAGGCCGAGCAGCTGCAGGGCAAGGAGATGTCCTACAACAACTACGTCGACGCCGACGCGGCACGCCGCGCGGCCTACGACCACAGCGAGCCTGCGGTGGCGATCATCAAGCACGCGAACCCGTGCGGAATCGCGGTCGGCACCGACATCGCCGATGCGCACGCGAAGGCGTTCGACACCGACCCGGTCTCGGCGTTCGGCGGCGTCATCGCGGCCAATCGTCCAGTGTCCGCCGCGATGGCACGCCAGGTCGTCGACGTCTTCACGGAGGTTCTCGTGGCTCCGGCGTACGACGCCGAGGCGCTGGAGGTCCTGAGCGTCAAGAAGAGCCTGCGCCTGCTCGTGGCCGCCGACGTCCCGGCCCACGGCGGCATCGAGATCCGCCCGGTGAGCGGCGGCATCCTGCTGCAGGCGACCGACCGGGTGGATGCGGCCGGTGACGACCCGTCGACGTGGACGCTGGCCTGCGGCGAGGCTGCGGACGAGGCGACGCTCCACGACCTCGCGTTCGCGTGGCGTGCGGTGCGCTCGGTCAAGAGCAACGCGATCCTGCTCGCGAGGAACGGTGCCGCGGTCGGCGTCGGCATGGGCCAGGTGAACCGGGTCGACTCCTGCCGGCTCGCCGTGACGCGCGCCGGCGACGGTCGCACGCGCGGGGCGGTCGCCGCGTCCGACGCCTTCTTCCCCTTCCCCGACGGCCTCGAGGTCCTCACCGAGGCGGGCGTGCGGGCCATCGTGCAGCCCGGTGGCTCGGTGCGCGACGACGAGGTGATCGCCGCGGCCACCGCGGCCGGCGTCACGATGTACCTGACCGGGACCCGCCATTTCTTCCACTGAGCCCATGCTCGACGGGGCGGCGCGGCCGACCGCGGCGCACCACCACCCGCCGCTGTGGGCCTTCGGGCTCGCGTTCTTGGTCGGGGTCCTGGCGGCCTCGCAGAGCCGGATCAACGGCCAGCTGGCGATCGAGGTGCACGACGGCCTGCTCGCCGCGGTGATCTCGTTCGGCACCGGGCTCGTCTTCGCGCTGGCGATCGCCTTCTCGCTGAGCCGCCCCCGGCAGGCACTGCTGCATCGATTCCCCGGGCAGATCCGGTCCGGACACCTTCCCTGGTGGCAGCTCATCGGGGGATTCCTGGGCGCGACCTTCGTCGCCGGTCAGGGTCTCGTCGTGCCGCTGCTCGGCGTCGCGCTCTTCACCGTCCTCGCCGTGGCCGGTTCGACCTTGAGCTCGATGCTCACCGACCGGGCGGGCATCGGACCCGGAGGTCGACGACCGGTCACCGCGCGCCGGGTGATCGCCGCCCTCGGCACGGTGCTCGCCGTGGCTCTCGCGGTGTCGGGGCGTCTGTCGGTCGGTGACCTCGTCGTCTGGGCGCTCGTGCTCGCGGTCGTGGCCGGCGCGATGACGGGCGTCCAGCCGGCGCTCAACGGGCAGATCGCCGCCAAGACCGGTGAGCCGCTGGTGGCTACGGTCGTCAACTTCGTCGGCGGAACGGTCGGGCTGTTCGTCGCGCTCGCGATCGAGCACCTGGCGGGGCACGCATCGATCGCGCCGCCGGCACCCTGGCGCGAGCCCGTGCTGTGGCTCGGCGGCAGCATCGGCGTCGCGTTCATCCTGGCGGCTGTGATCGTCGTGCGCCCGCTCGGTGTGCTGCTGCTCAGCCTCCTGACGACCGCAGGCCAGCTCACGGGCGCCCTGCTGTCCGACCTGCTGTTCCCCACCCCGGGCACCCACGTGAGCTGGCAGCTGGTCACGGGCGTCATCCTCACCGGCGTCGCCGTCGCCTTCGCCGCGATTCGCCCCCGCCGCCGCTGACCGCGACGAAGGATGCCGGGGCTGCTTCCCAGCGAATCCAGGCGTCCTTCGTCGCGACCAGGTGTGGGATCGTGAGGGGGTGCATCTGGCTCAGCTGAATGTCGCGCGGCTCGCCCATCCGCTCGACCATCCGAACATGGAGGCGTTCGTCTCGGCCCTCGACGCCGTCAACGCGGTGGCAGACCAGGCGCCCGGCTTCGTGTGGCGGCTGCAGGACTCAGAGATCGGCAACGCCACGGACATCCGCCCGTGGGGCGACGACATGATCGTCAACCTCTCGGTGTGGGAGGACCTCGCCTCCCTCGAGACCTACGTCTACGGCGCGGCGCACGCGGCGGTGCTCAAGCAGCGGCGGATGTTCTTCCACCGGATGGAACGGCCCAGCCTCGTCCTGTGGTGGGTCCCGGTGGGGCACGAGCCGACGCTCGACGAGGCGCACGACCACCTCGAGCGGCTCGACGAGGTCGGCCCGTCGCCGTACGCCTTCACGATGCGCCAGACCTACCCGCCGCCAGTGTGAGGGGTCACAACCCACGAGGCCCTCGTCGTCAACGGTGTCGTCGAGGGCATGGACGGCGGGGGCCTTCTCTCGACCTCGGGCGATGCGCGAGGCGGGCAAGAGCTGTCGTGAGAGGATCCGGCACGTGACAGCCACGATCCTCGACGGCAGGGCCACGGCGGCGGCGCTCAAGTCCGAGCTCGTTGCGCGCGTCGCGCGCCTGCGCGAGCTCGGCGTCGTCCCCGGTCTGGGCACGGTACTCGTCGGTGACGACCCCGGCAGCCACTCCTACGTCGCGGGCAAGCACCGCGACTGCGCCGAGGTCGGCATCACCTCGCACCGGGTCGACCTCCGGTCCGACGCCACGCAGGCGCAGGTCGACGACGCAATCGCCGAGCTCAACGCCGACCCCACGTGCACCGGCTACATCGTCCAGCTGCCGCTGCCGAAGGGCCTCGACGAGAGCCGGGCGCTGGAGGCGATCGACCCGGACAAGGACGCCGACGGCCTGCACCCCACGAACCTCGGCCGACTCGTGCTCGGCATCGCGGCGCCGCTCCCGTGCACGCCGCGCGGGATCGTCGAGCTGCTCCGCCGCTACGACGTCCCGATCGCCGGCGCCGAGGTGACGATCATCGGCCGCGGCGTCACGGTCGGGCGCCCGCTCGGGCTGCTGCTCACCCGCAAGAGCGAGAACGCCACCGTCACGCTGTGCCACACGGGCACCCGCGACCTTGCGGCGCACACACGCGGCGCGGACATCGTCGTGGCGGCTGCGGGCGTGGCCCACCTGCTGACACCGGACATGGTCAAGCCCGGTGCGGCCGTGCTCGACGTCGGCATCACCCGCACCGACGCGGGGCTCGTCGGTGACGTCGACCCCGGTGTCCGCGACGTGGCGGCCTTCCTCGCCCCGATGCCGGGCGGCACCGGTCCGATGACGCGCGCGATGCTGCTGGCCAACGTCGTCGAGGCCGCCGAGCGGGCCGCGGGCCTGGCCTGATCGTGCTCGCCCGGCTGCGCCAGGAATGGCCGCTCGCGGTCTCGCTGGGCGTGGTGCTGCTGGGGCTCGCCGTCGTCGCCAGCGGCCACTTCCGGCGCGGCTGCGTCCTGCTGTCCTTCGGCGTGGGCCTGGCGTTCTTCCTGCGGCTGCTCCTCCCGGGCGAGGAGGCGGGGCTGCTCGCTGTGCGCTCCAAGCGGGTCGACGTCGCAGTCCTGCTGTTCCTCGCCCTGGCGACCAGCGTGCTGGCACTCTGGGTGCCCCCGCCGAGCAACTGAGCGACGGCGGGCGATAGCGTGGGCCCAGATGTCTTGACGACGAGATATCCACCCGGCGCCGGGTCGACGAGGCCCCCGCGCTGACGACAAGGAGAGCGCGCCATGGCCCGTACCCCCGTCACCGTCACCGTCACCGGCGCGGCCGGCCAGATCGGCTACGCGCTGCTCTTCCGCATCGCGTCCGGCCACCTGCTCGGCATCGATGTGCCGGTCCGCCTCCGCCTCCTGGAGATCACGCCGGCGCTCAAGGCGGCCGAGGGCACCGCGATGGAGCTCGACGACTGCGCCTTCCCGCTGCTGGCCGGCATCGACATCACCGACGACGCCCGCGCCGCGTTCGACGGCGCGAACATCGCCCTGCTCGTCGGCGCCCGCCCGCGCACGGCCGGCATGGAGCGCGGCGACCTGCTCTCCGCCAACGGCGGCATCTTCAAGCCGCAGGGCGAGGCGATCAACGCCGGAGCCGCTGACGACATCCGCGTGCTGGTCGTCGGCAACCCGGCGAACACCAACGCGCTCATCGCCGCCTCGCACGCGCCCGACGTTCCGAAGAGCCGTTTCACCGCGATGACCCGCCTCGATCACAACCGGGCTAAGTCCCAGCTGGCGAAGAAGGCCGGCGTCACGGTGATCGACATCACGAACCTGACCATCTGGGGCAACCACTCCGCCACGCAGTATCCCGACATATTCCACGCGAAGATCAACGGGCAGAACGCCGCCGAGGTGGTCAACGACCAGGCGTGGCTGGAGAACGACTTCATCCCGACCGTCGCCAAGCGTGGCGCGGCCATCATCGAGGCGCGCGGCTCGTCGTCGGCCGCCTCGGCCGCGAACGCCGCGATCGACCACGTCTACTCGTGGGTCAACGGCACGCCCGAGGGCGACTGGGTCTCCGCAGCCATCGCCTCCGACGGTTCCTACGGCGTCCCCGAGGGCATCATCTCGAGCTTCCCCGTCACCTCGTCCGGTGGCGAGTGGCAGATCGTACCGGGCCTCGAGATCGACGAGTTCTCCCGCGCCCGCATCGACGCCTCCGTCCACGAGCTCGTCGACGAGCGCGACGCCGTCACCGAGCTCGGCCTCATCTAGTCCTGCTCGACCGACCCCAGACACAGGAGAAACCGTGGCGAAGATCAAGGTCGTCAACCCGGTCGTCGAGCTCGACGGCGACGAGATGACGCGGATCATCTGGCAGTTCATCAAGGACAAGCTGATCCTCCCGTACCTCGAGATCGACCTGAAGTACTACGACCTCTCGATCGAGAACCGCGACGCCACCGACGACCAGGTGACGATCGACTCGGCCAACGCCATCAAGGAGTTCGGCGTCGGCGTGAAGTGCGCGACGATCACGCCGGACGAGGCCCGCGTCGACGAGTTCGGCCTGAAGAAGATGTGGAAGTCGCCGAACGGCACGATCCGCAACATCCTTGGCGGCGTGATCTTCCGCGAGCCGATCGTCATCTCCAACATCCCGCGGCTGGTGCCGGGGTGGACCAAGCCGATCATCATCGGGCGTCACGCCTTCGGCGACCAGTACCGCGCGACCGATTTCGTCGTGCCGGGTGCGGGAAAGCTGTCGATCAAGTTCGTGCCCGACGACGGCGGCGAGCCCATCGACATCGACGTCTTCGACTACCCGTCCGGCGGCGTCGCGATGACGATGTACAACCTCGACGACTCGATCCGCGACTTCGCGCGCGCCTCGATGCGCTACGGCCTCGACCGCGGCCTGCCGGTCTACCTGTCCACCAAGAACACCATCCTCAAGGCCTACGACGGCCGTTTCAAGGACCTCTTCGCGGAGGTCTTCAAGACCGAGTTCAAGGACGCATTCGCGGCCGCCGGCATCACCTATGAGCACCGCCTCATCGACGACATGGTCGCCGCGGCGATGAAGTGGGAGGGCGGCTATGTCTGGGCGTGCAAGAACTACGACGGCGACGTCCAGTCCGACACCGTGGCGCAGGGCTTCGGCTCGCTCGGCCTCATGACCTCCGTGCTCATGACGCCGGACGGCACGACCGTTGAGTCCGAAGCGGCGCACGGCACCGTGACCCGTCACTACCGCCAGCACCAGCAGGGCAACCCGACGTCGACGAACCCCATCGCCTCGATCTTCGCCTGGACCCGGGGCCTGGTCTACCGCGGCAAGATGGACGGCACACCGGAGGTCACCGCGTTCGCCGAGACCCTCGAGCGCGTCTGTGTCGAGACCGTCGAGGAGGGGAAGATGACCAAGGACCTCGCCCTGCTCATCGCCCCGGACGCGCCGTACCTCACCACGGAGCAGTTCCTCGACGCGATCGACGAGAACCTCCGGAAGGCCATGGCCTGACGGTCGTCACCTCGCTGGCCGAAGGGTCGTTCCCGCATCGGGAGCGACCCTTCGAGCAGGTGCATCGCGCATTCAGGTGCCGCGGTGCGGCACGCTGACCTCGGGCCTGACGAGGGAGGCGTCGTGAGGGTGTTCCCGCGGCTGCCGCCGGTGCAGGCGCCGGTCGCCCGCGACCTCGCGCTCGACGTGGTGCGCTCCTGGTCGCTGCTCGTGGTCGTGCTCGGGCACTTCCTCATGCTCATCGTGCTGTGGACCGACGGCGTCCCCGCGACCGGCAACACCCTCACCTCGGGCGACCCGTGGCCGTTCGTGACCTGGGTGCTGCAGGTCATGCCGCTGTTCTTCATCGCGGGCGGCGCGGTGAACTGGCACAGCAACGAGCGGTTCCCGGGCACATACTCGCAGTGGCTCTGGCAGCGCGTCGCGCGGCTGATGCGCCCGACGCTCGTCTACCTCCTCGCGATGGCCGCCATCTTCTCGGTGGTCACGATCCTCGTGCCGCGCCGCGTCACCGACCCCTACGTCCAGGGCATCACCGGGCCGCTGTGGTTCCTCGCGGTCTACATCCCCGTGACCGCATTGACTCCCGCCACGACGGCGTGGTGGCGACGGCACGGGCCTGGGACGATCGCCGTCCTGCTGCTCGTCGTCGTCATCGTCGACGTCGTGCGGATCAACTGGATGGAGACGCTGGGCGCGATCAACATGATCGCGGCGTGGACCCTGGTCCACCAGCTCGGCTACTGGTACCGCGTGGGCGTTCCGCGAGCCGTCGCCGTGGCCAGCATCGTCGGCGGTCTCGGCGCCAACATCGTCCTGACGCAGGTCGTGGACTGGTATCCGACGTCGCTAGTGGTGCGTGTTTGAAGTCTTTTGACGGTTGGCCTTCTTGAGGATGTCCTCGCTGGTCTTGGTCCAG
>Ga0075017_100002921_pt1 | contig 10733 bp, 9 predicted proteins | sample AleBraG_ABR_2012_FD_71475 | JGI IMG/M metagenome (GOLD analysis project Ga0075017, IMG submission 71475) | Freshwater sediment microbial communities in response to fracking from Pennsylvania, USA - Alex Branch Run_MetaG_ABR_2012 | ecosystem: Environmental > Aquatic > Freshwater > Creek >...
GACAAAGCACCGCGGGTCTGACGCAGAATCTGGATGATGTGTTCGCGTTCCCGGTCGCGCAGAGTAAGGTCGGAGCCCGCCGGCTGCCGGGAGATCTCCTCGCGTAATTCGGCGACAGGCGGAGTCAGCCGGTTGCCTTCCGAGAGGATCACCGAGCGCTCGATAAAATTCTCCAGCTCGCGGATGTTTCCCGGCCAGCTCCAGTTCATCATGGCTTGGACCGCTTCCTCCGGAATGACCTCGATTCGCTTATGCAACCGGGCCGCACACTTTTCGACGAAATGGCGAATCAGCTTCGGGATGTCCTCGCGCCGTTCCCGCAGAGCGGGGAGATGCAGCGGAAACACGTGCAAACGGTAAAACAAGTCGCCGCGGAATTCCTTCTCTTCCACCGCGCGCACCAGATCGCGATTAGTGGCGGCGATCAGCCGCACGTCCACATGTATGGTCTTGGTCCCGCCCAGGCGCTCGAATTCCTGGTCTTGTAGAACGCGCAGTAACTTGGGCTGCAACTCCAGGGGAATCTCTCCCACTTCGTCAAGCAGCAAAGTGCCTTCATCGGCCAATTCCAGGCGGCCGAACTTCTGGCTTACCGCTCCGGTAAAGGCTCCTTTTTCGTGGCCGAAGAGCTCACTTTCCAGCAGCCCCGTGGGGATGGCGGCGCAGTTCACCTTGATGAAGTTGCGGTCCTTGCGCCGGCTCATGCTGTGAATCATGCGGGCGATGCGCTCTTTCCCGGTTCCGGTTTCACCGGTAATCAGGACAGTGGAATCGGTATCGGCGACGATGGCAGCGTATTCCAGAACACGCTTCAAGGCTGGGCTGCTGCCAACGATATCGTCGGCTTGGTTCGCGTTCCGGACTTCGTACTCCAGATAGCGCTTCTCCTGGGCGAGGCGGTCCTTGAGTTGGGCGATCTCGCGATAAGCATGCGCATTCTGCAGCGCAACCGCGATCTGGTTGCCTACTTGCTGCAGGTACTCTACCTCCGGTGGGCCAAAAGCATTCTCCAGCACGCTGCTCGGGTTCAGTGTTCCCCAAACCCGATTGCCCGCGATCAGGGGCACGCTGCAAACCGATCGGATCCCCGCTTCATGCATGGTTTTCGTCAGCGGATCGTTCATATCCCGCAAGTCGTCAGCGGTGAAAAATGTGACCTCTCGCGTCTGGATCGTGTGCGCCGAAAGGGATTGCTCGAGCGTCACCGTCGCCCCGTGATTCAGGTGGGGCTCCCATTCCAAAGCATCTCCATAGCGGTGAATGTTCTTGCCGTCCTCATCCAGCAGCGAGAGCACGGCCCGTTCATAGCGCGCAATGCTCCGAATGCTGGAAAGAATCACCGGCAACAACTTTTCCAATTCCAGGCTGAAACTCAGTTCACGGCTGATCGCGACCAGGCTCTGCTGCTCCTCAAAGGCGCGGTGGGCCCTCTCCTTTTCCAGGGCTAGCGCCCCCATCAGAGCGAAGCGCGAAAGGAACTCGACATCTTCGTTATCCAAAACCTCGGGGACATTCTTGCCCAGGCCAAGAGCGCCAAAATGGCTTGAAGGCGTGCTCATCGGTAGGACGGTCAAGGATCGGACACCGTGATTCAATAACACAGGTACGCACCCGGGAAAGCGCAATTCGCGCTCGGTATCGGGAATGGCGATCGGCTGCTGGTTTTTCCACGCCCACCCGCTGGCTGCTTCGTCCACGGGAGAAACGGTAAACTCTCCACTTTCCTGGTTCTTTTTCCAGTAGTGCGTCTGCATGCAATCCCGGCGCGGGTCGTAAAGGGAGAGGTTCAACAACTCACCTCCCGTCAGGGCCAGCACTGGGGGAGCGAGTTCTCTGAAGGCGTCAGGCAGGCTCTCGGCTCGCGCGACCACGTCGGTGATCTCGAGTAGCAACCGGTATCGGCTCTGCTCAAATGAATCATTTCCCTCGAGGGCGACTCTGTTTGCTGACATGCACACTCCTCCTGCGATGCCGCATAGACTGTTTCGAGCAGCTTGTTTTGAGCAGGAACTGGGGGCCGTCGCAGCTTGCCGAGCCGCGGGACTCGAGTTCAACATTCGCGTCGCAGGCGTTGGTTCCTTCACTTGGGAACCAATCTCATTCTCCCCGGTCGGGGAACCCCCTCAGGTTCTGCGACACCGTTTCCCGGTTTGTGCCGCCCGGGATAGCCATTCTTACTCCGTTTCTGAGTCACGCGCAAGTTTTTTCCTTGGTGCCATCTAGAAACTTCTAAGTAGGGTTCCTTAAACGGCACGCTCCTGACATCAACCGCCCGGTGAAAGCTAATGCAAACGGCCACAGGCAGTGGCTCACGACTGGCTCATTACCTCTTTTCAAAGCAAGAAGCTAGCGCTAACCTTAAGATCAACCTATAATTTGGAGACAGGAAATTCTATTGGTAGTTGGCAATCATCGGGTAACAGAAATAAGGATGCCTATAATGCTTTAGTTTAGGCAGACCTTGCATCCGGAGGCCGGAGTCTTTCAATCATCTTCACCAGGTCGGCCAGAGACTGTGCCTGCATTTTTTCCATGGCACGACTGCGATGAACCTTTACTGTATTCTCTGCACTGCCTAGCTCCGCCGCAATCTGCTTGTTGAGCATGCCGGAAACGACCATGACGACGACTTCACGTTCCCGCGAAGTCAGCAATTCGAAGCGCTCCCGCAACACTGCAATTTCTGCTTCTCGTTCGCTTCTGGCCCGGTCCCTCTCCAGTCCCTTCTGGATCGCATCCAGCAGATCCTGATCGCGGAACGGCTTGGTGAGAAACTCGACCGCCCCCGCCTTCATGGCCTGCACCGTCATCGGAATGTCGCCGTGCGCAGTTACAAAGATGATGGGAATATGAATATTGGACTTGGCTAACTCTTGCTGGAAATCAAGTCCACTTACCCCTCGCAACCTGACGTCGAGGATGAGGCAACTGGGTATATCCCGACGCTTGGCCTGCAGAAACTCCGCGGCCGACTCGAACAAATCAACGTGCAATCCTACGGACTCGACCAGAACCTTGATCGCACGGCGAACCGATTCGTCGTCGTCCACTACAAACACGGTTGGAACTGGCTTAGTCATGAAACACCAAATCAGTTATGCCTGGGTAAAGTAAATTGAAAAACTGCTCCTTGTGAACCTGACTCGGCCCACAAACGGCCTCCATGGGATTCTACGATAGACCGGCTAATTGATAGCCCCATTCCAATACCCTCCGGCTTGGTGGTAAAGAATGGTTCGAAGATGCGGTTTGCTAACTCGGGTTCGATTCCTGGCCCAGAATCTTGAACCTGGACCAAAACACCCTCTGCGGTCTTTGCTGACCTTATCAGAAGCTCCCGTGGTCGTTCCGTAAAAAACCGCATGGCTTCAACGGCATTCATCGCCAGGTTGATCAAGACCTGCTGCACCAGCACCCGGTCTCCCAGTACGGGAGGCAGCCCAGCGGCAAGGTCGAGCTGGACTTGAACATGGTTCCGGGCTGCCTCATTACGCACGAGAACGGCAGCTTCTTGGATCACGTCATTGATATCGTGCTCAACTCTATTAGGCGCTCCCTTCTTCAGCAGTGCGCGAATCCGCGATATGACGTCGCTAGCCCGTGTTCCGTCCTCCACCGTTGCGGCAATTGCCTCGCGCAGCTTTTCCAGGTCCGGCGTTCCGCTTCCAAGCTCGCGGAGTGCGAAATTAGCGTTCGTGACCACCCCGGTCAAGGGTTGATTGACCTCGTGGGCAATGGATGCGACTAGTTCTCCCATCGCTAGAGTGCGAGTGACGTGAGCCAGTTCCGCCTGCGCCTCGTGTAGCGACTGGTCCGTCCGCAGGCGCTCGGTGATGTCGCGCGCTATTTTCGAGGCGCCCACCACCTGCCCTTCGGAATCCCTCATCGGCGAAATGGTCAGCGAGACATTGACTCTTGTGCCTTGCTTCGTGACACGGACGGTTTCGTAATGTTGGATGTGCTCACCGGCTCGCAGCCGTTGCAAAATCAGGCTTTCCTCCTTCAGAAACTCAGGAGGAATGATGATGGTGATCGGTTGTCCCGCCACTTCCGCTTCCGAGTATCCGAAAATGCGCTGGGCGGCCGCGTTCCAGCTTGTGATGATTCCGTTCAGGTCTTTCGAGACGATCGCGTCGTCGGATGACCGAACGATAGCTGCAAGCCGACGCTGTGCCTCTTCCGCCTGCTTACGTTCCGTGATATCGATCGCTGTCGTCTGCACCAGTGGGGTTCCGTCGGTGGCGGAAAACGAAAGGCTGTTGAACAAGACCCAAACCGCCGTGCCATCTTTTCTTCGGAGTTGGAGTTCCCGGCTAAGTAAAGCGTCGCCGCGCTCCAGATGGAGGAGGATCGGCTTCCGGTCTGAAGGGTTGAAATAGAAGTCGGCGGTGGGACGACCCCGAAGCTCCTCTGGACTCTTGAAGCCCAGGATCCGGGCCCATGCTTCGTTGCAAGCCAGCACCTGCCCCCGGCTAGTCATAGCAACGCCCGCCAAGTTCTTTTCGAACAGCAGTCGGAATCGACTCTCGCTTTCCGTCAGTTGCAGGGTCCGTTCGATGACGCGCCGCTCCAGCAGTTGGGTCTGAGCCGCGAGGCGACGATCCTCCGAGGACGTCAAGATGGCCGCGCCGAGGACGAGAAACGTGATAATAGCGATTCCATTGTTGGCGAGCGGGGAGATGTTCACAGCGTGGGACAGATCTGGAACCGCGGAGGAGGCAAAAAAGGTCGCGGACGCCATGCCGGTGTAATGCATCGCGGAAATGGCAGCGCCCATGACGAGGGCGCTGGCGATCCTTCGCCAAGCTGTGCCCCTGGTCTCTTCTCGCAGACCAAATGCGAGTATCAGCGCGGCAAGAGAGAACACGATCGCGAGCGCAACGGACAGGACTACGAGTCGATGATCGAACCGGCACACGGCGGCTAGTCGCATGGCGGACATGTCCAGGTAATGCAAGCCTGCTATGCCGCCGCCCATGATCAAGCTGCCGGTCCCGACCTGAACCGGGCCCATTTCTTGTCGACTCACTATATAGAGTGCGAGCGCCGAGGCCAGGACGGCGATCCCGAACGACACCAGAACTGTCGGCCAGTAGTAGGCCACGGGGACCGGCAATTGGAAGGCCAGCATCCCCTTGAAATGCATCTCCCAGATGCCGACACCCATCGCTATAGCGCCACCGGTCAACCATGCCGCTCGAATCCGGCCGTGTGCGGTTACCCGCCCTGCCAGATCGAGTGCGGCATAGGACGCGGCGATGGCGATCAACACCGAGCGCGCCACTTCGCCGTAGTCGTAGGATCCGGTCAGTACCGCGTTTGCAGAGATCACCACCGAGGATCTCCTCTACCGGTTTAGGCTAAGCCCCAAAATTCACCGAAGGTCAACAGCTAGACTGCCCAAAATCAATACCTGGATTCGAGTTGAGACATGCGAAAACCTGCGTCTGCCGCACGCAATTATGTCGGGCAACCTGTCTTGATCAGGAACGGGGGTCATCGCAGCTCTGCCAAGCCGCGGGACTCGATTTCAACCTTGCGTCGCAGGCGTTGGTTCCTTAACATCGGGAACCAATCTCATTCTCCCCGGCCGGGGAGCCCCCTCAGGTTCTGCGACAATGTTTTCCTGGATGTGTGCTTTTCAGGAAAGATAAGTCATACTCCGTCTACGGGTCATGTGCAAGGTTTTTCTTTACATTGCTTGACAATCTCCCGAAAGACACATTCGAGGTAAGATTCCTCCAATGGCACGCGGCTGGGAAAGTAAGTCCGTCGAACAACAGCAGGAGGAACGGTCGGCACAGCGGGAGACCGCCTCCGCACGGCTCTCGCCTGAGCATCAGCAGCGCAACCGTAAACGTGAGGGCCTGCTTCTTTCCCGCGGACGCCTCTCGCAACAACTGCAGGCCGCCAGTAACCCACGTCACCGCCTGATGCTGGAGCAGTCCATGGCGGAACTGGACCGCCAACTATCGTTGCTTGAACAGGTTACCGACTCGAAGGCACCAAAGTGAGGGTCCGATCGCATACTCCCTATAACGAAAACCACGGTCCTCTCCGCGGGCCCCTGACGTATAATCGGAGAGTTGATGAAAGCCTACGTTTACGTTTCCTTGAAGAAGAGCGTTCTGGATCCGCAGGGTAAGACCATCCACGGCGCCCTGACGAAAATCGGCTACAAGAGTCTGCAAGATGTAAGGCAAGGAAAATATTTCGAAATTACTCTCAACGGCGGCATCTCCAAGGATGAAGCGCAAGCCGAAGTAGAGCGGATCGCGCGCGAAGTTCTAACGAATCCGGTGATTGAAGAGTTTCGTTTCTCCCTCGAAGAGTAGGGACTCGGGTTCGACTTGCACTTGATTTTGGGTGGCGATTTGGCTGGCTTTGCGATTTGGGTGGCGCAGCGCTTCAGCGCTGCGGTAAGTGCATTGTCTTGAACGCGGCTTTAGCCGCGCCGGTTCGTATCAGGGTATCGCTTTAGCGATGCCGAAAATCGTGCAATCAACCGCCCCTTCAGGGGCTGGCCGAACCATCACCGGATCCCCGCCGAATGATTCGTCAAGGAGCCAATTAACCAAATGTGCGGCATCGTGGGCTATGTGGGCAAAAAGCAAGTCGTCCCCGTAATTATTGAGGGCCTGAGAAAGCTGGAGTATCGCGGCTATGACTCGGCCGGAATCGCAGTGGCCGGCAACGGCGCGGGCCTGCAGATCCGCCGCGCCGAAGGCAAACTGCGCAATCTGGAAGAAGTCATCCGCCTCAAGCCTCTCGACGGCACCTACGGCATTGGACACACCCGCTGGGCCACCCATGGCCGCCCCACCGAGGAAAACGCCCATCCTCACCGCGACTGCACCGGCAAAATCGTGGTCGTGCACAACGGCATTGTCGAAAACTATCTCTCGCTTAAAAAGAAACTGACTGCCGAAGGACACAAATTCACCACCGAAACCGACACCGAAATCATCGCGCACCTGGTCGAGAAGTATTACCTGCCGACCGGCAACGGCCATCGCCCGTCTTTGAAACTCGAAGAAGCGGTGCGCAAAGCGGTGAAGGAACTAACCGGAGTCTTCGCGCTGGTGGTAATCGCGATCGACGAACCCAACAAGATTGTCGCGGCCCGCAATGGACCACCCGTCGTCATCGGACTCGGCAAAGACGAATACTTTGTCGCCAGCGACGTCCCCGCTCTCCTCGACCACACCCGCGACCTTTTCTTTCTGGCCGATGGCGATCTCGCCGTCATCACTCAAGACGGAGTGAAGGTCACCGATTTCGATGGCAGCCCCCTGGAGCGCAAGGCGCAGCGCATCACCTGGGATCCCATCATGGCGGAAAAAGGCGGCTTCAAGCACTTCATGCTCAAAGAGATTTATGAGCAGCCCCGCACCGTCCGCGACACCACGCTAGGCCGCGTCTCGCAGGATACCGGCGCCATCTTTCTCGACGAAATGCAGGTCAGCGAAGCCGAGTTCAAGGCGTTGAAGAAAATCAATATCGCCGCCTGCGGCACCAGTTGGCACGCCGGACTCGCCGGCAAATTCATGATCGAGAACCTGGCCCGCGTGCCGGTCGAAGTCGATTACGCCAGCGAATGGCGCTACCGCGATCCGATCCTCGGGCCGGACACGATGACCCTGCTGATTTCCCAGTCGGGCGAAACAGCGGACACCATCGCCGCCCAGCGCGAAGCCAAGGCCAAAGGCTCGAAGACGCTCGCCATCTGCAACGTGGTCGGCTCCATGATCACACGCGAAGCCGTGGGGACTGTCTACACGCACGCCGGCCCCGAAATCGGCGTGGCCTCAACCAAGGCTTTCACGGGACAGCTTACTGCTCTTTATTTATTCGCGTTGTATCTGGCACAGGTGCGGGGCACCATGACACCGGAACAAGCCAAGGCCGCTGTCCAGGAACTCATGCTCATCCCCGGCAAGCTGGAGCAAATTCTCACCCACGATGAAGCCTGCGATGACCTGGCGAAAACCTATGTCCGCGCCCAGGACTTTCTATTCCTCGGACGCGGCATTCACTACCCCATCGCCCTCGAAGGCGCGCTCAAGCTCAAGGAAATTTCCTATATCCACGCCGAGGGTTATCCAGCAGGCGAGATGAAACACGGCCCGAATGCGCTGATCGACGAGAATCTGCCGGTGGTAATCATCGCCACGCGCGATGTAAACAGTCCGCAGTCGATGGTGCGCTACGAGAAAACGATGTCGAACCTGAAAGAAGTAAAAGCGCGTTCCGGCATAGTTATCGCGCTCGCCACCACCGGCGACAAGGAAATCGCCGAAGAAGCCGATCATGTGCTCTTCGTTCCCCCAGCGCCGGATGAACTTTCGGCGATTCTGGAGATCGTCCCGCTGCAACTGCTCGCCTATCACATCGCCGTTCGTCGTGGCTGCGACGTCGATCAGCCAAGGAATCTGGCGAAGTCGGTGACGGTAGAGTAGAGATTCGCTACAATCCTCTCGCTGACGGCAACAACGATTGCGCACTCAACGAGTGAAATCGGGATTTATCGTCAACTGGGGCATGAAAGCTTGGTACTAGAAGCGATACTGCCGTCGTCATCGCCACTGCGCCGCGGCCAATACCGGACGATCCACGCCGGTCGCGCCAGCAGAAATATCAAAACTGGCAGGCCCGTACTCAAGAGGTAGAGTTCTCCCTTCAAGAATGGATTCGCCACGGTGAATCCGTTGAATGCCCATGTGAGTATCGTATTACCCGATGCGTGCGCGAGTACTGCCGGCCAGATGCTCCCAGACCGCAGCCGAAGATAACTCAACAGATATGCGAGAGCGACGGTGCTAGCCACGAAAAAGAAGAATGCGATGGAACGTCGCTCGGGCAGATTCCGGCTGGGTTCCCAGGCTAGGAAAAACGGGATGTGCCACAGACCCCAAATCAGACCGTTCCAGAAGATGGGAGCCGGTATCTTCGCGTCAAACAAGCGAGTTAGCAAATACCCTCGCCAGCCGACTTCTTCACCAAAGCTCTGCAGGCAGGCAGGAATCGAGAAAAATAGAGATGTAAGCAATCGAAGCTCGAACCCCTGCAAGACGGGCATTCCCGCAATTGAAAGGCCGAGCAGATTCTCCGGTCCCCACGTGCCATACTCAGACCCGATCGAAGTCCAGGCAAAACGGGCGAGTCCTCCGAGCCATGCGATTCCGTACGTTCCCAATCCGCCAAACACAGGCCAGAGCCACGCAATCAGCATAGCTTGTGCCGTCCAATGCCCGCGTAACCGAAAGGAGACGTCCCTGATACCTTCGCCAAGGATCATCCTCGCAATCAGAGATGCGAGGGCTGGGGAATAGGAGAGAAGCGTCGTCATCAGCATTGGGAAAGCAACGGTTGCCAAGGTGGGCCACCGAACAAGCTGCCTCAGCCATATCGATACCAACGTCGTGGCCGCGAGCGCCATCATGAATACCAGAATGCCCCGGCGCGCTTGATGTACAGATTGCATCTAGGGATCAGTTGTTCGGGCTCAGGATATCGACCAGCGCGTCAGTATACGCTTTTGGAACCATGCGGACGCCTCGATCCGCACTTCGGGGACAGAACGGTGACTCATTTCCCGTAGCTGTTGTTACCAAGACGATTACACTCATCTTGCCTGCAATCTGGGGCCGACATATCGATACTCAACTGTCGCAAGCGCCGACCTCTTATCCTCCGCGAACCTCTGCCCTCCATATCTCGCCTTCTTCGAATACAGGAAACCCGTCCACAGTGGTCGAACTCTAGGACTGAGTACGGGCAACTTTCACCAAATCGTTCTTACCACCTTCGCCCGCCGAATCTCTCGGTCCGCCGTGACCAAGCCCATCCCTTCCACCAGCGCTGTAGCCCCAATCACCCGGTCCGCCGGATCTGTCGGATAGCCCGCGGGCAATGACAGCATGCGCGCACAAACGTGGGCGTTGATCGGCAGCACCACAAATCTGCGGTCAAGTTCGTGCAGAAAGGATTCAATACTCATTGCCAACTGGATGCGCCGCAAGCCGTAAAGAATCGTCAATTCCAAGAGCGTGAAGGAGGAGACAGCAATGCCATCTCCATTTTGGCGCGCTTCGTCGAGCGCGTCCTTCGCCCTCTTTGAGAGCTTTTCCGGTTCGGACGTGAGCCAAAGTACTATGTGCGTGTCGATGAGAATCACGCGAGGTTGCCCCACTCCTTTAGCGAAAGCGCGGGGGAGACGACATCCCCTACGATCTTCACCTTGCCCTTGAGAAAGCCATAAATATCGTCCTTCTCCGCGTCTGCCGGGACCAGCTTCACCACCGGTTTGCCCCGTTTCGTGATCACAATCGTCTCGCGCTTCGCTTGCACCTCGTCCATCACCGCAAGACAACGTGCCTTAAACGAACCCGCCGCCATCGTTTTCATGCCGTCCCTCCAACGTTATGTTCATAGTCATTGTACCATGGTCATATTTTAGAGTCGTTTATCCTTGGCCGCAAATTAGGGCGTACCCTTTTTATTTCGGCATCACCACAACTTCGTCCTTCAGCAGGGCCTCGAGCGGGACCAGTATGCAAAGCCGCAGCGTCCTGCGACTGGTGGTAATCATCTAAATAGGCGATGCCCCAGTACAAGACCTTCGACGCCCGCGTGCTGCGCTCCATCGCGCTCTCCGGCTTCACAAAACACCTTGAACTTGAAGTCGGCGCCGTCCCGCGTTTCGGCTTCGTACCCGGCCAATGGCTCTCGGT
>Ga0075017_100002924_pt1 | contig 10730 bp, 10 predicted proteins | sample AleBraG_ABR_2012_FD_71475 | JGI IMG/M metagenome (GOLD analysis project Ga0075017, IMG submission 71475) | Freshwater sediment microbial communities in response to fracking from Pennsylvania, USA - Alex Branch Run_MetaG_ABR_2012 | ecosystem: Environmental > Aquatic > Freshwater > Creek >...
GCAGATCTCGGTTTGAGGTCGCAACAACCCTCACATCGAGCTGGATCGTGCGGTTGCCGCCCACGCGTTCGACTTCACGTTCTTGCAATACTCGCAAAATCTTCGCTTGTAGCCCTAGGTCCATTTCCGAGATTTCGTCCAACAATAAGGTCCCGCCCTGAGCTTGCTCGAATTTCCCCGCATGCGAGCCGACCGCTCCCGTAAAGGCGCCTTTCTCGTGACCGAACAACGTGGCCTCGAGCATATTTTCAGGAATTGCGGCACAATTGATGGCGACGAAAGGCCTGTTGGCTCGAGGTGAATTGTCGCGGATGAAGCGTGCGTAAACCTCCTTGCCCGTACCACTTTCGCCTGTGATCAATATGGTGGCATCGCTTTCGGCGAATTTTCGCGCCAACGATACCAGGTGTTTGGACACGGGATCGACCGCGATCAATTCGCAGTGGGCGACACGGCTTATGTGGTGTCGTGCAATTTTGATCAAGGCATCCGCTTCAAACGGTTTGATGATGTAGTCGGTCGCGCCGTCGCGCATCGCCGCCACCGCCTGCGCTACCGTTCCATAAGCCGTCATCAGGATCACCGGGAGATCCGGGCGTCGCTGTCGCAACAGTGACAGCAGCTGATGGCCATTAATTTCGGGCATCTGCACATCCGAGATCACCAGAGCGATATCCTCGCCCTCCAAAACTCGCAGCGCATGCGCAGCGTCTTCGGCACCCAAGCAGGGAATACCGGCGACCCGTAGAGTGTCGACCAGCGCTTCGCGAAGCTCGGCGTCATCTTCGACTACCATCACGGAATCGCGTGTTGCGTTCATCGGGCGGCCTCGGCTGGCAAATCGACGACAAAGGTGGCTCCGCAACTGGAGTCACCGAGACAGACGCTGCCCGCGTGGCCTTCGATCACCGCTTTGACTATCGCCAGGCCAATTCCATTGCCGCCGACCCGAGTGCTAAAGAAAGGCTCGAATATTCGCGCGCGGATTTCCGCGGGAATCCCCGGCCCATTGTCGCTGACGACGATTTGTGCACGATCCGGCGCTGCGCGGCGGCCCAACAGCTCGAGGTCCAGGTCACCCGGTGCCGCCTGCAAGGCGTTGGTCGCGAGATTCAGCACCGCGGAAACCAACGAAGAGGCATTGGCCCGCACCCGCAGTTCGGGTGCCTGAGTTCTAATCGTGAGCTTTACGCCTTTTTGAAGCGAGGGCCTCAGCCACTGCGCCACCTGTTCGAGAACCGCACTGACGCTGACGATCTCTCGAGTGAGGCCACCGTGTGCGAACGCGAGCATGGAATTCACCAATTTATCCAGCTGGCGCAAGCTGTTGACGGTCTTCTCGGCACAACGGCTCATGTCGGCGGAGGTCCGGTCTGCCATGGTCATTTGCGAGGCATATAGGAGTGCCGTGGCGAGCGGCGTGCGAATTTGATGAGCGAGTCCGGCGGCTAATGTGCCCATGGTCAGCAAGCGTTGTTGGCGCTCCAAAAGCACCGGCGACAACAGATTATCGCCAACCAAATCTCGCGAAGTCGCGGCATCCGCAAACATCGATTCAATGGCGGGACGCGCCGGAGATGCGGATGGTGTTAGCTTGAACGGATTCATCACTGACATGTTGTGGGAACCGAAGCAACTTCCATGCCCGTACGGCCTTTGCCCTATCGATCAATCAGTTACATCACTTGGTCGAGCCGCCCCTGAAGGTGCGTCAAATTAACGTCAGGCCGACATTTGGTACTTGCGCAGCTTCTCAACCAACGTGGTGCGGCGAATACCCAGCAACCGCGCGGCCTCGGCGATTGTGCCGTCCGCTTCTACGAGCGCCTTGCGAATCAAACCGACTTCGATCGTCGAAAGGTGATCTCGCAAATCGATTCCACCTCGTGGCAAGTTCATATCTCCCTGGGGGAATACCTGGTCGGCACTCACTGCCGGCTCAATCGGATAACAGACATCTTCAGTCCCGGCCGGCGCGGCTGAGGTGCGATAGCGGTCCGGCAGGTCGCCAATCCTGACCACTTGCCCGGGAAATAAAATGGCGAGTCGCTCCAGCAGGTTAGACAATTCCCGCACATTCCCCGGCCATGAATAGTGCGCCAGGCAGGATATGGCTTGTGGGTCCATCCGCATCCGACGTGCGGCACGATGATCCTGGCGCTCAATCAAATAATCGACGAGCGCCGGTAGATCCTCGATCCGATCACGAAGCGGCGGCATCTGCAGCGGAAAAACATTCAAACGATAGTATAAATCCTCGCGGAATCCGCCATCACAAATTGCCGCATCGAGATTGCGGTGAGTGGCGGCAATGATGCGCACATTACAGCGAATAGTACGGTTGCTGCCCACTCGCTCAAAGCTGCGCTCTTGCAGCACTCGCAACAGCTTGACCTGCATTTGCACCGACATGTCGCCGATCTCGTCGAGGAATAGTGTTCCGCCCTCGGCAAACTCGAAACGGCCGAGACGCGTGGTCAGCGCGCCGGTGAAGGCGCCCTTCTCGTGGCCGAACAATTCACTTTCCAGTAACTCCGGCGGTATGGCGCCACAATTAACCGGCACGAACGGACGTTTGGCTCTTCCGGAAAGTTCGTGGATGTGGCGAGCCACCAATTCCTTACCCGTGCCGGACTCGCCAAGAATCAGCACATTACTGCCGTAGGGCGCGACTTGCTCCATCAGTCGCAGCAAATCCTGCATGGCGCGCGAATTGCCGCAGGGGCGATACAGGAATTTCTCGGGCGGGGTCGCACGGCGCGAAATCGGCGCCATAAAATCTGCGGATTCCAATACAGAAACTTCGGCCTCAGCCACTATTTGGGACTCCTTCCCTGTGTACGCACCGGAGTGCTCTGAATCTCCGGTACTAACTTAAGCATTCGCGCTAACCCATTGACATAGCTCAATCCATGTCACTGCGGCTCGCAGTGTAACTGACACGAGGACTACAGTTGGAGATGGCAAAGGCCCGCAATGGAGCTAAGGGGATCCCGTAAAAGCCCCGCGGGTACTTCTCTAATGGGCGCCTAGGCGTGTGCCGGCAATCAGGCGGCGGTGACGCCGAAAAATAAGCTTCTCGAGAAGCTCCACCACCGGTTCGCTCAGTCCGATGAAGCGTAGTAACACCACGCGCGAAGCTCCCTGGCCCGCGTCGCTTGCGGCGATTGCCGGAATTTTCAGGGCCTGCGGAAGCGCAGGATTGATATAGAGCTGCAGAAGTCCGGTCGCATCCGCCGCAGGCGCATCCTCACCCAGCCATTGCAAGGCATGCGAAGTCAATCGAACCGACTGTGACTTCGGCAACGCCGAGTGTCGCATGGACAATTCCGCGGTCAGCCTCAGAAGGATGTTGATCTTGTATTCCAAGCGCTGCAATTCATGCACGAGCGCGGGCGATTCATCTTTGAGGGCTTCGTGAACACGGACCTCATCGAACGAAGACTCGGCGCCTAATATTTGATGATTTTCGGCATTGAGGTGCGCGAGCTCTGGGTTTTGCGCGAGCGGCCCCGGTACAAAGACCAGCGGCAACAAATCCTCAAATATCAATCCTTCGCCGAGCGCCGATGGCTGCATGGCTTCCTGCCCTCATGATGTTGAGCCGTACGCGGCCAGGGCACGCCGCCCTACGCTAGCCGTATCCAACTTGCGCGCCGCGGCGCGAAGAAAATGATCCAGGTAGCCAATCGCCGTATCGTTCAAATGCGATATTTCCTCGATCATCACGCGATCAGCGTTCGACATTGTCGCCGACGCTGATCGTACCAACTTTAGCAGCTCCAATCGCCGCGCGTTCAGTATTTCGATGACACCCGCGTCGCCTCGTTCAGCGGCCGCAAGCAACTCCCTCGACAGTTCCAGCGCCGCGGCGCAATCAGGATTCATCAGCGGGAATCCGTGACAATTTGGTCCCATCCCAATTTGACATCACTCACCAAGCGGACAACCTCAGAGACAATAGTCCCGTCATTGGTGGCGTTGGCCTGAGTCAATCGAGTCAGCATGTACAGGTACAGGGCACGTAGATCCTGCGCGATTTGGCCGCCACGTTCCATGTCGAGAGAGTCGTTGAGCTGCGCAATCAGGCGATTGGCTTTGCCGATGGCCGTGCCCTTGGCAATGACTTGGGCGACCGGACGGTTGGCAACGATTTGTTCCATGCAGCCCTTCGCCGTAGCCAGGTGCGAGAGAATTCGTTCGAACATGATTTGCACTAGGCGCGTGGGACTCGCGTCCGCCACCAATCCGTGATTGCGCACGGCTTGGTACCGCGCAGCTCCGTAGCTCGAGTTCATCATGGCGCGTCTTATCCGCCGGCGCTGGCGCTGCCGGTATTCAAGGTACCGCTGCCCAAGCCGGTGCCGCTTGACGTACTGGTTGAGCTTCCTGACGATGTAGAACCAAAATTGAACTCCGCGGTGAGGAAGGTCTGCGATTGCTTAAGAAGAGCCACCGCCGTATCCATGGCGTTGTATTCCTGGGTCAAGGTCGCGGAATATACCTTTAGCCGAGCGGTCAGGTCCGCTTGCTTGGTCGCTACGTCGCTCAGTCCCGCTTGCAGACCGTGATTGACGGCATCCAGCAGCCCCCCAGCTTGGATATATTCATTAGCAAGGCCGTTGAGTTGTGTCGCAATTCCCTTGCTTCCCCCCAATAATTGACTGACGGAACCGACGCTGGCGCTAAGCGCATTGCCCAGCGTGACTGAATTGGTATCGTACGTACCCTGTGGATTGGCAGTAATACCTAAATCCGTGAGCGTCCGCGGGCCGTTGACGTTACTGGTATTGACTTGGCCCAGAATCTGCGAGAGCTGGCGCTGAAATGACAACAAGGTCTGGTTGCCCAATAGCGCGCCGGCGGTGCTGGTGGACGCATCGTAACTGGTCAGGCTGTGTATCGCTGTCTGCAACCCATTCAAGGCCGTCACAAATGTGCCAATGGCGGTCTGGGCACCGGCGGTATCATTGCCCACCGTTAAAGTCGTCGGCGTATTCGCGGCGGTCGGTTGCTGTAAATTCAGCGTCACGCCACCAATCACGCCCGACACCACGTTACTGGGGCTGGTCGCCGCATAGCCGTTGATCGTGAAACTTGCATCGGCGGGCGCCTGAGTTTGAGTCAGATTGGTAATTTTATTGACCGGATCGTACGCCAATGCCGCGAGCCCCCCGTCACCCGCCGACTGCGTTACGGTAATCGTATTGGCAGCCCCAGTGGAAGTTCCGGACAACACCAGTCGGGCGCCATCCGCAGTCGTCAATATGCTGGCACTAATCCCCGGATTGCCGATCGCGCCATTGATCGCGTCGGCGATCCCACCCAGTGTGTTATTGCTCGAGTCGATGTTGATGGTGGTGCTTTGCCCGCCAAGCTTCAAAGTCAATGCGCCCGTACCGACGGCGAGAGTAGCACTCGCGAAGGCCTTCGACGCCAGGCTCGCGGCGCTTGCCAAGTTGTTCACTTGTACGGCATATGTGCCGGTAACCGCCGACGAAGTAGCGGTGGCGGTGGCAATTGTCGTGTCCGCGACAGTGGCGGTCCGGCCGGCCAGCGTTTTTGGATTCTGTAAGTTGGTCAGTGTGGCCTGAAAGGTTGACAGCGCGCTCTGGAACGTGCCGAAAGCGGACACCTGCGCGGTGAGTGCAGTCTTGCGGCGAGCCAGTGCGTTGGTCTCGGGTCCGCCGAAAGCGCTAGTCAACGAGGTGACGATACTATTGATATCGAGGCCTGACCCGATACCCGTGGAGGAAATGACTGAACTCATAGCCTGATTGTCGGCAGCTGTTCGGCTAACTTAAGCGCGGGGCTAACTTAAGCGCGGGGCCAACTTAAGCCCGGCTGTTGACTAGAAATCCGGATAGCGGCCCTGAGAATCCTAAGCCGCGCAACAGGGCCGGGAATTCCGCCGCTGCGTATTCGGCGACGACCTCGCCGGTTGCCGGGTTGATTTCTTGAATGAGATCTCGGCCTGAGGAGGCATTCAATTTGAACACATTGGCGCGGCCTGATTCGCGCGCGACATTGTTCAATAGGGCCGCTAAAGCCTGTAAGTCCGGTTTGATTTTCTCGGGCGGCACGGGGGGAGCCGCGCGCGCGGTCGCCGGCGGATGCTGATCGCCCGCCAACTGGGAACCTGTAATTCTCGTCACCTGGCTTCCGTGCACGGGGCGCGCTACCGGAGCTTGTACCGGTACACTGTCGCTAGCCATGATGCCACCTACCTATATCAACCGTTACTGCGAAATGCTCCTTGAGTTTGCGTATCCTTGCAGCCGCTCCCCGGGCGCCTTATGGGGTACCCGGGGAGAGGCAATCATCCTACTTCGATCTATCGGCCGTTATTGCAAGAGCTTGAGAATCAATTGCGGCTGGTTGTTGGCTTGTGCCAACACCGAGATGCCGGCCTGTTGCAATACGTTAGCCTGAGTCAACTTGGCCGTTTCGGCAGCGAAGTCCGCGTCCTGAATGGTGCTGCGCGAAGAAGTCAAGTTCTGCACCGTGGACTGCAGGTTCTGCACCGTCGAGGTGAAACGATTCTGAATGGCGCCCAGCTGGCTCTGGAAGGAGCTCACTGTGGCCAGCGCAGAATCCACCGCGGCGATGGTGGCGTTAGCGCCGGAAACCGTCAGAACATCGGCATTCGCCAAGGTCTTCGCTCCCAGTGATATCGTCTGCCCGCCCGCGGCGAACCCGATGTCCACCGAACCCGTTCCGCCGATTACAATGTTGTTGGAAGCCGACAGACTGATCGTACCCTGAGTCGTGGCCGCCGCGATGCCGGCGCCGGTACCCGTGCCGGCCGTACCCGCAACCACGGTCTCGGTCTGATTGATATCGCGTCCGTCCGCAGCCGTAAGCTGCAGAGCGCCGTTCGCGGCCAGGCCCGCGGTCACGCCGGTCTGCGAAGAGTACAGATTAATCTGAGTCGCTACCGCCGATCCGGTCAATACCTGCCCGACCGCCAGTGCATTACCCGAGTAGATCGACACGCCATTGATGGTCAACGCGTAGGTGGTCGGCGCGGCGCCGGCTCCGCCCGTGATGTTTGAGAATGCCGCAGCGCCCGTCGCGACTGTCGATGCGCTGGCAGTCAAACCGGCGACACCCGCCGCATTGATCGCCTGTACTTTGGCATACGCAGAAGAAAGAGACTGACCCGCCGCCGCGCCCGCAGAGCCCGCGACGCTCGCACCGATAGTGACTGCCGAGCCCGTACCCACCTGAATGGTGAGGTTGCTGCCGGTTAACCCGACATTGGTCACCGCACCGCTGGTGCCGTTGGCGACCTGGCCGATCTGATCGGCGCGCACGCCCTGCGCCAAATTCACGGAAATGGTGTTGCCGACGTTGGCGCCGACCTGGTAGGTGGTGATACCGCTGCTGCCGTCGAGAACCTTCGCTCCATTGAACGTGGTCTGAGCGGCAATTCGCGTGATTTCAGCAATTTGCTGCTGGACCTGCGCATCGAGGGCGGCGCGATCTGCGGCGCTGTTCGAGCCGTTGGCTGATTCGACCGCCAGGGTGCGAATACTTTGCAGATTGTCGTTCAAGGTGGTCAACGCGCCACCGGCGGTTTGCGCTTCCGACACAGCGTCGTTGGCATTGTGCACGGCTTGGTTGGTGCCGTTGATCTGGGTGGTGAACTGATTGCTGATCGCAAGGCCGGCGGCATCGTCGGCGGCGCTGTTGATGCGCAAGCCCGAGGAAAGGCGCTGTAATGCCTGCGATAAGCTGGCTTTCGAATTCGTCAAATTGCGCTGCGCATTGAGCGAATCGATGTTGGTATTTAGCGATAGTGACATGTAGAAGACTCCTGATTGGTTGATTCATCGGCCCGTCTTAGGCCCTTAAGCTGGTGTTCACTTTCACCCCCTTAGGCGGGCGGACCGATGAACACGTAGGAGGTTTATCGGATCGGCCGCGCGGTTCTTGAGCGGCGTTCCGGGGCCGAGTTGCATACTCTTCCGTACCCAGGTCTCATTTCCGCAAGTCCCTATTTGACAAATACCGGCCGCATTTGACAAAAGCGACGGCCCGTCCGGCCGCTGCCCTGAGGTACACTGCCGGCCTTGAAAAACCAAACACACAAAGCGCCGGTGGTGGGATTCGTAAGCCTGGGCTGCCCCAAGGCATTAGTGGATTCGGAGCGGATTTTGACTCGCCTGCGCGCCGAGGGCTACCAAGTGGCCGCAAGTTATGCGGCCGCTGATCTCGTGATCGTGAATACCTGCGGATTCATCGATGCAGCCGTGGACGAATCCCTGGAGGCCATCGGCGAAGCTTTGGCCGAAAACGGTAAGGTCATCGTAACCGGCTGCCTGGGCGCACAACCCCAGAAAATTCTCGACAGGCATCCTCAAGTACTTAAAATAACCGGTCCGCAGCGCTATGAAGAAGTCGTAGCCTCGGTGCACGAACACCTGCCGCCGGCGCATGAACCCTTCCTGGACCTGATCCCCGCGCAGGGCGTCAAGCTGACGCCGCGCCATTACGCCTATTTGAAAATCTCCGAAGGCTGCAATCACCGCTGTAGTTTTTGCATCATTCCCTCCATGCGCGGCGATCTTGTGAGCCGGCCTATCGGTGAGGTGCTGGGCGAAGCCGAGAAGCTGGCGGGCGCGGGAGTGAAGGAAATCCTGGTAATTTCGCAAGATACCAGCGCCTATGGCGTTGACTTGAAATATGCGGCGCAGCCCTGGCGCGGCGCCTCGCGACAAACCCGCTTTTATGATCTGGCCGCCGCCTTGGGCGAGTTGGGCATATGGATACGCCTGCATTATGTGTACCCCTATCCTCATGTGGACCGGGTTGTCGACTTGATGGCCGACGGCAAGGTACTGCCGTATCTGGATATTCCGTTTCAACATGCCAGCGCGCGAATCTTGAAGTTAATGAAGCGCCCGGCTGCTGCGGAAAATACCTTGGAGAGAATTGCGGCTTGGCGGCGCAGTGTCCCGGACATCACGCTACGCAGTACCTTCATCGTGGGATTCCCGGGCGAAACTGAACGTGATTTCACGGAACTGTTGGGGTGGCTTAAAATCGCGCAATTGGATCGCGTGGGCTGTTTCGAGTATTCGCCGGTTGCAGGCGCCGCGGCCAATGCCCTGCCCCAGGCGCAGGTTCCGGATGAGGTCAAACAAGAGCGCCGGGCGCGTTTCATGGAGCTGTCCGCTGAGATTAGCGCAGCCCGACTGGCGCGCAAGATCGGCCGCGATATGCAGGTATTGGTGGACAAGATCGAGCACGGAGTCGCCATCGCCCGATCGGGCGGCGATGCCCCGGAAATCGACGGTACCGTGAGGATTTCCGGTGCCAAGAATTTAAAAGTAGGCGCCTGGGCGAATGTCAAAATTACCGGGGCCGGCGCCTACGATTTGGAGGCTCGGCTGAGCTAGACAATTTGTGGAAATTATTGGACGAAGTGGAGCGTACACGTGGAAATCACAGCGGATCGGGTGGTCTTGATTCACTACACCCTCAAAGACGATAGCGGCTCGATATTGGACTCATCAGCGGGAGGTGATCCGCTTGCCTACATCCAAGGCCACGGCAACTTGGTTTCCGGGCTGGAAAAAGCACTCGAAGGCAAAAGCGAAGGTAACTCACTGGCAGTATCGCTGGCCCCCGCCGATGGCTACGGAGTGCGCGACGCGGGCTTAGTGCAGCGAGTGCCCAGACGAGCTTTGCAAAGTGCGGGCAATATTACCAAGGGCATGCAATTTCAGGCCAACACCGACGACGGTATGCGCATGTTCACGGTCACCGCGGTGATTGGCGATATGGTGACTCTGGATGGTAATCACCCGCTCGCGGACAAGACTCTGCACTTCGATGTCAATGTTGTAAGTGTGCGAGAGGCGACTCAAGAAGAACTGGAACACGGCCATGTCCATGGCGTGGGCGGACATCATCACTAGGAACCCAGGGCTAGAGATACTTAAACAGCGTAAGTCCTTTTGTCAGGGCGTACGCCTGCATGGACGCGCTCAAGGTGGTGTTCTGCTCGGTCAGCGTTGTAATCGCCTTGGCATAGTCGAGACTCTGTAGATTTGAAATGCTCTGCTGGAGTTGAATTTGCTGGCTACCCGACAACGATTGCTCGGCGGTAATCGAATTTAATCTGCCGCCCACTGCGGATCTCACGTTCGAGATCTGATTGAGGGCCTGATCAATATTGTTGATGGCATAACCGATCGAATTGTTCAACTGAGCTTGCGCCGCCGCTGTGCCCGGCCCGTTCTGCAGGGCACTAACCAAATTCTGGACCGTGGCGAAAACGCTTTGATTGGCGCTCGGCGCGACGCTAAACGAATCACCGCTCGCCGGTTGACCGTTGAGCGTCAGCTGAATTCCTCGAAATCCAATACTTTGGCCGCTGCTAAATGTGCCGGAGCTGATCAGCAGATTGTTGGAGTCGCGCACTTCGTAAGTATTCGTCGCGGTAAAATTGACGGCGTACGTTCCGCCGTCGTAGGCAGCAGGGTCGGTCACCGAGGTAGCGCCGAGAATTCCGGTCCCGCTATTGGAGATACCCGCCGTTGCGGCGAATGTGCCGTTCCCGGTTTTGATTCGATTGAAAACGGAGTCGCCGTTGTCGCCGGTGGCAACCGACTGACCGGCGGCAATTTGCACCTGCCGCTGCGCCTGATCGCCGGTGTAGGCGGCGCCGCTTGTGGTCGCAATAAACGGCGAGCTTAGGGTTGCGTTTCCTGCAAAAATAT
>Ga0075017_100002925_pt1 | contig 10728 bp, 12 predicted proteins | sample AleBraG_ABR_2012_FD_71475 | JGI IMG/M metagenome (GOLD analysis project Ga0075017, IMG submission 71475) | Freshwater sediment microbial communities in response to fracking from Pennsylvania, USA - Alex Branch Run_MetaG_ABR_2012 | ecosystem: Environmental > Aquatic > Freshwater > Creek >...
CGAGCACGTCCGTCAGGCGGAGCAGGAAGATCGCGACGTCGGCAATCTCGTCTACTACAGCCTGGCCCGCGGCAGGATCAGACATCACCGCTTTTGCCTGGTCTGGCGTCAGCCACCTAAATTCTGCGAGGAGTTCGCCTGCCTCACTTGCGACGGCCATGGCGAGGTTCTTCGGGTCGTGATACTGCGGCCAGTCGCGCTCCTCGGCAAACTCCCGCAGCAAGATTTCAAGTTCGCCGATTTGGCTCGGTGGTGCGGTCATGCACTTGTTCTATCGCGCGGCGCACGCAGATTAACCACTGGGACTTGCGGCGAGGCGCAGACGAGGTCGCGCGCCGCTCGTCAGGTACGCGCCATAGGCTGCGACGAACTGTGAACGGAGGAGTCTGTGTCGTCCGCGCTGACCATGACCGATCGCGTCATCGGGTGCCTCATTGGTGGCGCCTTGGGTGATGCGCTTGGGGCACACGTCGAGTTTCTGGCGTGGCCCGACATCGAAAGCCGTTTCGGACCTTCCGGCATCACCGAACTTGAACGTACGTACGGGCGCTACGGGGCGGTGACTGATGACACGCAGATGACGGTCTTCACTGTCGAGAGCGCGATCCGCTGGCACGTCGCGTGGCGGGCCGGTGTTCCGGTCGAATTCGGAAGTGCGATGTGGGACGGCTACCTCCGCTGGTTGCAGACGCAGGATGGGCCAGACCCGACCGAGTCAGACGGCTGGTTGCTGCAGCGTCCGTGGCTGCACGCGCGCCGAGCACCAGGAAATACCAACCTGCAGGCGCTCCGCGGCGGTGTCATGGGACGCCTCGACGCACCGATCAACAACAGTCGCGGGTGCGGCGCTGTCATGCGGTCAGCACCTTTGGGATTCTTCGCCTCGAGCCCGGACGAAGCCTTTGAGCGCGGCGCGCAGAGTGGGGTCGTCACACACAGCGATCCGGGTGGCTACCTGCCCGCCGGCATCTTGGCCGCGGCTGTGTACCTCGTCGCTCACGGCATGCCTATTCACGAGGCGCTTGCCGAAGCCGGCGTCATCGCGCAGACGTGGGCCGGTTCGCGCCCTACCCTCAAGCGACTCGAACATGGTCTCGAGGTTGGACGTCAAGGCCTGCCCACGCCGGGCGCCATTCACGAGATTGGCGAGGGGTGGCAAGGCCACGATGCGCTGGCTATTGCCGCCGCGTGTGCGGCAAGTGGTGCGCCCCTGCTTGACGTGTTGCGCGCTGCCGCGAACCACAGTGGCGACAGCGATTCGACAGCATCGATTGCTGGCCAGTTGGTTGGCGCCCGCGATGGACTCGACGACGCAGCAACTCAGTGGGCAAACAACATCGAAGGTCGAACGGACTTGCTCGCGCTCGCGGACGACTTCGTCACCGAGTTCAGCGATGCAGTGGACCCGAAACCGATAGCGAGTCCTGGCAGTAGCTGGTGGCTGAGGTATCCGGGAACGGCGAGCCCGAGTTAGGCGACGCCCTGCGGCCGGAACTGAATAGAAATTCTTGGTCCCACGGGACGCGCGGACTTAGGTATCGCATGGTCAAAAGTTCGCTGGCAACTGCCACCCATGACAAAGAGATCGCCGTGGCCGAGTTCAAACTTCAAGGCGTGACCGCCGGTGCGCGCTCGGATGAGCAGGGTGCGCGGTTCGCCGACGGACACGATGGCGACGACCGTGTCTTCGTTGGCACCGCGTCCGATGCGATCGCCGTGCCATGCCACGCTGTCGTTGCCGTCGCGGTAGTAGCACAACCCAGCCGTCACGAGTTGCTCGTCGTAGTGCGATGACAACACGGCACGCGCAGCGGCCAGTCGCGGGTGGGGGAGTTGGGCGCCGGACGGGTACCACGCCACGAGCCGTGGCACTGCGACCACTCGTTCGTACATGCGGCGGCGCTCAGCCCGCCACGGTACGTCGGACGCTAGCCGAGCAAACACGGCGTCGGCCTCGGGGAGCCAATGAGGCAGATGGTCGACCCACGCACCTTGGCCCAGATTCGTCCGCACCGCGTGGGTTGGGGCTGACACAGTGTCGGCAGGCGCGCCGAGAGCGCCGTCGACGAACATCGAGGCATCGAGCAGACTGCCTTGCAGCATCGCTGTCATAGCCTGATCGTAGCACTGAAATCGAACACCTGTACGACGTGTGCACGGACGAATTACCCGGCCCTGGTGCCCTGGCTTTGGCCCGTCGGGGTGGCGCAGGCTGGAGTTATGAGAAGCACCGGACGTTTAGGCGTTGCCGCGGTCATGACCGTCGGAGTGGCTCTCACCGCTTTGACCGCCGTGGCCCCCGCAACAGCGCACTCTTTGTCGGCGATCACGCCCACTGTCGTTGCAGCCAACCCGGCCCTGCCAGGCGCGGTCTTCGGCATCTCAACTCACGGCAAGCTGGCGTTGGCGGCCAGCAAGGCCCCCATCTCGACGTCGACCGCCGCTCGCATTCGACTCGCGCTCGGCGCTGTCCTTGCCCTTCCTACCGCAGCCGACAGGAACTTCGGCGTCTCGTCGGCAATCCCGCGCGGCACTGTCGTTCGCGGAATCTTCATCCGAGGAACGACGGTCACCGTCGATCTCAACTCCACCTTCGCCGTCGGATCCTCGTTGAGTTTGCAGCAACGAACCGGACAGTTCGTTTTCACTTTGACGGCGATTCCTGGAGTCGAACGTGTCGCCTTCCGTATTAACGGTCACGCCGTTACGCGCGTTGGTATCAACGGACAGTTTGTTGGTGCTGGTGTCGGGCCTACTGCGTTCAGTCGTGTAACACCGGCGGCGCTGGTGTTGTCGACGCGCCCCGGAACACACGTGACGACGCCCATTCGGGTCAGTGGTGTCGCCACAAGCTTCGAGGCAGTCGTCCATTGGCGCCTGACCACGTTGTCGGGCACGTTACTGCGGCAAGGAACGACGATGGCCACGTCTAACCTTCGCGGCAATTTCACGATCTCGATCCCGACGACCTATCACGGTTCCGTTCACCTCGTCGTTGGTGGCGATGCCCCACGCGGCGATGTGCCTATGAATGACCCGGCCGTCACCCCACTATTTGTCGAATAGTTCTAAGGTTTTGCAGCAGCCTAGGTGTCGACGTGTGTCGCACTTAGGCTGCTCGCATGAGTCAACACGACATCGTCGTCGGTCCCGATTCGAAGGCACGGTGCGCGTGGGGTGTCAGCACGGACGACTACATCGACTACCACGACAATGAGTGGGGCCGTCCGGTCGTGGCAGACAACACGTTGTTCGAAAAGCTCGTGCTCGAAGGGTTTCAATCCGGGCTGTCGTGGTTGACGATTCTTCGAAAGCGCCCCGCGTTTCGCCGCGCCTTTGCGGGCTTCGACCCAGCAGTGGTTGCTGAATTCGGGGAACCCGAAATCGAGGCACTGTTGTCGGACGCCAGCATCGTCCGACATCGCGGCAAGATCGCCGCAGCCATTACGAATGCACGCGCAACTCTGAACGTGCAGCGCGAGCGCGGATCGCTCGCCGCGTTTGTGTGGCCGTACGCGCCCTCGGCCATCGAATTCGATGAGCGTCCGGAGTGGCAGCACAACGTTCCCGGCCTCACCGCCACGTCGAAGCGGTTGGCCAAAGATCTCAAGGTCCAAGGCTTCGTCTTCGTCGGTCCGACGACCGTCTACGCGTTCATGCAAGCCATGGGGCTCGTCAACGATCACCACTCTGCGTGTTACGTGCACGGCGAGGTGTCGCAGCAACAGGCTGCCGTACGCGCGAAGATGAAGCCGTGACTCACGACCACTCGGCAACTAACGACACTCCGTCCGGCCCGACCGAGACGTCCTCACCAACGGCCTTCTCACGCGTCACACTCGCGCGCATCATGGAGCCCACGGACGTTAATTTGCATGGCAACGTTCACGGTGGCGTCATCCTGCGTGGTGTCGACAACGCTGCTGGGGCTGCGGCGGCGCGTCACAGCAAGGGGTTGGCAGTGACGGCAGCCATCGACGAGATGGCATTTCTGGCCCCCGTTCGCATCGGCGACATCTTGACGGTGCGCGCTCAAGTCAATTGGACCGGTCTGACGTCGATGGAAGTCGGAGTTCGAGTGACGGCGCAGCCTTGGGACGACGCCGACGAAGAATCCATCCACGTTGCGTCCGCCTATCTCGTCTTTGTCGCCGTTGACGAAAACGAGCGACCCCGGCGCGTGCCGCAAGTCGTGCCGCAAACCGAGCAGGACCATCAGCGTTGGCACGAGGCCGAGATCCGGCGCCAATCACGACTGGCACGACGCAGCGCGGTCAGCGCATGGCGGCGGACTGAAGGCCCGATTACACCGTGATGCTGTCCGCTAGCGGCTCGTCCGGTGCCATGCTGTAACCATGTCGAAGTCCGGACGATCCGAGCGCAGCGCACTGCGAGAGGCCGAACAGAAGTCTCGAAATACCGCCAGGTCGCTGGAGAAGTACGCGTGGCTTTCCATCGCCGCGTCCGTCATCACCATCACGCTGAAACTTGTCGCTGCGTACATGACGGGGTCCGTTGGCCTTTTGTCAGACGCGGCCGAGTCGGTCGTCAATCTTGTCGCCGGCATCATGGTGCTAGCCGCGCTACGCATCGCCGCTCGTCCGCCCGACGAAGACCACCATTACGGGCACGGCAAGGTCGAATACTTCTCGGCGTTTGCCGAAGGTCTGATGATCTTCATTGCGTCGGCGCTCATTCTTTACACGTCCGTAGAACGTTTCTTGCACCCCAAGCCACTTGAACAGGTGGGCATTGGTCTTCTCATCACGTTGGCGGCCACGGGCGTCAACCTGTATGTCGGCTTGCTGTTGATCAAGGTTGGTCGCAAGCACCGATCGATCACCCTTGAAGCTGATGGCAAGCACTTGATGACAGACGTGTGGACGAGTGTCGGTGTCGTCATTGGTGTCGGACTGGTCGCCATCACGCATTGGGATCGACTCGACTCAATCATTGCGTTTCTGGTCGGTCTCAACATTGTCTGGACCGGTAGTCAACTGTTGCTCAGGTCGACGCGCGGTCTCATGGACAAGGCTCTGCCGAAGGCGGACAACGACCTCATCATTGGTGTTCTCAAGCAATTCACCACCGACGAGGTTGCCTTCCACGGTTTGCTGACTCGTGAGTCCGGACATCACCGCTTCATCTCGATGCACATCCTGGTGCCTGGCAACTGGACAGTTCAGCAAGCGCACGATCTGTCTGAAGATGTCGAAATGGCAATCGAGATCGCACTGCCGGACGCCCAGGTCATCACCCATGTCGAGCCGGCTGAGGACGAGCGAAGTTACGACGATGTTGAAGGTGGAACGTTGGGTTCACAACGTCCGACGACCTTCTAGGTGCGGGTATCAACGATCCGCACCACTTCTCAGTGCAACGTCATGCCCGCCGAGTGACTACTTGAAGTCAGCCTCAATGCGCTCGTACGCAGCCTTGAGTTCGGCCTCGTTGAGGTAGAGGACCTCGGAACGGTTCGCGTGCTTGAGGACCGTGGTGAGGTGAACCGGTGCGGAGTTTCCATACGGCGGCAAGGCAAACACAATCAAACCCGCCTCGCCCTCGTGCAGCGTGTCGCCCAGTGCCTGCATGTCCTTGCGCGAGATGCCACCAAGGAAGTGCCCAGCGACACCACTCACCGTGCCGACGGACGCCGCACCAAGACCGAGTCCAGCGATGATGCCGAGCCCGAGTGGCGGGAAGGCCGCGCCTAGGACGCCACCTATGACCGCACCGGTAGCCGCGGCGACCTCGCCCGTGAAGCTGTGCTCGTGGACCTTGAGTTTGCCGTTCTCGTCTTTCGTGACGAACGCGCCGGAGATGTGCGCGAGGTAACCGTCACTCGCCAATTGCTTCACCGCGGCGAAGTCTTCTTTAGCCAGCGCAAGATCGCCGTAGGAGCCGACGATGACGATGTGCGGCGAGTTCTCCATTGCTAATCCTCCAGCGGACGAACCAGTGATCCGTCCGACGATGACGTAGTGGTGCGCAACCGGCGCAGCAGCAGGGACCTGAAACACAAGTGAGTCTAGGGTGTCAGCAATGACCAGCGAGCCACCCGAGTCCACGCCGAGCGCCGCCAGCAATGCCGGCGCAGATGTCGCTGCGATGACGGGTGCGCCAGCGCCCATGACGAAGAAGCAGAAGCGCAATCAGATCATCCGAAGTGGCATCGGCTTGCTCGCGACGGCAGTCATCGTCTACTTCGTATGGAAGTGGTTTCAGTCGCAGGGTGCGAGCATCAGCCAGGTCTGGGCCGACATCAAAGGTATGCCGGCGTGGGCCGTTATTGGTTTAGGTATCGCGACCGTATTCAACTTGCTCGTGTATCCCACGCCGTATCAAGCCAGCACAATCGGTTTGAAATATCCGTCCGCGTTTACTGTTCGTCAGACGTCGTTCACCATCAGCAACACCATTCCGTTTGGTGGTGCAGTTGGACTCGGTGTGCAGTACGGAATGTTCGGCACGTATGCAATCGGACCAACGGCGATTGTCGCCACGCTTGCAATCTCCAGCGTGTGGACCGAACTGATGACGCTCGGTCTGCCCGTGCTCGGACTCATTGGTCTGGCGTTCACGGGTCAAGCGACGAGTCAAGAAGTGACATGGGCTGCGCTAGGTGCGGCAGGCGTTGTCGTCATCGTTGTTCTGCTCGTCATCATTTTGCGCAGCGTTAAAGGTGCCGAGTGGGTCGGACGAGTTGGCCAGAAATCGTTGGGCTGGTTCTTCCGACTCATTCACAAACCCGAACCGGACGTGACCGCAAGTGTCTTGAAGTTTCGTCATGACACGGTCGACGTGCTGAAAGCACGGTGGCTCATCATCACGGGCACGAACTTTCTCGTGCAGTTGGGCATGTTCTCGATCTTGTATTTCGCTGTTGCCGGGTTGTCCGCCTCAACCAACGGCCACATGCCCTCGCTTGTTGAATGCTTCGCTGCCTTTGCCATTTCACGCATCGGCACGCTCGTACCGGTACCGGGTGGACTCGGGCCAACCGACGCCATTCTCGTTCAGTTGCTCACAAGTTTTGGGGTCACGAGCACGGTCGCGGTGGCGGCTGACCTCGTTTGGCGGATCTTGTATTTCGCGGTCCAGGTTCTCGTAGGCGTCCTCACGTTCATCTGGTGGCAATTCGTGGCGTCCAAGCGCCACCACCCCGCAGCCGCCTAGACCGCAATCCGGCTCAAAGACCCGGCCCTTGGGCCCTAGTTAAGGCGAAGGTAAACCCCGAGTGTTCTCGGCGTTAGGCGCGCGCGGACCGGTCTTCTCGGGAATAAACCGGTGCTCCGATTCGTACGTGTTGTTGACAAGGTCTTGATGGACCTCACAGAAATGGTCGCAACGCTCGACGCAACAGAACAAGCACCCCGCTTGGTCTGGGTAGGAGGAATCGTGAACGCCAGCCTCGCCGCCTCAGGCAATCTCGGAATGCCGGATGTGCCGCGCCTTACCGCCGACGGCCGCGCCCTTCTCATGGACCGGCTGCGGTCAATTCGCGAGCGCGTCCTTCCCATGCTTCGTCCGCTGCTCACCGCGCCAGACCGCGACGAGCGCGACGTCGTGACGTTCGAGCGGACGGTTGCTGAGGAAGAATTCCTCGACCGGCTCCTCGCCGTAGCTGCACCGGTGCGCGCTGACTCGTTTGACGGTCGCATCCAAATCGGTTGCCGCGTGACGATCAAAGACGCCGACGGCGACAAAGAGACCGTCCGCGTGGTCGACCCGGTCGAAGCCCACCTCGACGACGAGCGCATCAGCGCCACCTCGCCGCTTGGTCGCGCCCTCATGGGTGCGCGCGCTGGTCAAACGGTGTGGATCGAAGCGCCGCGTGGTGTCTGGGCAGCCGAGGTTGTCGACGTCGTCGCAGTCGCCTGATGACACTGCTGACGCACGAGGTCGATGCCGAGTCGGAAGCGACTAGCGTGTCCGCCGTGGACGACTCTGGTGCGAACACAACCGCGCGCGAGTGGACTTTCTTAAGTAACCACGGGCACGTGTTACTTGCCATCGCCGGCGACCCCGAAGTGCGGCTTCGCGACATCGCCGTCCGCGTTGGCATCACCGAGCGGGCCGTGCAGTTGATCGTCGCCGACCTTATTTCGGGGGGCTACATCGAGCGCGAGAAGGTCGGACGCCGCAACCGGTACACCATCATCACGGGTCGGCAATTTCGGCACCCCGCCGAAAGGTTCGCGCCTCTCGATGCGTTCCTCGAGATCTTCCTCACGGACGGATCCATCGCCTAAGGCGCTCACAGCCGCTCGTCCTCCACAGGGCGGGCGGCTTTTTTATGTCCTCGTCGGGGTCGGACGGCACGGTCGCTGCATGCCCAACGATGAGACAGCACCCGCGCACAACTGTCCGACCCAGAAATCCGACCTGCACCGCATTCGCTTAACCGGACCCGCCTCGGTCGTCGCCGCCGTCCCGTTGCTGCTCGGTTTTCGTCCCGAGCGCTCAGCGGTTCTCATCTTCCTCGGCGATGCCTCGCGCGATATTCGCTTGACGGTCCGGCTCGACTTGCCCAGCGCGATCGATGATGACGCGAAGTGGGTCGAGTCGTTGGTGGCCACGGGTCGGCACGCCAGCGCGGGTCACGCCATCCTCGTCGTCATCGATGACATTGCCGCAGCCGTTGCACCCGGGTTGCCATGGGAACGGCTCGTCGAAGCAGTCGCCCACGAACTCGAACGCCACGACCTGCCACTGGTGGACGCGCTCCTCATCGGACGAGACAAGTGGTGGTCTTACTTATGTGACAACGAACGATGTTGTGATCCGCTCGGCACATCACTGGCAGCTAGCGAGGCCTGGCGCGTCCAAGCGGCCTTTGCCTATGAAGGTGTCGCCGCGGCGCCGTCGCGTTCAGCCATCGTTGATCGGCTGCGCCGACTAGACGACGAATGGGCTGCCGATGTCGCTGACAGCGTGGCCGTTCTCGACGTGGCGTTAGACGCCGAGGCTCGTGACCTTGATGTTGAAGAGGTCTACGACCTGCTCACGTTGTCGACAGGGCCTGATGCCGTCCTCCGTCACGACCCCGAAGTTGCTGGGCAGGCGCTCGTCGGACTTCGCGATGTCAAGATTCGTGACGCGGTGATCGTCCGCTTGGTTGCGGCGCTTGATCGAAATGGAGCGCGCGCGATTTCGCACACTCTTGACGGTTTGTGTTCCTTGGTGCGCGTCGCTCCTGATTCCTGCGTTGCACCGGTCGCGTCCGTCGTAGCTGTCCTCGCCTGGCAAAGCGGTGATGGTGCGCTGGCAAGTTGCGCTCTCGATCGAGCTCTCGCCATCGACCCGAACTACTCGCTCGCTCTGCTGATCGACAGCATGGTGCGTCACGGCATTCCGCCGCAGGCAGTCCGATCGAGTTTGGCAGCGCTGCAAATTCCGGCTTAGGAGCACGTGCTACCGAAACTGCCAACTGTTTGCAGCAACGGCCCACGAAAGACAATGCGGCCGTCATCCACTAAAGTTCTCACTAGGTCATGAGTCTCAGCGCATAGCCCCGGCTTGCTGAGCGGCAACCCTCCAACCGCGGTGGGGTGCCCCGGGTGAACGACCTGGACGGTTGCGAAAGCAGTCGCCAAGCGCGGGTTCTGCACCAGCAGAGCCCATAACACGAATGATGTGAGGACTCTCATGTGTGCTCAGCGCAGCTGTAGCGGGCGAATGCCCGAGATCACTAAGGCGTAGTCAGCGACTTTCGCGGCCTTAGTGGCTATCGGGTGTTCGCGCCCCAGCCGAATCGCGATCACCGTCCGGCCGTCGCTCCGTGACAACGGGCCGACGTTCATGTGGCAGCGGCATCGCAGGTCTTCGCGTCCGCTGACCTGCCACTCGCAGGCCGGACGGATTCGGCACAAACCACCAGTCTTAGACCCACATCTCGACACCACCCCACAGACGCGCAACGAAGGACAACATCGACATGACGAACGCATGGAGTTTTGAGACCCGACAGATTCACGCGGGGCAGAAGCCAGACAGCGAGACGAATGCTCGCGCTTTGCCGATCTACCAGACAACGTCGTACACATTCCGCGACACCGACCACGCCGCCGCCTTGTTCGGCTTGGCGGAGGCGGGCAACATCTACACGCGCATCATGAACCCGACGCAAGCGGCGGTCGAAGAGCGGATTGCGAGCCTTGAAGGCGGCGTCGCTGCACTACTCGTCGCCAGCGGTCAGGCAGCAGAGACGCTCGCGATTCTCAACCTCGCTGAGGCCGGCGATCACATCGTCAGCAGCCCGAGCCTGTACGGCGGCACGTACAACTTGTTTCACTACACGTTGCCGAAGTTGGGCATCACGGTGTCGTTCGTCGAAAACCCGGATGACCTCGAGTCGTGGCGCGCGGCAATTCGTCCGAACACCAAGGCCTTCTTCGCCGAGACGATTTCGAACCCGAAGAACGACGTGCTCGACATTGCAGGTGTCGCGGGCGTTGCGCACGACAACGGCATTCCGCTGATCGTCGACAACACGGTTGCGACGCCTTACCTCATTCGTCCGTTCGAGCACGGCGCGGACATCATCGTGCACTCGGCGACGAAGTACCTCGGAGGTCACGGGACTGCTGTCGGCGGCGTCATCGTTGACGGTGGCACATTCGATTGGGCCGCGAACAAGGAGAAGTTCCCCGGATTCAACACCGCAGACCCGAGCTACCACGGCTTGGTCTACGCGGAGGCGCTCGGAAACATCGCCTACATCATCAA
>Ga0075017_100002926_pt1 | contig 10728 bp, 10 predicted proteins | sample AleBraG_ABR_2012_FD_71475 | JGI IMG/M metagenome (GOLD analysis project Ga0075017, IMG submission 71475) | Freshwater sediment microbial communities in response to fracking from Pennsylvania, USA - Alex Branch Run_MetaG_ABR_2012 | ecosystem: Environmental > Aquatic > Freshwater > Creek >...
ATCGGTTTGTGGAAGGACGGCCACGACGGCGTCTTCATCACCCCCACACTCCAGCACGCCCTGTCCTGTGCCAGCGCCGGGGCGCACATTGTGGCCATTGACGGCACCCGCCGCCCCCGACCGGACGGGCTGACGCTGGCGCAGACGATCGCCGGCATCCACGCACAGTCCAACGCCCTGGTCATGGCAGACTGCGGATCCTTCGAGGACGCCGTTGCCGCAGCCGACGCCGGTGCGGACCTGATTGGCACCACCTTGGCCGGGTACTCGGGCGAACGGCCCAAGACCGACGGCCCGGACTTGGAGCTCATCGCCGAGATCGCCGCCGCGGAGCTGGGCAGGCCATTGATCGCCGAGGGCCGCATCCACTCCCCCGCCCAGGCCCGCGCGGCCCTGGACGCCGGTGCCTTTGCCGTGGTGGTTGGCACTGCCATCACCCATCCGGCCACCATCACCGGCTGGTTCAAGGACGCCCTGGGCGCCTAGCCCGCCCCTGTTTCCGGAAAGGACCCGGCATGACCTTCTTTGACCGAGTGAACCCGCAGCTGCAGGCCGGCGTTGACTTCCTGGTGGGCCGCACCCCACCGACAACCCCGGAAGAACTGGTTGCCATGCGGGCGGGGAACACTGCCCGGCGCCCCGGCTTGCCCGCGGGACTTGCGGACGCGGTGACAATCACCGACCACGTGGCACCGGGGCACGGCACGGATGTGCCTTTGCACAGCTACCGGCCCGCCCATGCGCAGGGGCCCCTGCCCGGCCTGTTCTGGATCCACGGCGGCGGGATGGTGGCCGGCAGCGTGGCCGAGGACGAGCTGTACTGTGCAAACCTGGCAAAATCCACGGGCCTTGTTGTTGTGTCGGTGGAATACCGCCTGGCCCCCGAGCACCCCTTCCCGGCAGCCCTCGACGACGCCTACCAGGGGCTTCTGTGGACCGTTGCCCATGCCGGTCTGCTGGGCGTCGACCCGGATCGCTTGGCCATTGGTGGCGCCAGCGCCGGCGGCGGCATTGCCGCAGGCACCGTGCTGCGGGCGCGCGACGAAAAGGGTCCCGTGCTGCAGTTTCAGTACCTGGCGTACCCCATGCTCGATGACCGGGACCACACCCCGTCAAACTACGAGTTCTCGGGCATTCCGTCCTGGAACCGCGAACGCAACACGCTCGCCTGGGCGTGGCTTCTTGGCCCCGAGCACGGAACGGACAGGGTCAGCGAATATGCGGCACCTGCCCGGGCAACGGACCTTTCGGGGCTGCCCCCGGCCCTGATCCAGGTTGGGGAACTCGATTTGTTCCGGGACGAAAATTTCGACTACGCCGCCCGTCTCCTGAGGGCCGGAGTGTCCACCGAGTTCCAGGTGTACGCCGGCGTCTACCACGGCGCCGACGGCCTTGTTCCGGATGCCGATGTAAGCGTGCGCTTCCTTCGCGACCGTGACGAGGCCCTGCTACGGGCCATGGCCCGGTAATTCCGTGGGGCAGCTGATGCGGGTGTTCGTTGAACACCCGCATCAGCTATTTAACGGCGGGGGCTGCGCGGTGGTGACGCCGGCTGGCGTTGTGTGGAATGGTGACAGGGAGCCGGCCGGAGCATTTCTTGCACCGACCAGTCAGTTCTGATAGCTTGATGCAGCTCGCCACATCGTCTAAGGAGCGCCCCACATGCTCACCACCAGCCAGCTGCACATTGATGGCCGCCATCACACGCTGCTGCCCGCCACCACCGTCGAAGCCCGCCGGGCGGAGGTGCTCCTGATCCAGGCCGACGGCCAGAAACGCAGAACGGCCCTTGCCCTGGCCTTGACCGGACGCATGAAGCCCTCCTCCGGCACCGTGACCCTCGGCCATGACGGCTCTTTGGCGGCACTGCGCAAACGCAGCGCGATTCTCGACTCCCCCGAGGTCAACGAACCGGAGAACCACCTCACGGTCCGTTCGCTGGTCTCGGAGGATCTGGCGCTTGTTCCGTTGGCGTTCAGGGACCGCACCCGCCCCACCGCCTGGCTGGTCAAGCACGGTTTCCGGGACGTCCTGGGGCAATGGGTCGAGGCCCTGGCCCCGGAGCGGCTCCTGCACCTGCAGTTGGAGCTGGCGCTGGCCAACCAATTTGTGGATGTGCTGGTGGTGGACTCCCCCGACCGGCACACCGCCGACGCCTCCGCATGGCTTGAGCTTCTGCAACGGGCCGCCGCCGGCGGACTGGGCCAAACGCCGGATTCACCCGCCGACACCCCGCCACGGGAACTCATCGTGATTGGTGTGGTGGGCCGGCTGCCCGACGGCTGGACGGGCCCCTCGGCGCTGGCTGGCAACGCCGTCGCACCTGCGGTGGTCGAGCCGGTCGAGCCCGCCGGGACCGTGGCAGATCCGCTGGCCGCGCCTGTCGAGACCGAACCCGCCGAGACCGCGGTGATCGAGCCTGTCGATCCTGTCGAACCGCCGGTGACAGCGCCCATCGGGACCATCATTCCTGGAATTCAACAGCTTCAATCATCGGCGCCCGCCGCAAGCCAACCGGAGGAAAACCGATGACGATCTTCCGTCTGGCCCTGTCCGAACTCAAGCGCATGACCGGTGGCATGCTGCCCAAGCTGACCATCGTCGCCCTGGTGATGGTGCCGTTGCTGTACGGCGCCGTGTACCTGTACGCCAACTGGGATCCGTACGGCAACCTCAGCCAGCTCAAGGCCGCCGTGGTGGTTGAGGATGCCGGCGCCGTGACCAAGGACGGCAAGGAGCTGGCCGTTGGCAAGGAGGTGGCGGCGAACCTGGTGGATGGGAAGAAGTTTGACTGGGAACTGGTGCAAACCCCGGAAGAGGCAAACACCGGGGTCAAGAATGGCGACTTTGCGTTTGCACTGATCATCCCGAAGGACTTCTCGGCGAATCTTGCCTCCCCTGAGAACTTTGATGCGGCCAAGCAGGCCATGCTGACGGTCACCACCAACGACGCCAACAACTACCTGCTGACCTCCATTGTGGACAAGGTGACAACGCAGGTCCACGCCTCGGTGGCGCAGCAGGTCGGGCTGCAAACGGCCAATGCCCTGCTCAGCGGGTACGGCACCATCCATGCCCAGCTAATGCAGGCCGCCGACGGAGCCAAACAGTTGGCCGATGGCGCCGCAACCCTTGACTCGGGCGTCGGGACGCTAAAAACCGGCACCGCCGAGCTGCTCGCCGGTGCCGATGCGATGGCCGCCGGCCAGGTGAAACTGGTGGCCGGCGCCAACGCGCTGCTGTCCGGTTCCTCCGCGTTGGACAAGGGCTTGGGGCAGTTGGAGACTCAGACCGGAACCCTGCCCGCGGACACGCAGAAGCTCTCCGACGGTGCGGCGGCCGTGGCGGCCGGAAATGCCGCCCTGAATGAGAAGGTGCAGGGCGCCGTGGGCACCGCCGGGCAACTGGACGGGGCTGTCACCTCCGCCATCACGGACAGGCTCGACGGGCTGGTGGCCGCCGGCACCATCACCGCCACCCAGGCCGCCCAGATCCGCAGCTCGTTGGAGGCGGCCGCGACAAGTCCCACGGTGACCGGGCTGAAGGCAAAGCTGGCCACGGATGCCGCCGACATTCAAAAGCTGGCCATCGGCTCCCAGGCTGTTGCCGACGGGGCCGCGAAGCTGGCGGCAGCGACACCGACCCTGACCGCGGCAATAGCGCAGGCCCATGCCGGGGCGGGGGCCCTGTCCTCAGGTGCCGCGACTCTGGCCACGGGGCAGACCACCGCCCTGGACGGCGCCAACGCGCTGGCAGCCGGGGCCGCGAAGCTGGACACCGGCGCCGTGGACCTGAAGGACGGTTCAAGCAAGCTGTCCGCGGGTGCCACGGAGCTGTCCAAACAGCTGCTCAACGGCGCCGGAGCAGTGCCCAATCCCAACGACAAGTCCAAGGAAAACGCCGCGGGCGTCATCGCCGACCCCGTCCTGGTCAACTCGGTATCGCAGGCCAAGGCACCCAACTATGGTTCGGGACTGGCACCGTTCTTCCTGGTACTCGCCTTGTGGATCGGCGCCTTCATGCTGGTTCAGGCCATGCGGCCGCTGACGCTGCGGGCGCTGGCTTCCAACGCCCCGTCATGGAAGATCGCCGTGGGCGGCTGGCTGCCGTTTGCCACGGTCTCCACCGTTCAGGCCCTGCTGTTGTACGCCGTCGTGAAGTTTGGCCTGGGGCTCGAACCCAGCCATCCGTGGCTCACGCTGGGCCTGCTGCTACTCGCCTCGCTGGCCTTCACGGCCCTCATCCAGGGCATTGTGGCCTTGATGGGCACGCCGGGAAAGTTTGTGGTGCTGATCCTGCTGGTGCTGCAGCTGGTCTCCTCCGGGGGCACATTCCCCTGGCAGACCACACCGCAACCGCTGCACATCATGCATCAGATACTGCCCATGGGACATGTGGTGGAAGGCATGCGGCACCTTATTTACGGGGCCGATTTGGCGCCACTGGTGCCAATTGCGCTGGGTCTTCTGGGTTACATGGTGCTGGGGCTGCTGTTTGCCTGGGCGGCCGTGGCCAGGCACAAGACGTGGACCCTGAAGACCCTGATGCCGGAGATCGCGGTTTAGCTGCGGGCGCCTAACGCGGCACCACAAAGTGGGTGACGCGGGCGTCCTGGCCGTCCAGGGTGGCCCAGTCGCCCGTGTGTTCAAGGACGGTGAAGGCGCTGGTGGGGTACCCGGAGGCGAGGTGCATGTAGGCTTCCTGGTCCGAGTCCCTGCTCGCCAGACGGAGGGCGGCTTCCTGGATGCCGGGCATGTGGCTGATGACCATGAGCGTGGTGACGGTTTCCGGTACATGGTTGATCACGGACAGGATCCTGGCGGGCCCGGCGGCATACAGGCCGTCTTCAAGCTTGGGCGTGGGCGCCTTCTCCCCCAGCTGCTGGCAGATCCACGTGCAGGTCTGGCGGGTGCGCAGGGCGGAGGAACACAGGATGAAGTCCGGCACAATGTTGTTTTCCACCAGCCATTTTCCGGCCAACGGCGCCTCATTGTGGCCGCGCTGGGCCAACGGACGCTCGTGGTCCTCGACGCCCAGCGGGAACGCCGCCTTGGAATGGCGCATCAGGATCAGCCGTTTTACGTGGTGTTCGCTCATCCTCACAGTTTAGTGAGTATTGCGACAGCACGACGCCGGTTGTCCCGCCGGGGAGAGGCAACCGGCGTCGTGCTTGAGAAGCAAACGTCAGATGGAGTATTCCGGGGCGGCCCAGACAACCACTTCGGGGTGCTCGTAGAAGCGGTAGCCTTCGCCGCGGACGGTGCGGACGGTGTTGGCCAGGCGGCCCAGCTTGGAGCGCAGGCGCCGGATGTGGACGTCGATGGTGCGCTCGTTGGGTACCTCGTCGGCGTTGCTCCACAACCCTTCAAGGAGTTCGTCGCGGCCCACGGTGCGGGTCCCGTTCTCCACCAGGTAGTTCAGCAGCTCGAACTCCTTGAACGTGAGGTTCAAGGTCTCCCCGTCCAGGTGGACTTCACGGCGTGCCAAATCGATCAGAACCCCGGACGGCCGCTGTTCGGCGACTACGGGGATGCGGGAGGCTTCCTGCCGCTGTCGGTTCAGGACGGTGGGGTCGCCAAAGGTGGAGCGGACCACGTCCAACGCTGTCCCCACCGCATCCGACGGCGCAATGGCCACAGCGGCGTAGCTCTGGGCCTGGGGCACCAGCGTCTGGGCATGGGCCCGGATATCTTGGGCCAGCTTGGCCAGGGACGTTCCGGCCGCGGCCGCGGTGTCCTCGTCCACTCCGACGTACAGGACGAAGCCGCGGGCAACGTTGTCCGTGGTGACGCCGCGCAGCTTTTCCCCACCTGCAATAACCGGGGTGGGCGCCGTCATCGGATGGGGTTCGCTGGCGGGAACTGCACGAAGGCGGGACGCCGCAGCGTCGGGTTCACGGCGGTATGTCACAGGGGTTCCGTAGGATGGCTGGTCTTGGTACAGGCCGCGGCTCAGCGGGTTTTGTGATCCCCCGCGGGCTCCTGCCTTGGCGGCATTGCGAACAGAGATGTGGACGTATCCGGATGCTACAGACATTGAACTACCTAGGTGTATGGCCGTATGCTACGGCGCGAATGCTTTCCTCGTGTTCCGGGAACCAGAACTAAATGCCCGGCGTCGGGCTGGCCAGGGGGCCGAAAATGCCTAAAACTTACTGGGTGGAGCTAGGCCTGCATTCGACAACGCCACATGATCCGTCCAGATGCCCGGACAAGGACCGTTGCTGCGGCTGCAGAATTCAATGAGTGGATGTTCACACTAGCCAGTGTCCTACGTAACAAACGGATATTGCAAGTAACAAAGGGGTAAAGCGTCCAACATTTGAGATGGAAGCCCAAGTTGTGACCAACCCGACAATGTATCTTTAATCTCACTTGAGCAGTAAATGACGTCATGCGTCAAACTAATTGAACAATCTTCTGGAATATCGAGCCATAAATTCTGCGGAACGCGGCTTTTCTAAATATTAGTTCAATACGAAAATATGCACGCCTATGATGTCCTCGCAAGCTTGCGGCGGCGCTCAGGCTACTTGTCAGCTTTTTACGGTAGGTAAACAAAAGTTGACGCACCGTCGCACCCCGGATCTGCCGGGATGGACGCCTGAGAGCACCCTACCGGCGCAGCGCGTGGGCCAGTGTGAAGGGCCGCATGCTGTGGACCTGGTCCCGGAAGCGCACATGGTTGCGCCGGTTCATCATGACCAGGGCAATCACCGCACAGACCACCGCCACCACGGCACCGATGACCAGCGACCAGCGGGCGCCGAATTCTGTCGCAATCCAGCCCACCAGAGGGGCGCCCACAGGTGTTCCACCCTGCAGGACCACCATATAGACCGCCAGCACACGCCCACGCATGGCCGAGTCCGTGGTCAGCTGGACCGTGGTGTTGCAGGCGTTCAGGAACGTCAGCGACGCCACTCCCACGGGAATCAGGGCCAGCGCGTAAAGGGCAAAAGTGGGCATCAAGGCCGCAAAGGCGACGGTGATGCCAAACATGAGCGCACCGCCCACGATGTAAAACATCCGCATGTTCTTGCGCCGGGCCGCCAGGAGGGCGGCGGCCAGCGTGCCGATGGCCATGACGGATCCCAGGAGCCCGTACTCCCCGGGGCCCAGGTGGAATACGGTGGTGGCCATCAGGGCGTTGGTGATCTGGAAGTTCATGCCAAAGGTGCCCACCATGAACACCAGAAACATGATCATCATCAAATCCGGCCGCTGGCGGATATAGCTGAAACCCTCACGGATCTGGCCCCTGGCCCGCGGCACCAGCAGGGTGGGCTGCAGCTCGTTGACGCGCATGCGCCACAGGGAAATGATCACGGCCAGGAAACTTGCCGCATTGATCAGGAAGGCAGGCCCTGTTCCAAAGAGGGCGATCACCAGGCCGGCAATGCCGGGGCCTGCCAGACGGGCCAGATTGAAGGAGGCGCTGTTAAGGGCGACGGCGTTGGGCACGTCTTCCTTGCCGACGACTTCTGAGACAAACGCCTGCCGCGACGGGGCGTCAAAGGCGCTGGCGACCCCGAGCAGGAACGCCAGCAAATAGACGTGCCACAGTTCCACCGTCCGGGAGACCACCAGCAGGCCCAGCACCAGGGCGCAGAGTCCCATGGCGGTCTGGGTCCACAGCAGCAGTTTTCGCTTGTTAACGCGGTCGCCCAGCAGGCCGGCGAAGGGGCCAAGGAAAACAATGGGCAAAAATTGCAGCCCGGTGGTGATTCCGGCCGCAGTTCCTGAGTGGTTGGTCAGGATGGTCAGGACCAGCCAGTCCTGGGCCACGCGCTGCATCCAGGTGCCGATGTTGGAAACCAATGCTCCGGTCACCCATAGACGGTAGTTGAACACCTTCAGGGCACGGAACATGGAATTCATGAGCCGCTCATCTCCGTCAGGATCAGGGCGGCCCGGTGAAGTGTGGCCCGCTGTTCGGCAGTCAGGGCAGCGACGCGCTTGGCCAGCCATTGTGTCCGCTTGGTACGCGCGCTTTGGAGCGCCTCGGTCCCGGCAGCGGTGATTTGGACCATCACCTGCCGCCCGTCCAGGGGGTTGGCCCCGCGGGTCACATAGCCTGCGGCGGCCAGCCCGTTGACTATCCGGGTCATTGACGGAGCCTGTATTTGTTCACGTTCGGCCAGCTGCCCGGAGGTCATGGGGCCGTTCAGGATTCCCACGAGGACTGAATACTGCCCGGGACTTAATTCCCTGGACGCCCCTTCGGCCCTGATCCGCCGGGAGGCGCGCATGATCGCCACCCGCAATTCGGCGGCAAGGACGCCCGCGCCCACAGAGCGTGGTTGCCGCTTGGACTCCCCGCGCTTGCCGGGAGGTGCCCAGGGGTCTGGTTCCGCCGTCGAAAGTTCCGCTGAAGTTTGAGTCATCATCTGCATCTGTCCACTGAAAAGGTTACGCATCCCGCCTTCCTTAGCTTAAGTCATTAGCATTGCTAAGTAAATGGCCGGAATTGTTACCTCCGTTACCAAAATGTGACATATGCGGGTTCTTTGCGTACGGTTAAAAAAGCGCCTGCCGAAAAATCATCGGTTCCAGGGCGCAAATGGACGGTTCGCCGAGCTCTGCCGCCGCCCATTTCCCGTTCACACTGAAGGCAGAGACGGGGGACCCAATCTTTGCGGGCCTCCTCATTGGAAGTCCTTGGGGTTAAGCCGCGGCAACGAGCAGCTAGTTTCTGCTTGGGGCCCGGCCGGATGCTCTAATCCGTTCCCGACAGCTCACCTCGCAGGCGTAGAGAGGCTCTATCTTTATGTCCGCTACACCTGCGCGCGGCCGTCGCCGCGCTGATTCCGTCCGCACACCATCCCGCCGAGAAGCCGCACGCACCCGGGCCGCCGGCGCGTCTGCCGCCCACAGCATTTCCCGGGCAGGTGGTCCAGTAAAACGCATGGCCATCGTTGCCATCGCTGGGGCACTGCTGGCCGGTGGGGGCCTGGCCCAGGCTGCCGCCCACAATGCCCCGGACGCCTTCTCAGCTGCCAGCCTGACGTCAGTCATCGCATCCAAGGCCACAGTTCCGACAGCAATTTCCGCCCCCTCGGATACGGCCATTGATTTTTCAAGCGTGAAGGTTGATTCGATCCCGGCACCCACCACAGCCCCCACTGTGAAGAGCGAGGCCGCCGCCGTCACTCCGGTTCCAAGCCCCGCGCCGGCTCCAGCCCCAGCCCCCGTGGTCGACGACCCAGCCGGCGCGAAAGCCTACGCCGCCACGGCCGTGAGCGCCCACGGGTGGGGCGCGGACCAGATGAGCTGCCTGACACAGCTGTGGGAACGCGAATCCAGCTGGCTCACGTCGGCAGAAAACGCCTCAAGCGGAGCTTACGGCATTGCGCAGTCCCTGCCGGCCAGCAAGATGGAAAGCGTCGGCTCAGACTGGGCCACCAACTACCAGACCCAGATCACGTGGGGTTTGAGCTACATCGAGGGCCGCTACGGCACCCCGTGCGGCGCCTGGGGCCACTCCCAGTCCGTGGGCTGGTACTAAAGGTCCCTTAACGCCAAAACGGGGCCAACTCGCGAACGCACCGACAAGGTACACCGTTCTGGCGAGTTGGCCCCGTTTTCGTGAAGCTGGTTAGTCCACCACACCATAGAGGCGGTCGCCGGCGTCGCCCAGGCCCGGCACAATGTAGGAGTTTTCGTCCAGGCCCTCATCGATGGAGGCAAGGACGATGTGGACGTTGTCGCGGTCGCCGTGGGCGGCCTCCAGCTTGGCCAGGCCCTCGGGAGCGGCCAGCAGGCAGATGCAGGTGATGTCCGCGGCGCCGCGGTCAAAGAGGAACTTGAAGGCTTCGATCAAGGTGCCGCCGGTGGCCAGCATGGGGTCCAGCACGTAGACCTGGCGGCCGGTGAGGTCCTCGGGAAGGCGCTCGGCGTAGGTGATCGCCTCGAGGGTTTCCTCGTTGCGGGCCATGCCCAGGAAGCCGACCTCGGCGGTGGGCAGCAGGCGGGTCATGCCCTCGAGCATGCCCAAACCGGCGCGCAGAATCGGCACCACCAAGGGGGTGGGCTTGCATAGCCCGGTGCCAATGGCGGAGGTCACGGGAGTCTCGATGTTGACGGGCTCAACCCTGACTTCACGCGTCGCCTCATAGGCCAACAAGGTGACAAGTTCTTCGGTCAGCTGACGGAAAATGGGGGACGGAGTGTTCTTGTCCCGCAGAACGGTCAACTTGTGGGCAATCAGCGGATGATCCGCAACCAGTACGCGCATAGATAAAAGCTACCATTGAGCCGTGCCCTCCACACCGAAATTCCACCCAATCGAGACCACCACCACGGCTTTGCATGCCCGGTGGATGGGCTTGGCCCTCTCCGAAGCCCGCCGCGCCCTCCTCACGGGGGATGTGCCGATCGGCGCCGTGGTGCTGGGGCCCGACGGCGAAGTCCTCGGTTTGGGGCGCAACGAACGTGAAGCCCATGGCGACCCCACGGCACACGCCGAGGTGGTGGCCATCCGGGAAGCGGCGAAGAAACTCGGCTCCTGGCGGCTGGAAGGCTGCACGCTGGTGGTGACCCTGGAACCGTGCACCATGTGTGCCGGGGCCATCGTGCTGGCCAGGGTGCCGCGCGTCGTCTTTGGGGCCTGGGATGAGAAGGCCGGGGCCGCGGGTCGGTCTTCGACGTGCTGCGCGAACGCCGCCTCAACCACTGGGTGGAGGTCTTTCCCGGCGTCCGGGAGGACGATTGTGCCTTGCTCTTGAAG
>Ga0075017_100002927_pt1 | contig 10726 bp, 12 predicted proteins | sample AleBraG_ABR_2012_FD_71475 | JGI IMG/M metagenome (GOLD analysis project Ga0075017, IMG submission 71475) | Freshwater sediment microbial communities in response to fracking from Pennsylvania, USA - Alex Branch Run_MetaG_ABR_2012 | ecosystem: Environmental > Aquatic > Freshwater > Creek >...
CCAATTCAGAGCGGGGCGAGCGTCGCGAACAGGACGATGAACCAGACGACGATGAATAAGACGACCGTAAACAAGACGTCGTGAACAAGACCATGAACAAGACCGCGGAGAATACCCGATGAACTGCCGCCGACCCTTCCGCCTTGCCCTCGCGTTGGTCCCGGTGGCCGTAATCGCTTTGGGCATCGCCGGCGCCCCGGCGCAATCGCCGGCTCCGGCTCCTCCCGCAGCCGGCACGCCTGCGCCCGCAAGCCCTACGCCGGCAATTCCTGCGCCCTCAAGTTCTGCGCCATCAAGTTCTGCTTCAACGCCTTCCCCGGCTCCATCGGGTAACCCCGCGCCGTCCAGCACACAGCCCGCCAATCCTCCGCCGGCCGCGGCATCGCCAGCACCACCCTCGACCGCGTCGCCCACGCCCACCCAGACAGCCGACCCATTCGGCGAGGAAATTACCCTGTCCCCCAATATGGTGATCATGACAAAGGGCAGTGCCAATTGGGATACCGCGTTCGATGCCCTGCTCGAGTCGCTCAAGACGCTGACATCGCTGCTCGAAAAGCAAGGCATCACGCCATCGGGCAATTCGATGATCGTTTATACCTCGACGGACGATGCGGGATTCACCTATCTGGCGGAGATCCCGGTCGAGCAGGAACCGAAAAATCTGACAAAGAGCATGAGCATGGGCAAATCGCCCGAAGGCAAGGCCTTGAAATTCGTCCACCGCGGGTCCTACGAGAATATGGACAACACCTACGAGGCCATCACGAACCATCTCGACGACAAGAAGCTGGAAGCCAAGGACACTTTTATAGAGGAATACATCACCGACCCCTTGAAAACGCCGGAAGACAAACTGGTCATCAATGTCTATGTGCCGTTGAAGTGAGGGCGCATGAGTAATCGCGCTGCCAGGGGAACCAGCCTTGCCGCAGTGGTGATCTCCGCAGTGGTTACCGTGGGGACGCTGCTAGGTGCGCCCGCGCCAGCCCAGGCGGAGCCGCCGGCAACGATTTCGGTCACCGGCGAGGCACGAATTTCCGTGCCCCCCGATATGGCGCGGATCGAGGCCGGTGTGATCTCGGAAGCACGGACGGCACGCGAGGCGTCGGATGCCAACAACGCCGCAATGGGCAAGGTGCTGCTGGCGCTGAAGGGTGCCGGCATCGATGAGAAGGATTACCAGACCTCGCGGCTGTCGTTGCAGCCGCAGAACTCGCCGAGCCGGCCCGGCGTGCCGCCCATGATCGTCGGTTATCGCGCCAGCAACCGGGTGACGATCAGCCTGCATGAGGTCGGCAAGCTCGCGAACGTGATCGACACGCTGGTCGGGGCCGGCGCGAACGACATCGGAGGCATCAATTTTGTGGTATCGCAGACCTCGAAGCTGCTCGACGAGGCCCGCGAACAGGCGATCGCCGATGCGCGCCGCAAGGCGGAGATCTATGCCAAGGCGGCCGGTGTCACCCTTGGCGCTCCGCTGAGCATTGCGGAGGCGGGTACGCCCGCCCCGATCGCGTTCCGCAGAATGGCAACTGGCGCTGCCGAAGCCACGCCGATTGCGCTGGGCGAGGAAATGCTCCAGGTGACGGTGAGCGTTTCCTGGGCGATCAAGCCCGCAGGGCAATGACGCATTTCAGATTTCAAACCACCCGTTTCAGATTTCAAACACCTGGCCCGGCTTGAGCGCGACAAAGCGCTCATGCGGAATGTTCGCCCGATCAAGCGCAATATGCAGATCCCTTACCGGCGCGTCGATGGCCTCGTCGGTCAATTGAAAAGTGCCGTGATGATGGGCAAGCGCCCGCTCGGCGCCGCAATCGGCAAGCGCCTTGACAGCGTCCGCAGGATTCATGTGCTGATCTTGCATGAACCAGCGCGGCTCATAGGCACCGATCGGCAGGATCGCGAGCCTCAAGGGTCCATGAGCCTCTGCGACGCGGCGGAAATGCTTTCCTTCGCCGTATCCGGAATCGCAGACGATGTAGATTTTTCCCGCCGGCGTCTCCAGCACGAAGCTCGCCCATAAGGCCCTGTTGCGATCGAACAATCCGCGCGCCGACCAATGCCGGGTCGGCACCAGCGTCGCCGCAAGTCCATTGCCCAGCTCAACACGGTGATGCCAGTCGAACGTCTCCGCACGAATCGCAGGGTCGGCGCGGTGCGCGGCCACATCATTGCCGAGCGGCGCGATGACCCGCGGGGAGAATTTCGCCGCGAGTTTCGACAGTGTCGCAACGTCGAGATGATCGTAGTGGCCATGCGACACCAGTGCTACGTCGATCGGCGGCAGCGCGTCGAAAGCGATGCCAGGGTCGTTGACACGCTTCGGCCCGGCCCAGCGCAATGGCGAGGCCCGCGCCGACCAGACCGGGTCGATCAGGATGTTCAGGTTGGAGGTCTGGATCAGCCAGCTGACGTGGCCGACGAACGACAAGCGCACCTTGTCGCCGTCGACGCGTTGCGGTGGCGTGTCGGCATGCGGGCTCGGTGCCCATTTGGGCCAGGTCTGACGCTGCTGGTCGCGGCCAAACTTCCAGCGGAACAAGTCCCGGAACGATTTCGGCGGCACACCGTCGGGGTCGAAGAACCGCTCGCCATCGAAGTGATCCGATGGCGGGCCGGCATGGGGGTTGCTGGAAGAGCGCATGGGCGCGGATTGGCAACAAAATCGTCCGTTTCTGCAAGGGGGTGGCTGACCCCCTTGGGTCACGAAAAAGACATTTTGGCTGCAACTTCCTTGACTTTTCGCGCCTGGCGGCGTTTAACCCCGCGCAATTCATCGGAAAGACTTTCTTTTCGACCCGCCGCCCGGCCTGTGAGACCGGAGGTCAACGCCCGACAGCGCTGTGCGCCCTCGGGCGCAAAGTTGTTTGGGATACCGCCGTCGCGGCATAGACGATGATCGCTGCTCCCTCTCCCGCGTTTCGCGGGGAGAGGTAAGGAAGGAAAACATTCGTGTTCGACAATCTGTCGGAAAAGCTTGGTGGCATTCTGGACCGACTGACCCGTCGCGGCTCGCTGACGGAGGCCGATGTCGACGCCGCGATGCGCGAGGTGCGCCGCGCGCTGCTGGAGGCCGACGTCTCGCTCGATGTGGTTCGAAGCTTCACTGAAAAGGTCCGCCAACAGGCGGTCGGCGCCACGGTGGTCAAGTCGGTCACCCCAGGCCAGATGGTGGTGAAGATCGTCCATGACGAGCTGATTGCCACACTCGGTTCAGACGGCCAGAGCATCGACCTCAACGCGGTGCCACCGGTCGCGATCATGATGGTCGGCCTGCAGGGCTCCGGCAAAACCACCACGACCGCAAAACTTGCCCGCCGCCTGACCCAGCGCGACCGGCGCAAGGTGCTGATGGCTTCGCTGGACATCTATCGTCCGGCCGCGATGGAGCAACTCGCGGTCCTCGGGCGCGACCTCGACATTCAGACCTTGCCGATCGTTGCCGGGCAGAAGCCGGCGCAGATTGCCCGCCGCGCGCTCGACGCCGGCAAGCTCGGCGGCTACGACGTGGTCCTGCTCGACACCGCCGGCCGCACCACGCTCGACGAAGAGATGATGGCGGAGGCGGCGGAGATCAAGGCGGCCGCCAATCCCCAGGAAGTGCTGCTGGTTGCCGATTCGCTGACCGGCCAGGACGCGGTCAATCTGGCGCGATCCTTTGATCAGCGGGTTGGCCTGACCGGCATCGTGCTGACGCGGGTCGACGGCGATGGCCGCGGCGGTGCGGCGTTGTCGATGCGTGCGGTCACGGGCAAGCCGATCAAGCTGATCGGCACCGGCGAAAAGACCGACGCGTTGGAGGATTTTCATCCCAGCCGGATCGCCGGCCGCATTCTCGGCATGGGCGACGTGGTGTCGCTGGTGGAGAGGGCCGCCGCCAGCATCGACGCCGAAAAGGCCGCGCGCACCGCTGAGCGGATGCGCAAGGGCCAGTTCGATCTCTCCGATATGCGCGAGCAATTGCTGCAAATGGCCAATATGGGCGGTATCTCCGGCTTGATGGGGATGATGCCGGGCATCGCCAGGATGAAAAACCAGATCGCCAATGCGGGCATCGACGACAAGATCCTGAAACGTCAGATCGCGCTGATCGATTCGATGACGCGGCAGGAACGAAAAAGCCCCGACATCCTCAAGGCCAGCCGCAAGAAGCGTGTCGCCGCTGGCGCCGGTGGCAAGGTCGAGGACCTCAACAAGCTGCTCAAGATGCATCGGAACATGGCCGACATGATGAAGGCCATGGGTTCGGGTAAGCGCGGCCCCCTGGCCGGCATCGCGCAGGCAATGGGCTTTGGCGGCGGCATGCCGACGGCTGAACAGATGAAGGCTTTGGCAGAAAAAATGCCCGCAGGCGCGGCACCCGGCGGCATGCCTGCACTGCCGAAAGAGCTTCCCGCCGGCCTTCGCTCGGGTCTGCCGAATCTGCCGGGACTCACTGGCCTCAGCAGCAAGCCGACCCTGCCCGGGCTCGGCGGTCCGCCAGGAAAAAAGAAATGACCGTAACTGTCATTGCGAGGAGCAGAGCGACGAAGCAATCCAGTCTTTTCTATCGGTCTGGATTGCTTCGCTGCGCTCGCAATGACGGCAACCAACAGGTCCATTCCTCAAGTCCAGAATTCAAAAGGAGAACTAAATGTCAGTCGTCATCCGCCTCGCCCGCGCAGGCACCAAGAAGCGCCCGGTCTATCACGTCGTCGTCGCCGATTCGCGCTTTCCGCGCGATGGCCGCTTCATCGAGCGCCTCGGCCATTTCAATCCGCTGCTGCCCAAGGACTCGACCGACCGGCTGAAGCTCGACATGGACAAGGTCAAGGCGTGGCTTGCCAAGGGCGCGCAGCCCTCGGATCGTGTCACGCGTTTCCTCGATGCGGCCGGCCTCGTCAAGCGTACCGCGCGCAACAATCCGCACAAGGCGGTGCCGCGCAAGGAGCGCAAGGCGCAGGCCGAAGCCGCCGCCAAGTCGGCGTAAGGCTTCCGATATGATCCGCGCCTCGTGCTTCGAGACGCACGGCTTGCGCCGTGCCCCTCGGCATGAGGGCCTTCTCCCTCATCCTGATGAGGAGTGCGCGCGAGCGCAGGTCTCGAAGGATGGGGCGGGCTGATGAAGGCGCAAATTTGCGTCGCCCGGATCGGTGCCGCGCATGGCGTGGGCGGCGCGGTGAGGCTGTGGACTTTCACGGAAGACCCCCTGGCCGTGCAGCGCTACGGGCCGCTCTCGACCGGGGATGGCGCGCGTCAATTCGAGGTAACTGTCGCGCGCGAGGCCAGGGGCCATCTGGTCGCGACACTCAAGGGTGTCACGACGCGCCAGGAGGCTGAACGCCTCAACGGAATCGAGCTCTTTGTTCCGAGGGAAAAGCTTCCACCCACCGAGGAGAATGAATATTACCACGCCGACCTGGTCGGGCTTGCCGCGGTGACAACCGCCGGTCAGCCGCTCGGCTCCGTCATTGCGATCCACAATTTCGGCGCAGGCGACATCATCGAGATTGCACCGCCACATGGGGCTTCCATGCTGCTGCCATTCTCCAATGCGGTTGTGCCGACGGTTGATCTTGCCGGTGGACGCGTGGTGATCGAATTGCCCGACGAGATCGAGGGCGACGGTCTCTAGCTCCCATCGTCATCGCCGGATTTGATCCGGCGATCCATCCCTTCGCAAAGACGATGGATACGCGGGTCAAGCCCGCGTATGACGGTTTCAAAAATCTGGCGGTTCTCGAATGACCTGGCGCGCCACCGTGCTGACCCTGTTTCCCGAGATGTTCCCCGGACCGCTTGGCGCCAGCCTGGCGGGGAGGGCGCTGACGTCAGGCATCTGGGCGCTTGAAACGCGTGATATCCGGGATTCGGCCACCGACCGCCACCGCAGCGTCGACGACACTCCGGCCGGTGGCGGCCCCGGCATGGTGCTGCGCGCCGATGTGCTCGCGGCCGCAATCGACGCCGCGATGCCTGGAGCGAACCTGCCGCGCCTGTTGATGAGCCCGCGCGGTAGGCCATTGACCCAGTCCCGCGTGAAGGAACTGGCGGTTGGTCCGGGAGTGCTGATCGTTTGCGGCCGGTTCGAGGGGGTCGATGAACGGGTCATCGCGGCGCGCGGACTTCAGGAGGTTTCAATCGGCGATTACGTACTTTCAGGCGGTGATATCGCCGCCATGGCCCTGATCGACGCCTGTGTGCGGCTGCTGCCGGGCGTGATGGGAGCTGCCGGTTCCTCTGCCGAGGAAAGCTTTGCGGACGGCCTATTGGAATACCCCCAGTACACCCGCCCGCAGGAATTCGAAGGAATGCCAATCCCGCAAATCTTGACCTCGGGCGACCACGCCAGGATCAAGGCCTGGCGCCTGGCCGAAGCGGAAGCCCTGACCAGGGCACGGCGTCCCGACCTCTGGGCCGCCAAAAACCACGATCGAAAGCCGCCAAAAAACACGACGAAAGGGTGACAAGTGCGCTGCTTTGCCGTATACGGGCGCCAAATCCAAGGGATAAACGAGCACTCCGCAGCCCGCGCGCATTTCGCAGCTGGGGCGCGCCGATGGAGATTTGCAATGAACCTCATTCAACAGCTCGAAAAAGAGCAATTCGAAAAATTGTCCGCCGGCAAGGAAATTCCGGAATTCGGGCCGGGCGACACCGTGATCGTCAACGTGAAGGTGGTCGAAGGCGACCGCTCGCGTGTACAGGCTTATGAAGGTGTTTGCATCGGTCGCTCCGGGGCAGGCCTCAACGAGAGCTTCACGGTGCGCAAGATCTCCTACGGCGAGGGCGTGGAACGCGTATTCCCGGTGATGTCGCCGATGATCGACTCGATCAAGGTGGTGCGCCGCGGCAAGGTGCGCCGCGCCAAGCTGTATTACCTGCGCAATCTGCGCGGCAAGTCGGCCCGTATCGTCGAGAAGTCCGAGCGCGCAGCCGCCGTCGGCGAGTAAGCCAGGCGCGAACGGGTTTGATAAAAGCGCGGGCTTTCCCCGCGTTTTTTTGTTATCGAAACCGTCACTACTAGATCATGATGCGATTAAGTGGAATCGCATCATGATCTCATCCCTTTGTTTGAGCATGATCTTTTCGGAAAACCGGTTTCCACTTTTCCGGATCATGCTCTGGAAACATGCGGCATATCGCGCTCCGATAGCTCATGTGCTATACGACTCTAATGTTCAGAGATCGCCAAACAATTGCATGCCGCGTCGTTCTCGACGACCGCAGTCGTTTGCCCTGGCGCTTCTTCGGTCGGCTGACGACGGCTGCCCTCACGGCTTGACGCCCGCAGCGCCCCATTGTGAGCGCGTCTGCATTTTCCGATTCAAAATCCCTGTTCAAGGCCTGACATCATGTCCGACAAAAACCCGACAACCCTGTATGACAAAATCTGGAACGATCACCTGGTTCACGAAGCCGATGACGGAACCTGCCTGATCTATATCGACCGCCATCTGGTTCATGAGGTGACCTCGCCGCAGGCCTTCGAGGGTCTGCGCGCTACGGGGAGAAAGGTTCGCGCGCCGGAAAAAACCCTCGCCGTGGTCGACCACAACATTCCGACGACCGACCGCTCCAAACCCAATCCCGATCCGGAAAGCGCCGAGCAGATACGGGTGATGGCCGAGAACGCCAAGGAATTCGGCATCGAATATTACGATGAATTCGACAAGCGTCAGGGCATCGTGCACGTCATCGGGCCCGAGCAGGGTTTTACCCTGCCCGGCACCACCATCGTCTGCGGCGACAGCCATACCTCCACCCACGGCGCGTTCGGCGCGTTGGCGCACGGCATTGGCACCTCCGAGGTCGAGCATGTGCTGGCGACGCAAACCCTGATCCAGAAGAAGGCCAGGAACATGCGCGCCGTCGTCGATGGCAAATTGCCCCATGGCGTCACGGGCAAGGACATCATCCTCTCGATCATCGGCGAGATCGGCACCGCCGGCGGCACCGGCTTCGTGCTGGAATATGCCGGCGATGCCATCCGAGCGCTGTCGATGGAAGGCCGCATGACCGTCTGCAACATGTCGATCGAAGGCGGCGCCCGCGCTGGCCTGGTCGCACCGGACGAGAAGGCGTTTGAATTCCTCAAAGGTCGCCCGAAATCTCCGAAGGGCGCCGACTGGGACGCTGCGATTCGGTACTGGGAAACGCTACGCAGCGACGAGGGCGCGCATTTCGACCACGAAATCAGGCTCGACGCGGCCAAGCTGCCGCCGATCGTGACCTGGGGCACCTCGCCCGAGGACGTGGTGTCGATCACGGGCTTCGTGCCCGATCCCGACAAGATCGAGGACGAGGCCAAGCGACTCTCCAAGCATCGCGCACTGAAATATATGGGCCTGACGCCGGGGACAAAAATAACCGACATCAGACTTGACCGTGTCTTCATCGGTTCCTGCACCAACGGCCGGATCGAAGACTTGCGTGCGGCTGCAAGAATCGCCGACGGCAAAACCGTCAATGCCAATGTCAACGCGATGATCGTGCCGGGCTCGGGACTTGTGAAGGAACAGGCCGAAGCCGAAGGCCTCGACAAGATCTTCATCAAGGCCGGATTCGACTGGCGCGAGCCCGGCTGCTCGATGTGTCTGGCGATGAACCCCGACAAGCTGAACCCGGAAGAGCGCTGTGCCTCGACCTCGAACCGCAATTTCGAGGGACGCCAGGGCTTCAAGGGCCGCACCCACCTGGTTTCGCCAGCGATGGCGGCGGCCGCGGCGATCGCCGGTCACTTTGTCGACATCAGGCAGTGGCGCTAGGAGCATGATCCGGAAAAGTGGAAACCGGTTTTCCTCGCCGGAACGCGTTTGCGCGAAGATCATGCTCTAACAGAGGGATGAGACCATGATGCGATTCCACTTGATCGCATCATGATCTAGGCGTCATCCGGCTGCGCAGGGCCGCCGTGACGCCTTGATGGCGGCTGCCTGTCTCAAGGTCGATGCTTTGTCGAGGGAATTCGTTAAGCGTTTGGGGGCAGACTCGTCGGCTGTAGCGTTTTCGAGCGAGCAGCGTTTCGCGGGGGAAGCCATCCATGGCCGACAAACCAGAATTCGTCGATATGATCAGCGAAGCGACGCAGCAGCGACGGCGCCGCGCCATGCCGCGCGTGATCAAGCGAGTCGTCAAGGAGACCTCCCGTCTCAGCCACTGGCCGCCCGAGCGCTGGGAGCAGTGGCGACTGGAAACGCTGACGCCGTGGAAGATCAAGCCCTGGAAGATCAAGGATTGGATTTGAGGCGTTCGATCGCCGCCATAACCCGATCCATCGCGGTGTCGGTTCTGGCAAGCGTATCGACAGGCGCATCATCCAGACGACGGATCAGGCGCCCTCTCGGGCGCCTGACTCACCTCGCCTACCGTCTCGAACCTCAACGATTGACGTGATGATGCCTGCGGTGATGATGAGCCCGATGGGCGTGATGGCGCCCGGGGCGATAATTGCAGATCTGCTGCGGACCATGGCCGGTTACGACGATGCGGCAGCCGGGAGGCGGGTAATAGCCGGGATATTCGTAATAGTAGGGATAGTCGTCATAATACGGATAGTCGTACCAGACGCCTGCGATGAAGACGCGCCTGACGTGATGCCGGTGCGCGAACCCACGTCCGCCACGCCAGCCGCCACCGACAAACGCTGGACCGGCATGGAACGCACCGCCGTGAAACGCCGTGCCACCGCCGTGCCCGCCACCACCGAACCCGCCATGTCCTCCACCATGTCCTCCACCGTGTCCGCCGCGAACCTCGATCACGGCATCGTTGGCCGCGGCTTTTTTCGCGGCGACAGCACCGGGATTGATCAGGGAGAGTGCTTCCGCGCGCTCGCCGGTTATTGCCGATAACGACAAAAGCGCCACAGCCGCAAGCGCAAGCAATTGCACGGAATGGCTGAGAAGATATCGAATTGGATAGCGCGAGAGATACGGAAACCTTTTCATCGTGTCATCCCCCTGGTTGCAGGCGACAGCGAGCGTTGACCGCGCAACGGCCCGCCTTCGTCGTTCTTTCGATGTGTGATCGTGCCGAGGATGAGATTAGAGATGACAACCTGAACGTGCCATGAATGTGCGCGCCGCGATATCAACAGATTGAGAGTTCGCACGCACGCTCGGATTATATATGATCGTTATCATATCGGTTGACCGCGGCCTCTATGAGGATCGTGGGAGGATCGTCGGATAGAAATCAGGCCCGCGGCTCGCGGGCCTGTTTGAGTTCACGCACTCACCGGTGACGGCGGCGCCAGCCACCATGCCATCCGCGATGCCAATGCACTTCAGTCGCACCCTGATGCAAATCTTCCTGCGGCAACCGCAAACCGGCCCGACTTCCAGCCGTATCTTCTTTCACACCGCCGATACAGGAGATGACCATGATCTCACCGCGAAAGCGACGGCGGATAGCGCCCTTCGCAGTCGCGGCGATATTGGCCGCGGCGTTGCTATCGTCTGAAGCGATATTTGCCTCTCAGGGTCCGGGCGGCGGTCCCGGCACGGCAAGTCCGTTCACCCAACACGTCATGGCTATTATCGTTTATGGTGGCTCGGCCGTGCTCGCAGGCGCCGCACTTGTCGGCGCCTTGCGAAAGCTTCGCAGCACGGCAAAAGGTTAGCCGCGGCGCCAGACGCAGGTCATGTGGGGCACGATCACCGTGCCGCTCGGCCTGAATTCCTGCACGTAGGTCGCAGTGCAAACCCGCACCGCGTTGGGTCCCGGGTAGTAGCGCGGA
>Ga0075017_100002928_pt1 | contig 10724 bp, 8 predicted proteins | sample AleBraG_ABR_2012_FD_71475 | JGI IMG/M metagenome (GOLD analysis project Ga0075017, IMG submission 71475) | Freshwater sediment microbial communities in response to fracking from Pennsylvania, USA - Alex Branch Run_MetaG_ABR_2012 | ecosystem: Environmental > Aquatic > Freshwater > Creek >...
CGGCCGGCTGGCGCAGATCCCGGGCCCGCTCCTCGGTGGTGAAGATGACGGCCGAGCCGGAGTCGCACGGGTAGTCGCAGTCGAGCAGGCGTAGCGGCTTGGAGATGTAGGGGGCGTCGAGAAAGCCCTCCACGGTCAGCGGCTCGCGCTGGAGGGCGTCGTCGTTGAGGGCGGCGTAGCCGCGCTGGGTGACGGCGAACTCGGCGAAGTGCTCCTCGGTGGCGTCGGTCTCGTGGAGGTAGCGGTTCATCAGCAGGCCGGCCCACTGCGTGGGGCTGAAATCGCCGAAGGGGTAGGCGAACTGGGTGTCGGACATGCTCGGAGCGCCGAGCGTGACCCCCCCGGCGGCCAGGGCCGCGCTGCTCGGCTGTTGCATCATGATCCGCCACGCCATGCACACCTCGCTGTGCCCGGCGGCCACGGCCAGGGCGGCGTGGACGGCCGGGCTGATGAAGGCCGGCGACACGCCGACGTTGAGGTGCCAGCGCAGCGGCGAGATCCCGAGCATGTGGGCGAAGTCGATGGCGTCCCCTCCCCAGGTCGTCGCCCCGTCGACGTCGGTCACGCTCAGCCCGGCGTCGGCCAGGGCGGCCAGGGCGGCCTGGGCGGCGTGGTGGCGCTCGCTCAGCCCGCTGTGGCGGCCCACCTTGGAGTAGCCGACCCCGACGATGGCTACCCGGCGCCCGCTCACGCCGGCACCGGTTCGAACACGGGGATGGTGAGCTCGGGGCTGAGCTCCTCGAAGGCGACCCGCACGGCCATGTTGAACCGGACGTCGGGCTCGGCCACCCGGACCAGGTTCGACAGCAGGTGCAGGCCCGGCTGCTCCTCGAGGTCGATCACGGCCACCAGGTAGGGCACCCGTTCGACGAAGAAGGGGTGGAAGGCCTTGCGGGTCTCCGTGAAGCTGTACACCGTCCCCCGTCCGGAAACCTCCTCGTGACCGAGATCGTCAGACTGGCAGCGGCGGCACACGGGCCGGGGCAGGTGGATGTAGAGCCCGCAGCCGCGGCAGCGCTGGATGACCAGGCGCCCGGCGCGGGCGCCAGCCCAGAACGGCTCGGTCAGGGCGTCGGTGATGGGCAGGGGTGGGGTCGGTGGTTCCATCGAGCGGATGACTCCTCGGGTTCGATCGCTTGACAGTACCGTCAAGCGGCGGTCGCCGGTCGGCTAGGGTGGCGCCGGGCGAGGGAGGGCCCGTGCTCGATCTGATCATCCGCGGAGGGCAGGTCATCGACGGCACCGGGGCGGCCGGCCGGCGGGCCGACGTCGGCGTCCGCGGCGGGTCGATCGTGGCCGTCGAACCTCTCCCCGGCGTGGAGGGCCGCCAGGTCATCGACGCCACCGGCCGGGTGGTGACCCCCGGGTTCGTCGACGTCCACACCCACTACGACGGCCAGCTGAGCTGGGACGATGTCCTGGCGCCGACCTCGCTGCACGGCGTGACCACCCTGATCACCGGCAATTGCGGCGTCGGCTTCGCCCCCATCCGACCGGGCGGCCAGGACGAGCTGATCGCCCTGATGGAAGGGGTCGAGGACATCCCCGGCGTAGCGCTGGCCGAGGGCATCACCTGGGGTTGGGAATCCTTCGCCGACTACCTCGACGTGCTCGACGGCCGCCGCTTCACCGTCGACGTGGCCACCCAGCTGCCCCACGGTCCGCTGCGCACCTACGTGATGGACGATCCCCGGCAGCCCGGCGCCTCGGACGACGAGATCGCCCGGATGGCCACGCTGGCCCGCCAGGCGATGGAGGCCGGAGCGTTCGGGTTCTCGACCTCCCGGACCCTCGGGCACCGTTCACTGGACCGCACCCCGGTGCCGGGAACCTTCGCGGTCGACGACGAGCTGTCGGCCATCGGCCGGGCGGTGGCCGCCGGCGGCGGTCGGGTCTTCGAGGTCGCCGGCTCCGGGCTGGCCCGCAGCGACGACCCGGTTGTGGTGGCGGGCGAGCTCGACTGGATCGGCCGGCTGGCCGCCGAGACGGGGTTGTCGGCCACCTTCATCCTCATGCAGTGCCACGACGCCCCGGACCGGTGGCGCCACGAGATGGCCAGGGCGGCGGCCTGGCGGCGGCGGGGGGCATCGGTCACCCCGCTGGTGGCCGCCCGACCCTTCGGCGTGCTGTGGGGGTGGGACGTGCGCCATCCCTTCCTGGCCCGTCCGAGCTACCGGGCCCTGGCCGCCCTGCCGCTGCCCGAGCGGCTGGCCGTCCTCCGGCGACCGGCCACCCGCCGGGCCATCCTGTCGGAAACGGACCAGCCCCTCGACCGCACCGAGGAGGCCCTGCTGGCCTACATCGGCCGGGCCCTGCCGGAGGCCCGGGTGATCCAGGGGACGCCGGACTACGAGCAACCGGCCGAGCGGTCCCTGGCCGCCCTGGCCGCCGCCCGGGGGGTCGGCCTCCACGAGGTGGCCTACGACGGCCTGCTCGACGAGGGCGCCCTGCTGCTCTACGCCATGTACAACTTCGTCGGGGGCGACCACCGCGCCCTCTACGATCAGCTCCAGGACCCGGCGGCGGTGGTGGGCCTCAACGACGGCGGGGCCCACTGCGCCTTCATCTGCGACGCCTCGATCCCGACGTACCTGCTGACCCACTGGGCCCGGGACCGCACCCGGGGGCCCCGGCTCAGCCTCCCCGAGGTGGTCCGCCGTCTCAGCTCGCAGCCCGCCGACCTCTACGGGCTCAACGACCGCGGCCGGGTCGAGGTCGGCCTGCGAGCCGACCTCAACGTCATCGACGCCGACGGCCTCCGCCTCGAGATGCCCGAGGCGGTGCACGACCTGCCCGGCGGGAGCGTGCGCCTCCTGCAGGGCGCCACCGGCTACGACGCCACCGTGGTCGCCGGCACGGTGACCCGGCGGGGTGGTCGCGACACCGGGGCCCGCCCCGGTCGGCTCCTGCGGGCCAAGCCGTGACTGCCAAGCCCGTGAGAGGCCAAGCCCGTGAGAGGCCAAGCCCCGTGAGAAGCCAAGCCCGTGACACCTGCCCACCCGACGCTCGACCCTGGAGCTAGACCGTGACCACCACAGCAACGACGCCGGCGGCCGATGCCGCCGCCACCCGCCCGACCCGTCCCGGGATGCTCAGCCACGTGGCCTACATCACCCACGACACGGCGGCGACGGTGGCCTTCTACACGGAGATCCTGGGCATGGAGCTGGTCAACGCCGTGCTCGACGACAAGATCCCCTCCACCGGAGATCCGGTGCCCTACTTCCACTCGTTCTTCCGGATGGGCGACGGCTCGACGGTGGCCTTCTTCGAGGCACCCGAGCTGCCCCCGCCGGCGGCCGCCACCCACCCGGCCTACGACGTCTTCCAGCACCTCGCCCTCCAGGTCGACGCCCCCGAGGAGGTCGACCTTTGGCACGCCTGGTTGATCGGCAACGGCCTCGACGTGCTCGGCCCGGTTGACCACAAGATCATCTACAGCATCTACTTCCACGACCCCAACGGCCTGCGCCTCGAGATCACCGCCGCGCTCGACCCGACGTGGAACGACCGGGGGGATCAGGCCCGCGACTCGCTGGCCGAGTGGAACGAGGCCAAGCGCACGGCCGTCGACAACGGTCGGGATCTGGTCTCGGTGCTGGCCGACCTCACCCGCCTCCGCAGCCACCGGCGGTCATGATGGCCGAAGCTGATCTCCCCCGGATCATCAGCGTCGACGATCATGTCGTCGAGCCGGCCCACGTGTGGCAGGTGTGGTTGCCGCCCAAGTTCCGCGACCGCGGCCCGCGGGTCGAGCGTCGCGGCGTGCGGGCCATCGAGTTCGCCGGGGCCGCCGCCTACCGCGAGCAGTTCGACGACGACTCACCCACGAAAGCTGACACCTGGGTCTACGAGAGTCTCGTGTACACCCACAAGCGCATGGTCGCCGCCGTCGGCTATCCCCGCGACGAGATGACCATGACGCCCATCACCTACGACGACATGCGGCCCGGGTGCTACGACCCCAAGGCCCGGCTCGAGGACATGGACGTCAACTGGGTGGAGGCCTCGGCCTGCTACCCGACCTTCCCCCGGTTCTGCGGCCAGAGCTTCGCCGAGGGGGCCGACAAGGAGCTCGGCATGGCCTGCGTGCTGGCCTACAACGACTGGATGGTCGAGGAGTGGTGCGGGGACTCGGCCGGGCGGCTGATCCCCATCTGTCTGATCCCGCTGTGGGACGTGCCGGCGGCCGCCGCCGAGGTGCGCCGCAACGCCGCCCGGGGCGTGCGGGCCGTCGCCTTCAGCGAGATCCCCGTGCATCTCGGGTTACCGAGCATCCACTCCGGTCACTGGGACCCGTTTTTCGCGGCCTGCGAGGAGACGTCCACGGCCGTGTGCATGCACATCGGCTCGTCGTCGCGGATGCCGGCCACCTCAGCCGACGCCCCGCCGGCGGTCACCGCCACCCTCGGGTTCGGCAACGCCATGTTCTCCGTCGTCGACTTCCTGTGGTCGGGCGTGCTGGTGCGCTACCCGCGCCTGAAGCTGGCCTACGCCGAGAGCCAGATCGGGTGGCTGCCCTACATCCTCGAGCGCATCGACGACGTGTGGGAGGACAACCAGGGCTGGGCCCAGACCAAGCAGATCCCGGAGCCGCCGAGCACCTACTTCCACCGCAACGTCTACGGCTGTTTCTTCAAGGACCAGACGGGTATCGACCTGCGTGATCGGATCGGCATCGACCGCATCACCTTCGAGACCGACTACCCCCACAGCGACTCCACCTGGCCCGAGACCCGGGCGGTGGCGACCAAGCTGCTGGCCGGTCTCGATGCCGGGTCGATCTACAAGATCCTGCGCGGTAACGCCATCGACCTGTTCGAGCTGGACCTGGTCTAGACGGTAGCGGGTGTGGCCCGGTCGGCCGGGTCCGGGCGGGGCCGGCCCGGCGTCCCCGCGGGGGCGCCGGTGTGCCACCCCGACTAATCTGACACCTGCGTCAAGCCCGGGCGGTCGAGGACCGGCGGGAGCGGACGCGCACCGGATCCACCGGAGGGGTGAGCAATGCAGCTGGCGTTCTCCAAGGAGGACAGCGACTTTCGCGACGAGGTGCGGACGTGGCTGGCCGAACACGCGCCCCGGCAGCGGCGCCCCCGCTCCGGGACGGCCATGCGCGACTTCGACCTGGCCTGGCAGAAGCTGCAGTGGGAGGGCGGATGGGCCGGTATCGCCTGGCCCGTCGAGTACGGCGGTCGGGGTCTGTCGCTGACCCAGCAGCTGGTGTGGCACGAGGAGTACGCCAAGCTCGGTATGAAGCCCATCGACTGCCGCTTCGTCGGTCTGTCCCACGCCGGGCCCACACTCATCTCCCGGGCCGGTCCGGAGCACCAGGCCTTCCACCTGCCGCGGATTCTCCGGGGTGAGGTGGTGTGGTGCCAGGGCTTCTCCGAGCCCGAGGCCGGCTCGGACCTGGCCTCGCTGCGTACCCGCGGGGTGGTCGACGGCGACGAGCTGGTGGTCACCGGCCAGAAGATCTGGACCAGCTTCGCCGACCTGGCCGACTGGCAGGAGCTGCTGGTACGCACCAACCCGGAGGCGCCCAAACACAAAGGCCTGACCTGGGTGATCTGCGACATGCACAGCCCGGGGATCGACGTGCGTCCGATCCACAGCCTCGACGGCCACGCGGACTTCGCCGAGGTCTTCTACGACGATGTGCGCATCCCGCTGGCCAACGTGGTCGGCGGGATCGACAACGGCTGGGGCGTGGCCATGTCGACGCTGTCGTTCGAGCGGGGCACCGCCTTCACGGTCAACCAGGTGCAGCTGTCCACCACCGTCGAGCGCCTGATCGTCCTGGCCCGGGAGCACGCCGACGGCCGCGGTCGGCCGCTGCTCGACGACGAGGAGATCCGCCGGGCCCTGGCCCGGGCCCGGGCCGACGTGGCCGCCCTGCGGGCCCTGACCTACCTCGGCATCTCCCGCAACGCCCAGGCCGCCACCCCCGGTCCGGAAGGTTCGATGATGAAGCTCCAGTACGCCGATCTCAGCCAGCGCATCCACCGCCTGGCCGTCGAGATCGTCGGTCCGAGATCGATCGGGTTGGACGAGGCGGACGAGGAGACGTCCTACTGGACCGACCGCTACCTGCTGTCGTTCGGCGACTCCATCGGTGGGGGCACGTCGGAGATCCAGCGCAACATCATCGCCGAGCGGGTCCTCGGCCTGCCCCGCTAGACCGTCCGGCCCGTCTCCCACACACCGCGAGGATCGCCGTGGACCTGCTCGCCTCCCCTGAACAGCTCGAGATCGCCGCCTCGGCCGCCGCGTTCCTGGCCGCCCGCTGGCCCACCACCCGCACCCGGGCCCTGATCCACGAGCCGGTCAACATCGACGGGGTGGCCTGGGCCGAGGCCGCCGGGCTGGGGTGGTTCAGTCTCGGTCTGCCCGAGTCGGCCGGGGGTGTCGGCTGCGGGCTGGCCGACGAGGCGTCGCTGTTCCGGGAGATCGGCCGGTCCCTGGCCTGCGGCCCCTTCCTGGCCACCGTGCTGGGGGCCCGGGTGGCCGCCTTCGGTGGCCGGCCCGATCTGGCCGCCCGGATCATCGCCGGCTCGGCGGTGGTCGGGCTCGTGGTCCCTGACCCGGGGGCGGAGGTCGACGGGTCGGAGGTGTCGGGCCGGTTGGAGCTGCTCGACGCCACCGACGCCGAGCTGGTGCTGGTGGCCGGCCCGGCCCGGGCCAGCCTCCTGGCCATGGCCGACCTGGGTGCGACGACACCGGTCGGCTGTCTCGACCCGACCACCCGTCTGGTCCGGGTGGAGGTCGCCGGAGTGGCGCCGGTGGTCAGCGTGTCCAGCCAGGTGGATCCGGTCGAGCGTCGGGGTCAGGTGCTCCTCGCCGCTCTCGACACCGGCCTGGCCGAAGCCACCCGGGACGTGGCGGCCGGCCACGCCAAGAACCGGGTCCAGTTCGACCGGCCCATCGGGGTCAACCAGGCCGTGAAGCATCCGTGCGCCGACATGGCCGTGCAGGCCGAGCTGGCCTGGGCCCAGACGCTGGTGGCGGCCCTGTCGGTGGACGAGGACCGCGAGGACGCCGAGCTGCAGGCCCTCACCGCCCGGGTGGTGGCCGGCCACGCCGCCGAGGGCAACGCCGCGGCCACCGTGCAGGTTCTCGGTGGGATGGGCTTCACCTTCGAGCACGACGCCAACCTGTTCGTCAAGCGGGCCTACGTCCTCGGCCACGCCTTCGGCGGCGAACGCGACGTGCTGTCCCGGTTGATCGAGCTGCCGGCGGCGGTGTGATGGCCCTCCCCTCCGGACTCGAACGCAACCTGCTCGGCGCCCCGACGGCCAGCCATCAGAAGGTGGAGATCTACTCCGGCGTGGCCCGCCTGTCGCGCACGGTGTGGGCCAGCGAGGTACGCCGGACCGGGAGCCTTCCCGAGGTGGCGGTGATGATCTGTCACCCCACGGCCAACTTCCTCGGCCACTACGCCCTGCCCGGCCTGGCCGAGCGGGGCTTGGCGGCGATCGGCTTCACGACCCGCTATGTCGGCAACGACACCTCCTTGATCATGGAGAACTGTCTGCTCGACATGGCCGCCATGGTCCGCTACCTCTACGAGCGCGGCTACGCCAAGGTGGTGCTGGTCGGCAACTCGGGCGGTGCCTCCATCGTCCCCTACTACCAGGCCCAGGCCCGCCGACCGACGGTCAGCGCCCCGCCCGGTGGCGGTCCCGATCTGACCACCGCCGGGCTGGTCCCCGTGGACGCCGTGGTGTTTCTCAACGCCCATCCGTCGCGGGCCCGGCTCAGCACCGAGTGGCTCGACCCGGCGATCGTCGACGAGCACCAACCGTTCGAGCGGGACCCGTCGCTGGACATGTTCGACCCGGCCAACCGGGCGCCGTTCAGCGAGGCCTTCGTGACCCGCTACCGGGAGGCCCAGCGGGCCCGCAACCGGCGCATCTCGGCATGGGCGGAGGCCCAGCTGGCCGCCCTCAGCGGGCCCTCCCACCGGCCGGCCGGGCTCGACGACCTCGCCTTCGTGGTCCCCGGTACCGGCGCCGACCTGCGGTTCCTCGACGGCACCATCGACCCGAGCGACCGCCAGATCGGTGTCACCCTGTGGGGTCCTCCGGAGGTGGCCAACCACCTACCGGCCGGGATCAGTCGGGTCACCACCCTGCGGGCCTGGCTCAACCAGTGGTCCCTCGACCACACCAACGGTGACTCCCTGCGCTGGCTGCCCGAGATCGACGTACCCGTCGGCATCGTGCTCGGCACGGCCGACCCGACGGTCATGCCGGCCATGGCCGCCCAGATGCACGATGCCGCCTCGGCCGCGCCGTGGCGCGACCTGAAGATGATCAGTGGCGCCACCCACTACTTCGAAGGCCAGCCGGAACTCCTCGATCAGGCCCTCGACCACATCGCCGGCTTCATCGGCACCGCCCTCGGCGGACCGGCGCCGGCCGGCAGCCCACGGTGAGCCGCCGGGTGGCTGTCGCCGGGGTGGCCCTGGCCGGTGTCGGCCCGGCCGATCCGTCGCGGCCGGGGATCGCCACCCCCTACGAGCTGATCGGCCGGGCCAGCCGTCAGGCGCTGGGCGACGCCGGACTCGGTCGGGACGACATCGACGGCCTGGCCTCGACCGGCCTCGGGAGCCTGGCCCCCATCGATGTGGCCGAGTACCTCGGGCTGCGGCCCCGGTGGTTCGACTCGACGGCGGTCGGCGGTTCGGCCTGGGAGGTCATGGCCGCCCACGCCGCCGACGCCATCGCCGAGGGTCACGCCGACGTGGTCCTGCTGACCTACGGCTCGACGGCCCGCTCGGACCTGCGTCGGGGTCTGCGGACGGCCTCCCTCGACTGGGGCTCGCGGGGTCCGCTCCAGTGGGAGGCGCCCTACGGCCACACCCTCATCGCCAAGTACGCCATGGCCGCCCGACGGCACATGCACGACTACGGCACCACCCTCGAGCAGCTGGCCGAGGTGGCCGTGGCGGCCCGGGCCAACGCCGGTCCCAACCCGGAGGCGGCGTTCCGGGAGCCGATCACCGTGGCCGACGTGCTGGCCGGGCCCATGGTGGCCGACCCGTTCACCAAGCTGCAGTGCTGCATCCGTTCCGACGGCGGGGCGGCGGCGGTGTTGGTGGCGGAGGACCGCATCTCCGACCTGGTCCGACCTCCGGTGTGGATCCTCGGCACCGGCGAGCATGCTTCCCACGTGTCGATGAGCCAGTGGGAGGACTTCACCTCGGGACCCGCCGCGGTGGCCGGGCGGATGGCCTTCGACCGGGCCGGCGTCCGACCCGAGGAGATCGACGTCTGCGAGCTCTACGACGCCTTCACCTACATGTTGCTGATCACCCTGGAGGACCTGGGTTTCTGTGCCAAGGGCGACGGGGGCGCCTTCGTGGAGGGCGGCCGGCTCCTGGTCGACGGCGCCCTGCCGACCAACACCGACGGTGGTGGTCTGTCAGCCTGCCATCCCGGCCAGCGGGGTCTGTTCCTGTTGGTGGAGGCTGTCCGCCAACTGCGCGGGGAGGGCGGCGCCCGCCAGGTGCCCGGAGCCCGCCTGGCTTGCGTCAGCGCCACCGGAGGCTGGTTCTGTTCCAACGCCACCATGATCCTCGGGGTCTGAGACGGTGGCCGCGGTGGCCGTCCCCGGCCGGTTCGACTCGCTGACCGAGGTGATGGACGCCGCCGTCGAGCGCATCGGCGACCACGAGGCCTACGTCGAGGTGGCAACCAACCGCCGCCTGAGCTTCCGGCACTGGATCGGGGCGGCCGATGCCCTGGCCGGGCGGCTGGCCGAGCGGGGCGTCGGCCCGGGCGACGTGGTGGCGGTGTGGCTCCCGCCGTCGATCGACTTCGCCGTCGCCGTGGCCGCGGCGGCCCGCCTCGGGGCGGTGGCCACGGGCCTCAACGTCCGCTTGGGGCCCGACGAGATCCGGGCCATCCTCGGGCGGTGCCGCCCGAAGGTGGTGGTGGCCGGCGACGGGGTCGAACCCCCCGGGCCGGTCGAGGCCCTGGTGACCCGGGCCGAGCTGGCCGCCGCCACCAGCCCGGGGCCCGACACCCGGCCCGGGTCCGGCCCGGCCGGCGCCCCGGCACCGCCCCCCCCGGCCCGGTACCGGCCGGCGGCCACCGACCCGGCGGTGATCATCTGGACCAGCGGCACGACCGGGCTGCCCAAAGGAGCCTGGTTCGACCACCGGAACCTGGCCGCCGCCGTCCGCACCGCCGGGGTGATGACCGCTCCGTTCGACCGCCGCCTCAGCGGGATCCCCATGGCTCACGCCGGCTACCTGGCCAAGCTGTGGGAGCAGTTGGTCATGGGCGTGACCCTGGTGCTCACCCCGACCCCGTGGACCGCCGAGTCGATGTTGGCCGTGCTGGTCGGGGAGCGCATCACGGTCGGGGCCGGCGTACCGACCCAATGGGCCAAGTTGCTCGAGCTGCCGGAGCTGGCCGCCGCCGAGCTCGGCGCCCTGCGTGTCTGCCTGGCCGCCACCGCCCCAGCTCCCCCCGAGCTCGTCGTACGGATGCGTCAGGTGCTCGGTTGCCCGGTGGTCGTCCGCTACGCCATGACCGAATCGCCGTCGATCACCGGGACCTCACCCGACGATCCGCCGGAGGTCCAGTTCCGCACCGTGGGACGACCCCAGGAAGGGGTGGCCGTCGAGGTGGTCGACGACGAGGGGCGGGTGGTGCCGGCCGGGCAGGTCGGGCGGGTCCGCGTGAGCGGACCGTGCGTCATGCGGGGGTACTGGGGTG
>Ga0075017_100002931_pt1 | contig 10722 bp, 7 predicted proteins | sample AleBraG_ABR_2012_FD_71475 | JGI IMG/M metagenome (GOLD analysis project Ga0075017, IMG submission 71475) | Freshwater sediment microbial communities in response to fracking from Pennsylvania, USA - Alex Branch Run_MetaG_ABR_2012 | ecosystem: Environmental > Aquatic > Freshwater > Creek >...
ACATGCGCACCGATTCGGTCACGCTGGCGGCCGAGGCGGTCACCGAGATCCGCGCGACCATCGAGCGGCTGTACGGCAAGGAAGCCGTGGCCGAGGAGGTGCGCGTCTATCGCACCAAGTCGAAGAACGCGCAGGAAGCGCACGAGGCGGTCCGGCCCACCTCCGCCGCCGTCGTGCCCGCCGACATCGAACGTCATCTCGACGCCGACCAGTACAAGCTCTATGCGCTGATCTGGAAACGCGCCGTCGCCTGCCAGATGGCGCACGCCGTGTTCGACACCGTGGCCGTGGACATGCTGGCCGGGCCCGACGGCGCACGGCGCCACCTGCTGCGTGCCAACGGGTCGACGCTGGTCAAGGCCGGCTACATCGCCGTGTACCAGGAGGGGCGCGACGACGCGGTCGACGATGACGGCGATCACGTCCTGCCGCCGATGCAGGAAGGCGACACCGTGCGCCTCAATGGCCTGCACCCGGAGCAGCATTTCACGGAGCCGCCACCGCGCTACACGGAAGCCTCGCTGGTCAAGGCGCTCGAAGAGCACGGCATCGGCCGCCCCTCGACCTACGCATCGATCATCTCGACGCTGCGCGACCGTGAGTACGTGGACATCGACAATCGCCGTTTCACGGCCACCGACATCGGCAAGATCGTGTGCCGCTTCCTCACCGACCATTTCCACCGCTACGTCGAATACGGATTCACCGCGGGGATGGAGGATGAACTGGACGCCGTGGCGCGCGGCGAGGAGCCGTGGACCACGCCGCTCACCAAGTTCTGGAAGCCGTTCATCGACCAGGTCGAACTGATCGAAAAGACCGTCACGCGCGAGCAGGTGGCGCAGGCGCGCGAACTCGGGCGCGATCCGGCGAGCGGCAAGCCGGTCACGGTGCGCATGGGGCGTTTCGGTCCCTTCGTGCAGATCGGCACCAAGGATGACGCCGACAAGCCGCGCTTTGCGGGCCTGCGCCCGGGCCAGAAGATGGATACGATCCAGCTCGCCGATGCCTTCGAACTGTTCAAGCTGCCGCGCACGCTCGGTACCACTGCGGACGGTGACCCCGTGATGACCGCGATCGGCCGCTTCGGGCCCTACGTCAAGTACGGCGCCAAGTACGTCTCCTTGAAGGAAGACGACCCGTACACCATCACCCTGGAACGCGCGCTCGAAGTGATCGCCGCCAAGGAAGTCGCCGATGCCAACCGCCTGATCCAGGATTTCCCGGACGCGAAGATCCAGGTGCTCAACGGGCGCTACGGTCCATACATCACGGACAAGGCGAAGAACGCGCGCGTTCCCAAGGACCGCGATCCGAAGACGCTGTCTGTCGAGGAATGCCAGGCACTGCTGGCGGCGGCGCCGGCCAAGGGCACCCGCGGCCGCTTCGGCCGCAAGTTCGCGCCGAAGCAGGCTGCCGCGAAGCCAGCTGCGGCGAAGCAGGCTGCCGCCGGGAGTCCGGCGGGCGGCAACGGCGCGGCCGCCGACACCGCCGCACCGAAACCCAGGGCGCGCGTGCGCCGCAGCGCCGTGGCACCGGCCGCACTGGCGCATGCCGCCCCAAGGGGGGCCGCACACCCCAAAGCCGCGGCCAGTGCCAACGTGAGGGTCATGAAGCTCGCCGCCGCCAGGCCCGCTGCGAGGATCAGGCCCGCTGCGGCAGCCAGGCCCGCTGCGACGGCCGCTGCGGCAGCCAGGCCCGCTGCGAGGACCAGGCCCGCTGCGCGGGCCAAGCCTGCGGCGGCCAAACCTGCGGCCGCGGCCAGGAAGAAATCGGCCAGCCGCGGATAGCGCGCGGCCGGCGCGCTCGTGAAATACCGGCACAGCTTTCACGCAGGCAATTTCGCCGACGTCCACAAGCACGTCACGCTGCTCGCGCTCATCGGCGCACTGCAGCGCAAGGACAAGGGTTTCCTTTATCTCGAAACCCATGCCGGCCGGGGACTCTACGACCTCGGCAGCGCCGACACGCACCAGGGGTCGGAGGCGCGCTCGGGCATTGGCGCACTGCTGGGCGCGGCCTGCACGAGCCCGCAGATCCAAGCCCTGCTGCGGGCCCTCGGCGAAGCGCGCGAGCGCAGCGGCGAAGCCCAGGTCTACGCCGGCTCCCCGGTGCTCGCCGCCGGGGCGCTGCGTGCGCAGGACCGCGGACTGTGCTGCGAAATCCAGGCCGCCGAGTGCCGCGCGCTCGAGCGCGCGCTCCGCCTCTACCCGCGCATGCGCTGCGAGTGCACCGACGGCTACCGCGCGCTCACGGCCCATCTGCCGCCGCCGGAGCGGCGCGCGCTGGTGCTCATCGATCCCCCCTACGAGGAACAGAGCGACGACCTGGCGCGCGCCACCGGTGCCGTCGGCACGGTGCTCAAGCGGCTGGCCAACGCGGTGATCGCGCTGTGGTACCCGATCAAGGACGACCGTGATCTCGCGCCGTGGCTGGCACGCATCGCCGCCGAGCTGCAAGTCCCGGCGCTGGTCGCGGAACTGTGGCTGCATCCGCGCGATGCACGCGTCGGCCTCAACGGATCGGGCCTGCTGATCGTCAATCCGCCCTACCAGTTCGACGCCCGGATGCAGCAGTGGCTGCCCGAACTGGGCACCGCCATGGGCAGCGACCGCCAGGGCGGTACGCTGGTCAAATGGATTGCGCACGAGCAGCATTGAGCCGCGCATGAGCCTCATCGACCGCTACGCCGTCATCGGTTCGGGCATCCGGTACAGCCGCTCGCCGTACCTCCACGCCCGCTTTGCGCAGGCCACCGGCCAGGCGATGGAATACGGGCTCATCGACGTGCCCGCGGAAGGGTTCCTGGCCACGGTGCAGGAGTTCTTTGCCGCCGGCGGGCGCGGGCTGAACATCACGGTCCCGTTCAAGACGGCCGCCGTGCCACTGGCCGCCGCGCTCACGCCACGTGCACGGCGCGCGGCCGCCGTCAACACCCTGGCGCAGGGCCTGGGTCCGGGCGGCGGCCTGCTCGGCGACAATACCGATGGGGCCGGCCTGGTCCGCGATCTGGCGCACAACCTCGGGTACCGGCTGCAGGGCGCACGCGTGCTCCTGCTGGGCGCGGGCGGCGCCGCCCGCGGCGTGATCGCGCCGCTCGTCGCAGCCGGTGCCTCGGAACTGGCGGTCCTCAATCGCGATGCCGCCCGCGCCCGGCAGCTCGCGGCCCAGTTCAGTGATCTCGGGGCGGTGCGCGCCCTGAACCCGGTGGACGAGGCCGCGACAGCGTTTGCCCGCGCCGCGGCCTTCGACCTGGTGATCAATGCCACCTCGGCGAGCCTGCACGGCGCGCTGCCGCAGGTCCCGGCGCAGGCGGTGGGCCCGCACACCCTCTGCTATGACCTCGCCTACGGCGCCGAGGACACGGTGTTCGTGCGCTGGGCGCGCACCGCGGGTGCGGCGCGGGCAGAAATGGGTCTGGGGATGCTGGTCGAACAGGCCGCGGAGGCGTTCTACCTGTGGCGTGGCGTGCGGCCTGAAACCGCCCCGGTCCTGGCGGGGTTGAAAGCGGAACTGGCCGCGTCACGCACGGGCGCCGCTTGCTGAAGCAAGGCGGCGGCCGGTCGCCGCGCCGACCCTGGAGTCATGGCAGTCCGCGCGCTGCACCGCGTCGCATTCGCCCTGCCGGGCAGCTAACGCGTATCCGCGCTGGGCGTCGCCAGCGCGCGCGGCATGGGGGCCAGGCCCAGTGCCCGGCGCAAGCCCGGCCGGATTTCGAGCAGCTCCTGCTGGAAGCCCGGATTCTGCTGGATCGCGGCCATCGCCGCGGCAGCGGCCAGGCGCCCGGCCTCGATGTCCGAGGGAAAATGCGCGCCCACGATCTCGCGGGATTCCGCGTAGCTGCGGGCGCGCGCGAACAGCGCCGTGCGCTGCTCGGGCACCAGCTGCGCAAGCACGATCGCGCAGGCCAGACCAAACGCGGCGTGCCCGCTCGGATACGATGAATGATCGCGCGCGTCCAGCGCGGGCGAGTCCGGTGCCGCGCCCGGTGCGACATCCGCCAGCCGTTCCACGCGATCGCTGACCAGGAACGGCCGCGGCCGGTGCCAGTAGGCTTTGGCCGCGCCGATGACGGTGGAGGCCTGGAGCGCCGTGGTCGTCGCGAACTGCAGCGCGGGCTGCGCGCCCGCGGAGCCGGCCGCATCCCCGAGCGCGTCAGCGAACCGTGTGCAGGAGACGTCCGCATCGGCGATGGCGCGAGCCCTCGTGCCGGCCTGGCGCGCCGCGAGCTGCGCGGCCAGCACGCCCTCCAGGTCGCGCCCCGCCGCCTCGCTGCCTTCCGGCGGCGGCGGTCCGAGCAGCGCGATCGCGTCGATGCGAGTTCCCGCCAGGTAAACCGGCGCTACCCAGGGCGGCTGCGAGGGTCCTGCCTGCGGCGTCATGGGGCCGGCGGGCACCATGGTGGCGGCGGGCGCCGTTGCGGCCGGGGCGTGGACCGCGCAGGCGGACGGCAGCACCAGGCAGACCAGCAGGCAGAGTCGGACCGGGAAACTGGACATGGGCATCTCCGGCGCGGCAGTGGTACTCATGGCGGTGCCAGCGGGTGGCCGCACCACGCACCCATGGTATAGCCTGCCCGGGCCGCGCGTCAGAACTGCGCCGACCCGGACCCAACTCTCGGACAGGGATCCTCATGACGGTACTTTCCGCGACCATCCTGCTGTTCCTGGTGCTCGACCCCCTGGGCAACATCCTGCTGTTCGTCACGGCACTGCAGAGCGTCCCGGCAGCGCGGCGCAAGCGCGTCGTCGCCCGCGAGCTGCTCATCGCCTACGCTGTGCTGGTGGCCTTCCTGTTCATGGGCCAGCACCTGCTGCAGGTGCTGAGCATCTCGGGGCCCGCGCTCACGATCGCCGGCGGCCTGGTGCTGTTCCTGATCGCCCTGCGGATGGTATTTCCCTCTTCTGACCATTCCCTGGAGGAGCGTGTGGCCGGCGAGCCGTTCCTGGTGCCGCTGGCCATCCCCTATGTGGCCGGGCCCTCGGCCCTGGCCACCCTGCTGCTGCTCATGAGCCGCGAGCCGCAGCGCTGGCCCGAGTGGCTGCTGGCCCTGACGCTGGCCTGGCTCGCCACCGCCCTGATCCTGGTGCTCGGCGGGCGGGTCGGGCGCTTTCTCGGGCATCGCGGACTGCTCGCGCTGGAGAGGCTCATGGGGCTGCTGCTCGTGGCCCTGGCCGTCCAGATGTTCCTCGAGGGTCTGCGGATGGCCTTGCGGCCTTGAGGCCCGCCAGCCAGCAGTGTTAATTTCACCGCCGCGTCAAGAAGACGAACCGCCGCGACACGGCGGCTGAGCGAAAGGACTCACCAGTGGCATTCAATCTCGACAAGCTCCGGCTCAAGGCGCTGTTCAAGTTCCGCTCGGGCGTGCAGGGCGCCCCGGTGACCCATCACCGTGTCTCAAACCCCTACCACGCCATCTCGATCGTCGTGCCGCCGGGCGCCTCCGTGCGTGACGGGACGGTCTGCCCGGCCGCAGCGGCCTGCGCGGGACAACGCTTCCTCGCCACTGGCGCGCCACGCCTGCCGTTTCCGGGCTGCACGGTCGCACGTTGTGACTGCCGCTACCAGCATTACGAGGATCGGCGTCAGGCGCTGAGGCGTTCCGAGGACTCGGGCATTCCCGCCCCGATTCCCTGGCACCAGAAGGAACGCCGGGCACGCCAGGGTCGACGAATCACGGACTGAAACTCTCGGTGGGAATTGGCGCGTAATCACTCCGAATATAGCCTTTATTTGCGTGATTGATTCGTATATGTTACAGCGATGTGGCTCCCCTCCGAGTTGGCCGCCTTCGCTCAGGTGGTCGAGCTGGGCTCATTCACGGCCTCCGCCCGTGCCCTGGGCGTGCCCAAGATCGCCGTCAGCCGAGCCGTTCAGAGCCTCGAGAAACGCGTCGGCACGCGGCTCCTGACGCGCACGACGCGCCGCATCGCCCTCACCGACGCCGGGCATGCGCTGCTCCCGCACGCACGGCGGATCGCGGCTGAGTCCGCCGCAGCACGCAGGATCATGGCACCGCTGACCGACAACCGCCGGGGCCTGCGGATCCTGGCCGATCCGGCCTACGGCCGGCTGCTGCTGGCGCCGCTCCTGCCGCGCTTCATGGAGCGCTACCCGGACATCCCGCTGGAAGTCGAGATGGCACTCGCCCTGCCCGATGAGCCGGGGGAGCAATGGGATGTCCTGTTCCGCAACGGTCCGGCGCTGGGCGAGGGGTTGGTGGGCACGGCGCTCGGCCGACCGCCCGTCATCCTGTGCGCCACGCCGGCTTACCTGCGCGCGCATCCGGCTCCGGCCCAGCCCGCTGACCTCGCGCAGCATGCCGTGCTGGTCACGGGGCAGAACGTGACCGCACTGCGCCTGCACCGCGGCGCGAACCAGGCGCAGGTTCCGCTCACGCCCCGTCTGATCGTGACGGATCCGGCGGTCGTCCATGCCGCCACCGCCGCGGGTGCCGGCATCGGCGTGCTGCCCGAATTTCTCTGCCGCCAGGGACTGGCGATGAACAAGCTCGAGCGCGTATTGCCCGAGTGGCAGGTGGCGGACCTGCTCGAACTGCATGCGGTCACCGACCTGCGGCGCGCCGGTTCTTCGGCCGTCAGGGCCCTGATCGAGTTCTTCATTGCCCACATGGTGCCGGTGCTCGGCCGCAGCTGAGGCGCCATGCTGCCCCCCAACCCCTTCCAGGATTTCGCCGGAACGCTGGCCCCGCCCGACGCCCTGCGTGCGCGCATCACGGAGGCCTGGCGTCGCCCCGAAACCCTGTGCCTGCCTGCGCTGCTCGCCGAGGCGAGCCTGCCCCCCGCGCAGGCTCAGGCGGCGGCCGCGCGGGCACGCGAACTCGTGCTCACCCTGCGGCGCAAGCGCCGCGAGGGCGGGACCGGCGTCGAAGGGCTGATCCAGGAGTATTCGTTGTCGAGCCAGGAAGGGATTGCCCTGATGTGCCTCGCCGAGGCGCTGCTGCGCATCCCGGACGCGCCGACCCGTGATGCGCTGATCCGCGACAAGATCTCCACGGCGGACTGGCAGGCCCACCTGGGCCAAAGCCCCTCGCTGTTCGTCAACGCCGCTACCTGGGGTCTGCTGATCACCGGCAGGCTCACGGCCACCTCCTCGGCCGGCGGACTCACGGCCGCACTGACGCGCCTGATCGGTCGCGGCGGCGAACCGCTGATCCGCAAGGGCGTGGACCTGGGGATGCGGATGATGGGGGAGCAGTTCGTCACCGGCCAGACCATCGAGGCCGCGCTGGAGCATGCGCGGTCGCGCGAGGCGCAGGGCTTTCGCTACAGCTACGACATGCTCGGCGAAGCCGCGGCCACCGCTGCCGATGCGGCGCGCTACCTGGCCGCCTATACGCAGGCGATCCACGCCATCGGCCGCGCCGCGCGCGGGCACGGCGTCTATGCGCGACCGGGCATCTCGGTGAAGCTCTCGGCGCTGCATCCGCGCTATGCCCGTGCACAGATGGACCGGGTGCGTGCGCAACTGTTGCCGCGGCTGCTGGGCCTGGCGCGGCTGGCGCGGGGCTACGAAATCGGTTTCAACATCGACGCGGAGGAATCCGAGCGGCTGGAGCCGTCCCTCGAACTGCTCGAGGCCCTGTGCTTCGATGCCGAACTGCGCGGCTGGCGCGGCATCGGCTTCGTGCTCCAGGCCTACCAGAAGCGCTGTCCGTTCGTCATCGACTGGATCGTCGATCTGGCCGGCCGCTCCGGCCACCGGCTCATGATCCGCCTCGTCAAGGGCGCGTACTGGGACAGCGAGATCAAGCGCGCCCAGGTGGAAGGCCATGAGGAATTTCCCGTGTACACGCGCAAGCTGCACACCGACGTGGCCTACCTCGCCTGCGCGCGGCGCCTGCTCGCGGCGCCCGAGCAGGTGTACCCGCAGTTCGCCACCCACAACGCGCATTCACTGGCCACGATCATGGAGATGGCGGGCAGCGCGTTCGAGGACGGCCAGTACGAGTTCCAGTGCCTGCATGGCATGGGCGAACCGCTGTACGAGGAAGTGGTCGGGGCCGAGCGCCTCAACCGACCGTGCCGGATCTATGCGCCGGTGGGCACGCACGCCACGCTGCTCGCCTACCTGGTGCGCCGCCTGCTCGAAAATGGCGCCAACACCTCCTTCGTCAACCGCATCGCCGATCCGGCCGTATCCGTCGACGAACTGGTCGCCGATCCGGTCGCCGAGGCCCGGCGGATCACGCCGCTCGGCGCCGGGCACCCCGCGATCCTGCGAGCGCCCGACCTCTACGGCGCCGAACGCCGCAATTCCACGGGCCTGGATCTCAACAACGAGCGGCAGCTCGAGCGCCTCGCCCGCACGCTCGCCGCGGGGGCCGGCACGATGGTGTGGGCGCGGCCCATGGGGTGCGCAACCGATGCCACAGGCGTGAGGGCGGCCGGCGGCCGCGCCATCTGCAATCCGGCCGACCATCGCGACACCGTGGGCTCGGTCATCGACGCCACGCCCGCAGACCTGGAGTCCGCCGTGGCGCAGGCGCAGACCGCGGCGGCGCCTTGGGCCGCAACCTCGGCGGCCGAGCGCGCCGCCGCGCTGGCACGGGCCGCGGACCTGCTGCAGGAGCGGCTGCCCGCGCTGCTCGGACTCCTCGTCCGTGAAGCGGGCAAGTCGCTGCCCAACGCGGTCGGGGAAGTCCGCGAGGCGATCGACTTCCTGCGCTACTACGGCGCGCAGCTGTGCCAGGGATTCGAGGCCGGTGCCCGCCGCCCGCTCGGCCCGGTGGCCTGTATATCGCCATGGAATTTTCCGCTGGCGATCTTCCTCGGGCAGGTGGCCGCCGCGCTTGCGGCGGGCAATACGGTGCTGGCCAAGCCGGCCGAGGAGACGCCGCTGATCGCCGCCGCCGCGGCCCAGCTGCTGTACGAAGCCGGCCTGCCCGGCGGTGTGCTGCAGTTCCTGCCCGGCGACGGCACCGTCGGTGCGGCGCTGGTCGCCGATGCGCGCGTCCAGGGCGTGATGTTCACGGGTTCCACCGAAGTCGCGCGGCTGATCCAGCGCCAGCTCGCCGACCGCCTCAACGCCGATGGCACGGCGGTACCGCTGATCGCCGAGACCGGCGGCCAGAACGCGCTGATCGTCGATTCCTCGGCGCTGCCGGAGCAGGTCGTGGCCGACGTGCTCACTTCCGCCTTCGACAGTGCCGGCCAGCGCTGCTCGGCCCTGCGGATTCTGTGCCTGCAGGAAGACATCGCCGACCCGGTGCTGGCGATGCTGCGCGGCGCGATGCAGGAGCTGTGCGTCGGCAATCCGGGCCGCCTGAGCACCGATGTCGGCCCGGTCATCAGCGCCACGGCGCAGGCCGCCATCGATGCGCATGTGGCCGCGATGCGGGCGCGCGGGCGGCCGGTTGAGCAGCGGCCCCTGCCGGCGGACACCGCGTACGGCACGTTCGTGGCGCCGACGCTGATCGAAATTGAACGCCTCAGCGAACTGACGCGCGAGGTGTTCGGTCCCGTGCTGCATGTGCTGCGCTACCCCCGCAGCGGACTCGACGCGCTGGTTGATGCCATCAATGGCAGTGGCTACGGACTGACCTTCGGGCTGCACACGCGCATCGATGAAACCATCGCCCAGGTGACGAGCCGCATCAGCGCCGGCAACCTCTACATCAACCGCAACATGATCGGCGCGGTGGTCGGGGTACAGCCCTTCGGCGGCACCGGCCTTTCCGGTACCGGCCCGAAAGCGGGCGGTCCCCTGTACCTCGAGCGGCTCGCGCCCGCCCGCGCGCTCGCGCCCATGCCCGCGTCCGCAGGCACCGCGCCGGCGCCCCTCGCCGCCATGAACGCCGGGGACAGCATGGCCGCCCGCTACCGGGACTTCCTGCTGGCCCGCGGCCTGAGTGTCCCCGCAGCCCGGGTGACCCATTATCTGCGGCGCGCCGCTGCGTATGCGGCGCGCGAACTGGCCGGCCCGGTGGGCGAGCGGAACCTTTACCTGCTGAAACCGCGCGGCATGATCGGAGCGAGGGCGCAGTCGCCATTCGGGGCGCTGGTCCAGGTGGGCGCGATACTCGCGACCGGCAATGTGGCGCTCGTCGCACCAGACCATCCGGCCGCAGTGGAGTTCGCCGCCCTGCCTCCCGACCTCGCCGCCGTGATCCGTACGGACGCGGACTGGGGCGCGCGGCCGGAGGTTGCCGGCATCCTGTACGAAGGCGACCGGGAAGGCCTGCGCGAGCTCAACCGCCGGCTGTCGCTGCGCCCGGGGCCGATCCGGATCGTGCAGGGCGCGAGCGTCGCGGGGCTGGCCTCAGGCCAGGAGGATTACCAGCTCGCTCTGCTGCTCGAAGAGATTTCCATCAGCACGAATACCGCTGCCGCGGGCGGCAACGCCCAGCTGATGACCATCGGCTGACTGACGGGCGGCGCCGGGCTGATTCGGATCAGATCAGATCAACGTATTCTTCCTCGGCCCAGGCGCCCCCGGTACGCACGGTGCGCGACAGCGCCAGCGCCTGAGGCAGCGTCTGGGCCGCATAGAAGCGCGCGCTCTGCAGCTTGCCGCGCATGAAATCCCGCTGCCCGGCGCCCGCCTTGAGCTGGCGCGCGGCCAGCTGCGCGGCGCGCGCCATCAGCCAGCCGCCCAGCACGATGCCGCACAGCCGCAAATACGGCACGCTGACGGCGTAGGCCGCCGCCGGCGGCAATGCACAGCTGATGAGCATCGGCTGAGCAGGGCTCGGACCAGATC
>Ga0075017_100002932_pt1 | contig 10722 bp, 8 predicted proteins | sample AleBraG_ABR_2012_FD_71475 | JGI IMG/M metagenome (GOLD analysis project Ga0075017, IMG submission 71475) | Freshwater sediment microbial communities in response to fracking from Pennsylvania, USA - Alex Branch Run_MetaG_ABR_2012 | ecosystem: Environmental > Aquatic > Freshwater > Creek >...
AATTTAGGATCGAGCCGTGTTGCTTCTTCCAATTGGGAAATGGCCCCCGGCAAGTCGTCCTTGAATTTCAGAGCCAGCGCAAGGTCATAATGAAGATGAGCCTGATCGGGCGCGGTCTTGAGCGCCTGCTGAAGCTCCTGCACGGCGGCGTCGAAATCGGACTTCTGCAGATATGCCACCCCCAGGTTTCCCTGGTATCCCACGTCCTCGGGCCGCAACTTCAGGGCTGCCTGAAACTCCTTCACGGCGGCGTCTCCCTCGCCGTGCTGCATGAGTGCGACACCGAGGTTGTTGTGAGCTTCAGAATCGTTGGGTGCGAGTTCAACCACCTTCGAAAAGACTGCCGCCGCTTTCTCAGGATGTCCCGACCGTTGCAGCATCAGTCCCAACTTTGTCTGGACTGCCGCTGAGTCTGGCCGAAGGTCCGCTGCCTGCTGATAAGCACGCAGCGCACCGTCGAAGTCGCCTTTGCTTTCCAGCACGCTACCGAGGGTGTAGATAGCGACACTATCTCGCGGTTCGAGTCGGACTGCCTCTTCCAGTTCCTGCCTTGCCCCATCCGCGTCTCCCTTGGTGAGCAAGGCTGCGCCCATGTGGAAGTGCGCGGGCTCATATTCGGGGTCAAGTTTCAGTGCGGACCGGAATTCTTCTTCCGCGGCCGGGAGTCGCTGGCTCTGCGCCAGCAGCGTTCCCAGTTCATCATGAAGGTCAGGCCGCTTCGGCTCGAGCGCCGTGGCGCGGCGAAGTTCGGCGGTCGCGCCTTCCAGATCATGTTGGAAAGCCAGCCCATGTCCCAGCGCCCGGTGGGCCTCCGAATCTTTCGGCGCCAGACGCACCGCTTCCCGCGCTTCGGCGATCGCCTCGTCGATCTTGCCTTTCTTGCCGAGTGCATTAGCCAGATTGATGTGCGCTTGCACGAAGCCAGGTTTTATCTGTAGTGCCGCGCGGAACTGGGCAATCGCAGCGTCGGGTTCTCCCTGCATCACCATCACCCAGCCGAGCGAATTGTGGCCCTCCGGACTGTGCGGCAGAAGCTCGACGGCCTTTTCGAACGCCTCACGCGCCGATTCCAGATCGCGCTCCCGCAGCGCCTTCATGCCATCCGCATAGGCGGCCTTTCCCGCGGCAGTTTTCTCGGTGCTTTTTACGGTACTGGCATCTTGTCCGGAAACGGGCAGAGCGACGGCACAAAGCAGTAAGACTGCAAGGGCCGAGACGAGATACAAGCTGCAGCGATGAGAGTGTCTATCGGTCACGAGAAATTCCGTCGAACAAGCTCTTTACAAATACTACTATCTTCAAGTGCTCCCTCCATCTAAGACCCGGACTCCACGTGGTCACGTGGGGACGGACGCCCTCGTCCGTCCATGCGGAGCGAGGGTCCGCTCGAAGCCGAAGCTGCCCGGCTCGTCGCATGCCGAGCTGCTTAGTTCTTCGCCTAGCTTGACCGCCTCCGCGCCCGGCCCCTAGTATGCCAACTGGGTCATGATTCGCAGTCCCCACTCTTATCTTCGTCCGTCTTACGCCCCCAACGTTGCCGGGTTTGTAGTCGTCCTGTTCGGAATTCTCGTGTTCGGCTCTCTCGCACTGCCCGCTCACTCCGAGAACGCGCCCGCGCAACTCGCTAACTTTACTGACGTCGCCGAGAAGGCTGGACTCACCATGACCAACGTCTTCGGTGGCGTCGATACCAAGAAGTACATCATCGAGACCACCGGCACCGGCGTCGCTATCTTCGATTACGACAACGACGGCTGGCCTGACATCTTCATCGTCAATGGCACCACGCTCGAGGGTTTCCCCATCGGCAAAGTACCCACCAACCATCTTTACCGCAACAATCATGACGGCACATTTACCGACGTGACCGTGCAAGCCGGCCTCGCCGCAACCGGCTGGGGACAAGGCGTCTGCGTCGGCGACTACGACAACGACGGCTGGGAAGATCTCTACGTTACGTACTACGGAAAAAATCGGCTGTACCACAACGTGAAAGGCGTCTTCACCGAAGTCGGCGAAAAATCGGGCGTCGCCGGCACCGGCAAAGCCTGGGGCTCAGGCTGCGCCTTCGTCGATTACGATCGCGACGGCCATCTCGATCTCATCGTCGCCAACTACGTCGACTTCGACGTGACCACCGCACCCGCTCCCGGCGAGCGCGCCTCCTGCATGTGGAAAGGCGCTCCCGTCATGTGTGGACCGCGCGGGCTTCCCGGCGCGAAGAACATCCTCTACCACAATCGCGGCGACGGTACGTTTGAGGACGTCACCACCAAGGCCCACATCGACAGGACCGACGGCCACTATTCGCTCGGCGTCTCCACGCTCGACTACGATGACGACGGCTGGCCCGACATTTATGTCGCCTGCGACAGCACACCCAGCATTCTCTACCACAACAACCACGACGGCACCTTCACCGACGTTGCCGTCACTGCCGGCGCCGCCTTCAACGAGGACGGACGCGAGCAGGCTGGCATGGGCGCGACCATCGGCGACTTCGATGGCGACGGCCGCCTCGACATCTTCAAGACCAATTTCTCCGACGACACCTCCACGCTCTACCGCAACAACGGCGACGGCAACTTCACCGACGCGACCGTCTCCGCCGGGCTCGGCCTCTACACGAAATATCTGGGCTGGGGCACCATGTTCTTCGACTTCGATAATGACGGCTGGCCCGACCTGTTGCTGGTGAACGGCCATGTCTATCCCGAAGTCGACAAGTTCAAGCTCGGCAGCAACTACGAAGAACCGCGCATTCTCTATCACAACAACGGCAACGGGACGTTCTCCGATGTGTCGGCGTCGGCTGGCGCGGGCATCACAACACCGGCGTCTTCGCGCGGTCTGGCGGTCGGCGACCTGTGGAACGACGGCAAGCTCTCCGCCGTCATCAGCAACATGAACGCGCATCCCAGCCTGCTGGTAAACCAGGTGAGGTCGCCGAATCACTGGATTGGAATCAAGACCGTCGGCACGAAATCGAATCGCGATGGCATCGGTGCGCGCGTGATCGTGAAAGCAGGAAAGCGCCTCCTGGTCGATGAAGTCCGCAGCGGCTCAAGCTATGACTCGCAGAGCGACATGCGAATTCACTTCGGCCTCGGCGCAGCGACCAAGATCGACTCGCTTGAAGTTCGCTGGCCCAGTGGCCTCGCCGAGCACTTCGAAAATCTTGCCGTAGACAAAATCCATACGCTGAAAGAAGGGGCGGGTGTAACCACTCCCGCGCCGAATCCGCCAGCTGCCAGTCCGACGGGAAAGTAGTCCTGAGGGGGTGCCCCGTTCTTTCGCGTTTTGTGCGAAAGGGCGGGCGCCCACGCCCGCCTGGTCACCTATGTGGGGCGGACACTCTTGTCCGCCGGCCTTTGGGCTGGAATTCCTTGTGCTTGGCAACTTGCGGCGGAGCATTCATCACGCTGGCCGGGTGATTTGTGAACTCGGGCTCATCGTCCGGACAACTTGTCGTGGAAGAGCGGCGCCTCAGCGCTACGCTTTTTTCCTTCTTGTCATCCTGAGCGAATTTCGCCCACTTGTCCGGTGAGCATATTCCGCCTTCTTGTCACCCTGAGCGAAGTGGGATCATTCGCGTTGCGAATGATCCCGCGCAGTCGAAGGACCTGCTTTTGGGAGGGCTGTAAGGGAGTCCATCATTGCGGCAGAGAAACGGGAGCCGGTGCCCGATCTTTCCTGTCTGCTTTAGCAACTTCGGGTCAGTGGACCAAAGATGTAGAAGGTCCCGGTACCGTTATTGACGCCGTTTTGAAGTTCCTGCCCACCGATGTAGACGTAGCCATTCGCCACTGTGGGCACAGAGAACTTGGTCGCCGGGGCGATGGCATCTCCAGTGCACATATTGCTGTCGTAGAGCTCCTGCATGCTCAACGCGTCGAAGGCATAGAAGATGCCCGGCATCGTTCCTTCAGAAGTTCCACCATCTGGCTTTAGGATTGCCCACACTACGGCGTCTGTCGCCTGACCGTTCGCAGTGACAACCGGAGTGGTTCCGTAAGTAAAGTTAATCGCTTTACCCTGAGTGTCCACCGAGCCCACTTGACCCCTGGTACCATTGCATATCGACGCATCGATCGGGTTATTGGCAGTGGGATTTGCACAGAGGGGATACCCAATTAGTTGTTTGCTTCCTGCAGCGGCATAAAGCCAGTCGAGAAAAGGACTGACCTTGTCATATTCCTAAAAAGCCGCGTCACCGTGAATCGTGTTGCCCCGGTATGCCGAACCAGTCCAGTAGGTCTGGATATTATTGCCACTATTCGAAGGCGTACAATTGCAACTGTTCCCGCAAGCTGTATTGTAACCCCCTAGATTGGTGCGATCGACGAACCACAACCCGCCTTCCTTATCGCCACTTACGGCGAGGTACGGCCAGTTGGCAAGCTGATTGTCTGGAACTAGCATCACTCCGCCCGAGCCGAAGTCGACATCGTTACCCTTGGGGGGATTGCACTGAACGTCGTTGCCTCGATAAGCCTGGTCTACAGGCGTGAAATACCCGTAGCCACCGCTTGGAGTTCCGATCGCGAGGCCGTTTGGGTTTAACTTAAGCAAGCTGTCGCTCGCATCGGAACCGCCACTGGTTAGGTCGAATGTCCCATTGGCCGTAGTGACGTAAATCCAGCTTTGGCCGCCAGAGTCAGTGCCGAACGCCGGTCCGGCACCACCCATCCACATACCAGCTCCATCGTGCGCCGTGCCGCCTTGACTTGTCTGGAGGAAGAACACATTGGGATCGCTCAGATTTGCCGCATTATATCCGAACATGGCCCCGTAAGTGTATGGTATACCGGCACCATCCATCATGGAAAAAGTCACGTAGACATAGTTTTTGTTCTGGCAACCGCTGCCGCAGTTGGCGAGCAGCAGTCCCGGTCGTTGGATGTGCGTCTGGGAAAAACATCCTTTTAGTGTGCAACCACCCGAGGGAAGAACTTCCACCCACGACGTAGCCTGAAGACTCTGGATGTCCACGGCGTATAGATAATGATACCAGTTGCTTGCTCCTGTTTTAGCATCTTGTGTTTCCGTAACAAGGTAAATCGTTCCGGTCCCGCCACTAACGTTAATCACGGGTGTCCCTAGAATACCCACATATGGATCCATGGACGTACAGTGGCCCCCACCAATTTCGGCGCAGTCTACTGGATACTGCCCGTTGGTTGGAAGGCCAGATGTACTCAAAAACGGCAGTTGGCGAATAATCTGGCAGGTTTGGTTTACCCCTTGCGGAGGCGTGCCGTTGATGGCGTACAGAGTATCGTATTGTGTCACTACATAGACCACCCAGGGATAAAAAACGTTGTTTATTGTTACATTGGTGGCGACCAGGGGCTGAGCATAAACCTGACCGTCCAAGCCAACTGAACATCGCTGGCCGAGCGTGTCCTTGTTAATACTATTGTAAGTAAGAGCGCTCTCATTCAGGTTTTGACCAGTGCGATAGGTATCGTTGTGCCAAGTGAGCACGCAAACGCCCGTGCCGCAGATGCTTTGAGCGTGCAAGTCAGTCGACGTGACAGACAAAAAACAAGCAGCAAAAACAAGCACAGCGAATCGGAGAGCTATTCTCATGGCTCGCTCCTTAAGGTGCTGATATGCAGGAATCAGGCTGTTCGTACTAAAACTTATGCGCAGAATTATCACTAAGGGCCGTCGTCCACACGTTTGCCCCGTCGAACGCTATCCCGATGCTGCCATTGACATGCCATATCCCTAGTGTGGCACCGTCGCTGGCCCTCATCTCGACTACATCGGGGTCGCCAGCGATCCAGATATTTTTGCCGTCAAAGGCGAGCCCGTAAGCGCCTGTGTTTGAGTTGAAGTTGCCAAGCAACTTGCCGTCGCTGGCCCGCAGCTTGCTGATCGTTCCGCCGCTTCGGTTGGCAACCCAGATATTCGTACCATCAAAAGCTATACCGGCTGGATTACTGCCTACTGCAAAAGTTCCCAAGATCTTGCCATCGCTTGCGCGTACCTTGTTAACTGTCTTCGCGTCATCGTTGCTTACCCAAACGCTATCTCCGTCAAACGCAGCAGCTAAGGGTCCCACGCCCACGGGGAATGTGCCCAAAACCTTGCCGTCGCTGGCCCGCACTTTTGCGACGGTGTTATTTCCACCCACCGGTACCCAGATATCGGAGCCGTCAAATGCCATCCACCCGGGAACAGAGCCGACCGAGAATGTGCCCAGAGATTTGCCGTCGCTACCACGCAACTTTGTGATCGTCCCGTCGCCTTGATTCGAAACCCACATGTTCGCGCCATCGTAGGTCACACCGTAAGGGCCAGTGCCCACTCGGAACGTCCCTAGAACGTTCCCATCACTTGCCCGCACTTTGGTTACGCTGGCATCGCCATAGTTTGCGGTCCAGATATTGGCTCCGTCGAAGGCCACGCCGTAGGGCTGGCTGCCTACCTTGAAGCGAGTTGTGGTATTCGCCTGATACCATCTCAGCAACGCAATCCTCAGTGGGTTGGCTGCTGCGCTGTTGGTTGGTGGCATGCTTGGCGCACCTGCCTCTTGTGCCTGGCCGGATATCAAGCTCATAGTTCCGAGTGCGACGAGCGCCAAAGTTATTACAGCGAATGTGCGTTTCATGTTGTTTTACCTCCCAAGGGTTCGGCCTGAAAAACTAATCGATACTTTGACGAAGAAGATAAGTCTTCGAATAAATGCTTCAGAACTTCAGAACCGTATTACCGAGTCCCAATGCTACCCAGATATTGGCGCCGTCGAAAGCCACGCCTGTCGAGTTCAAAAGGTCACGCGAAGAAAACCAGCCCACTCGCGCCCCGTCGCTGGCCCGTAATTCAACCACGTAAAGACCAGTGACCCAGATATTGGCACCATCAAATGCCAGGCCGTAGGGCAGACCCGGGACGTTGAAAGTGCCCAGGGTCTTGCCATCGCTCGCCCGCAGCTTGGTCACGGTCTGGTCGGCTTGGTTCGCCACCCAAACGTTGGCACCGTCAAACGCGACCCCGATAGGAGCCTGCCCGACCGGGAATGCTCCCAACACCTTGCCATCGCTCGGCCGCACCTTGGTCACTGTGTTGGGCCCATAATTGGTAACCCACACCGCCTCGCCATCGAAAGCCGCAGCGATCGCGCCCGACTCCGTAAATGTGCCGAGCGTCTTCCCATCGCTTGCGCGCAACTTGCTCAGCGTGCCGTCGGAAAAGTTCGGTACCCAGATATTTTGTCCGTCAAATGCCGGCCACCATGGTGCTCCACCGACCGTGAAGCTGCCCAGAGGCTTGCCATCGCTCGCCCGCAGCTTCGTGATTGTGTCTGGACTAGCGGTGACCCAAACATTGGCGCCGTCGAACACGACTCCGTTTGGATTCCCACCGACATCGAAATTACCCAACACCGCCCCGTCGCTGGTCCGTATCTTAGTGACCGAGCCCTCGCCCTTATTGGCAGTCCAGATGTTCTGCCCATCGAATGCAAGCCCATACGGGTTACTGTTATTCGTTTTGCCCACAACAAAGCTCGTGGGCACAACATTCGCCTGATACCATTTCAATTGAGCGATCTTGAGCGGATTGCCCTGCGCCCAGTTGTGCGTTGGGGATGTAGTCGTGTTGGTTGACTCCTGGGCACGGCTGGAGACCAGGTTCGCAGTGACGATGATTGTGACCACGAAAGAGACGACGGCCAGTGTGTGTTTCATGCTTTTACCTCCCGGGGTTCGGCCTGAGAAACTAATCGATACTTCGAGGAAGAGAACAGTTGCCAAGCAGAGTTACAACCGGCAGTTCCGGGGTGAACTGCACCCACAAGAATGTGAGCGCTATTTTAGTACGCTGCTATCTCTATCAACAGGGAAAATCTCTTGTTACAAATTCAGAGCGTCGCTCGATGTCAAGTATCCTGTACTCGCGTCGCGGCAGAGTGCAAGAAACTATCACGGCTGCGCGGGAAAGAAGATCCGGGGTGCCCCGTTCTTTCGCGTTTTGTGCACAAGAGCTTGCCCTGAGCGAGCGACAGCGAGTCGCAGGGGCGGGCACTCCGGGGCGAACCCGAGCTGTGCGAGGGGAGTCTATCGTCCTTAAGACCATCGTCCTTGTGATCTGCGCCCTTGACCGGCTCCATCTTATAGCTAATCATGTTTTACGTCCTATATCTTATAGGAAATAGCAGAGGTAGGCTTCCTGACGAGGTCTCACGTTCCAATGCGCAAATCTAAGTCCTTTGGGCTCTAGATTTTGCTCGTAAGCTCTTTGACATCTGGATTTTGTGAGCGATTCCCCGGCCCGGGCTCATCGCAACCCGATGACGCGTAAGTGATTGATTCTTCGTTGTTGTCATCTTCTAACTCCTTATTTTGGAAGATTTTGCGTATAAACCATTTGGGCTCTGTATTTTACAATGGGTCGTGCGCCTGGCTTTTAGCCATATCCTTTGTTGTCTGGATTTTACGCAAGAAGCCAGGGGAGGGGGGTATACCCCGGGTAGCTCGCGCTCCATCCGCGCCGCCGCGCGGCTCAGGACGAGGATCAGTCTAAGTGCGGGGTGCTCCACGTTTCGCGAGTTTCGAACCGTGGGATTCCACGGTCAGTTTTCACTTTGGATTGCTCGCGCACAGCCGCGGGCAGTTTCTTCGCCGCAGCATTCGTCGAGTCGATCGGCCGGCTCGGCTGCCAACGTATCCTTCTCGCGAAGCTTGAACGAAGCACCCTCGAGGGTTAGAGTGATCCGGGGCGTCAGTGTTACTCCTGCGGCTTAACGGCACGCTTACAGTGATCCGTCCAAGCCGACCAAGGTCGACTTAAACCGTCCGAACCAACTCGGAGGGACTTATGACAACCACAGCAATGCTTCTTGGTCTTGAAGATCTGCGGCACAAATGGGGATGGTTTCTTGCACTCGGGATCGCGATGATTGTCCTCGGAGTCATCGCGCTGGGCATGATTCCAATCGCTACCCTGGCGACGGTGATGGTACTCGGCTGGCTCATGGTGCTGAGCGGCATCGTGGAAGCGGTGCACGGATTTCAGGTACGCGGCTGGAGCGGTATGTTCTTACATCTCGCGGGCGGAGTGCTGGGTGTGCTGATTGGATTGCTGATCGTTACTCATCCCATCGCCGGCGCACTCGCATGGACGCTGCTTTTTGCATCCTTTTTCACCGTCATTGGCCTCTTCCGGTTGATCGGCGCGATCCGGTTAAAGTTCCCGAACTGGGGATGGGCCGCGTTCGACGGAGCGGTTACGCTCCTGCTGGGAATTATGCTTTGGGCAGGATGGCCGGGGTCGGGAATCTGGTTCCTGGGCATGGCGGTCGGAATCTCACTCGTGTTGCGCGGGTGGTCTTACGTAATGTTGGCGACGACTGTTCGCAGCCTTGCCGCGCCGGCAACACTGCGCCGTGCAGCTTGAGTCGGCGAACGAAGATCACGCATCGTTCGAAAGAGTGGTTATAGAAGAGCGGCCTTGCGCCCCAAAGGCGAGGATCAGTCTAGACGCGCGCGAAAAATCCCGAGGGAAGGATGACCGTGGAATTCCATCCTTTCGCAAAAAGCCCGAAAGGATGGTGCACCCGCGCTCACAGATTCTTCTTCGCGATCGTCAAATGCATGCAGCTGGCCGTGGTGACATGCGCACTCAGCTGATATCCGAGGGCTGGCAGGTTCATCCCCTCCAGGAGAGATTCGCCAGAGCCAAGTAGAACCGGTGTGTAGGCTAAGTGCATCTCATCGATGAGTCGAGCACGAAGGTATTCCCGGATTGTGGCGACGCCGCCGCCCAGCCGGATATCTTTTCCCTGAGCGGCTTCAAGAGCCAGTGCCAGCGCGTTGTGGATGCCTTCGGTGATGAAGTGGAATGTAGTCCCGCCACGCATGGTCCACGATGCGCGCGCATGGTGGGTGAGTACGAAAACAGGAGTGTGATACGGCGGTTCCTCGCCCCACCAGCCTTTCCAGGTGTCGTCAGGCCACGGGCCGCGCACCGGTCCGAACATGTTGCGCCCGATGATCCACGCGCCGACGTTGTCGAAGCCGCGCGCGACGAGGTCATCCTCCACACCGGTTGTCCCGCCATCCTTGCCCATCAAAGCGTGAAACGTACGCGTGTTGAAGACCCATTCGTGTAGCGCGGGCCCGCCAACTCCGAGTGGGTTGTCGAGGCTTTGATTTGGGCCGGCACCGTAGCCGTCTATGGACACCGAAAAGCTGTGAACGCGAAGCTTGGACATGTTATGAGACCTTCCCTAATCCGTCATCGCCCAGTTTTGGAGCAGAGAAAGACGCTCTTGCCATGCCATGTGGCGAAGTGGACTCCGGTCATAATTGGCGCGTCATTCGGGCAGGCTTGCATGCCCTCGGGACAAGTACCCACATCTTCCAAAGCGCACGTGGGACTCTCCATATTACTGTTGTCCTTTTTCTCGCCAAGGAGCGTGACGTTGGGACTTCGGGAACAGAGCAACGCGTTCTTTCCGCGGTTAAACGGATTGGGCGCGCGGAGCCCACGCATGTACCAGCCCGCGGGACACGCGTGCGCGCCCTCTCTTTCCGTGGGCTGATCGGCGTCGACCTTGGTCTCTTCCGAACTGGGGTCGATCAATACCTGGCGGCACCAGAGCACGTCCTTGTCGATCTCGGCTCCCTGCATGGCGTAGCCGCTCTTGCAGGCGTGCATCCCGCTCTCCTGATGATGGTTCTTGCCGAGAGCCATATCCACATAGCGCTTGAC
>Ga0075017_100002933_pt1 | contig 10721 bp, 8 predicted proteins | sample AleBraG_ABR_2012_FD_71475 | JGI IMG/M metagenome (GOLD analysis project Ga0075017, IMG submission 71475) | Freshwater sediment microbial communities in response to fracking from Pennsylvania, USA - Alex Branch Run_MetaG_ABR_2012 | ecosystem: Environmental > Aquatic > Freshwater > Creek >...
CAACACGTACTTCGTCGCCACGGGTGTCACCGACGGCGGGCTGGTCGCCGGGGTCTCGCGGAAGAACGGGATGATCCGGACGGAGTCGTTGGTGCTGCGCTCGCACTCGGGAACCCAGCGTCGCGTCGTCGCGGATCACCTCGAATCGAAGTGGCTCGGCGAAGACGCCTAGCAACCCGCTCGAGGCGCCGCGGTCTCTCGGGCCCGGCGCTTCGCAGCCGGCGGCGGCCTCAGCCGAGATCGAGTTGCGAGGTCAACTCGACGGCCGTGAGATCACGCGGAATGTCGTCGAGCGGTGACGGCGAGGCCAAGACAGTCGCCTCGTCGAGCATGCTGAGACGCCGTGCGGAAGGCAGCACCTGCCGCTCGAGCGACCCCACGAAGCGGTTGTAGTCGCTCACAGAGGTGTGCAACGACCGGCCGAGCTTGTCGACGTGGCTTGCCAACGTCGAGATGCGGCCGTAGAGCTCCCTGCTGAGGTCGAAAAGTTGCTTGGCCTCCTGCGTCACGACGTCTTGCTGCCAGCTGAACGCGATCGTCTTCAGCACGGACCAGAGTGTGACCGGTGACGCGAGCGCGATCCGCTTCTGGAACGCGTAGTCCATGATCGACGGGTCGGCCTCCAGCGCCGACGAGACCAGGGACTCGCTCGGAATGAAGGCGATCGTGAGCTCGGGCGACGACTCGAGGCCCGCCCAGTACGTCTTGCCGGAGAGCGTGTCGATATGAGCCCGGACCGCCTTGACATGATCTCGGAGCAGTTCGCCCCGTCGCGCCCCCTCGGCCCCTGTGGCCGTGACGGGGATGCTCGACGCCTCGAGATAGGAAGTGAACGGCACCTTCGCGTCGACGGCGATGTTTTTGCCGCCGGGCAGGTGGATGACCATGTCGGGGCGCCCTGCGCCGGAGTCGCTTCGAATGCTGGTCTGCACGTCGAAGTCGACGCGTTCGAGCAGACCGGCGGCCTGAACCACGTTGCGAAGCTGCGTCTCGCCCCACACGCCGCGTGTGCTGTTCGACTTGAGCGCGGCGGCCAGCGTCTCTGCCGTGGAACGCAAGCGCTCTTCTGACTCGGCCGCGGCCCGCAACTGCTCGCTGAGTTGGCCGTGCTCGCGCTGTCTCTGCTGCTCGAGCTCGGCGACTTTCGCCTGGACCGCGCGCAGACTCTCGGCGACCGGACTCAGGGCGGTCAGCACTCGGCCGTCGGTGGCGCCTCGACGCGTCTCGGCCTCTGCCGTTGCTATGAGTCGATCGTGAAGCTCGTCGATGCGCTCCTCCTGCTGGGTGAGCTGCCGACCGTGCAGGGCCTCCTGTGCCGTCAGCCGTTCGCGGAGCTCGTCAGCGGTCGACCCCGCGGCTGCGGCGCGCGCCCTGACGAGGCCCGCGCCGACGAACAGCCCGAGTGCGACCCCGATGACGAGACCGAGGAGGAGGACGAGAACTGGCGACATGGAAGAAGTGTGACAGTGGCCACCGACATCGATCGGACGGCCCGCAGGACGATCTCGCCCATCTTCTCGAAATCATGTCCTGACATTAAGGCAACATGCGTGTACGCTCGATCGCATCGGCCCTTCAGCACGACCCCGAGCACAGAAAGTTGTACAGCGGAGTATGACGCAGACACGAAACCGTTCCCCCTATGACGTCGTCACGATGGGGCGCATCGGGGTAGACATCTACCCACAGCAATCGGGCGTCCCCCTCGAAGAGGTCGAGACGTTCTCGAAGTCGGTCGGGGGCAGCGCCACGAACGTCGCGATCGCCGCCTCTCGATACGAACGCAGCGCCGCGGTGATCACGCGGACGGGAGCGGATCCCTTCGGCAGGTACGTCGTCGCCGAACTCGACCGCCTCGGCGTCTCGACCGAGTTCATCTCGACGGTGCCCGGTCTCAACACCCCGGTCACGTTCTGCGAGATCTTCCCGCCCGACGACTTCCCGTTGTACTTCTACCGGGCGCCGAAAGCCCCCGACCTGATGATCACCGTCCAGTCGCTCGATCTCGCGGCCATCGAGCAGGCCGGCGTGTTCTGGACCACGGTGACCGGTCTCTCCGAGGAGCCGAGCCGCCAGGCGCACCACGTGGCCTACTCCGCGCGCGGACGTCGGCCGCTGACGATCCTCGATCTCGACTACCGTCCGATGTTCTGGTCGTCGCCCGAGGTCGCCACTCGCGAGGTCGGCAAGGCTCTCGAGCATGTCACCGTGGCCGTTGGCAACCGCGAAGAGTGCGAGATCGCCGTCGGCGAGACCGACCCCCAGCGCGCAGCCGACGCCCTCCTCGAACGCGGCGTCGAACTCGCCGTCGTCAAGCAGGGCCCGAGGGGCGTCCTCGCGAAGACTCGCGACGAGAGCATCGAGGTGCCGGCGCACCTCGTCAAAGTCATCAACGGGCTCGGCTCGGGCGACGGGTTCGGCGGCGCCCTCTGTCACGGACTGCTGTCCGGCTGGGACCTCGAGAAGGTTCTCCGTTTCGCCAACGCCGCGGGCGGCATCGTCGCCACCCGCTTCGAATGCTCGACCGCCATGCCCACGTCGGCAGAGGTCGAGGCCGTACTCGAGGAGGCCCTCCATGTCTGACGTCGACATCCAGCGCGTGCGTGAGATCCGCGCCACCGAACCGGAGGCCATCGGCATCGCGCTCGCCAGCCGGGTCCGGCGCCCGCTGCTCCAGGGCGACGGGAAGCTCTTCATCGTGGCGGCCGACCACACCGCCCGAGGTGCTCTCGGCGTGAGAAGCGATCCGCTCGCCATGTCGGATCGGGGAGAACTGCTCCGGCGCCTCGTCGTAGCGCTTGCCCGACCCGGGGTCGACGGTGTTCTCGGCACACCCGACATTCTCGAAGATCTGGCCCTGCTCGGCGCCCTCGACGGCAAGGTCGTCGTCGGCTCGATGAACCGCGGCGGTCTCCAGGGGGCTGCGTTCGAGATGGACGACCGCTTCACGGCGTACTCCGCCGAGGGAATCGTTGAGGCGGGCTTCGACTTCGCCAAACTGCTCGTGCGCATCAATCTCGAAGACCGCGGCACAGCCGAGACGATCGAGGCCACCGCGCGCGCCGTGAGCCAGTCCGCCGCCCTGAAGCTGCCCATCATGCTCGAGCCGTTCGTCTCGAACTGGGTCGACGGCAAGATCGTCAACGACCTCTCGACCGAGGCCGTGATCAAATCGGTCGCCATCGCGTCCGGCCTGGGAGAGTCGACGGCGTACAGCTGGCTCAAACTCCCGGTGGTCGACGACATGGAGCAGGTCATGGCCGCCACGACGCTTCCGACGCTGCTGCTCGGCGGCGATCCTGCGGAGTCGCCCGACGCCACGTACGGCAAGTGGGCGCGCGCCCTCGCCCAGCCGGGTGTCCGCGGGCTCACAGTGGGTCGCACCCTGCTCTACCCGCCCGACGACGACGTCGTCTCCGCCGTCGACATCGCCGCAGGACTCGTGCACACCGACGTCGCCGCCGCGACGCAGAACGCTTAGCAGAAAGAAGACGCACATGACCACGACAGCTACCACGACAGCTTCGAGCAGCACCGAGATCCCGACCATCGACCACTGGATCGACGGAAAGCGGGTCGCGGGGACGTCCGGCCGCACCAGTCCCGTCTTCGATCCCGCGCTCGGCATCGCGACGAAGAACGTCGCGCTCGCGAGTCAGGAGGAGATCGACACCGCGATCGCGAGTGCCAAGGCCGCTTTCCCGGCATGGCGAGACCTGTCGATCACCCGGCGCCAGCAGATCATGTTCCGGTTTCGAGAACTCGTGAACGAGCGCAAGGACGCCCTCGCCGAGATCTTGACCGCGGAGCACGGCAAGGTCCTCTCCGACTCGCTCGGCGAGATCCAGCGGGGCCTCGAGGTGTTGGAACTCGCCACCGGATTCCCGCACATCATCAAGGGGGAGTTCTCCCAGCAGGTCTCGACCGGCGTCGACGTCTACTCGACCAAGTCCCCGCTCGGCGTCGTGGGCATCATCAGCCCGTTCAACTTCCCGGTGATGGTGCCGATGTGGTTCTTCCCGATCGCGATTGCCGTCGGCAACACCGTCGTCCTGAAGCCGAGCGAGAAAGACCCGTCGTCCAGTATCTTCCTGGCGGAGCTCTTCACGGAGGCAGGCCTCCCCGACGGCGTCTTCACGGTCCTCCAGGGCGACAAGCTCGCGGTCGACGGCCTGCTGAACAGCCCCGACGTCGCGAGCATCTCGTTCGTCGGGTCGACGCCGATCGCCAGGTACATCTACGAGACCGCGGCCAAGAACGGAAAACGCGTCCAGGCCCTCGGCGGGGCGAAGAACCACATGCTCGTGCTGCCCGACGCCGACCTCGACCTCGTCGCAGACTCCGCCGTCAACGCCGGGTTCGGTTCCGCCGGCGAGCGGTGCATGGCCATCAGCGTGCTCGTGGCGGTGGGCGACGTCGCCGACCGGGTCATCCCTCTGATCACCGAGCGCATGCGGGGTCTCACGATCGGCGACGGCCGACGGTCCTGCGACATGGGCCCGCTCGTGACCGAGCAGCACCGCGACAAGGTCGCCTCCTACGTCGACATCGCCCTCGAAGACGGAGCCGACGTGGTCGTCGACGGTCGCGCCATCGACGTCGACGGCGCGCCGGAGGGCTTCTGGTTCGGCCCGACCCTCATCGACAGGGTTCCTCTCACCAGCCGTGTCTACACGGAGGAGATCTTCGGACCCGTCCTGAGCATCGTCCGCGTCGACACGTACGAAGAGGGCGTCGACCTCATCAACTCGGGCGCCTTCGGCAACGGCACCGCGATCTTCACCAACGACGGCGGAGCTGCGCGTCGATTCCAGAACGAGATCGAGGTCGGGATGATCGGCATCAACGTGCCGATTCCGGTTCCCGTCGCGTACTACTCGTTCGGCGGCTTCAAAGACTCCATCTTCGGCGACTCCAAGGCCTACGGCATGCAGGGCTTCGAATTCTTCACACGCGAGAAGGCCATCACCTCGCGTTGGCCCGACCCGAGCCACGGCGGCATCAACCTCGGGTTCCCGCAGGCATGACCGAGTGTTTCTTCGCCCGCGGCGCACTCGCCGACGACGACTGGGAGAGTGTCGTCGACAGCACCCTCGAGGGCTGGCAGCACACGGGTCTCCGGGTGGGAGACCTGACGCGCGAGAAGGCACTGACCCTTTCCTCCGGTGAGATCGAACGGATGGTCGTGCCGCTGTCCGGCGACGTCCACGTCTCGTGGAGTGGCGCAGGATCCCGCGGCGAGATCGACCTCGAAGGTCGCGCTTCGGTCTTCGACGGTCCGCCCGACGTCGCGTACATCGGTGTCGGCCACACCTTCACACTGACGGGCACCGGCCGGGTGGCCGTGGCCGAGGCGCCGGCGACCGAGGTGCTCGACGTGCAGGTGCTCCGGAGGGAGGACATCCCCGTCGAGATCCGGGGCGCGGGTCGGTCGACTCGCCAGGTGCACAATTACGGCACCCCCGCAGGGCTCCACGCCCAGAAACTCATCGTGTGCGAGGTGATCACTCCGGCCGAGAACTGGTCGTCGTACCCGGCTCACAAGCACGACGAGGCGGTACCGGGCCACGAGTCCCGTCTCGAAGAGATCTACTACTTCGAGTCCGCCGTCTCGCGAGGCGTCACGGCACCGCCCGAAGCCGACCCCTTCGGCATGTTCGCGACCTACTCCTCGCCCGCCGGAAGGATCGACATCAACGCGATGGTCCGTACGGGTGACATCGCCCTCGTGCCGTACGGGTACCACGGCCCGGCGGTCGCAGCACCCGGCTACGACCTCTACTACCTGAACGTCATGGCGGGCCCCGACCCCGAGCGGGTCTGGAACATCAGCGACGACCCTCGAAGCGCCTGGATCCGGGCCGAATGGGCCGCGCAAGATCCTGATCCCCGCCTTCCCTACACCCGAGAGACCCCGAAAGGCAGCAGTCGATGACGACCGAGCGGCACCGAACGAAGCGAATGACCGTCAGCCAGGCGCTGGTCGAGTTCCTCGCAAACCAGTGGACCGTCGACGGCGACGTCCGCGAGCGGACGATCCCCGGCACCTTCGGCATCTTCGGCCACGGGAACGTCGCCGGCATCGGGCAGGCCCTGAAGCAGATCCACGAGACCGACCCCGGGCTCATGCCCTACTTCCAGGCGCGCAACGAGCAGGCGATGGTGCACCAGGCCGTCGGCTTCGCGCGGGTCCACCGTCGACGAGCGACCTACGCGTCGACCGCATCTGTCGGGCCGGGCGCCGCCAACCTGCTCACCGCCGCAGCCCTGGCGACCGCGAACCGACTCCCGGCGCTGCTGCTGCCGAGCGACACGTTCGCGACGCGCGTGTCCGACCCGGTCTTGCAGCAGTTGGAACACCCTCACGACACGAGCGTCCAGGTCACCGACGCGTTCCGTCCGCTGTCTCGATTCTTCGATCGCGTCGACCGGCCCGAGAAGCTCTTCTCGATCGCGCTCGCCGCCATGCGCGTCCTGACCGACCCGGCCGAGACGGGAGCCGTCACGATCGCCCTGCCCGAAGACGTCCAGGCCGAGGCCCTCGACGTGCCCGTCGAGTTCTTGCAGCCGCGCGAGTGGCACATCCGGCGCCCCCTCCCAGAACGGGGTCCGCTCGAGCGTGCCCTCGCCGCGATCAAGGTGGCCAAACGCCCGTTCATCGTCGCCGGCGGCGGTGTGATCTACGGAGGCGCCGAGCAGCAGCTCCAAGCGTTCGCGCAGACCACCGGGATTCCGGTCGGCACCACGCAGGCCGGAGGCGGAGCAATGCCCTGGGACCACGCCCAGTACCTCGGCGGCGTCGGCGCGACCGGCACGCTGGCGTCGAACCGGCTCGCCGGTGAGGCAGACGTCGTCATCGGCATCGGTACCCGGTACAGCGACTTCACCACCGCTTCGCGCACGGTCTTCCAAGACCCGGACGTCACGTTCGTCAACATCAACGTCACCTCGTTCGACGCTTACAAGCACGGCTCGCAGCTGCCCGTCATAGCCGATGCTCGCGAAGCGATCGAGGCGCTGGCCAGTGCCATGAGCGAATGGCACGTCGAGCACGAGTACGCCGCGCGGATCGCATCCGAGAAGGCCGTCTGGGACGACCTCGTCGACGAGGCGTTCCTTCCCAGCGGTCTCGCGCTGCCCGGACAGTCCGAGATCATCGGAGCCGTCCAGGCCGCCTCCGACCCTCGCGACGTCGTCGTCCAGGCCGCAGGATCCCTCCCGGGCGACCTCCACAAGCTCTGGCGCGTCCGTGACGCGCTCGGCTATCACGTCGAGTACGCCTTCTCGACGATGGGTTACGAGATCGCGGGAGGCCTCGGCGTCCGGCGCGGCGCTCCCGACCGCGACGTCATCGTCATGGTCGGCGACGGGTCGTACCTCATGCTCCACACCGAGCTCGTCACGGCGGTGGCGGAGGGGATCAAGATCATCGTCGTGCTCATCCAGAACCAGGGCTACGCGTCGATCGGTCACCTCTCCGAGACCGTCGGCTCCGAGCGTTTCGGAACCCTCTACCGTCGTCAGGATCCCGAGACCCTCGATTTCCAGGGCACCGACTACCTTCCCGTCGACCTGGCCGCGAACGCGCGCAGCTACGGGGTCGACGTCATCGAGGTCGAACCGACCGAGAACGCGATCGCCGACCTCTCGGCCGCCCTCGCCGTGGCGAAGGCGTCGAACACGACCACCCTCATCCACATCAACAGCGACCCCCTCCTCTATGCGCCGGACGGCGCTGGCTGGTGGGACGTCCCTGTCGCCCAGGTCTCGACGATTCCCAGCACGCAGAAGGCGCGCCAGGACTACCTCGTCGAACAGTCCAAGCAGCGCCCCCTCCTCGGTTGACCCCCACCATTTCAAGGAAGAACAGCATGACTCTCACCACCACCGAAAGCATCCGCATCGGTACCGCGCCCGATTCGTGGGGCGTCTGGTTTCCGGAGCACCCCAGCCAGATCCCGTGGGACCGCTTCCTCGACGAGGTCGAGAAGGCCGGTTACGAGTGGTTGGAGCTCGGACCGTTCGGCTACCTCCCGACTGACCCGCACCAGCTGGAAGACGAGCTGGGAAAGCGCAACCTCAAACTCTCGGCGGGCACCGTGTTCACGGGATTCCACAAGGGCGACGACCAGTGGCAGCGCGCGTGGGACCAGGCGCTCAGCGTCGCCGGTCTCTCGTCGAAGCTCGGCGCCGAGCACCTCGTCGTGATCCCCGACCTCTGGCGGAGCGACGCCACGGCGGAAGTCCTGGAGGCTCGGACCCTGAGCGACGAGCAGTGGAGCAAGCTCGGCGCGGGGCACGACAAGCTCGGCAAGGCCCTGCTCGAGGAATTCGGCGTCCGCCAACAGTTCCACACCCACGCGGACAGTCATGTCGGCACCTACCAGGAGACCGAGAGGTTCCTTGAGGTGACCGATCAGGAGTACACGAACCTCTGCCTCGACACCGGCCACTTCTCCTACTACGGCGGCGACAACGTCCGTCTCATCGAGCAGTATCCCGAGCGCATCGGCTACCTCCACCTCAAGCAGGTCGACTCCGACCTCCGCTTCACCGTGCTGAAGAACGACATCCCGTTCGGCGACGCCGTCGCACTCGGCGTCATGGTCGAGCCGCCCCGGGGGATCCCCGAGTTCGCCCCGATCATCGAGGCCGTCGCGAAGATCGACCCGAACATCTTCGGAATCGTCGAGCAGGACATGTTCCCGGTCGCCTCGATCGATCTGCCTCTCGGCATCGCCACCAGAACCCGCGAGCACATCTTCGCCACTTCGCCGTACGCGCGAATCCACTAGTCCGACCGACCCGTTCACAGGAGAACAAACATGTCCATTTCACCCGTACCTCTGCGCGTAGCCGTCGTCGGCGCCGGCATGATGGGCGCCGACCACGTCAGCCGCATCACCGGACGCATCTCCGGTGCCGAGGTCGTCGCGGTCGTCGATCCCGACACCGCCCGCGCCACCGCAGCCGCCGCTCACGCGCCGGGCGCGCAGACCTTCGCCTCGTTCGAAGAGGCTCTCGCCGCGGTAGAGCTCGACGCCGTCATCATCGCGACGCCGGGCTTCCTGCACGAGCCCGTGATCCTGCCCGCCCTGGAGGCGGGCCTCGCGATCCTGTCGGAGAAGCCGCTCAGCGACACCGTCGAGTCGAGTCTCCGCATCATCGAGGCCGAGCAGAAGCTCGATCGCCCGCACATCCAGGTGGGTTTCATGCGCCGCTTCGACAAGGGGTACATCGAGCTCAGAGAGCTTGTGAAGTCGGGCGCCAACGGCGCACTGCTCGCGCTGCACTGCGCCCACCGCAACCCGTCGACCCCGCCGAACTACTCGGAGTCCGCTCTCATCACCGACTCGGTGATCCACGAGATCGACACCGTCCCGTTCATCGTCGGCGAGCCGATCGTCTCGGTCGAGGTCAAGAAGCCGCGTCGCAACTCGCTGGCTCCCGGCGGCCTGCTCGACCCGCAGTTCGTCTTGCTCGAGACGGTGTCCGGCGTGCTCGCCATCGTCGAGATCAACGTGAACGTGCAGTTCGGCTACCAGGTCACGACCGACGCCGTGTTCGAGAGCGGAATCGCCTCGATCGGCCGTGCCGAGACGATCCAGGTCGCCTCCGCCGGACAGATCGGACAGGGCGTCACGCCGTCGTTCAAAGAGCGCTTCGGCGCAGCATACGACGTCGAGGTGCAGCGCTGGGTCGACGCCGCCCACCGGGGCGAGATCGATGGTCCCTCGGCCTGGGATGGCTACCTCGCGAGCGTCGTCGCCGACGCGGGCGTGCTCGCACAGCAGTCCGGCAACAAGGAGCCCGTCGTCTACGCGCTCGAAAAGCCTGCGTTCTACGAGACCGGCGTCTCGCTCGCTGGCAGCCGGGCGTAATCCTGTGGTCAAGATCGCCCTCGACCCCACGCCGTTCCACCACGACTACTCACTGCTCGAGTTGCCGCGCAAGGTGGCGTCTCTCGGGTACGAGTATCTCCAGCTCACCCCGCACAAAGACTTCATCCCGTTCTTCCGGCACCCGAAAGCCGACGACGACCTCGTCGACGCGTTTTCTTCGGCGTGCCGGGACGCGGGTGTGAAGATCGCTTCGGTACTGCCGGTGCTGCGATGGTCGAGCCCCGTCGAGGCGGAGCGCGTGGCCGCCGTGAAGCAGTGGAAGCGCGTGATCGAGATCACCGCACGGCTCGGCGTCGACCTCATCAACACCGAGTTCAGCGGACGGCCCGAGCTGCAGGAGGAGTCGGAGCGCGCCTTCTACGACTCGGCCGACGAGTTGCTCCCGCTGTTCGAGCGAGAAGGCATCCGGGTCTTGATCGACCCGCACCCCGACGACTTCGTCGAGGACGGCCTCGAGGCGGTCCGCGTGATTCGCGGCCTGAACTCGAAGCAGGTGGGCTTCGCATTCGTGGCGTGCCACAGCTTCCACTACGGCGATCAGAGCCCCGCAATCTTCGAGGCGGCGGGGCGGAGCATCGGCCTGCTGCACATCGCCGACACGTTCGACCATCACCGCTCGCACGGGCTGCGCTACATCACCAACCCGCCCGGCAATCCGGTGCGCGTGCACCAGCACCTGCCGATCGGTCGCGGTGACGTCGACTGGGACGAGTTCTTCGGCGGCCTCAAAAGTCTCGGCTTCTTCGACCGCGACGACACGGTCGCCGTGTCGAGCGTGTTCGCCGAAGACGAGAACGCCGACGAGGTCTCGCGGTACCA
>Ga0075017_100002934_pt1 | contig 10718 bp, 9 predicted proteins | sample AleBraG_ABR_2012_FD_71475 | JGI IMG/M metagenome (GOLD analysis project Ga0075017, IMG submission 71475) | Freshwater sediment microbial communities in response to fracking from Pennsylvania, USA - Alex Branch Run_MetaG_ABR_2012 | ecosystem: Environmental > Aquatic > Freshwater > Creek >...
TTCGACAACCTCACGCCGCTCTATCCGCAGGAACGCCTGAAGCTCGAAACCACCCGCGAGAACGTGAGCGCCCGCGTCATGGACCTGCTGACGCCGATCGGAAAAGGGCAGCGCGGCCTGATCGTGTCGCCGCCCCGTGCGGGCAAGACCATGCTGTTGCAGAACGTCGCGAACTCCATTACGACGAACCACCCGGAAGTTGTCCTGATCGTTCTTCTCATCGACGAACGCCCGGAAGAAGTCACCGACATGCAGCGCTCCGTGAAGGGCGAGGTCATTTCCTCGACCTTCGACGAGCCCGCCGCCCGCCACGTACAGGTTGCGGAAATGGTGATTGAGAAAGCCAAGCGTCTGGTTGAGCACAAGCGCGACGTTGTCATCCTGCTCGATTCGATTACCCGTCTAGCACGCGCCTACAACACCATCGTTCCGCCCAGCGGCAAGGTGCTTTCCGGCGGCGTGGATTCGAACGCCTTGCAGCGTCCGAAGCGGTTCTTCGGATCGGCGCGAAACATCGAAGAAGGCGGGTCGCTGACCATCATCGCGACGGCCCTGATCGATACCGGGTCGCGTATGGATGACGTGATCTTTGAAGAGTTCAAGGGCACCGGCAACATGGAAATCATTCTCGACCGCAAGCTGGTCGACAAGCGCACCTTCCCGGCGATCGATATTCAGCGCTCCGGCACGCGAAAGGAAGAGCTCCTGATCCCAAAGGAAGACCTGACTCGCATCTGGGTTCTGCGAAAGGTGCTGAACCCGCTAAGCCCGGTCGAGGCGATGGAACTTCTCATCGACAAGTTGAACAAGACGAAGTCGAACGGAGAGTTCCTGGCGAATATGAGCTCGTTGTAGGCCACTGGTTCGTCAGGGAAAGCAGCATTTTCTAATCGGCGATCGCTCCCAAGGCGAGGACTTCGGTCCTCGCTTTTCTCATTTCTGCTCCGGCGGAAGGCCTGTCTCTCGGCGAAGCGTCCACTTATAATGGGGCCTGCTCTAAGTCCTGCTTCTGAGAGGTGGGTTGTGACACACAAGCTGCTAACCGGTGTCCTGCTCCTTTCCGCGTTGTCGCTTCCTAACGTTGCCGCGGCCCAGAATCCGACCGTGCCCAATGTCCAGTTCCCCCCCGAACGGAATACGTTGCCCGAGGACGAGGCGAAGGCGAAGCTGGAACGTGATATGGCTAAGAAGGCCAATCAGGAACGTCAAGTTGCCCTGAAGCGGGATACTGAGAAGCTGCTTAAGCTCTCGACCGAATTAAAGGAGTACGTGGACAAGACCAACGAGAACATGCTGTCCCTCACGGTAATCAAGAAAGCCGAAGAGATCGAAAAGCTCGCCCACAGTGTCAAAGACAAGATGAAAGGGAACTAGCGGCACCTGAGGTGCTTAATTCGGCACTTCCAGAGGTCGGGTTGTGTACAATAGTTGCAAACGAGTTGCAAGAATATCGAGGTGGTGAACCGTGCCTTTACCACAGACTGAGACACCCGGACGCCTGCAGGCGGAACTCATGTCGCGGGGTCTTCGCATGACTCGGCAGCGGCGAACGATCCTGAGCGTGGTGGAAACCGCGAAACAACATCTCGACGCCAGTCAGATCCTGCGCAAAGCGCACAAACTCGATCCTCAGATCGACCGGGTGACCGTCTACCGGACCCTCAATCTGCTGAAGCGTCACGGGCTGATCGACGAGCTCGACCTCATGCACTTGCAGGGAGAGAAACACTATTATGAGAGGCGTCCGCAGCGGGACCACATCCACATGGCCTGCCTGCGTTGCGGCAAGATCACGGAATTCGAGAGCGACCTTTTCGACCGGCTCAAGGGACAGATCCAGCGGGACTGCCGGTTCCACATTGTCGTGACTCGGCTTGAGGTTGGTGGTTACTGTGGCCAATGCCGGACGGCTTCGCCCGCTTGACTTTCGCACCAACCGTTGCAACTAGTTGCAGAAATCCTGAAACAGAAAATATCAACCGGGGTTGACCTGGTTAGGGCCCGTCCATACGATAGTCATCTCAACATAATGCAACTTAGTTGCATCTAAGGACGGGGCTTACATTGGTGCGAGTGTTGGCAGTTTTCTTATTGTTCGGAGCAAGCTTGAGGTGCCGGGCGCAGGAGAGCCCCTACTTCGTTACCTACGACCATCACCTCGAAGAGCCGGGGAACCTGGAGATCGAAACCTTTTCCACGATTGGAGTTCCCCGGTCCGGCCAGAACGCCTACGTCGCGCCTTACATGGAACTCGAGTATGGGGTTACCGCACGGTGGACGGCGGAGCTCTATCTCGAAGGGCAAGGGACTGCAGGGGATAGCGCGGTCTTCACGGGATGGCGGCTGGAGAACCGTTTCCGGCCCCTTAAACGCGAGCACCGCATTAATCCAGTCCTGTACCTCGAATACGAAGACATCAACGAAGCCAGCCGGATCCAGAAGGAGATTACCGGGATACCGGACGTGACTTCGCCCAACGCCCAACTCCAACCGACCAAAGACCGGGAACTTGAGGCCAAGCTGATCCTGTCGAGCACTGTCCGCGACTGGAACATCGCGGGGAACTTTCTGACGGAGAAAAACCTGTCGCGCGACGAAGGCTTCGAGTTCGGCTACGCCTTTGGATTCTCCCGACCACTATCGTCGCTCGCCAGCGCCCAGAATTGCCGCTTCTGCCGCGAGAACTTCATTGTGGGGGTCGAATTTTATGGCGGGCTCGGAAGCACGGTTGACGGCGTGGGCTTCCGCGATGCGGCTCACTATGTCGCTCCCGTGGTGTCATGGCAGGTTAGCGAGAATGCCTCGATTCATTTCTCGCCGGCGGTGGCTCTCAACGGGTTGGGTAGCCCCGTACTGATTCGTTTCGGCTACAGCTATGAGGTCCGCGGATTCGGCAGCAAGCTGGCGCAGCTCTTCGGGGGCAGACGCTGATGCGCGTATCCAACAGGGTGGGGTTTCTGGGGCTGGCAGCGTGCATGGCGCTGGCGGCAGCTTTGCACGGGCAGAACACTGCTTACCAGCAAGATCCGAACTGGCGCGCTCCGCAAGAGGCCGCCGCCTGCGCCAATCCGCTTGCCCACAAGCCGGAAGCCGTGGCCGGGGGCCAGAAGCTGTTTCATCGGAACTGTACTGAGTGTCACGGCGAAGACGGCAGCGGCCTGATCAAGAAACATGCTGCCGACCTGCTGCTACCGGCGGTGCAAGATCAAACTGACGGAACGCTATTCTGGAAGATTACAAACGGCAACGTTGATCGCGGCATGCCTTCCTTCAGCAAGCTACCCGAGCTGCAACGCTGGCAGTTGGTGTTGTACGTGAGAATGCTAAAGCAGGATGTTGCGCTCCAGGCGACGGGCACAAAAAAGTAGCGCCGGCATCTTGGAGGCTGTCCGGTGAGTGCTTAGCACTCCAGTTCGAGGGCAAGATGCCCTCAGGACAGCCGGCAAGATGCCGGCGCTACCAAGCGCTAGTCGGCCGCTGCCTGCGCAGCTTTTGCTGCTTGTACTTCGGATCCGATCCGCATTCCGTAGAACGAGCGGTACACGAATGAGATCGAAATCAGGAAAAATACCAGCGCCAGTCCATGGGTCAGCTTGGTTCCTTTCTCCGATAAAGACACCGCCAGTTCCACCGCCAGCAACCCGAACAGCGTGGTGAACTTAATGACCGGGTTCATCGCCACTGAAGAAGTGTCTTTGAAAGGATCGCCCACGGTATCGCCGATAACCGTAGCGTCGTGCAGCGGCGTGCCTTTGAGCTTCAGCTTCGTCTCGACGATCTTCTTGGCGTTGTCCCACGCGGCGCCGGCGTCGGCCATGAAGATGGCCTGGTAGAGACCGAAAATCGCAATCGAAATCAGGTACCCGATAAAAAAGAACGGTTCCACAAAGGCAAACGCCAGAGTCCCGAAAAAGACCGCGAGAAAAATGTTGAACATGCCCTTCTGCGCGTACTTGGTGCAGATCTCAACCACCTTCTTGCTGTCGGCAACGGAGGCCTTCTCCGCGGTGTCGAGTCTGATGTTGGCCTTGATGAACTCGACGGCGCGATAGGCCCCGGTCGTCACGGCTTGCGTGGATGCGCCTGTGAACCAGTAGATCATCGCGCCTCCGGTGATCAGACCCAAGAAAAATGGGGCGTGGAGCAGCGAGAGCTTATCCACATTCGTAGTCAGCCCACTCGTCAATGCCATGATGATGGAGAAGATCATCGTGGTAGCACCCACCACGGCGGTCCCAATCAGCACCGGTTTGGCTGTCGCCTTGAAGGTGTTGCCCGCGCCGTCGTTTTCTTCCAGCAGGTCCTTGGCGCGGTCAAAATTTATGTCGACGTTGAAGTCTTTCTTGACCTCCGTCTTGACGTTGGGTACTTGCTCGATCATAGAAAGTTCATAGACGGACTGTGCGTTGTCTGTAACCGGGCCGTATGAGTCCACCGCGATCGTCACGGGGCCCATCCCAAGGAAGCCGAAGGCAACCAGGCCGAAGGCAAACACCGGAGTGGCAATCATGGTGGCCGCCTCGCCCAGACCCTGCAGGCTGAAGAAGTATGCAATCGACATCAGAATCACCATCGAAAGCCCCAGCCAATACGCCGAAAAGTTACCGGCCACAAAACCGGAGAGGATTCCGAGCGATGCACCACCTTCTTTTGCCGAGGTCACCACTTCTTTAACGTGGCGGGAATCCACCGAGGTGAAGACCTTGACCAGTTCAGGAATCAGCGCTCCTGCCAACGTTCCGCAGGAGATGATCGAAGCCAGCTTCCACCACTGCGACGTATCGTTCGCCAGCATCGGGATGATGAGATACGAAACAAAGTATGTCGCAATGATCGAGACAATCGAGGTGATCCAGACCAGCGAAGTAAGGGGCGTTTCGAAATTCATTTCGTCCGCGTTGCCATACCGAGCCTTCGCGATCGCGCCGTTGATGAAATAGGCGGCCGCACTCGCGACTAGCATCATGATGCGCATGACGAAGATCCAGACCAGCAACTGGACCTGCACGGTCGGACTCTTGACCGCCAGCAGAATGAAGGTGATCAGGGCTACGCCCGTCACACCATAGGTTTCGAACCCATCCGCCGAAGGTCCAACCGAGTCTCCCGCGTTGTCGCCGGTGCAGTCCGCGATCACGCCGGGGTTGCGCGCATCGTCTTCTTTAATCTTGAAGACGATCTTCATAAGGTCGGAGCCGATGTCGGCGATCTTGGTGAAGATTCCACCCGCGATGCGTAGAGCGGCCGCGCCCAGCGACTCGCCGATCGCGAAGCCGATGAAACAGGGACCCGCGTAGTCGCCCGGAATGAAGAGCAGGATGAAGAGCATGATCAGCAACTCGACGCTGATGAGCATCATCCCGATGCTCATGCCGGCTTCGAGTGGAATCTTATAGATGGGGTACGGTTTCCCCTTCAGACTGGCGAACGCCGTGCGAGAATTGGCGAAGGTGTTCACTCGGATGCCGAACCAGGCAACTCCGTAGCTGCCTGCAATCCCGACCAGACTGAACATCAGGATGATGGGGAGGGTGACACCAATCGACTTACCCGGCACGGGAGCCAGCCACCCGAAATAAATGGCGATAATGACTGCGATGAAGGCCCAAAGAACCAGGATGAATTTGCCTTGCGTTACCAGGTAGGTCTTGCAGGTCTCGTAGATAAGTTCCGAGATCTCAAGCATGGCCTTGTGGACGGGAAGGTTCTTGAGCTTGGTAAAGATCGTGAGGCCGAACAGCAGACCGAAAACGCAAAACAACAATCCAATCGACAGAAGCTTGTGGCCGTCGACCATTCCGAGGAAGGTGACTTGGGAGAGGTCGGGAAGTTTCAACCCGGCCTCGCCCCCAACAGGGTCTCCGGCCGGCTGCGCCAGAGCGATGGCGGAAGTAGAAAGAATCAGAGCAGAAACGGGTGCAACCAACTTGCGAAATCGGCGTCCCAGGGATATGGCGGTGGCCATCCAGGTGCGCATAGGAGAATCCTCCGGTATGAAGAGCGTTGCGGGATGAGATACGTGTCTAGCACAGCGTACTAGCGTGCGCCATGGCCGGACACCGGTTGACTCGGCGCCGGGTAAGCGCATCGCCGGAGTTCCGAACACGCTTCCACTGCAAGACATTAAATAGGAGTGCTGAGCTTGGCCGCGTCGGATTAAGTTCGCGCCAGCCAGCCGAGGGAGAGGGTAAACCGATCCCGTGACGGGCGATAGCGCAAAACGGGCATTTATAACATGTTGCCGGGGGCAGGTCAAACCCTCGAAAGTAGACAGTCCATAATAACGATCCGGTGGGTCCCGGTGCGAGAGCCAGCGGCATATCTCTGTCACTCGTCAGATCGCGTGCTTGCACCCTGATCAGCCCTTGGAAACAGCGCTGCGATGCATCGGTCGCTGGGCGCTCATCCCAGTTGTGATCCGCGCCGACTACCGCAAGCTGGAAGGTGTCATCTCTCAGCGAGATTTGCTGCGGAGGTATGGCGCTGTGGCTAAGGTAAAAGCATCACGAACCGTATGCGATAGGCACTTCCTGAATCATAACCAATGTGGTCGTATGTTATTGTGGTGGACGGAAGTTGGACTGTCTGTTCGACGGGGTTGCGGGTTGAAGGTATGGTCCGATTCCTATGCCTAAGGAAGGTCAATCGAAGCGCGAGAGCGAGCCGCCATTGAAGCTGCGGGATGCGGCTCTGCAGCTGGGCATTAGTTTCCCCACCATCAAGCAGTGGATCTACCGGAAGAAGATTCGAAGCGTCCAGACCGTGGGCGGACACCACAGGATTCCGCTAAGTGAAGTGGACAAGTTGCTGTTCAGAACGCGAGGGAAGACGGAAAGAGAACGGAGGCAGGTGGTCCGCCGGGTCAGTGGTCGCAACCAATTGGTGGGGCGAATCGATTCAGTTCGGATTAGCGGCCTGATGGCGGAAGTGAAGATCTCGATTGGTGAGCAACAAATTACATCGATCATCACGGCAAGTTCTGCGCGCGAGATGCGGTTGAAAGCGGGGCAGACGGCCGCGGCCCTCATCAAAGCCACCGAAGTGATGATTCTGCGTATCTGAGATGAGCCATCTGTCCTCGCTAACCCTTGGCAATCGTCGATGGTGGGCTCAGGCCCGTTGGCGAAGGCCGTCAGGAGCACGAACATTCGTCCTAATCGTGTTCTTGGCGTTTGCCTTTCTGGTTCCGTTGTGTGCATCTCAGGAACTCACGGTAGCCGGGGCAGCTGATCTTCAATTTGTCCTGCAAGATGTAGCGGTGCGATTCCAGAAGGAATCCGGGACGAAGGTAAGGCTTCTCTACGGTTCGTCGGGTAACTTCTTCCAACAGATCGAGAACGGTGCTCCCATCGACCTGTTCTTTTCCGCGAACCTGGACTACCCGAAGAGACTTGAAGCGGCAGGTTTGACCCAGCCCGGAACCTATTACGAGTACGCGAGGGGCAAACTCGTGATCTGGGTGCCAAAGGATTCCCAACTCAACCTGGATTCCGCTGTCCAGAGCCTCCTCGATCCGAGGGTCAAGAAAATCGCGATCGCCAACCCAGCGCACGCACCCTACGGGCAGGCTGCGGTGGCAGCTTTAAAAGGCGAGCGCGTATACGACAAAGTCAAAGAGAAACTGGTACTCGGTGAGAACGCTTCTCAGGCCGCCTCGTTTGCGGCCTCGGGCGCGGCCGACATGGGTATCGTGCCGATGTCTCTGGCCTTGTCTCCCAATATGAAGGACAAAGGACGTTACGTCGAGGTCCCTGCCGCCGACTATCCAGCCATCGAGCAAGCCTGCGTGATCCTGGCCGGTTCGAAGAACAAGCCAGCGGCGCGTCAATTCATGTCGCTGATCAAGACGTCTGCTACTGCTGATCTGCTAAGAAGCTATGGGTTCGACGTGCCTGGCGGTCCGGTCAAGTAGTGCGTTGTCGAGACCGGTACCACTACCAGGCACGTCTCTTATGTAAGAGCTGCCTATCTTCCCTCGTAGAGCACGTGTGCGTAAGTTCCCAACCTGACGTTGTAAGCCAGATACCAGCCGTCATGATCCGGGTCTTCGTAGATGACGATGTCATCACGATCCCAGAACCAGCCATTACAGAAGCCGATATCCACCGGGGCGACGCTGAAGTAGAAGCCGCCGAACCAAAAGCGACCGGGGCCGCCTCCCGCCAGGTGCCAGACATGGCCTCGACCGAAGCCGCCTGTGAAGCGCCCGTGCTCCCAGGGATGATCGAGGTGGTAGTGAGGATCGTCGCGCCCGGTGTCGTGGCCGATCCACTTGCCGTTGGAATGGACGTGAGGTGCGTCGGGGTGCCCGGCCTTGTCGTTGTAGTGACGGTTTTCCGGCGCGGGATGTGGATTGTGAACCGGGGCCGGCCCGTGGGATGGGATATGCCCGCCCCCACCTTCACCGCGGTGTTGGGCAAGGGCTGCAAAACAACATAAAAGGCAAACTCCGAACAGTGCGGCACACTTTTTCATGGGTCTTCTTTCTCCGAGCGCCCCTGCAGAATTGTAGTGTTGAACGGTCCTGGCGGGCAATCGCAGGGTAGGCCCCATGCTGCGATCAGTCTTGGAATGGGTATTTCCCCGAATGTATTCCACGGCGAGAACATCTCAGATTCGCCCACCATGCGGGTCGAGTGCCGATGAAGGATCAGCAAGACGACGCGAGGAAGGCGTGCGCCTGTGCAGGCGGAATATCCATCATTCCCGCGGAATATCTCTTCACGATTTCAACAGAACGTATGTGCTGTAGCTCTCCTGATTGATGGTGCTGAACGGACGCATGGTGACCGTGCTGCCATCCGCCGCAACGGCGGTCGAGTCGCCCTGATCGTTGTTAGTTGCCTTCGCCCGCAGCAGTTCGGCTTTCTCAAACGCTGGTTGCGTGTCAGTAACGGCAAACAGCACGAGCGGGCCACGCACCAAGGCCACCAGGTCCGGGTGATTCGCATCCACCGTTTCCAGGCGCAGGGGCATAGGCAGTTCCAACTCGACGCGGTCACCGTCCTTCCAGGTTCGTTGAACACTCGCAAAGCTTCCGGGTTTGACGTCAGAGACGCGCTGTCCGTTGACCGAGAGGACGGGATCGGGTCCCGCCCACGCCGGGATTCGCACATAGAGCTTGTATTCGGTGGGCTGCGAGGCCGCCACCTGGATCTGAACCGTGTTTTCGAACGGGTACTTTGTCACTTGCTTCAGCCCTAGACGAGCGCCATTTGCTGTCCAGTGCACCGCGGAGGGAGTAAAGAGGTTCACGTAGACGCCATCCGCGGACCGCAGGTAAGTACTGATGTGATAGTCGGCAGCGAGTTGCGGAAAGGTCCCCGAGCAGCAAGGCCATTTGTCCCGGTACCAAACCTTCTTGCCGGTCGCAGCATAGTCGGAGTAGTAGAACGACGTTCCATCGGCCTGTACCGGCCAGGCTCCGAGGATGGTGTTGTAGAGCACGCGCTCCATGCTGTCACCATACTTCGAGTCCTTCGTAACTCGCAGCAGGTAGCGAGTGATTTTGAAGTGCCCGTAAGCGCCGCAGGGCGTCTCGAAGCTGGCGTGAGTGTGTTTCAGGCTATTGCCGAGCTGTCCCGTTCCGGGCTCTCCAAAGGCCTCATCGGGGCCCCAGCCGCCGGTCGCGAAACTCTGGGTGTTCAATAACATCTCGAACCCGTTCTTGGCGGCGCGCAGGTGCTTTTCACTGCCTAGAGTGATGTAGGCCTGCATGGCGGAGCTAAAGGCGTTGACGTGGCTGTACGCGTGTTCGAAAGGAAGCACGTTGGCGCTCTCCGACAGCGGTCCAAAATAAGTGTCGTCTTCGAGGTATTTCTTCGCGAGGTCACGATAAAAGGGCTTGCCGCTGCGCTGATAGGCCAGGAAAAGATTTTCGGGCAGCGTGTAAGTTTCGTCCCACGTGTAGGACGTGTCTTTGTGGGGGCGCGAACGTTGTTCGGCGCGCGATAGCGCTTTCTCCGGCAAGTACGCCGACATCGCGCGTGTCAGTTTTTCATGCGTGTCCATCGCCATCGGATCGTGCGCAAACTCGTGTGCGTCGATCAAACCGCAGGACAGCTTGTCGTAGGTGTATGCAGGCAGACGGTAGTCCACGAAGAATTTCGCCTTGGGATCAAGGGTTTCTGCGTAGCCCTTCACCAGGCGGTTGATCTTGGACCGGGTTGCGTCGTCCCCGGAAACGGCGTAGGCGCGGGCCAGTCCTGAAACGTACTGACCGAAGCTATGGCCTGCGATGAAACCGTGGAAGTCGGTCCGTTCTAGGCTGAAGCCCGTGAGATCATACCAACCTCCCATGTCTTCTCCAGGCGCCGGCAACCCGGCAACCTGGCGGAAGACCTTCAGCAGGCGATCATCTTCAAGGTTGAGAAAGCGGGCGTGGTGCTGGTCAAACTGCGTCTTCATCGGTCCATCCAGTAACTCCACATCGGAATACGCGAAGGTCGTAAGCGGAGTTTGGATTGCGACGGTTCCCCGATCTGGTGCTGCCCATGCTGGAATAGCGCGTGCAGCGTAGGTAGCTGCGGTAGTGGCGGTGGCGGCCTTCAGGAAGGTTCGGCGGCTGACGGAGGATTTCATAGCAGACCTCGCACTTATCGGATGAGTTTTAGCAAACGTTTGCTCCAGCAAGCTTTACGCCGCTTCCTGTCGCCTGTCAAATCGGCTTGCCTCGGCGACGTCAGGCTGCGGACTGTTGCTTCAATGCGTTCCCGATC
>Ga0075017_100002935_pt1 | contig 10716 bp, 7 predicted proteins | sample AleBraG_ABR_2012_FD_71475 | JGI IMG/M metagenome (GOLD analysis project Ga0075017, IMG submission 71475) | Freshwater sediment microbial communities in response to fracking from Pennsylvania, USA - Alex Branch Run_MetaG_ABR_2012 | ecosystem: Environmental > Aquatic > Freshwater > Creek >...
ATCGGTCCTGGCCGACAACGTATCGCTTCATGGCACGCTCGCGAGGCTACGTTGCTGCTATTTTATAAGATCAGGCGAACAGCCAAGGCGTTTTCACACAGCCTCGGCCGAGACCCGCCGGTCGCGCTCCTCGAAAGCGCCATTCCGGTGCCCGGTCCTCTCCTGGAGACCAGAGCGCTGAGCCCCGTCCCCGATTCACGGCGGGGCCCACCCCGAGAGTATGACTGATGCACTCGTGACGCCCGGTTCAGATGCTGCGACGGTCGCGGCCCGAGCCCCCGTGCGTGCCCGGGGACTCAGGGCTCGCCGCTGGATTTGCGAAACCCGCTGGCACGCCGATTCTTAGGCACGGGTGAGCATGAATTGGCCCGTGAGGCCCCGCTCAATGCCCACATCACGGCGCTGATCTTAATCAGCTCAATTCCCTTGCGGCAGGTGAAAGTTCCGAATGGGCCGTTGCAATTCCTATCCTTAGGCTGCGCGTGCTTCGCCGTTTTCCGCCAGCGTACGGATTTGCCCGGCGCCAGCAGCTCTCAGTGTACGACGTGCAGCGCGGTAATCTGCGTGGCCCAGTGGGTCCTATCGACGGCGATCTGCTGGATGGTCCAGAACGTCTCATCGTCCTCGGGATCGAGCGTCGTGCGGCTGAAGTCCCCCCAGCTCGCGATTCCCGCATCGGTGGGGAGCTGATAGCTGGCGCTCCCACGCGCGAGAAGCATCGGGGTTCCGAAGACCGTTTTCCTGCCAGCAGTCTTGCCGACCACCGCGTAGCTGCTTGCGAACTGCTTTGGGCCAGGGCCGACGGCGTTGAATCCAATCACGACGTCGCCGTTGTGGTTGGCCGCAATCGAGGGATACATGAAGCTCTGCGTGGCATCTCCGATGTATCCTTCATCGATGATGGCGGTGTTCGCTGCATCGATACGAAACCAATGGATGGACCCACGCCCGTTCCCGGTATCGACGGTGTTCGTCGCCATCCAGACCTCGCCATTCACCTTGACCGGCGCCGTTTGGGAAACAGGGCCGTTATTGCTCAGCGGCAAAATGTTTGGCTCAGGCTGTGGCGCAGCGAAATAAAAAGTGTAGTCGCTCCGACCAAAGAAATAGTCATTCGGATAACCGCTGCCGAGATCGAGGTGTGGATTAAAGATGTTGCCGCGGACGTCATTGCGCTTGTACGTGCCGAAGGCGTATTGAATGATGCCCTCCGTCGACAGGACGATCTCGTCCTGCTTGCTGCCGTCGAGATCGATGGTCGGCACGATCCACTCTCCCGCAGTGGCAATGGGAATGTTCCGAAAGACGGTCATGCGATCGATCCGAGGCTTGGGGGCCAGCAGGTCTTGCTTGGGCAGGACGACGAGGGTAAAGCCTGTCGGAATGAAATTGGCGTCGTCGTCAGTTGATGTAAGGAACAAGCCCGAGCCATTGTAGCCGATCAGGGGCAAGTCGCCGTTCGTAACACCGTTCGCATCGCGGAGGTGAATCTTGAAGCCGATGAAACCTTCGGTCGGATCGTCTCCCCGGGAGACGGCGATTCGCAGGTCGGTCCCTTGAGCGACCGTGAGGCCGTCGGAGAAGACGTTTATGGTAGACGCATACCATCTACCCTCGGTGGAATCGAAGACGATGTTGGGATCGATCGGAGAGTCGTTGACCCCGAACGGGACGCCGGCCTGACCCCAAAAGTCTCCCGCGGTCATCTGCACGACAGGGATGCCCTGCTTCGTGTATACGGCGTAATGGTTGTTGACCAATTCGACGAAGTAATACGGGCCAATCGCTCCGTTCGAATCCGGCTGGTCGCAATACGAGCCGCCGGGAGGAGGTGGGTACCCGTCGCTCCCGCAGTCGCGTGTGGAGCCGCGAAAGTTATGCCGGATGGTCGCCCTCGGTTTGCGTACGGCATCGCTGCCGCCGGAGAGCGCCGTTACAGCCAGGGCCGTTGTGACATCACCGACCGCTACGTCTGGCGGTTGAGCGCCGTATGCCGTCCCCGCGATTGCGGCGAATGTAGCGGCGAGAAGCAAGGAAACTCTCTTGGACGCTTGCATGGCAAATTACTCCGTTTGCAAGAGGTTTCAGCGAGGATGGGTGCGCGCAATTCCCCCTGTCTACTGTTAAGAGTCCCGTAGGTCCGATTTGGCAACCACAATCGTGCCGTGGAGTATTGAATGGCCGCTTTGTGGCGGGCATTCAGAGGGACTGATAGGCGGGTTTGGGCCGACTGCGGTCCTTCGCGCTCCCCGATAGCGGTCAGTCAGATCAGTTTGCCGGGCACGTCCCTAGCTCAGCGGGCACGCCCACCCCACTCGCCTCGACGAACCGCGTGTATCCCTTCAGGAACGCCTGCTGCGCCTCGGGGTCGTCCGCGAGCCCGTCCAGCACGGTAAAGGCCATGTACCCCGATAGCGTCCGCCAGCACCTCGTCGTAGGCCGGCAGCTCGTCGTCGGTTAGGTCGTCCATGCAGGCAGTGTGCGCCAGCGTGGCCAGGCGTTAAGCAGCAGCACTGCACGCCGCCCCACTCTAGAAAAGGCGGGATAACCACGCTCCGGCATGAGCAAGGCACGAAAGCCTTTGCGGCAAGACACCGATAGGAGGGCGCAATGGCAACGATCAGAAGATATAGGGATCGGTGGGTGGCGGACTTCCGCGACCAGCACGGACGGCGCCGCATCGAGGCCCCGAAAGGGTCCATTCGGGAATATGGCGCTCGAGAAGCGCGCCGCGGCGGAACTCCTTGCGCGCCGCGTCGCTGAGGTCAAAGTCGGGACGTTCGTCCAAGCCTCGGAGAAGCTGACCTTGGCGCCGTGTGCGACCGCTTCCTGGCTAGCCGGATCAAGGCGCGGCCCGTCACCGTAACGGAGTACCGCGAGCTGATCGACATGTACCTGCGCCCGTACTTCGGGCGCCGGAGGGTCGAGGCTGTCAACCCCACGCGGTCGAGCAGTTCCGGGACGAACTCCGCAAGGCAGTGCCCGAGTGCATTCGGCTGGCGCGGGAAGCTGTCAACGAGGCAAGGCAGGCGGCAAACCCGACGGCTCGTGCCCTCCCCCTCAAGCCCGGCGCCCGGACCATCAACAAGCTCCTGACGTTGCTCTCGATGATTATCTGCTACGCGAACCGGCACGAGTGCGCGCCGCGTAACGCGGCCGAAGGGATCGACAAGCTGCCGCAGCCGAAGGGCGAGTCGCAGGTGGTCGAGCAGAACGTTCTGTCGCCGGACGAGCTGCGCCGGGTAATTGAGCGCGCGACACGTGTCTACAAGATGCCGATTGCGTTCGCGGTCTGCACGGGCCGCCGACCGTCGATCGTCGCATTGCGGTGGACCGACATCGACTGGCACTGCAGCGAGGCGCACATCCGGCGGCGCTATCGCCTGGGTGAGTTCGCCGAGCCGAAGTCCGCCAGCTCGACCCGCGTCGTTGACATCCCGGCGGAGTTCCCGCGGAAACTCAAGGCGTGGAAGCCGGCATGTCCGAAGGGTAAGCACGACCTGTGCTTCCCCCAGGCGGATGGCGGCCCGATGCACGGGTCGGCACTTACGGCGCGCGGCCTCAAGCCGGCACTACGCCGGGCCGGGATCCGAGAGGTGAGGTTTCACGATTTGCGTCACTCGTTCGCCTCGAACCTGGTCGCGGCAGGCGTGGACGTTGTGACGGTCTCGCGATTCATGGGTCACGCCAGCCCGCAGATCACGCTGACGGTCTACTCGCACGTCATACCGAAAGAGCGGCACGGCGCGTCCGAGCTGCTCGCGAAACTCATGCGCGAAAGTGGAAACAAAGTTCAAAGTGGAAACAAAATGGAAACATCAGGGGGGCCTAAGGCCGTTCCGGGGGGTCCGATGGCATCTAAGCCTTTGGATTTATTGGAGGCGTCGGCCGGAATCGAACCGGCGTACACGGATTTGCAGTCCGCTGCGTGACCACTCCGCCACGACGCCCTGACAGGCTGGATGGGAACGCTAGGCCCTGATCCTAGGGCTGCCCATGGCCGGCCCCACCGGCAACCGCGCGCAGACACGATCGGGGAAAACTGGAGCGGGAAACGAGGCTCGAACTCGCGACCTCAACCTTGGCAAGGTTGCGCTCTACCAACTGAGCTATTCCCGCCCACGGCGAACGGTGGATTGTAGGGCGGCGACCCGTACTGTCAAGGACTTAGCCCCGGCGGGGCTCCGGCACGGGGCTCGCGGCTGAGCTCGGGCCAGGCCGCCCGCAGGTAGATCCCCATGGACCAGAGCGTCAGGACCGCCGCAGCGACCGTCAGCACGAGGCCGATCGCGTAGATCGGCAGGCCGAGCAGGTCCTCGCGAAACAGCATCATCGACAGGCCGACGATCTGCGCGATCGTCTTGAACTTGCCGAGCGCGGAGACCGCGACCTTGCGCCGCGCCCCGATCTCGGCCATCCACTCGCGCAGCGCCGAAATGGCGATCTCGCGGCCGATGATCACGGCCGCCGTCAGCGTCACGTACCAGACCGGATTGCGCGCGACGATCAGCACGAGCGCGGTCGCAACGATGAGCTTGTCGGCCACCGGGTCGAGGAATTCGCCGAGCGGCGAGACGAGCCCCAGGCGCCGCGCGACGTAGCCGTCGAGCGAATCGGTAATGCCGGCGGCGGCGAACATGAGGCCCGCGAGTATGTCGCCCCAGCCGTGCGGCAGATAGTTGCGCAGCAGGAAGAGCCCGACAACGACCGGAATCAGCACGATGCGCAGGCCCGTCAGCAGGTTCGGGATCGTGTAGGGCGACTTCACGTGTCAGCTACCGGGGTGCAGGTGCGCGTAGATGGACTCGGCAAGCTTACGTCCGATCCCGTGCACGCGCGCGAGATCCTCGACGCCGGCGCCGAGGATGCCCTGGAGGCCGCCGAACTGCTTGAGGAGTTCGCGCCGCCGCGCCGGGCCGAGCCCGGCGATGGCCTCGAGCACCGAGGACTGGCGCGCCCGGCCGCGCCGGCCGCGATGGCCGGCGATTGCGAAGCGATGCGCCTCGTCGCGGACCCGCTGCACGAGGTGCAGCGCGCGCGAGTCGGGCGGCAGGACGAGCGCCGTGTCCTGACCGGCGCGGAACAGCCGCTCCTGGCCGGGCCGGCGGTCGGCGCCCTTGGCCACGCCGACGACACGCGGCACGCCGACCTCGAGCGCGGCCAGCGCGCCCGTGGCGGCCGCCAGCTGCCCTGCCCCGCCGTCGATGAGCAGCACGTCGGGCAGCGGCGCCTCGCCCGCCTTGATGCGCCGGTAGCGGCGTGTCAGCGCCTGGCGCAGCGCGCCGTAGTCATCGCCCGGCTCGAGGCCCTCGATGTTGAAGCGGCGGTACTCGGCGCGCCGCGGGCCCTCGGCGTCGAACACGACGCAGGAGGCTACCGTCGCCTCGCCCTGCGTGTGGCTGACGTCGAAGCACTCCAGGCGCGCCGGCGGCGCCGACATCCCGAGCGCTGCGCCGAGCGCGGCGAGCTGCTCGGCAATGCCGGCGGCGGTCGCGGCCCGCATGCGCAGCGCCTGCGCGGCATTCTCGTGCGCCATCTCGAGCCAGCGCACCTTGAGGCCGCGCTCGGCCGCGTGCAGCGTCACGCGGTGGCCGGCGTGCTCGCCGAGCGCCGCCGCGAGCACCTGTGCGTCGGGCAACTTGCGACCGACCACGATCTCGGGTGGCGCCTCGTGGGCCAGGTAGTGCTGCACCAGGAATGCCGCCTCGACCTCCGAGGTCTCGCCGAGCGGCGCCTTCGCGAAGTACGTCGTCGTGCCGAGGTTGCGGCCGCCGCGGATGAACATGAGCCCGACGCAGCACTCGCCCGGGCCCCTCGCCACCGCCACCACGTCGCAGTCGACATCGGGGCCGGCCGTGACGATCTGCTGTGCCTGGATGCTCTTGAGCGCGGCGAGCTGGTCGCGCAGCGCCGCGGCCTTCTCGAACTCGAGTGCGGCCGCGGCCGCATCCATGCGCGCGGCGAGCTCGACCATGACCTCGTCGTTGCGGCCCTCGAGCACGCGCGCGGCTGCGCCGACGTCGGCCGCATAATCGGCGCGGCTGATGAGCCCGACGCACGGTGCCGAGCAGCGCTGGATTTGGTACTGCAGACAGGGGCGCGTGCGGTTGGCGAAGTAGCTGTCCTCGCACTGGCGCAGGCGGAACAGCTTCTGTAGCTGCAGCAGCGTCTCGCGCACCGCGGCCGAGTCCGGGTACGGGCCGAAAAAGCGCCCGGGCAGCTTGCGGCTGCCGCGGTAGAAGGACAGGCGCGGGAACTCCTGCCCAGTCGTCAGGTACAGGAACGGGAAGCTCTTGTCGTCGCGCAGCAGGATGTTGTAGCGCGGCTTGTGCCGCTTGATCAGGTTGAACTCGAGCAGCAGCGCCTCGGTGTCCGAGTTCGTGACGGTCACCTCGATGGCGGCGACCTGCTGCACCATCGCGAGCACCTTGGGCTGGACGAGGTCGGCACGGAAATAGCTGGCGACGCGCGCGCGCAGGCTGCCCGCCTTGCCCACGTAGATCACGTTGCCGGCCGCATCGAGCATGCGGTACACGCCCGGACGGCGTGGCAGCGAGGCGACGAAGGCCTTCGGGTCGAAGGCCGCGGCCGGCGCAGCCGCTTGCGCTGTCGCGAGCGGCGCGACGGCCGGACCGGCAGGCGCGCTCGAGTCGGCAGGCGCGGCCGGCACGGCGGGACTGGCCGGGCTGCCGGGGCTGGCAGGGCTGGCTGGCTCGGCCCCATGAGGCGCTCTGGCCGGGCTGGCAGGTGTGACGGGCTGGCGCATCGGCACCCATGTTCCGGTCGCCGCGACCCGGCGTGCAAGTCCCGCGGACGGGGCGCGGGCGAGTCCTTAGCCTGCGCTCACCGCGGCCGGCGCGCGCGCCGGCCTCAGCCGGTCTTGAACTGTGCCTCTTCGGTCGAGCCCTTCATCGCGGTCACCGAGGAGGCCCCGCCCGACACCGTGGTCGTCACGTCGTCGAAGTAGCCGGCGCCGACCTCGCGCTGGTGTTTGGTAGCCGTGTAGCCGTCCTTCTCGGCGGCAAACTCGGCCTCCTGCAGCTTGACGTAGGCCGTCATCTGCGAGGCCTTGTAGCCCCGGGCGAGGTCGAACATCGCGTAGTTGAGCGCGTGGAAGCCGGCCAGCGTGATGAATTGGTACTTGTAGCCCATCGCGCCGAGCTCGCGCTGGAACTTCGCGATCGTTGCGTCGTCGAGCTTCTTCTTCCAGTTGAAGCTCGGCGAGCAGTTGTAGGCGAGCAGCTTGCCGGGGACCTCAGCATGGATGCCTTCAGCAAACGCACGGGCCTCGTCGATGTCCGGGTGTCCCGTCTCGCACCAGAGCATGTCGACGTAGGGCGCATAGGCGAGGCCGCGCGCGATCGCCGCCGGCAGCCCGGCCTTGAGATAGTAGAAGCCTTCCGCGGTCCGGCCCTTCTTGCTGTCGATGAAGGCGCGGTCGCGCGTGTCGACGTCGGAGGTGATGAGGCTGGCGCTCTCGGCGTCGGTGCGGGCGACGAGCACGGTCGGCACGCCGCAGGTATCGGCGGCCAGCCGCGCCGCGACGAGCTTCGCGATCGCCTCCTGCGTCGGCACGAGCACCTTGCCGCCCATGTGGCCGCACTTCTTGGCCGAGGACAGCTGGTCCTCGAAGTGCACGCCGGCAGCGCCCGCCTCAATCATGGCCTTCATGAGCTCGAAGGCGTTGAGGACGCCGCCGAAGCCGGCCTCCGCGTCCGCGACGATCGGCTGCAGCCAGTCGATCGAGTCGTCGCCCTCGGCGTGGCAGATCTCGTCGGCGCGGCGCAGCGTGTTGTTGATCCGGCGCACCACGTCCGGCACCGAGTTCGCGGGGTACAGCGACTGGTCGGGGTACATCTCGCCGGCCACGTTGGCATCGCCCGCCACCTGCCAGCCCGAGAGGTAAATGGACTTGAGGCCGGCCTTGACCTGCTGCATCGCCTGGTTGCCGGTCAGCGCGCCGAGCGAGCTCACGAACGGCGTGGACTGCATGTACCGCCAGAGCTTCTCGGCACCGAGCCGGGCCAGCGAGTACTCGACCGGCACGGTGCCGCGCAGGCGCACGACGTCGGCCGCGCGGTAGCCGCGCTTGACACCCTTCCAGCGGGGATTCGAGTCCCAGTCCTTCTGCAGCTGCTCGGCGCTCATGAATGCCATCGTGTACTCCAGGTGGTTCGCGCGCGGGCGCGGGTTTCAGTCGATCTCGCGGTAGGCGGCCAGCGTCAGGAAGGACTCGAAACGCGCGCTTGCCGTCAGGTCCGCGAACAGCCCCGCGGCGCGCCCGTAGTGGCCGGCCCCGAACGCCGCGCCGCCGAGCTCGCCGCGCAGGGCTTCGAGCTCCGCGCCGACCAGCGTCGTGACGAGCTCGGACGTGATCGGCCGGCCATCGGCGAGCGCGCAGCGATGATGGATCCACTGCCACACCTGCGCGCGCGAAATCTCGGCGGTCGCCGCGTCCTCCATGAGGTTGTAGATCGGCACGCAGCCGTTGCCGCCGAGCCAGGCCGCGAGGTAGCGGATCGCGACCGCGACGTTGTTACGCAGCCCCGCTGCCGTGATCGTGCCTTTCGGGACGCTGAGCAGGTCGTCCGCGGTGACCGCAACGTCCTCGCGCAGCCGCGCCAGGGAGTTCGGCCCCGGCATCAGGCGGTCGAAAACCTCGGCCGCGAGCGGCACGAGCGCCGGATGGGCCACCCAGGTGCCGTCATTGCCGTCGCCGGCCTCACGCTCCTTGTCGGCACGCACGCGCCCGAGCGCCTGCTCGTTCGCCACCGGATCGTTCTTGATTGGAATCTGAGCCGCCATGCCACCCATGGCGAACGCACCACGTCGATGGCAGGCGCGGATCAGCAGCAGCGAATAGGCCCGCAGGAAATGCGTCGTCATTGTCACCTGCTGCCGATCCGGCAACACGAAGCGCGGGTGCGCGCTGAACTTCTTGATGAAGCTGAAGATGTAGTCCCAGCGGCCGCAGTTGAGCCCAAGGACGTAATCCTTGAGCTCGTAGAGAATTTCGTCCATCTCGAACGCGGCCAGGACGGTCTCGATCAGCACCGTGCACTTGATCGTTCCATGCCTGAGCCCGAGCGTCTGCTCGGCGAACGCGAATACCTCGTTCCAAAGGCGCGCCTCGCGATGATTCTCGAGCTTGGGCAGGTAGAAATACGGGCCGGTACCGCGGCGCGCGAGCTCGGCGTGGTTGTGGTAGAGGTACAGCCCGAAGTCGACGAGCGCGCCGGCGATCGGTGCACCGTCGAGTAGCAGGTGCTTCTCGTCGAGGTGCCAGCCTCGCGGCCGCACGATCAGCACCGCGGTGCGCTCTTTGAGCCGGTAGCTCCGGCCCTCGGGACTGACGTACTCGATGCGCCGCGCCACCGCATCGCGCAGGTTCAGCTGCCCCTCGACGATGTTGGCCCAGCTTGGGCAAAACGCGTCCTCGAAGTCGGCCATGAACGTCTTCGCGCCCGAGTTGAGTGCGTTGATCGTCATCTTGCGTTCGGGCGGGCCCGTGAGCTCGACGCGACGGTCGGCGAGGTCGGCCGGGATCGGCCCGACGCGCCAGTCCGACTCGCGTACGCCGCGCGTCTCGGCGAGGAAGTCGGGCAGCTGGCCGGCGTCGATCTCGGCCTGGCGCGCCTCGCGGCGCGCGAGCAGCGATCTGACCTCTGCGCCGAAGCGCCGCGCCAGCTGCGCGACGAACGCGAGCGCCTGTGGTGTCAGGACCTCGGCCGCGCCGGCCACGCGCGGCGCGCGGATCTCGATCGGGTCATCGATGCCGGTCGGTGGTGGCATGGTCGGGAGGGCCTGCAGCGGCGACCGGCGTAGTGTAAGCTGAGCTGCACTGTGACTTACACAAAATAACTTTGACATTGTAAAATTCACAAATGAGTGCCCAGGTCCGCCCAGGCCGCCTGCTCGGCTCGAAACTGCGCGCGCTGCGCCAGCGCAACGGGCTCACGCTCGAGGAGCTGTCGCAGCGCTGCGTGCAGCGCGACGCACGCCACGCGCCGTCGGTCTCATACCTGTCGATGCTCGAGACCGGCAAGCGTGCGCCCTCACCCGAGGTGCTCGCACTCATCAGCGCCGAGTTCGGCAAGCCGCCGGCGTGGTTCCTCGACGGCGCGCTCGAGCCGGCAGGCGGGCCCGCAGCCGGCGCCGGCGACAAGTCGCTGCACGGCACAGCCTTCGAGCCCGCCTTCCTGTTCGCACCGGCCCTGCTGCGCGCGGCGCTGCCGGAGCTGCTGCTGCAAACGGGCACCTCGGGGCGCGACTTCGCGCAGCTGCTGCTGCAGGTCTGGCAGGAAACGCAGCGGAACGAATTCCCGGACATCGAGCGCGCGGCCGAAGGCGCGGGGCTGCGCGAGATGCCGCTTTCGGTCGTGCGGCTGCTCGCGATCTGCGCCCACCACGGGCTCGAGGTCCGCTGGCTCGACGACGACCGCCGCCGGCTCGACCGCGGCCTGTCGCGCGCGCGCTTCGAGGCGCCGGGCATCGTGCTCGTGAGCCGGCGGCTGTCGGCGCGCGAGTCGCGCCTCAAATACGAGCTCGCCTACTTCCTCGGCCACAAGCTGCTGCACGCCGGCGACGGCGCCATCGCGCCGATCCACGGCGACCGCGTCGGCGACGAGCGCACGACCGGCGCCGAGGCGCCGGGCCTCGGTCCGCGCGACGCGCTGTACGCCTGGCGCGACTTCGAGTGCAGCTTCTTCGCCGGCG
>Ga0075017_100002936_pt1 | contig 10713 bp, 9 predicted proteins | sample AleBraG_ABR_2012_FD_71475 | JGI IMG/M metagenome (GOLD analysis project Ga0075017, IMG submission 71475) | Freshwater sediment microbial communities in response to fracking from Pennsylvania, USA - Alex Branch Run_MetaG_ABR_2012 | ecosystem: Environmental > Aquatic > Freshwater > Creek >...
GTCATGGCCGGCACCGTGTCGGGAAGTCCTGCGCGCAGCGCTGCCTGTCGCGCCGGATTCTGACCACAACCGGCTGTCAGCACCTGCCCCATCAGCACTTCCGAGATTTGAGCCGGCTGGATGCCGGTGCGGGCCAGCAGCGCCTTGATGACCTGCGCTCCCAGGTCCGAGGCCGCCACCTTGGCGATACTCCCGCCGAACTTGCCCACCGGCGTACGAAGCGCCGCCACAATTACTACGTCTTCCATTGCAAGAATCCTCATATATTTTCAGTTACGATCAATAATGGTCATTTTCGATCTGCTCTGTTAGAATTTTCCCAGAATTTCAGCGCCACTGGGGGACCGGGCCATGCTGGAAGCCGAACGCCACCGGCTCATAATAAAGCTCCTGCAGGAGCGTTCAATAGTCAGCATTACGGATCTCGTCGAGATCATCGGTGCTTCAGACGCCACCCTGCGTCGCGATGTCAATGCCCTCGCTGAGAGCAACCTGGTGCGCCGCATACGCGGTGGCGTGGAAGCCATCCACCCGCGCCACGAACCTCACCTGGTGGGCATGCCCTTTGCCATCAGCCGCGGCGTCGCCGTGGAGCAAAAGCGCGCCATTGCCAAAGCGGCCGCCGAGCTCATCAAAGAGGGCGATAGCCTGATCATCAATGCCGGCACCACTACCCTGGCGCTGGTGGAGTTCATCGCCAATCGTCAGCTCGATATCCTGACCAACTCCGTGCCCCTGCTCTCCGCTCTGCATACCAGCGGCGGCAACCGTGTTTCGGTGCCCGGCGGCACGATCTTTCGAGAACAGAACATCATCATCAGCCCCTTCGACGATCATGTCGTCGAAAGCTTCTGGGCCAGCAAATTGCTCACCAGTTGTTACGGCATCAATCAGCACGGGCTGATGGAGGCCGATCCGCTGGTGGTGCAGGCCCAGACCCGACTGCTGCGCCGCGCCGATCAGCTCATCGTCTTGGCCGACAGTCGCAAACTACGTCTGCGCTCTTCGATCATCGTGGCGCCCCTTGCGCGAGTCTCGGTGCTGATCACCGATGAGGGGGCCACCAACGAGGATCTCGAACCGGTACGCAATGCCGGCGTGCGCGTAATCATTGCGCCCGTTGGTGCAGCGCTGCGCCAATCGGCCTGAATCCGCTACCCAATCTGCTGCTGAATCTGGAAATGTCCATGTCCACTCATCGAATGCTGGTCACGCTGGTGGCGCTGTGTCTGCTTGCGGGTTGCGCCCGTCCGCCCAATCCCGGTGCAGGGAGCGCTGCCACGCCAGGCACCCAGCACGCGGTAAAGGTGGCCTTGGTTGCCAAATCCCTTGGAAATGGCTTCTTCGACGCGGTGCACAAGGGTGGCGTGGAGGCGGCGCAGTCCTTGGGTCAAGTGGAACTGATCTTTACCGGACCCACCTCGCCCACCGCCGAAGGGCAGATCGAGGTGCTCAACGCGCTGATCTCGCAACATGTGGATGCCATCGCGCTCTCGGCCAATGACCCCGACGCTCTCGTGCCCACCCTGCAACGCGCTGCTCAACGCGGCATCAAGGTCATCACTTACGATTCCGGCGTCGCGCCCGCCGGCCGCCTGGTCCACCTCGCACCCTCCTCGGATGAGCTGATCGGCCAAACCTGTGTGCAGCTGGCCGCCGACGCCATCGCCAACGGCCACGGCAAGTTCGCCATCCTCTCGGCGACGCCCACCTCCACAAACCAGAACAGCTGGATTGCCGCCATGAAGCGCGCTCTGCCCGCGCACCCGGAGCTTACCCTCGTCGCGGTTGTCTACGGCGATGACTTGGCCGACAAGAGCTATCGTGAAGCGGTGGCGTTGCTGCGAAAATTCCCGGATCTGGCGGTCATCGTCTCGCCCAGCTCGGTAGGCATCGTGGCCACGGCCAAGGCCGTGGAAGATGAGGGCCGGGTCGGGAAAGTATTCGTCACCGGCTTAGGGTTACCCTCGGAAATGGCCGGTCACGTCGCGGCCGGCTCCGTCAGGAGTTTTGCTATTTGGAATCCCATCGACCTTGGCTACGCGGCTGTACAGCTGGCAGTGCGGATTGCACGCGGCGCCGCCGCAGGCGCCAACAGCAGCGTGCGCATCGGACGGCTCGGCACGGTGCAATTCGACGCCACGGGCACCGGCCCCATGGCCAAACCCTTCGTGTACGACAAGAGCAATATCGGGCAGTTTGCCGGGATCTTTTAGAGCACTGGCGCGTAATTCCTTGAGTACGTCAGACTCACCTTCAGCGTCAACGTCAACGTCAACGTCTGCGTCTGCGTCTGCGTCTGCGTCTGCGCCAATGTCAACGCCGGTTCACGCGGCAGAGACTCGACCTCTTTTGAGGGCCAGCGGTCTGGCCAAAGCCTTTGGCGGCACACGAGCGCTCATCGACGGCGAGCTGTCGTTGTACGCGGGCACGGTTACTGCGCTGATCGGGGAAAACGGCGCCGGCAAGTCCACGCTGGTCAAGATTCTCACCGGAATCTACCGACCCGATGCCGGACAAATCAATCTCGATGGTCGGCCCATCCAGATCCACTCCCTGTTGGAAGCACAGCAACTTGGCATCAGTGTGATTCACCAGGAGTCGGTGGTCTTTGAAGACCTCAGTGTTGCGGAAAACATTTTCATAACCGCGAGACCCAAACGCTACGGTCTCATTGATTGGCCCGGCCTCCGGCGCCGGGCGGCCCAGCTGCTGGCTCAATTGGAGACGCCGCTGGATCCTGACGCCCTGCTACGCAGCTTGAGTTTGAGCCAGCGGCACATCGTGCAAATCGCCCGCGCTCTGAGCCATGACTCGCGGGTCATCATCATGGATGAACCCACAGCGGCGCTCTCGCACCACGAAACCGAAGACCTGCTGGCCATCGTCAGGCGACTGCGCGACGCCGGGCACGCCATACTGTTCATCAGCCACAAATTCGACGAGATCATGGCGATTGCCGATCGCTACGCTGTGTTCCGGGACGGGGCTGCCGTGGGGTGCGGCGCCATGGCCGATACGAATCTCGATTCGCTCGTGAGCCTGATGGTGGGTCGTGCCATGGCGCAGATTTACCCGAAATTGCCTGCTTCGCCCGGCGCCGAGATTCTGCAGGTGCAAGGTCTGTCTCGCGCACCTGAATTTCAGGACGTGAATCTGACGCTCAAGCGGGGCGAAATTCTGGGCGTCTACGGCCTGGTGGGCGCCGGACGAAGTGAATTGATGCAGGTGCTGTTCGGCCTACACCGAGCGGATCACGGCCAGATCCTGCTCGATGGCAAGCCCGTGCACTTTGCCAACCCCGAGGAGGCGATTCGCGCCGGCATTGTCTATGTGCCCGAGGACCGCCAACACCAGGGCGCGGTACTCAGCCAATCCATTCGGGACAACATCGCGCTGCCCAACCTGCGCCAGCTCTCGAGCTGCGGCATCACCCGCAATTCGCGCGTCACAGCCGCGGCCGGCGAATGGAGCGCTCGTTTGCAGGTCAAATGCCGCGACACGGGCCAGCGGGTGGACGAGCTCTCGGGTGGCAATCAGCAGAAGGTAGTGCTGGCCAAGTGGCTGCTGAGCAAGCCGCGCATACTGATTCTGGATGAACCTACCAAGGGCATCGACATAGGGTCCAAGGCAGCAGTGCACCAGCTCACCGGGGAACTCGTGCAGCAGGGTTTGAGCGTCATTATGGTTTCCTCGGAACTCCCCGAGATTCTAGGCGTGGCCGATCGCGTTCTGGTCATGCGCCGCGGCCTGGCGCGTGGCCTGTTCGAGCGCAGCACCGCCTCGGCCCCCGCCATACTGCGCGCTGCACTGGACTCCTGAGTGCCAAGCGCTGAATTCATGCCGACGGCTCTGCGGCGCGCGCGGCGCGAGTTTGGCCTCGCGACTCTCACGCTCGCACTGTTCGCCGTTGTAGCCCTGCGGTTTCCTGATTTCGCCAGCGGGCGAAGCCTGCTGAGCCTGGTGGATGACACCGCTTTGCTGGTGCTGTTGGCGCTGGGCGAAACGCTGGTGATCCTCACCCGCGCCATCGATCTATCGATGGCCGCCAATGTGGCCTTCAGCGGCATGATCGTGGCGCTGCTCAATCGCGCTCACCCTGACCTGAGCCTCTGGGTGCTGGTGCCGCTCTCTGCATCGATTGGCGCGTTGCTCGGAACTTTCAACGGCCTGCTGGTGTGGTTACTCGAGGTTCCATCCATTGTGGTCACGCTGGGCACCATGGCCATTTATCGCGGCGCCGTGTACCTGGCCTCCGGCGGTACCTGGGTCACCAGCGGACAGATGTCGGCGAGTTTCCAAGGCCTGGTGCGACACCTGTTGCTGGGCGTCACCACTCTCTCCTGGCTTGCCCTGCTGGGTGCCCTGCTCGCCTGGTGGCTGCTGCGGTTCACCAACGCTGGGCGAGGTTTTTATGTGGCGGGCAACAATCCGGCCGCGGCCGTTTACGCCGGCGTCGACGTCGGTCGCGCTCAGGCACGCGCCTTCGCGCTTGCCGGCGCCATTGCTGGCTTGTGCGGCTACCTGTGGGTGGCTCGTTTCGCGGTGGCCTATACGGATGTGGCCAACGGATTTGAATTGCAGGTTATCGCCGCCTGTGTGATCGGCGGTATCTCCATAGGAGGCGGTGTGGGCACAGTGGCCGGCGTGGTGCTGGGGTGCTTGTTCCTGGGCGTGTTGAAAAATGCGCTGCCGTTACTGGGTGTCTCACCGTTCTGGCAGACCGCGCTGAGCGGCCTGGTAATCACCGTCGCGGTCATCATCAACGCGCGTGACGCCACGCCCGGTCGTCGGCGCATCCTGGAACCCCGCACACTTGCCCAGGCCGGAACACCGGGCGCGAGACCGTCCCCATGACCGCACCGGGCGCGATCAGCAAGGTGTGCACGGCTCTTAAAGCCTACTGGACGGGTGGAACCTGGCTGCGCTGGGAAGTGTTTCTGGGGGCCGTATTGGTGGCCGACCTGGTGCTCAACGCCGTGGTTTCCCCCTATTTCCTGGATCCGTTGACCTTGTCAGATGCGACGTTTAACTTCACCGAGAAGGCCTTGATCGCCCTGCCCATGGCGCTGCTGATCATAGGCCGAGAGATCGACGTGTCGGTGGCGGGGATTCTTGCGCTCAGCTCGGTGGTCATGGGCTTGGGCGCCGAACACGGACTGGGCACACCCGCACTGGTGGGTTTGGGCCTTACCACCGGTGCAGCGTGCGGCGCCGCAAACGGCGCGCTGGTGGCCCTGCTGCGCGTCCCTTCCATTGTCGCGACCATCGGCACCATGAGCCTGTTTCGTGGCGTGGCGGCCGGCGTATTGGGTGACCGAGTACTCAAGAATTACCCAGCAAGTTTTCATTGGTTTGGTCAAGGCTATGTGATCGGCGTGATCTCATTTGAGTTGGTCCTGTTCACCGTCTGTGTCGGCCTCTTTAGCATCTACCTGCACCTCACCCTATTCGGCCGGCGCCTCTACGCGCTGGGCTCAAACCCCGAAGCCGCGCGCTTTGCCGGCGTGCGTCTGACGCGCTACCGATTCTGGCTGTTCGTCGCCACGGGACTGGCCAGCGGACTGGCGGCGGTGCTGCTCACCTCGCGATTGGGCTCCACGCGTCCCTCCATCGCCCAGGGATGGGAACTGGAAGTGATCAGCATGGTGATACTCGGTGGCGTGTCCGTGGCCGGCGGGCGCGGCACCATCCCGGGTGTGGCGCTGGCCGCCGTGCTGCTGGGTTTTGTGACCTATGGATTGGGACTGGCGAATATTCCGGGCATCGTCATGCAGATCATTGTCGGCGCGCTGCTGATTGTGGTGGTGGGGCTACCGATCGTGGGCAAGCGCCTGCAGGCCCGCGCGCACCGCTGAGCGCTTAACGAGCGTCGAAGTAGCTGCGCACTGCGGCCAGGCAGAACGGCGCTACCAGAGTGGCATGATAGGCCTCAAAGACGGCCGTGGCGCCGCCATCCGTGGCGCCTTGAATGACCGCCGCAGCGGCCACGGCCTGCTTGGCCAGTGAAAAGTCACTCTTCAGTGTCGCGTAAGGGTCGGCCGGCAGCGCCGGGGCTTCCAGGTCCAGGACCGAAAGGTTTGTTGCGGTCGGTTGCCGGGTAACCCAATCGTTTTGCAGCAACTGGGTATTGAGCCAGAACACCACCGGATCCACATCGCCGCCGCACAGCAAGGTGGGCGCGGTGGGACTCCAGCCGCGCAAATCGTTGCGCGCCAGCGCCTGGCGCAGCCCCAATCCAGGCGCGCTGGCGACCCCGCCACTGGTAATCACCGGCCAGCCGCCGTCGGGGTGAGCCTGCGCATCGAGCAGATAGTCGAGGCGGAAAGCATTCGTGAGCAGATTACCGGCGCCGAACCCCAGCGCAAACACGGGTGCCAGGTTCGCGGGCTGGGTGGCCGGCGTGATGTTCGCGTAGCTCGGATCGGGCGGCGTGGCGCTGAACAGCGCGTACTGGGGCAGCTTGCCCTGCGCATACAGATCACTGCGAAGGGCAAGACTGGGCAGCAAAGACTCGATACCACTCGCGTAGCGGGCTTCGAAGTCGTCCGTCGCGCTGGCGTAAATGTTGCCATAGGCCTTCTGATAGCCCGTCAGCAACAGCGTTACAAAGATCGGCGCCCCGCCATCCACCTCACCGCTCGTGACCGCATCAAAGAACGCTCCCAATGCGTAAGGGCCCGACATTGGCGCGGCGGCGGTAACGGTGAGCTTCGCCTCCTGCATGGCGCGCTGCGTCGCCAGTGCGACGAAGCCGCCTTGAGAATATCCGGTCACAAACAGTTTCCCACTATCCGTAGTGACCAGCGCACCTGCCGCGGGCAGCGCCTGGCGGGCAGCGCTCAACGCATCGATCATATCTTTGGATTGTTGATCCGCATTCAGATACGGGTGGTAAGGCAGCGTTGAAGTGTCATACCCGGCGTAGTTCGGCGCCACCACTATGTAGCCCTGAGTGGCAAACAACCCCGCCAGCAACAGTCCCTCGGCGTTCTGCGCGTCCTGCAGATCGGAAATATCGAAAGCCCGATTGGTGGTCGTGCCATGTGCATACAACAATATCGGTCTGGCACCGCGACAGCGACTGTCCACACCGATCGGCACCATCAGGGCGCCAGAGGCCGTGGTCGGCTCATTGGTGCCGCCCACCGTGTTGTATTCGAGATGGTAAATGCCGACGTCACAGACCGGCACCCCGCTCAGACTCAGCAGTACCGGATTGGCCGACACGCCCAGACTATTCAGCAGCTCTACCGCCGTCACCGTCGAGACAAGGTGCGGCGGATTCTGGAGCAGCGTTCCGCGCGTCGCAACGTTTGATCCGCCACCGGACATCGAGCCGCCCCCACCGCAGGCGAGCAGGGACACAGCTGCCCCCAGGGCCAGCGCGCGGGCTCGCGGCAACATTGCAGCGCTCGGCGCCGCGCTCAATGCGCCGGCTGCCCGCCCGGCGCATCGTGATCCGGGCCATTTCCGCCGTGCTCCCGCCCGCGATCGTAGCAGCAACCCGAAAGGGTCAACAGGCCGGTCAGCGCCGTACAGACCCCGATGCGATGAATTGTATTCATGATGTCGCCCTTGAGTGATTTGATTGTAGCCTATCCGCCAATCAGCAAGCCGCCAGCTTCTCGGCGGCAAAATCCCAGTTGAGCAGCCGTTCGACCACATCCTTTACGTAGTCCGCGCGCCGGCTCTGAAAGTGGACCTGTGGGGTTGCCGCCGGTGCCTACCGGTCGGAGGCTGCGCCAGTAGAAGGCATGATTCCAGGCCTGCGCTGCGTCACGCCCGCCGTATCGCATATACGAGCAGCCCGCAGACCAGCAATGATCCAAGTATTCCGCCACCGATAAACATACGCGTCTCCAATAACTCTATTGCGCAACATTAAAGCATCGCCGCAGCGGGCGGCTCAGTCGGCTAGCGCACATACCATCCCGATCTAACCACGCCTCAACCCGACAGACCTGCGCCACGCCGGGCTTGTGTGCGCTGACGAACAGTGCGAAAGCTCGGCCGGGCGCATCTGATTCGACGTTTCCCCCTGGGCGCCGCGGCTACATTCCCCGCGACGCCCCGGCTCAACGCTTAGCTTCTACCTGGGATGATCACTCATCCTGCTTGACCACCACGGTGCTCGTCACCGAGACCACACCTTCGGTCTCGCGCGCGATGGCCATGGCCTGGTTTACCGCTTCCTGGGTATGGGCACTGCCACTGAGGACCACGACGCCATTCTTGTCGGTGTCGACATGAATGCGCCCCAAACTGGTCAGATGATCGGCGGCCAATTTGGTCTTTATCTTCACGGTGATGGCGGAGTCGGCAACGTACGCACCAGCGTGCGAGCGGTCCGCATCCGCATCATCGGCGGACAGCACTATGAGGGGGCCAAATAGCGTGCAGGCGGCCAGGCAGGTATATACAACTCTAGATTTCATGGGCGCTCCTTGATTTAAAGTCCGAGCTGATCATGCTGCCAGGCGCTGGGCTTTTCAGTTCGCCAACGCACATTGGCCCGCGGCTTTTGCTCGATCGACGTCCGCGGCAACAATCGCTGTGCGAATCGGGCCATCACTTCGTCAACAGATTGGCACGCCTTGAGCATTGTTTCCTCGAGGGCTGCAATAAGTTGCCCGCGCTGCCGGTCACTGCGGGCGCGAACGATTTTCCGAAGCGCGACCTCCATGACGCGCGCGGCCCGTTTGGCGCCGATGGCCGCGTAGATACTGATCATCGAGCGCAAGCGGGTCTCTGGCGCGTAGCCCAGATGCCAGGCCAGCGTACCCGTGGCGACAGCCGACCAGAATTCGCACGCGGCGAACAGGGTCCGATCAGCGAGGGACGCGCCGCCGGCACGTGCCGCGGCTCGATTGAATATGGCGCTCAGGCGAGCGCCGGTGCTGGGCGGCAGACCTGGCCATTTGCTGGTCAGGTTGAGGTTGGCGGGCAGGAAGATATCGTAGTTGCTGGGCATGCGGCGAAGTAAGCAGTGTCAAGATACGATGCTGACAGCTGCAGCTGCGCGGGTCAGTTCGGTACCGTACATATTTCAAATCCGGTTGCGTCCATTGTGCGGCGACGTGATTTCTGAACGCGCGCGGTGAGGCGCTCAGGCGACCGGTGGGAGTCGCGATCGGTCGGCGTGGGGCCCTGCTGGTCGCAGACGACGTGGGCGACGCCGTCTGGCGGGTGAGTTCCTCGACTCCTCTTACGGTGCGCCCTCCGCCACCACGCTCACCGGCCCGATCAATCCTGAGGGCAGGAGCGGTGAGTCGGCTTTGTAGAACTTCGGCACCGCAAACGTGTATTGCCGCGATGCGTCCGCCTGACGATCGCCAATCAAGCGATTGACCCACAGGTTTGTCACGTTGATTTGCAGCGCGTTGTCCCCCGGATGCAGCGCCGTCGTAATATCCACCCGGAACGGCGCCTTCCACGACACGCCCAATGCCTTGCCGTTGAGCGTGACCTCGGCAATATTTTTGACGTCCCCTAGATCCAGCCAAAGACGCGTGCCCGGCTTGAACCAGCTCTCCGGTGCTTGCAGGGCACGCTGGTAGGTGGCGGTCCCCGCGTAGTACTTCGCCCCCGCCTCGCCGAGTTCGCTCCAGGATCGCAGCTGCGGCAACTGGAGCGATTCCGGTGCCCCTCGATCAGGCTGAAAATTGACCGTCCACGGTCCCGGCACCGACCCCAACATCGTCTCCACCGTCGGTGGAAGCGCTCGTTCCAATGCAGCAGTAGCCTTGCGAAACACTACAAATACCGATCCCCACGGCTCCAGCTGCAAAGGCACGACGGTGCGACCCGCCTCAATGCGGTAGGCCGCCGGTTCAATGGCCCCCGTATCCGCGTGCCACAGCTCCGGCGCACGCCCCGTAACCCTGAAGCTTACCTCCAGCGATTCCGGGTGTGACGCCCGGCTATCGACGAAGTACAGATCCCCTTTGCTCAAGCGCCGGTGCACGCTCAGCAGCTGTGTATCGGCTTCCGGCTTGGTGTATTGCACGTCTGGAGCCACTTTCAGCGCATCGAGCACTTCCGCCACGCTGCGTCCGCTGTACACGAAGCCCTTACCGTAGGCGTGCACGCCGTCGATGGCGCCCCAAACCTCATCAACGATGCGCCGAAATTCATTTACATCGTCGGCCAGACTTGGCGTGTCCTGTGGCCGCGCACCGCTGACGATGGCGCCGGCCGCCACCAGGTCGCGAATTCTCCTGAGCACCGGCAATGACATCTGCGAGCTGCGAGCATCGAGCACCAGCAGTCGATAGCGCATGCCCGAAGCGGTCACCAATACGCCTGGGCCGGCCGAGAACTTATGCATCAGCGCGTCGGCATTCACATAGTCGAAGTTATAGCCGGGCGGCACCGGCGGGCCCGCCTTACTGAACAGCGCCGTGATATTGGAATCTTCGCCATAAAAGTAAGCCACGTCGCCCGCGAAGCGTCCCTGCTGCAGCAGAAATGAGCTGCGCGCCAGGTAGCTGATCCAGCTACGGGCCTGTTCGGCCCAGGTCTCATTGCGGGTAAACCACTGGCCAAAGGGCCCCAGTCCCAGCCCCGGTGCCTTATCGAGCAGCGGCTGGTGCACCGAAGTGTGGATGACAAATCGATTCAGCCCCATCGCCAATTCTTTGTCCGCCGTGGGCTTGAGCGTCTCGGGGGACCATGACCACGCACCGCTGGCTGCAGTAAATGACTCGGCCG
>Ga0075017_100002937_pt1 | contig 10708 bp, 10 predicted proteins | sample AleBraG_ABR_2012_FD_71475 | JGI IMG/M metagenome (GOLD analysis project Ga0075017, IMG submission 71475) | Freshwater sediment microbial communities in response to fracking from Pennsylvania, USA - Alex Branch Run_MetaG_ABR_2012 | ecosystem: Environmental > Aquatic > Freshwater > Creek >...
ATCCGGATCCTCTCCCAGTTCACGATCCGCACCAGCCGCGGCCATCGGCCACGCGAGCGGCTGGCCGCGGCTGGTGCGGATCGTGAACTGGGAGAGGATCCGGATCGCGCTCGTGCACGGCGAGACCTACCGGGCCGAGACGGTTGCCGCGCAACTTCGCCAGGACTCTGCGGGTACTGGGGCGCAGCACCTGCCAGCCGGATTCTCGGAGGACTGTGCCGGTGAGGCGATTGGCGAGATCCGCGCGGCAATTCACGCGGGCCAGCTACAGCGCGCCCGGGAGCTGCTGGCCCGGGAGCTGCCGACCGCGCTCGCCCAGGGGCGCGCGCACCGGCAGATGAAGCTCCACATCCTCGGGGCGCTCCTCGAGCTGCGCCACGGTACGGCGAGCGCCGCGCACCGCAGCCTGCGCAAAGCGTTGCGGCTCGCTGAGCCGGGCGGGTTCATCAGCGTGTTCCTCGAGGAGGGCGAGGCCGTGCTGAGGCTCCTGCAGGAGGAGCAGCTGACATTGGCGAGCAGCACCGTCGTGCCGCTCGGCGTGTCGGCCGGGTTCGTCGAGCGGCTGCTCGAGGCAGGGGGCGTGAGTGCGGTCGAGGGGCGGCGGCGCGAGGACTCGAATTCGCTCGAGCCGCTGACCGACCGCGAGATTGAGATCCTGGTGCAGTTGACGAACGGGGCTTCGAATCGCGAAACCGCCAATAAGATCTTCGTGTCCGAGAACACCGTCAAGTACCACCTCAAGAACATATACACGAAGCTCAACGTCTCGAGTCGCATTCAGGCCATCAACGCCGCGCGCCATCTCGGCCTGATTCGCTAGGCGCGATCCGAAGCTGTACGACGCCGAAGGATCCGACATGAAACCGAGCAGCGATCGCCGGGAGTTCCTAATACGCGTCGTCATGCTTGCCGGAGGGGCCGTAGGCGCCGACGCGCTTGCAAATCGTCCCGATCGCGATGGCAAGCGGCGGGGCCTCACTGACCTCACGGCAGTCGCTGCAGTAACCGCCATGCGCAAGGGAGAGCTCAAGGCAGAGGACTATGCCCGTGCGTTGCTAGGCCGCGCACAGCACCTGGAAAGCCTGAATGCCTTTCGCACGCTGGACCGGGAGATGGTACTGGAGGCCGCGAGGTCCGCCGACAAGCTGCGCGCCTCCGGCGCTGCACTCGGTGCTCTGCATGGTTTGCCGATTCCGGTGAAGGACAGCGTCAACTCGAAAGCGCTGCCCACCTCATACGGGACGAGGGCATTGCGCGACTTCAGGCCGCGAGATGATGCGGGCGTGCTGAAATCGTTGTTGGCCCAGGGTGCCATCCTCATGGGCAAGACGAACCTCCATGAATTGTCGTTCGGCTGGACGAGCAACAACGGGATCTTCGGGCCCGTCCACAACCCTTATGGCCTGACGCGCGTGCCTGGCGGGAGCAGCGGCGGGTCCGGCGCCGCCGTTGCCGCCCGGATGGCGCCGCTGGCCGTTGCCGAGGACACCTGGGGATCCATTCGCGTCCCGGCCACGATGTGCGGACTCGCGGGGTTGCGCCCGAGCTTCGGCCGCTACCCGAACGACGGGGTCATGCCGCTGACGGATGACAAGTTCGACCAGGTCGGCCCCGTGGCACGCTCGGTCGCGGACCTGGCACTGTTCGATGCGGCGGTGACTGGCGTCTTTGCGCCGCTGACAGCGACTCGGTTGAAGGGCGTCCGCATCGGCATTGCCCCGGAGTCCTTGCTGAGCGGCCTCGACCCCGAGGTCGAGCGTGTCACGACAGAAGCATTGCAGAAGCTGCGCACCGCCGGAGTGACGTTGGTCGAGGCGGAGCTCCCGGAAGCTGCGCGAGGAGCGCCCGGGACCACCTCCACGATCATTACGTACGAGGCCATGCCCGCGATCGCTGCCTTCCTGAAGGCACAAGGCACGGAGATCACGTTCGAGCAAATGCTGCAAGACGCGAGCGAAGGGATGCGGGGCGCGTTCGCGACGTATGCCCTGCCTCCCAATCGACCCGCGAAGGACGCCTACGAATCCGCGCTGGCTCAGCGGCAATCAATACGCGAGGAGATTCGTCGCTACTATGAACAGCACGGGATTGTCGCCCTGGTGTTTCCGCCCATCATGGTCCCGCCGCCGCAAATCGGCGAGGAGATCGAGGTCACCATTCGCGGGCAGAAGGTATCGCTATTGATCGCCATGGGTCGCAACACGGCACTTGGAAGTTGCGCGAGCATGGCCAGCCTGGTCCTCCCAGCGGGCATGTCGCCCAGCGGTCTGCCGGTCGGGCTCGAGTTCGCCGCCTTGACCGGCAATGATCGCGCCTTGCTGGCTCTTGGGCTGTCTCTGGAGAAGGTGTTGGGTCCCATTTCGGCGCCACGGCCGACATGAAGTCTGGCCATTGCCCCAACGCCGCCGCTCGTGCGGCACAGAATCATACCCTTTGTTAGGCGTGCAGTGACGCCCCTTTCGATTTCAGCCGGCACCGGTCCGGCTCACCGCGTCTCTCGCAGCCACACCCGCAATTGTGCATAGACCTCGGGGCGATTCAGCAGGTCCAGGTGCCCCATCCCATACCCGATCCATTGGCGGTCCTGCGGAATCGCGAGCGATTGCGCGGCGTCAGAGTGACGTCCGAGCGCGCTGTCGAGCGGTACGAGACCATCCCCGACCAGCTGTTCACTGAGGACGCTCCGGCGCACCCCGATTGTTGCTGCCGCTGCATAGCATTTCACGCCAGCCGGTAGCGGCACGAACTCATGCTTGCCCGACGTGATCGTGCCATGACGTAGGTCCCTGATACCGGCGCTGCGCATCTTGCCGATCTGAGTGAGCGGCGCGGAGTACGGGCTCAACTCCATCGCGAAATCAAGCCAGTGGCCGCCGCGCTCCAGCGGCGCGCCCTGATGTGGCGTTCCAAGAAACACGAGCTTATGAACGCGCTCTGGCCAGGTGTGGCCCGACTCACGGCCGTAATGACAGGCGCTCCGCGCAATCAGCCCGCCCATGCTGTGGCCGATGATCGTGACGTCCTGCACCGGCTGCGGCCAGTTCCGGATCAGCGTGTCGAGCAAATCGGCGAAGGAGCGTCCGTTGCTCGCGACGTGCAGGCCGCTGTTGTAGCGCAGGTAGAGCGGCGTGTATCCAAGTTCATCGGCAAGTGCTGCGCCGTGGTCGTGTCCCTTGCGGGTCCACTGCCGGTCGGTCAAGCACAGGCCGTGCACCAGTACGAGAAGCCTGCCTGTCGGCGCCGCATCGCGCTCGTTAGTTGACACGGCCGCCGGATCCGCAGGAACGATTCGTCGGCCGCCATAGCGCAAGGCCATCTCGATGGCGAGGGGGTTGCCGGTGCGAGCAAGATAATCGCCGTAGACCCCATTGACCGCCGACACAAACGCTTCGTGAGCCGGCGTGGACTCGCCCTCCGGCAGCAAGGCGCCGACGGCTGCGAAACCGGCGTCGACACCCCTGCCGACCACCCGCAGCCCGTCGCCAATGCCGCGGTAGATGAGACCGGTGATGCCTGGCGTGCGACCGGTCGTCGAGTGACCAAACGGCGGCGGTCGCGACTGGATAGTGCGATGCATCTTCTCGACCACCGCCGCGGCGCCTGCAGTCGCGTCGAACACCATGCGCGTCGCACCCCGGAGCTGCGAGAATTGCGTACGGTTCGGTCCGGGCATGCGGCTATCCTCCAACCTCACTCGCTCAATGCTTTGATAACGTCGATCGGGCTATTGCGGATCGCGCGCAGCAGCGCACGCGCGGGCCCCGTCGGCTCACGCCGACCTTGTTCCCAGTTGCGCAGCGTTGATACTTCGATGGAAAGCAGTTCAGCGAACTTGGCCTGGCTGAGGCCGGTTGAGGCCCGGGCCTTGCGGACATCCATCTTGCCTTCGCTACGGGTCCGGCGCAGCCCAAGCCTCGCCAGGCGATCGCGCCGGCGCTGGCGCATCCAGCGAACCGTCTCAAGCAAGCCTTCGAAAGCTTCCTGATTCACCGCCGCCACATTTCCAAATCGACACAAGCCCTCGACCTGTGTCAAGGGTACGTCGCTGGCGTATGTACGTCAACGGCGTATGCGCAACGTTCGCCGTCCGCTGGCGAAACGGGCGTTATACGAGGCGCGGGATGCGGTTCCCACGGAGACAGCCTGGCAGAGCCGCGCGGCCGCTCCCGCTGCTGCTCTCGCGGGAGGTCGAGCCGGGCGATTGGAACCGGCCGGCAGAGCACGCGTCACGGGTCTGCCCGAACGCAATGCTGCTCGCAATGGGTCGGATTGGGTCGCGGGCGGCCCTAACGCTCGATTCGCCTGGCACCGGATGTTGACAGGCGCCGAGGATTCACTAGCGTCCAGCGTCCAATGTTGATCATGCGAAAATGAAACAAGCTGGGGATTCTTATCGCCAAGTGCTTTGCGGCCCTGCTCAGCCTTGAACGCCTGCTGGGCGGAGTCCCCCGTATAGAACGCTCCCTGTGCAACCGGAACAGACCCACAAGGAATTGGCGCGCCCGGAGAGATTCGAACTCCCGACCCCCTGGTTCGTAGTCAAATGCGGCCGTTCCTGTGCTGTTCTCCCGGTTACTGAGTACAGCGAGAAACTCTTATAAAATAAGGCATCCGCGCGCACGTCGCCTACTGCCGCGTACTGTACTTTACCGGAATAGCGGCTCACAATCGGCTTACATCGGAACCGGCGCCCCGTTGACGCGAGGCGCGGTTCCTAACCGCCAACGCCTATTCCGGAGGCGCCGATGGCTAAGCAGAAACTAACGCAGTCGTTCGTCCAGCGCGACCGCGCCGAGCTCTTCCCAGCCGCTACCCCAACGACTACGGACTGGATCCCGTACTGGGACACAAAGACGCCCGGCTTCGGCCTCCGTGTTACCCGTGACGGCGCGCGCGCGTACATCGTCGGGTATCGCGTGCGCGGCAACCGCAGGCACAGGATCAAGACGATCGGTAAGACGGCCGTATTCGAACTGGAGCAGGCACGCGGCCGCGCCAAGGACATATTGCGCGAGGCCGAGGCCGGCCGCGACTGGTTCAAGAGCATCGCCGAAACGCGCGCGCTGACGATGGGCGCAGTATGGGAGCACTACCGCGACGAACATCTCGCTGGCAAAGACATCTCGCCCCGTACGCGCGAAGATACCAAGCTGCTGTGGACGAAACACTGCGAAAAGACATTCAAGGCGCAAGTCGTCGTCGACGTAACGCCTGCCGACGCGCGCAGCTGGCACAAGGAAATAACCGCGAGCGGGCCTTACGTCGCCAATAGATCCTTGCAGTTCTTGCGCGCCGCATTCAATTACGGGATCCGCTACGGGAAGATTCCCGCGGGCGTGCAGAATCCTTTCGCGATGGTGGACCGGAACGCTGAGCACGCCCGACAAGTAATACTGCTGCCGGAGCAATTCCCGGCCCTCGCAGGAGCCATCGACGCCCTGCCCGACCCATACGCCCGTGCGTACCTGTGGCTGATGTTCTACACCGGAGCGCGCCGCACTGAGCTCGCCACCCTGACTTGGGCGAATGTGTCACTCGCTGAGAAGCCGTCCAAGGCCGGCGAAGTACGCAAGGGCACCGTGACGTTCGGGCGGACGAAGAATGGCTCGGCGTTCACAGTCGAGTTAAGTGCACCCGCGGTCGAGATCCTCGAAGGCTTGCCGCGGGTGGAAGGGAACCCGTACGTGTTCGTTGGCCGGGTCAAGGGCACTCGCCTCGACCCGAAGCCCCACTGGCAGACCGTTCGCAAAGCCGCGAAGCTGCCAGAGCTTCGGCTCCACGACCTGCGACGCTCGTTCGGCAGCTGGCTCGCGGCGAGCGGCTACAGCGCCAAGCAGATCGGCGCGGCGCTAAATCACCGCTCCGATGTCACTGCCGCTGTCTACATGCAGCTCGGCTCGAACGTCACCGTCAAGCGCGCCCTCGTCGACGCGCACGCCAAGCTGGTGAGAGACGCCATCGAGCAGGCGAAGAAGCCCAAGGCTGAGGTGGTCGATCTCGACGCTGTGAGGGCGCAGGCGTGACACCCACTCAAGCGGAGCGAGCTGAGTTACTAATTTGCTTTTACCGCCGCTTGGACGAGGATCTCTGCACAATTCGTCCCGCCACGCAAGAACAGTTGGCAGCACTCGCGGGTGCGGCACACGCCTTCCTCGCCTCGGCCGATCGACGGACAAGGTACCTGTACGGCATCGAGTTGAATGACGCCGAGCGAGCCGGGAACGCCCAGCGCCTGCGCGCCGTCATTCTCAAGTTCATCGACCACATGCTCGCAAGTGGCGCGTCTGACGACCATGACGCTGTGCGCTCGAAGCTTCGGAGAGGCGGATTCGCCAGACAGATGATGCCGAAAGAGGATTTCATAGCTCGCTGGACTGAGACCCCGAGTGATCAACCCGACACCGAGCGTGCAAAGATATTGTTACACGGCACCCGCCTCACGATGAGCATTGACACGGTGTGCCATAAAGTAAGAGACCTTCGCGAGAAGGGCGACATCCCCCCACGTCTGCGGCTCAAGCGCACTCGAAAGCCTAGCATCGCCCATCGGTAGCAGCCTGCGGGCCCCCTCTAGCGGGGACTGCCATTCCCCGGTTTAGGCTCGTTCCAACGACGCGGAATACGCGTTGGAGGGCGAGCCGATGTCTCAGCCGAGACTTCCTAGAGACGCAATCGAGAAGGTCGACTTCAAGCTAAAGTATGGCTTGAGAGGCGACATCTACGAAACTCACTTCGCCCCGCGCTTGCGCGCCTGGGCCGTCGGTCGCTCAACGTACGTGAGCGAAGCAGAAGGCCGCGCGCTTCTCGCCCAACTGGCCACATTCACTCCACCGACTGCACCCGCGGAGTCGGCATGAACACCGGGCCCGCGGATCTCCTCTTCGACGCGCTGGCCGCGCGTCTGGCGCCATTGGTCGCCGATGCCGTTGCCGCGCGTCTCGCCGCACACTCATTGCCAAGAGAGCCCTCAGCAAAGGCGCCCGCATTGTTGACTGAGCGTGCGTATTCGCGGCGGTATGGCGTACCGCAGAAGACGCTGCAGGCGCGCCGACTTCGCGGCTGCGCGAGCCCGGAGTTCGTGAGACTCGGCCGCAGCATTCGTTACTTAAACAAGCCGCCCGCCGGCGCATGAGATCACAAGTCCAACTTCAGCCAATGAAAAGCCCGGTCAGTCGTGGCGGACTGCCGGGCTTGAATCATCAACATCGCAGGAACGAGGGCGAAAAGCAAAATGATCATCAGCATGTTGAAGATCAAACAAACAGGTGGCTCGGCGCAAGTTGAGCCGTCAGAGCGACCCTCGCGCATCCTCCGCGTCGCTGACTTATCGCCGGCCATGAGAGCGAACCCGCGTCTGCTTGCCAAGTCGAGGCAGGCACATTTCGGCCTGACACCGCGACGGACCGTGCGCGAAGGGCAGTTCTCGTGCAGTCAGTGTGACAGGAGGCTTGTGCGCCCGGGCGCGGTCGCGGCCGTTATGCACGCAGCGCACCCCACACTCTTCGGGGAACTGCATACGATAGGCGCCCTGTGCGCGCGGTGCCGGGCGCGCTATGCGACGTTCGGCGAGGCGGGCCTGTCAGCCGCACTGCGCGCCCATCGCGAAGAGGTCGGCTTTCTGTGCGCCGCCGCGCCTAAGGCGTCTCTGAGCGCTCCTCGGAGTCTGCAGTGAGCGCTCCTCATAACGGTGGGGAAGCCGTGCAAGCGGGCGCGCCGCTGCCTGCCGAGGCATACGCGTCTCCGCAGCCGACCCTTGGCCCAGGCGCTACGCGCATCGAATGGACGCATTTCGCTGTCGTGCTCGGGCTAAGCGAAGATCTTCTGCCCGTGGTGTCCAATCTCGATGCCCGCATCAGTCAGAAGTCTTCGCTCAAGATCCTCGGTAAAGTCCCGTCGCGGTACGACGCCCACGGTCAAGTGGTGGGTATCGCCAAATGGACGGCGATGCGCGCTAGTGCGGAACAGATTGACAGCTGGTCGAGCGTCCCAGACTACGGGATTTGTCTGCAAACGCGCAGAATTCGTGCGATCGATATCGACATCGATGATATCCATGAAGCCGAGCGCGTCCGCGACCTCGCGTTTGAGCATTTCGGTATTTTGCCCGCGCGCATACGGTCAACATCATCTCGCCTCCTGTTGATCCTCGAGCTGCCGGGCGACCTCCCGAAGCGGTCGGTCAAGGTTGGCGATGGGACCGTAGAGCTGCTGGGAACAGGACAGCAGTTCATCGCCGCCGGCACTCACACGAGCGGCGTCCGATACAGCTGGGAAGGCGGCTTACCGCTCGAAGTCCCGCGCGTAATGATTGCGCGCCTAGATGGATTCTGGAAGGCGCTGCACGAGCTCGCAGGAGGCCGCCCGAATGGCGCATCACCTTACCCTACGCCGCGCGGCGCTACGACTGATGACGCAGACTTGGATCGCGCCATCGCGATGGCAGCAGTCACAGACGAAACAATTGCGGACATTCGCTCCGCTTTGGCGTACATCGACCCCGACGATCGCGGAACCTGGATCACCGTCGGTTGCGCGCTGAAGTCTCTGGCCGAGGTCGGCCGAGCCGAGGAAGGTTGCGAGCTTTGGATGACTTGGGGACGCCGCAGCAAGAAGTTCAACGATGGCAAAGATTATCCGCAGAAAGTATGGGGCGGCCTTGCCGCCGACCGCATCGACTACCGGGCCGTATTCAAGAGGGCACAGGCCGCGGGATGGGTGAACCCGCGCAGCGCAACTGGGTTGATGGCGGGCGCGACGGCATCAACTCGCGTCGATCGGGCCGATGCGGGTAACGTGAACCTCCTCACCCGTTTAGTCGACGGCAACTTGCGGTACGTGCCTGAGCTCGACCTGTGGCTGTGGTGGGACGGCGCGCGCTGGACGCGCGACAAGCACTGCATCCACGCGCAGGAGCAGGCGTGGCGGGTCGCTGAGCATTACTACGGCGAGGCCCGCGAGTTTCGACAGACGGCCGAGTCTGCAACGCTGACCGATAGTGAAAAGAAGCGCCTCGAGACCAACGCAAAGAGCGTCGACAAGTGGGCAATCCGTTGCCGGGGCAAGCAGGCGCACGACAACATGCTAAACCTAGCCAAGGCTGACAAGCACTTCGTGCTGCCCCTGGGCATTCTGGACCGCGACCCGTGGCTATTCGGCGTCGAGAACGGCGTCGTTGATTTGAAAACCGGGCAACTCAAGGCCGCGGCGCGCGAGGACTATGTGACGAAACGCTCGCCGATTCGGTTTGATCCCGATGCACTCGCGCCGCGCTGGGAGCGGTTCATAGAGGAAGTAACCGCGTCCCCGGCGCCCGAGATGGAGCGCCGCTACATAGGGCGCGCGGAGCTCTCGGGATACCTGCATCGCGCACTCGGATACACGATGACCGGATCGACCCAAGAGCACAAGATGTTCATTGCTACGGGTATCGGGGCTAACGGCAAGAGCGTGCTCCTGGACACGCTAAAACATGTCTTCGGCAGCTATTGCGAGCTCATACCGCCGGAGGCTCTCATGATGAGTCGTTCCGATGTGGATTCCGAACGGCCCACCCCGTACATGACACGGCTTGCCGGATGTCGCCTCGCTATTAGCAGCGAAAGCAAAGCTGGGCAGCACCTTAATATCGGTCTCGTGAAGCGACACACCGGCGACCGCCATGTGACGGCGCGCGCACTGTATGGGAACCCGGTTACTTTCGAGATCACTGACAAGCTTTGGTTGATGACTAACCAAACACCGGTGCTCGACCGAATGGATGCGGCCCTTCGTGATCGGCTGGTCGTAATTCCTTTCGACATGCGCTGGAATCGACCGGGAATCTCGCAGCCGGATCCAACGCTGCCTGATGGTGACAAGCGGCTGCTCGAGAAGCTCAACGGCGAAGCCGAAGGCATATTAGCTTGGCTCGTGAGAGGCGCGGTGGCTTACTTCAATGAAGGGCTGGTCCTCGCCGCAGATGTGCAACAGACAACTCGAGACTATCTCGAGGAACAGGACCCGTTGTCCCGCTGGATTCAAGGGTACGAGCCGTGCGAATCGGAACACGGCGTGTCGGCGTCCGAGTTGTTCCGGGACTTTCAACAGTTCTCGTTTCACGAGAGCCGTGAAGGAAGCGGACCAGCGACCCAAAAGGCGTTCTCAGGATCACTGCAGGCGAGAGGCGTAAAGAGCAAGAAAACCCGTGACGGAATGCGCTATGGGCTCCGAAAAGTAAACCAGACTCCCTCTGACCTGGATGCCAGCCAACTGGCTTAGTGGCGTGCAGGGTTGCAGGGTTGTGATGGATTTGTCCACTGTTGGGGTTAGGAATGCATCTTGTTCTCCACAGGGAACAAGAGAGGAGAACGCTTCACAACCCTGCAACCCTACACGGGTACCCCGGTCCCGGTGGTGTAGCGTGCAACGCACACGCGCCGTGCTTGCCCCGCCGCACCGTGCAAGAACGCCCGCCGACCCCAGCCGGTTCCAGACTCCGTCCAAGTCAACCGCGCCGCTCCGCGACTGTCAGGCGCGGTCCTGGCGCTCATTCCGGGGCCCCGCTCCGCCCGGCTCCCGTCGCCCAGCACCTGGCCAAGCACCAGCCCCCCTAGGGCCTGTTCACACTACGTGATATACTATGCGGCATGGAAATCACCGCAGAGCAGTTCAAACGGATCGAGTCGTATCTGCCGGTACAGCGCGGCAACGTCTCGCTCAGCAATCTCCA
>Ga0075017_100002938_pt1 | contig 10707 bp, 16 predicted proteins | sample AleBraG_ABR_2012_FD_71475 | JGI IMG/M metagenome (GOLD analysis project Ga0075017, IMG submission 71475) | Freshwater sediment microbial communities in response to fracking from Pennsylvania, USA - Alex Branch Run_MetaG_ABR_2012 | ecosystem: Environmental > Aquatic > Freshwater > Creek >...
CAGGGAGGGAACCATCCGCTATCGCGAAGACATCGAGGAGGGACTGGACCGGGCTCCGGCGGCCCTGGCCGAGATCTACCGCGGCGAGAACCGCGGCAAGAAGCTCATCCGGCTCTAGCCGCAGCGTGCGCGACCAGCAGGTGATCGCGGATGGCCTCGGCCCGCTCGGCCGTCACGCCCAGCCGGGTTTCGAGGTAGGCGTGCACGGATCCGTATTCGCCGATGATCGCATCGAAGGATGCCTGCAGGTATTCCGGCGCGGCCCGAAACAGCGGTGCGCGCACCTCGCGCGGCAGTTGCGCGTAGCGCCCGATTTCCTCGCCGACCCCGACACTGCCGCGCCGGTGGGTGAACAGCTCGTGTTCCAGATCCACCAGCACGTTGGTCAGCTCATAGTCGGCGACCACGTGTTCCCAGGGCACGCCCAGGCAGGTCAGCACCAGTGCGGCCGCCAGACCGGTCCGGTCCTTGCCCGCGGAGCAGTTGAACACCAGCGGCACGGCGCCGCACGACAGTTGGGCGAACAGGGCCGCATAGGGCCCGGCAAAGAACTCCGGCAGCATCCGGTAGACCCGGATCATCGCCTGATGCATGCCGGCGGCCGTCAGATCGCCAGCGCTCATCAGCCCGCGCAGGCTGATGCCAGAATTGTCGTAATCCCAGTGCAAATGATGGGTCCGGCTGTCCGTCCAGCGCAGGGCTTCCCGGCGGCGCTCGTCGGGCGCGCGCAGATCGCAGATGACGCGCACCCCAAGGGTGCCCAGATGCGCGCAGTCGGCCTCGGAAAAATAGCTCATGACCCCGGAGCGGTACAGGCGCCCCCAGGCCACCGCGCGGCCGTCGCCCGCCGGATAACCGCCAAGATCGCGGAAATTGCGGCCGCCCTCGAGGGACAGCAGTCGTTTCATGCCCGCTATTGTACGCTAGCGGTTGATTGGTAGTCCGGCACAATGCGCCGGTCGCTGCCCGCCGACCGGCAGGGCGGCCCTGCCGTGGCGGCCGTCAATCCGCGTCGTCGCCGCTCGAACCACCCGGAACGGCGTCCATGGAGATCAGCTGCTGCTTCATTTTGTACAGCACCATTTCGGCGCGGCTGACATCGCCCTTGGGGATCCCATTCATGATCTGGGCGTTCACACCCTTGGCAATCAGCGTGATTTCCGACAGCAGCTTGACGCCCTTGGGCGTGGTCACCACGCGCTTTGCGCGCCGGTCCTTCGGATCCGCCTGGCGCTTGACCAGACCGGAGGCCTCGAGGCGGTCGATCAGGCCGCCTAGCGTCACCTTGCCGACATCCATGACCTTGGCGAGTTCGGTCTGCATCATGCCCTCGCCATCGTGCCGCGACAGATTGGCGAGTACCCACCACTGCGAGCGCGTGACCCCCATCGGCTTGAGCGCCTTGTCGACTACGGTGCGCCTGAGTCTGGATACGTCGTGTATCAGGAACCCGATACGGAACGGGTGCTCTTCCTTGGCCATCGATTATTGATTCCTGAGCATGGGTAGATTATAGACGGGCGAACTATAGAAATCATTATAGTAAGAAACAATGCCTATCTTCAAATACACGCGGGTATCATGGGCGCCACGGCATGCGCCATGGCGCTGAGCCGGCACGAGCGCACCAGCGGAGGCGATCATGAGCAGTGAACCGGCAGCCGAACCGCCGTATGTGGACCGGCCCGAACTCCAGGAGATCTACGCCGACCAGATACGGCTCACGCACTTCGACGGCTACACCGTGCGCCTGGAGTTCGCCGTCAGCCGGCCATACCTTCATTCGCAGAACCGGCCGGATGCGCGCGTCTATCCAGCGGCCCGGATCGTGCTTTCACCGCACGCGGCCATCAGCCTCAGGGACCAGCTGGAGCAGCTGCTGGTGATGCTCGAGCAGCAGGGTGTCCTGCGCCGCACTGCGCCGTCCTCGGCGGCCCGTCAGTAACGCGCGGCATGGGCGTCGCCGGGATCAGCGCCTGCGTCATCACCCGCAACGAGGCCGGGCGCATCGCTCCCTGCCTCGCGTCCTTGAGCTTCTGTGACGAGCTCCTCGTGGTCGACTCGCACTCCACCGATGCGACGCGCGAGATTGCCGGCGGACTGGGTGCGCGGGTCATCGAGCGCGACTGGCCCGGTTACCGTTCGCAGAAGCAGTACGCGACCGACGCGGCGGCCCATGACTGGGTGCTGTCGGTCGATGCGGACGAACGGGTCACGCCGGCGCTGCGTGCCGAGATCGAGGCGCTGCGGGCCGGCGGCTTCGCCGGCGCGCGCGGCTGGACCATTCCGCGGCTCACCGAGTATTTCGGGTGCTATCTGCATCACGGCAATGCCTGGCCGGACCGTCACGTCCGCCTGTACGACCGGCGCGCGGCGCGCTGGGCCGGTTATGAAGTGCACGAGAAGGTCGTCGTCGACGGCACGGTCGGCACGCTGCGCGAGCCCCTCGAGCACCATGCCTACCGCAGCCTCGATGACCATCTGATGCGGCTCGACCGCTACGCGACGCTGATGGCGCAGCAGATGTATGCGGCGGGACGGCGCGCGACGCTGCTGCAGGTCCTGTTCAATCCGGCCTGGCGGCTGCTGCGGGGCCTGGTGATCAAGCGCGGTGTCCTGGACGGCTGGCGCGGCTGGTTGTTTCACATCGCCGAGGCCGGCTACGTGCGGCGCAAGTACCTGCGGCTGTGGGCGCTGTCGCGCGGGCTGGCCACGGACGGGAGCTGAAGACATGGCGGTGACGCGCGGTACCGGTACGGGGAAGGGCAGGCAAGCGGGCGGTGTGCGCACTGCGGCGGCCCGAAAAACCAGCGCGCGACGGCGGCTCACGCCGGCCAGCGCACAGCGCGGGCTCGCCGGCGGCGAGATTGCGCTGCCGCGGGAACATCCCGAAGTGGGTGGGCTGGTCCGCCAGGTCGAGGCGGCCGAGGGCGCGGTGATCGGCGCCTACCGTGATCCGCTGGGCGGCCGGGCGCTGCTGCTGGCGACGCTGCCGCTGCGGCAGGTGCAGCCGACCCCATTCCAGCGCGACCTTTCGCCCACCCATACCAAGCGGCTCGCCGAGAAGATCGATCAGGCAGGCGCGTTCCTCGACCCGCTGATCGTCGTGCGCGGCGAGGACGGACAGTTCTGGACGCCCAACGGCCGGCACCGCCTGGCGGCGGCAAAGGTACTCGGGCTCCGGCAGATCACGGCGCTGATCGCCCCCGATGAGACGCTGGCGTACCGGATTCTGGCGCTCAATACCGAGAAGGCCCACAACCTCAAGGACCGGAGCCTGGAAGTGATCCGCATGGCGCGCAACCTGGCCCGCCGGCGTGGCGCGGCCACGGAACTTCAGTACCGGGACCAGTTCGAGGCACCGGAACTGCTGACCCTCGGCATTCTCTACGCAGACAACCCCCGCTTCGCGGGCGGCGCCTACAGTTCGTTCCTGCGCAAGGTCGATCGATTCAGCGAGCGGACGCTGGCGGCTTCACTGCGCGAGCGCGCAGGCCATGCCGCGCGCCTGCTCGCGATCGACGCCGAGGTCAGGAAGATCATCGCGGCACTGACGGCGCGCGGTTTCAAGTCGCCCTACCTGCGCAATTACGTGGTCGCGCGCATCAATCCCGTCCGCTTCATCAAGCAGGCGCGCGGCGCGACGCGGCCGGCCATGCCGATCGGGCAGGCGCTCACGCGCATGACGGCGGCCGCGAAGGGCTTCAAGCTCGAATCGGTGTCCAATGCGGACCTGGCCTGGGTCGCGGTCGGCGCCGGCGCCCAGGAATGACGCTTCAGTCCCGGTACAGAAGCACCGCTTCGCGTGCTGCGCTCCAGCGGCGCTCATCGGCTCCGGCCAGCCTGTCCAGATCGGCGGCGGTGGCCTGCGGATCCTCGATCCACTGCCGCAGCGCCGGACCGCCGTTGATGACGTCAAAGGCGAGACGCGACTCGTACTCATAGGCGAAATCCCGCCACAGGACGCCGTCGGGTGCGAGGCTGCGGCGCGCCTTGAGCAGCGCCGCGACCAGGCGCCAGGGCCGGAACGCCACAGGATCGTAGTCCGGACCGTCGACGTGAATCTGGATGCCGCTGCACAGCCGGCCCACGTGCTTGTGGAAGGTGGGCTCGAACCAGCATTCCCGCAGCGTGCAGCCGCGCAGCCACTGCGGCGCAAAGCCGTGCAGCCACTTGAATATGCTGCGCGCCTGCAGGTCCGGCGCGCCGACGAGTTCCAGCGGGCGCGTGGTGCCGCGGCCTTCCGACAGTGTCGTGCCTTCGATCATCACCGTGCCGGCATAGCAGCGCACCATGGACAGGTTCGGTGCGTTGGGACTCGGATTCACCCACGAGCGTTCCGCGACGGGCCAGCCGAATCCCGGCCCCGCGGCGGGGTGCCAGCCCAGCATGCTGACGATCTGCAGTTCCACGTCGAGTCGCAGCGTCGCCACGAACCAGCGGGCCAGCTCCGCCATCGTCAGGCCGTGGCGCATCGGCAGCGCGGCGGCACCGACAAAGCTTTCCCAGCCCGGCTGCAGCTCCAGCCCTTCGACGGGCCGGCCCGCCGGATTCGGGCGGTCCAGGATCCAAACCGCCTTGTGGTGCGCGGCACAGGCTTCCAGCAGGTAACGCAGCGTGGTGATGAAGGTGTAGACCCGGCAGCCGACGTCCTGCAGATCGACCAGCAGCACATCGAACTGCGCCATCATCGCCGGCGTGGGCCGCCGCACCCGGCCATAGAGACTGAAGACCGGAATGCCGAGCAGCGGATCGTTGAAGTCCGCGGACTCGATCATGTTGTCCTGCTTGTCCCCGCGCAATCCGTGCTGTGGACCGAACGCGGCCGTCAGCTGCAGATCCGGCAGGGCCGCCAGGGCGTCCAGTGAATGCCGCAGGTCCGCCGTCACGGAAGCCGGATGCGCGACCAGCGCCACGCGGCGGCCCGCCAGCGGTCGGCGCAGATCGGGCTCACTGAGCAGGCGGTCGATGCCAAATTTCATGCGGTCCCTTCCTGCAGCACGGTTCACTCATCACGATGGATCACGCGCTCGGGAGCGCGACGCGGAATCCTGCGCGATCATGGAAATCCGGTGCAGGGCGCGGATGATGCACGGCCCAGTAGCTCAGGGTGCCATCGATGTCCTCGATGACCGCGGCGATGTTCAACCGCCAGGCCGCCCCGGGCGGTGCGTCCGGCCCCGCCACCCACGCGGCGTCGAGCCCGGCCTCGACGTCGACCTGCAGCGCCTCGCGCCCCAGGTTTCGCGCCGCGACGGCCACGCGGGTGGTGCCGAGATCCGCGCGGCGTTCGCGGTAGCCGGCGAAGGCATAGGCGGCCCAGTCGCCGGAGGTGGAGAAGTTCAGTTCCAGGTAGCGCGGATCCGCGCCGGGCGCGGCGAAACATTCGAAGCAGGTGTGTCGCCACAGTTCATGGCGCCGCTGCGGCCGGCCAGCCGGCTTTTCGATGCGGATCGAATCCAGGTCGCCGTGCAGTTCGAACTCGAACTGCATGCGGCCGCCGGGCCCGATCCCGCCGCTGGCCGTGAGCCCGCGCAGCGGACCGGCAGGCCGCGCCGGATGCGGATGCAGGGCGACCGGCGCAAAGCGCATGCTCAAGGCAGCGCTCCGCCGGCCAGCAGCGCCTCGGCGCGGGCCACGGCCGGGAGCGCATCGCGCCGGTAGTTCCACGGGACGGCGTGCAGCTGGCCCAGCAGCGCGTGCAGGAAACGGTCCTGGCGCCGCCGCGCCTCCGGCACCGGCACGCCGTGATTCAGAATCGCGAAATAGACGGTGCCGCGGTCGCCGGTCGCGATGGCGCCGATCAGCGCGCTTGCCCCATAGTCGCCGAAAGTTCCGGTCTTGCCCACCACGCGTCCCGCCTCGTCCGGCGCACTCAGGCGCTGTTGCAGCGTGCCTGTGTCGATGCCGGCGACCGGCAGTATGTCCACCAGCGCATGGCCGCTGGCCGTCAGCTCCAGTTCAAGCGCGCGCAGCAGCTTGACCGCCGCGCGCGGGCTGAGGCGATTGCGCGGATCGGTGCCGGCGCCGTCGCCCAGCGTGATCTCACTGCGCATGTCTGCCGGGACGACGCTGCGCGCCAGGGCCTCGACCGCGGCCGCCCCGCCGGCCGCATCCGCCAGCGGCTTGAAGATGTTGTTGGAGTAATCGTTCAGCGCCTTGGCGAGCGTCAGCAGCGGCTGCGAGCGATGGATCACGAGCGGCCGTGGCGGCGCCGTGCCGGGATCCGCGCCATTCAGGAACTGAATCGACGGTACCGGGCCGGCAGCCGGGGCGGTGGCGTTCAGGTCGCGCAACGCCGCCCAGGCGGCCGCCGGCACCGATCCGGACAGCGCCAGGCGCAGGCGCGCTGCGTCCGTGTCGTCCTGCCAGTCGAAGGTCAGCGCACCCAGGGGTTGCAGCGTGCCGGTGACCCGCCGGATGCCCAGCTGATTGAGGCGCTCGGCGACCAGCAGCGCGTTTTCGTCGACGAAATACGGATCGCCGTCGCTGCTGACCAGCAGATTGCCTGCCAGCGTGCCACCCTCGATCGGCCCGGTGCCGGAAAAGGTCGTGGTGAAGCGGTGTTCGGGGCCGAACTTGCGCAGCAACGCGAGCGTGGTCGGCACCTTGGACACAGAGGCCGGATGCACCGGCCGGGCGGCGGCCTGCGCCAGCAGTGGCGTGCCATCCGACGCTTCGACATAGACGCCCTGGCCGGCGCCGAGGATCGAGCGGGCCGCGGCGGCGAGCGCCGGCAGCCCGCCCGCCCTGGTCGCCGCGGCCGCGGGCGCCCCGCAGGAGGCCGACAGCAGGATCGCGGCGAGCAGGGTCAGTGGATCGCGCAACAGGGCTCCGGTCGGCGGTTCAACGTGATGTCGGTGCAGCCATTGTTCCTCATCCGCCGGGGCGCGGAAAGGGCACGGGTTCACGAAGCCGATAAGTCGCCGCGTCGCGGCGGGCCGGCACGAGGGCTGCGGCCGCGGCGCGCATCAGCTGCGTCGTTCGCGCCGTTCACCGGGACGGCGCCGTTCCTTGACCGGGACCTGGGCATTGGGGCCCGGCGCGGGAGTTCCGCTGCGGCGCTGATCGGCGCGGCGATCGGCATGGTGCCTGTATTTGCAGGTGCACTGCTCCTGGTGGCCGCAGGTAGCGAGGGGCAGCCGCGGCGCTTCGGCGGGCAGGTAGCGCTTGCCCTGCAGCCGCTGTATCGCCGCACAGGCATGGCTCCCTGCCACGATGCTGACAGCGTGCCAGCTGTCCTTGCTCCTCGCCGTCTTGGCCACATCGACACTCCTGTCGCTGCGGGGCACTGTAAACCGAATTTGCGGGGCCGGGAATGGTCCCTGCGGAGCGGCGCACGCGGGCCGCGCACGCGTGCGCAGGGTGCGTGCACGGTGCGCGCAGGGCGGCAGGGCGCGCGGTCAGCGTCGCCGCAGGTGCGCCAGCAGTCCGCGCGCCGCGGCCACGGACAGATCCAGCACCCGTTCAAAGTCTTCCGCCGTGCCGTAGTAGGGATCGGGCATTTCGCGCAGCGGCTGTTCAGGCGCATAGTCGAGCAGCAGACCCAGCCGTTCCTGGCCGACGGGCGGCGCTATCGCGCGCGCGTCGGCCAGGTTGCGCTGATCCATGACCAGGATGTAGTCGTACACAGCGAAGTCCGCCGGTACCAGCTCGCGGGCCCGCAGCGGCGACAGGTCGAGGCCGCGCCGCCGCGCCGCCGCCTGCGAGCGGGAATCCGGCGGGGCACCGATGTGATAGCGGTGCGTGCCCGCCGAGTCGATGCGGACCGGCAGCTGCGGGGCCTCGTGTGCAACGAGTTGGCGAAAAACGACCTCCGCGGTCGGAGACCGGCAGATGTTGCCCATGCAGACGAACAGCACGCCGGTTTCAGTGGCCTCAGTCATGGATCATTCCCCTGATGAGATTCTTGCTGGCATCGACGGGTCTGGTAAACCCTGCGGATCTCCCGCCTGGCCCTGGAGCCAGCGGCGGCATCAAAAGGGGATTTCGGCTCCGTCCCACGCAAACAACCTGCCCGTCTGCGAGGGCGTGAGGCCATCGAGTACCCGCAGCAGACGTGCAGCGCTGAGCTCGGGCGTGAACACGCGCTCGGGCTGTACGCCCGCCAGAAACGGGCGGGACAGGGCGCTATCCACGGTGCCCGGGTGGAGGCCGACGCAGATCGCAGACCGGTTGCCCACCGCGAGTTCGACGGCGAAATTGCGGATCAACATGTTGAGTGCGGCCTTGGAGGCGCGATAGGCATGCCAGCCGCCAAGGCGATTGTCGGAAATCGAGCCGATGCGTGCCGACAGAGCCACGAAAGCGCTCTTCACCCCTTTGGCCAGATGCCCGAGGGTGTGCTTGCCGATCAGCGCAGGACCAATCGCGTTGACGGCGAAGGATTTTTGCAGTGTGTCGCGCGACAGGGCACGCCAGGTCTTCTCGGGCGTCACGAACTCGTCGTGCAGCATGCCCGTGGCGACCAGAACGAGATGCAGCGGGCCGCCGGTCAGGCAGGCTTCGCTGGCCGTCGCGATCGACGCCTCATTCTCGAGTTCGAAGCGAAACGCGCGCATCTTGGGCGAGCGGATCGGGACTTCGCCTCGCGCACCGGCATGCACTGCGGAGCAGCGCGGGTCGGCGCACAGTGCACTCACGAAGGCCGCACCGATGGCCCCGCGCGCCCCGAACACTGCCGCGCGATAGCCAGGCGGCAGCGATTCAAGCGCCATGGTTCACGGCTGCTGCGCGGCCGCGCTGGCTGGCCACTGCTGCGGGACGCGCTGCAGCTTGGCCGTGTCGTAGCCTTCGGCGGCCAGGAAGTGCACCATCTGCGCATAATCGGACTCCGGGATTGACGGCGCGCGCGCCATGATCCAAGCGTAATCCCGCTCGCTGCGACCGATGACGGTCTGCGAGTAGCCCTGGTCCAGCCACAGCACGCGGTACTCCGCCTTGAACGGCCACAGGAACATCATGCCCCACACGGCGTTGGACGCCGCGTCCCGCACGTAGCCCGTGGGGTGATGGATTTTACGCGGGCCAGTGATGTCGCCCGCGTTGAACGCGAAAGTGGTCGCCACTGAACCATCGGCATTCAATGCGTAGCTCTCCATCGCGTTGTGCGCGCCCGTCTCGAGGAAGGTCGGTATGCTGGCGATCACGTACCAGTCACCCATGAAGCGCGGTAAGTCGACGTGCGCGACGGTGGCGATCGGGCGTTGGGGCGAACCGGCGCAGGCGCCGAGGCCCAGGCATCCGGCGACGGCTGCGATGACGACGACGCTGACGAGCATTGGATGATGGCCTGCTTTCATGGCGGCAACCGCTACTGAATCTCGTAGCGCAGCATGCGCCCGTCCCTGGTGCGCGATTGCAGCCCCAGCCATTCACGGTCGTTCGAATACCACAGATCGATCTGCAGGTCCTGGGCGGTGATCCGATAGGCCTGCGCCGTGACCGGATGGCCCCGCACGATGATCTGCTGAGGTCCGAGAGTCAGCGCCTCGATGGGCTGGTACTCACCGGTCTGCGCATTGAGCAGCCGCGTCGCGCTCAGGATCGAGGGATCCCAGTAAGCGAAGCTCTGTACGCAGGCGGGCAGCCGAGCGTGCCCGGTCGGCGCCCGCAGCATGAAAGCCTCGCCGTCGCGCTCGCCCTGCAGGGAAGACAATCTGCCGTTGTCGTCGGTGCGGGCATCGACGCGCCGCAGGCAATGACCGTCCCACACTTCGGTGGACTGGTGCGCATAGCGATAGGCGCTGATGAACAGGAACCTGACGTCGTAGCGCGCCTCGCTGCGCACGGTGCTGGCGGCGGGATCGAATTCGAATTCATGCCAGCCGATACGCTTGTCATCCAGATACACGTTGAACCGCCAGGCGTGGTCGCGCTCGGGGATGGCGGCGGCGCTGAGGCCGGTGGCGAGCGCCAGCAGGCCGGTCCCGGCGAGGCGTATGAGGTTCTGGCGTAGCGGCATCATGGAAGTTCCTCAGGCGTCAGCCAGTCGTTCCCTGGCGGTGTGCCGCGTCTACCCAGCGGCTAAGGCGCTATCCTTCTATATTGTCGATCTTTTGTCAATATATTTCTGGTAAAAAGCTTGACAATATATGTACAAACTGCGAGGGTGCGCTCATGGACGATGAAGACGGGCCCCCATGAGCCGTGCTAACGCAATCCGCAGCGCACTGCTGGTGCTCGGCGTTGTGCTGATTGCCCTGTCGGCGATCCTGTGCCTTGCAGTCCTGACCAATTTGATGCCAGCCGACGCCGTAGCAGTCGCCGGGCATTCCGGCGTGCGCGGCATTGGCGGCATCGCGGTCGCCGGATGTCTGCTCGCAGCCCTTGGTTCGGATGATGACTAAATGGAGGACAACCTAATGATCAAGCAGTCAGACGTCTTTATTCTGCTGGCAGTGGCTATTTCTTTCGCCTTGTCGGGTTATCTATGGTTTACGGGGCAACATGAAGAGGGCCTGTTCACAGCGGTCTGGGTGCCTTCAATCCTCTGCTTCGGAATCTATTTCAAGCTGATGGCGCAAAGGGGCCCACGATCATGAGCACGCGGTACATCTTCTACTCTGCGATCCTGGTCTTCGTGCTGATGATGACTGGAGTCTTCCTGACCGCACGTGAATTCAAGGAGATGACCAGGAACTCACCCGCTGAAAAAGACAAGACGGTGCGGAAGTAGCCCCGGACTTGCGGGGTCGACCCTGCTCC
>Ga0075017_100002940_pt1 | contig 10702 bp, 7 predicted proteins | sample AleBraG_ABR_2012_FD_71475 | JGI IMG/M metagenome (GOLD analysis project Ga0075017, IMG submission 71475) | Freshwater sediment microbial communities in response to fracking from Pennsylvania, USA - Alex Branch Run_MetaG_ABR_2012 | ecosystem: Environmental > Aquatic > Freshwater > Creek >...
GAGACCGAGGGAGTTCGCGCGGAGAACCTCGGCGAATTCCTCGACGGCCTGGACCTGGTGATAGAGGAGTGCGACTCGCTCGACATGAAGTTCCTCGTACGCGAAGAGGCGCGCCGACGACGGATCCCGGTGATCATGGAGACCAGTGACCGCGGTGTCCTCGACGTCGAACGATTCGATCTCGAGCCCGATCGACCCATCTTCCACGGCTTGGTCGGCGACATGGATTCGTCGAGATTGGCCGGACTGTCGACCGCCGAGAAGGCGCCGTTCCTCATCCGAATCATCGGCCCTCGCGAGGCGTCGGCCCGCGGCGCTGCGAGTCTTCTCGAGGTCGGTCTCACGATCACCGGATGGCCACAGTTGGGCAGTGAGGTGACGCTCGGATCGGCGACGGCCGCGGCCGCCGTGCGGCGCTTCGGCCTCGGAGGTGAACTGCCGTCAGGTCGAGTCCGTTTCGACGTCGAAGAGATCTTGTCGGGCCTCGGTCCGATCGAGGTCAACCTCGAGACTGAGGCCGATCTCTTCACCCCGCCGCCGGAGGACCCGCCACTGGAGAGCGACGATCCGGTCGAACTCATCATCGATGCGGCGCGGCGTGCCCCCTCGGGTGGCAACGTCCAGCCCTGGCGGTTCGAGACCGACGGTGACGAGATCCGCTTCTTCATGGTGCCCGAGAAGAGCGGCGCCATGGACGTCCAACACCGAGGCACGTACGTGGGCATCGGCGCGGCGTTGTTCAACGCCAGGGTCAAGGCCGCGTCGCTCAAGACGATGGGACTGGTCAAGCTGTTCCCGGAGGGACGTCCCTCGCACCACGTGGCGTCGATGCAGATGGGCTCGTCGACCGACGTCAGCATCGCACCGTTGAGTGATTATTTGTTCTCCCGTTCGACCAATCGTCGGATCGGTCAACCCGCGCACGTGGATCAGGCGACTATCGATTCACTGGTTCGCGGTGTCGAACGAGAGGGTGCGTTGTTGCGAATCGTCACGGACCGACAGAAGATCGACGCGGGCGCGGACATTCTCGCCGCGTCCGACCGTCTTCGGTTCCTGCTTCCTCAAGTGCATCGTGAGATGTTGTCCGAGGTCAAGTGGCCCGGTCGCGACGCGCTCGAAGAGGGGCTCGACGTGCGAACCCTCGAAATGGATCCGGGTGGCTACGCCATCATGGACCTGATCGCGCGACCGGACGTGATGGAGAACCTGGCCGACTGGCGCGCGGGCCAGGCGCTCGGACTGAGGATGCGCGCATCGATCCTCACCAGTTCCGCGCTGGCGATCGTGACGGTGCCGCGTGCCGACCCCATGTGGTACGTCCGTGGTGGTGCCGCAATGGAACGCTTCTGGCTGATGTGCGAGCAACTGGGCCTGGCGGTCCAGCCGGCCTCTCCCGTGTTCCTCTACGCGGTCGACGAGAGTGACCTGCGTGAGTTGTCGGGCGAGCGTTACCTCGACGAGATGCATCAACTCTCAGATCGCTTCAATGACTTCTGGAGTCTCGGCGACGGGGAGACGGCGATCATGGTGTTTCGGCTCTTCCAGGCGCCACCGCCGTCCGTGCACAGCGTTCGACTACCTATGGCGCACGTGCTGAGCCGTGAAAACGTGGCCCCACCGAGTGCCCCTCCCACCGCAGTGCAGTATTTGAACGGAAATGCATAATTATTTAGGGGTTTACTCAGAACTACCTTTATGTAATAATTAGGCCCAGATGAACAAAACATCAGCGGTTTGACCGTGAGGTCAATCCGTCCATCAGGACCTTTTGTCGGCAAAGGTAGTCAAGCATGAACAACCCCACTAACTCTGAACTCGAGAAGGCAGGCGAACATACCCGCCTCGTCGTCGAGACACTGCTGCAGGTTGTTCCCGGTACACAAATAGTCGCGATCGTGACGAATCTCCAACGTCCGATTCCCGGATTCGAGTTGGAGCCACTGGTGGGTTCGGGTGCCGAGATCGCGTTTGAGGCGATCAACGATCGCATTCGAGAGCAGCTGAAGGGTGGCAAGTCACTCAGTTCCTTCTCACTCGACGTCCAGGGCATCGAATGGGGAGTGATGGCCGAACCGATCACGCTCGAGAACGACCGCACGGTCGGTGCACTCATCGTTGCGCGTCACGGACGAACCTGGTCAGGGAGGGAACGATCGCTGGCCAAGGCCTTCGGGAGCCTCTTGAGCAACGTTTCGTCCTCGGCGGCGAAACAGGGCGGGCTCTTGCACCAGCGTCGACTCGACGAGCTCGTGGCGCAGGTGGCCGAGCGCCTCATGTCCGCCCAGGCCGAGACCCGTCAAGAGGTCCTCGACTGGGTCTGCCAGGTCCTGGCCGAGTTCCTCTCGGCCGACGTCGCCTTCATCCGTCGAAACGACCTGGGCCGGGAGTTGACGATCCTCGAAGCGGAGTGGCCGATCCGCGACAAGCCCGACCCCGACCCGCTGGGCGAGGTTCGTTTCGACTCCGATCCGATCTTCATGGCGCTTCGCGATCTGAAGACGCCCTACCTCGATGGGACCGAGGACCTCACTGACGATTATCGCGAACGGGCGCAGGAAGGATCAGGTGCGACGCCGGCGGCGGGCGCCGCCGTGCCGCTCCTAATGGGAGAGGCCACGTGGGGCACGCTCGGATTCCTGTGCTTCGAGACCCGTCCTTGGACCAAGGAGGAGATCAACGCGTTGAAGTCGGTGGCGTCACTGCTCGTGCAGCTCCAGGGCCGCATCGAGGCGGAGGAGCGCACGAGGTACAACGCGAATCACGACGAATTGACCGGCTTGCCGAACCGGCGAGCACTCCTCCAGGAGTTGAAGAACCGCTTGGACACGCGGCGCAAGACCGCGGTCATGGTCATCGACCTCGACCGATTCAAGATCATGAACGACTTCATGGGTCACGGTAACGGCGACCGGTTGCTCACCACCATCGCCGATCGCATCCGAACGAGCATCCGGGCCAACGACTTCGCCGCCCGGCTGGGCGGCGACGAATTCGTCTTCATCGTCGACCGCGCATCATCGGAGATGGAGGTCCTGGCGACGGCCTATCGAATGCTCGCCATCATCGCCCAACCCGTGATGATCGCCGGGCAGGAGGTCACCCACACGGCCAGCATCGGGATCGCGATATCGGACATGACCGAGCGAAATGGGTTGGACCTCCTCGGTTGGGCGGACGTGGCGATGTACGCGGCCAAGTCGCGAGGCCGCAATCAGGCGGTCGTCTTCGACAGTGAACTGCGAGAAGAGGTCAATGCACGTTCGCGCACCGAACTGATGCTTCGCGAGGCGATCGAACAGGGCGGTCTTCGCCTGCACTTCCAGCCCGAGGTCGACCTGCGCACCGGCAAGGTCCTCGCGGCCGAAGCACTGGTGCGCTGGGAGCACCCGACCCGCGGTCTCCTGGCCGCGACGGAGTTCATCTCGATCGCCGAGGAGACCGGCCTGGTCACTGAGATCGGGCGCTGGGTCTTCAACGAGGCGTGTCGCCAATTGGCCGCGTGGATCGTCGAGTATCCGAGCCTCGACTTCATCGTGCGCATCAACATGTCGCCGGCGGACTTCAAGATGGGCGACCTCGTGGATTTCGTGAAGGACAAGCTGATCGAGTACAACGTCCCCGGCAACCGACTGTGCATCGAGATCACCGAATGGACGGTCGCGGAGGAGCCAGAACGAATCGCCGAGATCCTCCGTGGATTCCAGACGCTCGGGGTCGAAGTCGCGCTCGACGACTTCGGAACCGGCTACGCGTCGATGACCGGATTGAAGAACCTTCCGGTCAACCTCTTGAAGCTCGACATGAGCTTCGTGCGCGGCATCACCACCGACGCCTACGACCGCGCAATCGTCGAGTCCATCATTCGACTGGGCGAGGCGCTGGACCTGGGGGTCATCGCCGAGGGCATCGAGTCGCCGATCATCTTGGACAAGCTGCTCGAGCTCGGATGCCACCGCGGTCAGGGCTACCTCATCTCGCGCCCCGTTGCGCCGGGCGAACTCGCGCCGATGCTTCGCAAAGGTGCAGTCGACTACGACATTCTCCGGCCAGGGGATATGTTGACTCGCGAACTGGCAGACTTGCCATAGTGACCACTTCGAACGGTGCGATCACCGAGACCCAACGCCACGAAGGCGATAATGAACAAGGTATTGAGGCGGCTCTGATGGCGATAGGCGGTGAGGCGATGGACGAGCCGGAGTTCATCGGCGAGTACTACGAGCCGTGGCTGTTCAAAACCATGCTCAAGGAGCTCAGTGAACGTGAACTCGGTGTGGGCTTCATCTATTCGATCCTGAACAGATTTGCCGAACGACACGATCTCACCGACGTGGTGGTCGTGGTCGACGACGACACCAACGGCAGCCAGATGTTCCGTCTCGGCGGGGCTCAGGTGCCGCCGACCCTCGCCGCACAACTCGGCGACGCCCCGGGCGTGTACTGCGAACCCGACGTCGTGCCGGCGGCCGAGTGCGACGCCGTTCGCACGGCCTGCCAGCTCACGTTCTCGCTGCACCGCGCTCGCTTCGGGGCCGAACGTGATGCCCTGACCAATATTGCCAATCGTCGGGCCTTCGACCGTGAACTTGAATTGGCCGCCGCGCGCAGCGCTCGGAGCGAGCAGGCGTTCACGGTCGTGCTCATCGACCTCGACGGGTTCAAGTCGGTGAACGACAAGCTGGGACACGACGTCGGTGACTACCTCTTGCGTCAATTCGGCTTCGCGCTGCGAAAGTCCGTGCGCCAGGTCGACACTGCGGCGCGCTACGGTGGCGACGAATTCGCCGTGATCTTGAATGACACGAAGGGCGTCGAGTGGCGGGGCTTCCACGAGCGCCTACGCAACAACCTTCTCTCCACGGGTAATGTCATCGAATACACCGTCGGCATCGCCACCGCTCCACACGACTCGACGAATCCGACGGAGCTGTTGCGGATCGCCGATATCGACTTGTACAAGAAGAAGGGTAAACCACTCCAATGATGTCTCGGACTGAAGAGGACTTCGAACTGGAGCTTCGCTCCCTGCCCGGCGTGCTGAACGTCGGGATCAGTCATCAGGACGATGATGTCGACGTGGTGACGCTGGTCGTGAACAGCAAGGACCCTTCGGCCACCAAGCTGGTCGCCACTCAGATCGCCAGCCTTTACTACCCCAACGCTGCGGTCGTGGTGGAGGACGCCAACCGGGCGTTGACCGCGAGTCGATCGGGAGGACCCCGAGTGGCCCTGGTGCGCGCCGACTTCGACCCCAGCGACGGCTGCTGTGAGATCCAATTGGCTTTCGACGGTCGCGTCGGCATCGGTCGATCGGGGAGTGGCCCACTGATCGGGGGTGCCGAGGCGACGCTGGCGGCCCTACGGGACCTCGGCTACGACCTTCCCTACTCTCTCTTGACCGTCAACCCCGTGACGAACGGCAAGGACTACCCGGTGGTCGTGACGTTGCGGTCGTTGACGAACGAGGCCGACCGATTCGGCATCGCCCGGGGCGAGGACGACCTCGTCTCGGCGGTGAAGGCAACCCTGGATTCGCTGAATCGATTCCTGACGACCATCGACGACCGCTGAGTCGACGCCGGGGATCGGTGACCACGACCTCGTGGTCCTCTGGCGATCCACCTGACTGGACGAGCGAACACTTCGGACAGACCCGGTCGCCGAGACGAAGAACCACCCGTCGGAGTTCAGTGTCGCCCTGACGTCGCCAACGGTGCGTTGACAACACCTGGTGGGGGCCGGGGGCTGAGCCTGTTGATGTTGCTGATCAGCCGCATCATCGCCGCTGGCTTCCCGAGCGAATCGCCGGACTCGACCTACGCGGAGAATCGAGAGCGGATCCAAGCTCGGGCGCGACGCCGGTTCCCCAAGCTGTTCATCAACCGGGAGGTGGCGCGCCCCTTCGGGCGCCGCCTGCTCGGCGGGACGCTGATGTTCATCGCCTTCATCGCTATGGCGGCCCTCTCAACTCCTTCCTCGACCGCGGATTCGGTTAGATCCGGACGACGCCGTGGCTCTACCTCGGCCCCTGCATCGGCGTGGCCACGGCCGCCCTCAGTTCGCAGTTGCCGATCTGGCTCGGTGGGGTCCGCGAACGTCGACGGGTGCACCTGCAGATCCTGATCGGGGGCGTGGTGATCTTGGTGGTGCGCGCGACCGCGTCACGGACGATCGGACTCTCACCGGGCTACTGCTACGGCCTCATCGCGGTCTTCCCCCTTCGTCCCAAGACCGACGAGAAGGACCGGGGGCGCCTGCCCGCCATCGCGTCGGTGGTGTGGCTGTTGGTCAGCACCGCGGCGTTCTTCTCGACGGTGCCGGCCTTGCACGCCGCGACGCCCCCGAACCCGTCGCCGGGGCTCTTGATCTTCGTACCGGCCCTCAACGTCACCTTCCTCAGAGGGGTCGCGAGTCTCGCCTTCGGCATGATCCCCTTGCCGTTCCTCCCCGGGCGACACGTCCGCCAATGGAACCGGGCCGCGTGGTACCGGATCGCGGCGGTCGGGCTCATCAGCTTCGTGGCCTTCCTCCTTGCTCCCGGCAGCGTGACGCCGGGCGAACTGCGTCGCGTGGCCCTGATCTCGCTCTTCGCGGCTATCGTCGTCTTCGCCGGAATCTCGCTGGTCTTCGTGGGTTACTTCCACCGGCAACCGTCCGAGGACGAGGACGGGGACGGCCAGGGTAACGAGGAGTACGGTGACGAACCGGCACGCCACCCGATGGACGCGCCACCGGCGACTCCCGACGGGTCGGCGACCAACGGCGAGTCGTCCGGTCCGATCGAGACGGAGTGGTCCCTCGGCGCTCGCTCGTCGGATCGACCTGGCGCCGGCGCGGTCGTCGCGTCGTAGTTGGTGGAGCGGTATCGATGGCGACGCGTGGCGAGGTGGGCCGCGCCGCCACGCGGGTCGCTAGTGACCTTTGGCCCTGAAGGGATGGGGCCCGCAAAACCTAGATTTGAAGTGCGTCGCCACTCCTTGGTTGGGTCCGTTGGCGAGCGCACGGAAGGTCGGAACTAATGGGTGAAGCGTTCGAGAACCTCGAGTCACGCGTTCCGGTTGACGGCGTCGTTGCGCACCGCGACCGACCGGCGCGACCGCGCCAGATCCGACTCCACGGACGCGGGGGGCAGGGAACGGTGACCGCCGCCGAGCTGTTGTCGGTCGCCGCGTTCGAGGACGGTCTCTACGCTCAGGCCTTCCCGAGTTTCGGGTCCGAGCGCATGGGCGCGCCGGTCGAGGCGTACTGTCGCATCGCGACCGCGCCGATCCGCACCCGCGAGCCCGTGAGCAAGCCCGACGTCCTAATCATCCAAGATCCGACCCTGCTCGGTCAGGTGGACCTCTTCGGCGGCCTCGACCCCGACGGCTACGTCTTGTTGAACAGCGTCGGCACGTTCGAAGACCAGGGGCTCGGCGAGATCATCGAGCCGTTCCGACGTGAACGACTGTTGACCGTCCCGGCGACCGAGCTGGCCCGCCAGCACCTCGGTCGCACGACGCCGAACTCGGCGCTGCTGGGTGGATTCGCCGCGATGACCGGCATCGTCTCGATTGACGCCGTGTGCATGGCCTTTCGCCACCGGTTCGCCGGCGCACTCGGCGAGGCCAACGTCGCGGCCGCGAGCGCCGCGTACGACTACGTACGACACGAGACTGAGGAGCTGGACCATGCAGCGACAGATTGAAGGCTCCCAGGCGATCGCCCGCACGGTGGCCCTGTGCCGGCCCCAGGTCGTGTGCGCGTATCCCATCTCGCCCCAGACGCACATCATCGAAGAGTTGGGCGCCATGGTCAAGCGCGGCGAACTCGAGTCGTGCGAGTACATCAACGTGGACTCCGAGATGGCGGCGATGTCCGTCGCCATCGGCGCCAGTGCGGTCGGGGCCCGGGCCTTCACCGCGACCGCGAGCCAGGGACTCTTGTACATGATCGAGGCGGTCTTCAACGCCGCCGGACTCGGTCTGCCGATCGTGATGACCCTCGCGAATCGAGCGGTCGGCGCGCCGATCAACATCTGGAACGACCACACCGACGCCATGGCCGTGCGCGACGCGGGCTGGGTGCAGATCTTCGCGGAGAACAACCAGGAGGCGGTTGATCTACACGTCCTGGCCTTCGCCCTCGCCGAGGAGCTGTCGGTACCGGTGATGGTGTGCGTGGACGGCTTCATCCTGACCCACTCGATCGAACGCGTCGACATCCCCGAACAGGAGCAGGTCGACCGGCTCATCCCGCCCTTCGAGCCACGCCAGGTCCTCGATCCGGACGACCCGATGTCGATCGGCGCGATGGTGGGACCCGAGGCGTTCACCGAGGTCCGCTACCTGGCGCAGGTGCGCCTGCGTCGCGCGCTCGAGGTGATACCGGAGATCGCGGAGCGCAACGCCGAGGTGCTCGGTCGTCCGGCGACGGGGCTGCTCGCGCCGTATCGGACCGAGGACGCCGACGTGGTCATCGTGGCCATGGGCTCGGTGCTCGGTACCATCAAGGACGTCGCTGACGAACTGCGCGACGAAGGACATCGCGTCGGCGTGCTCGGCATTACGTGCTTTCGACCATTCCCGGCCGAGCAGGTCCGCGCCGCCTTGGGCGCACACCAACGGATCGTCGTCGTGGAGAAGGCCTTCAGCATCGGCTACGGCGGTGTGCTCTCGACCGACATCGCGATGGCGCTCGCCGGACGGTCGATCCCCATCCACACCGTCGTCGCCGGTCTGGGCGGGCGGCCCGTGTACAGCTCCTCCTTGCGAACCCTGTTCCTGCGCGCGATCGACGGGTCACTGGGAGAGACGACCTTCTGTGACCTCAACACCGGACTCGTCGAGGCCGAGCTGGAGCGGATGGCGTTGAGCCGTCGTTCGGGCCCGGCGGCCGAGAATGTCCTGCGTGACCTCGCCAGCCAGGGTGGAGGCGTGCGATGACCGTCGAGCGCACGCCGGTGCGGTTCTACCAGGTGGGCAGTTTCGCCGTCGGCAACCGACTGGTGTCGCTCGAGCAGCGCAGCGCCCAGTCCGACCCCGACCGCGCGAACTCGCTCACGTCGGGTCACCGCGCGTGCGCCGGGTGCGGCGAGGCGCTGGGCGCTCGCTACGCCCTGGACGCCGCGATGCGCGTCACCAACGGTCAACTGGTGGCCGTCAACGCGACCGGGTGCCTCGAGGTCTTCTCGACGCCCTATCCACAGACGTCGTGGAGGATCGCCTGGCTCCACTCGCTCTTCGCCAACGCCGCGTCGGTGGCGACGGGCGTGGCCGCCGGACTCCGGGCCAAGGGCCGCACCGACGTGCGCGTCGTCGGCCAGGGCGGCGACGGCGGCACCGCCGACATCGGCTTCGGCGCGCTGTCGGGCATGTTCGAGCGTAACGACGACGTCTTGTTCATCTGTTACGACAACCAGGGCTACATGAACACCGGGGTCCAGCGCTCGGGCACCACGCCGGGCGCCGCGCGCACCGCGACGACCCAGGCCGTCGGAGCGCACCCGGGCAACGTGTTCGGCCAGGGCAAGGACATGGCGCGCATCGCCATGGCCCACGACATCCCCTACGTCGCCACCGCCACCGTGGCCGACCTGTTCGACCTCGAGTCCAAGGTCGAGCGAGCCATGACGTTCCACGGCGCGCGATACCTGCACATCCTCGTGCCGTGCCCGCTCGGGTGGGGGTCGGCGTCGAGCGACACGATCCGCCTCGCGCGCCTGGCGCACGAGACCGGGATCTTCCCGGTCTACGAAGCCGAGCACGGCGAGGTGATCTCCTCGCTGCCGATCCGCCGACGCGTTGCGGTCGAGGAGTACCTGCGGCTCCAAAAGCGCTTCGCCCACCTGTTCGACAAGGACGGCACCATCCGCGACGTGGAGACGGTCGCGCGTCTGCAGGCGATGGCCGACCGCAACATCGAACGCTTTGGACTCGTGCAGGAGGACGACGAATGACCACTCCCTTCGCCATCACGCTCGACGTTGGCTCGAGTCTCGCCAACAAGACCGGCTCGTGGCGCGTCGAGCGCCCGGTCTACGTTGACCGGCTGCCGCCGTGCTCGAACGCCTGCCCGGCCTCGGAGGACATCCAGGGCTGGTTGTACCACGCCGAGGAGGGCGACTACGAGGCCGCGTGGCGCGTCATCATGCGCACCAACCCGTTGCCGGCGATCATGGGCCGCGCCTGCTTCCACCCCTGCGAGACCGCGTGTAACCGCGTCCAGATCGACGAGGCCGTGGGCGTCAACGCCGTCGAACGCTTCCTGGGCGACCGGGCCATCGAGGCGGGCTGGACCGTCGAAGTGTCGGCACCGCCGACGGGCAAGCGGGTGCTCGTCATCGGTTCCGGACCGGCCGGACTGTCGGCCGCGTACCACCTGCGACTGATGGGTCACGAGGTCCAGATCCGCGAAGCGGCGCCGCTGGCCGGCGGCATGCTGCGCTACGGCATCCCCCAGTACCGACTGCCGCGTGACGTCGTCGCCGCGGAGATCAAGCGCATCGAGGACATGGGCGTTTCAATCGTCCTCGACAGTCCCGTCCTCGACGTCGCGACGACGATGGACGAGCTCGGCTTCGATGCGGCCTTCGTCGGCATCGGTGCCCAGCGTGGCAAGAACCCCGAGATCCCCTCGGGCGACGCCGCCAAGGTCCTCGACGCGGTGTCGATGCTGCACGGATTCGAAGAGGGCGACGGTCCCGTCCTCGGTCGACGCG
>Ga0075017_100002941_pt1 | contig 10700 bp, 15 predicted proteins | sample AleBraG_ABR_2012_FD_71475 | JGI IMG/M metagenome (GOLD analysis project Ga0075017, IMG submission 71475) | Freshwater sediment microbial communities in response to fracking from Pennsylvania, USA - Alex Branch Run_MetaG_ABR_2012 | ecosystem: Environmental > Aquatic > Freshwater > Creek >...
AAACTCTCCGGCTGGAAGCGAACATCCTGGTCCGGCGGGATCAACTCCGGCTGTTGTTTCTCGTCTACCCGCGCGGCTGGTTGCGGTGCAATGGCTCGGGAACGCTCCAAGATACTAACGATAGCAGCCCGGCCTGCTGAAAACGCTGTATCCTGTCGTTTGCGGAAAGCTTTGATCCTTGGTTGCGGCTTTACCGGAAGCCGGGTCGCGGATCGTCTCCGGCGGCGCGGTTATTTAGTGCATGGTACGCATCGGGCGCAGTTGGATTTCCGCTCCGCGGGCTGGCGTCAAGCGCTCCGTCCGCTGCTGGCTCCGCTGATTTTGCATTCCGTCCCGCTGCTGGGAGATGGACTGGATGAGGAAATCATCGCTGAACTGCAAACTGAGCGCATCGTCTATCTGTCGACGACGAGCGTCTATGGCGCCACGCGCGACGTGAACGAAGCGACTGAGGTGGTTCCGGGTCACGCTCGCGTCCAGGTAGAGCGCGCAATTCAAGCCCGCCCCTGGTCCAGCCTCATCCTGCGTCCCGCGGCCATCTACGGTCCGGGACGGGGAATCCATGTGTCGATGCAGGCGGGCAAGTTCAAGCTGCTGGGCGATGGTTCGAACTACGTCAGCCGCATCCACGTCGACGATCTGGCGGGAATTGCGGAGGCCGCGCTGTTCTCGCATTTGACCGGCGCCTATCCGGTAGGGGATTGCCATCCCTGCCCATCCCGGGAGATCGCGGAATTCTGCTCGCAATTACTGAACCTGCCGATGCCGCGGTCTGGACGTGCCGAAGAACTTCCGGCAACCCGCCGCGCGGACCGGCGAGTGGACGGCTCGGCGCTCCGGACAGCGTTGGGAATCGAATTGCGGTATCCGTCCTACCGGGACGGAATTCCGGCATCGCTTTCTTAACGCGCCGGCTTCGTTTTCAGCTCGATCCGCACCTGTTCGAGTGGCCCTTGTGCGCGCGCGTCTGGCGACCATTCAGCTTTGCCGAGATTGGGTCCTGTCATGGTGACTACGATGGACGGGTCGCTGGGATGCTCCGACAATGGGCAGATCTCGCCCGCTGGGCACATCACTCGCAGGATGCGGATTTGGCCGTTCTCGAATTGGCATTCCATGGCAGCTTTGCTTGGATCGAGCGCCAACCGGGGAAGCCGGACATCCTTCTCGGGCGCGTCCAACGGCTCCGTCTTCAGTGCGATCCGCAGGTATTCCATGGGAACTGCGCCCGTGTACTCGACAGCGTGAGTCTCTGGCAATCCTTTTGCAAAACGAATTCCCCCGGCCTTGACCGGTGGGCGTTCGAAATCGAGTCCCATCACTTCCCCGGTCTTGTGGTAGAAACGCAGCGCCGCCCCGTCGGTCACGTACAGGAAAATCACCGTTGGCGTCGAGGGATGGTCGTGAACCGCGGTTTTCTCATGCGGGCCATAGCTGACCCGCGCTACTTGCGCGTATTCGTTGTCAAACACACGGCGATAATGCGCGCTAGCAGCCTGAAACGGGTCCTGGGCCAAAACCAACGCCGAACCGCACAGGACTAATAGAAGAGATACTTGCGCCATTGGTCGTCGCTTTTTCCGAGCAGGCGCATGAGATGGCGGCTGGTGTGCAAACTGAACGGCCGCGGCGCGCGCGCCAGTTTCATGCCCGCTTCATCCGGCGTGCGGCTGCCTTTACGGTTATTGCAGGGGTGGCAGCACGCCACCAGATTTTCCCAAGTCGTCTCGCCGGCCCGCGAGCGCGGCATCACGTGGTCGAGCGTGAGCTCGCCAGACGGCATCACCCGGTGGCAGTACTGGCAGGTGTAGCGGTCGCGCATGAGGATGTTCTTGCGAGACAAGGCCCGCGTCTGGTGCGGGATGCGGCGGTATTCGAGCAAGCGGATTACAGACGGAATGCGCATCGTCCGGCGGGAAGAGTGGACGTGGGCAATGGACTCTTCCTCCGCTGCCGCTACGCCCTTCAGCACCAACACCAGGGCGCGCCGCGCCGCGCAGATGTTGATCGGCTCGTAACTGGCGTTCAAGACTAAAACAGGCTTATGTAATCGATCCAGACTGGGCATACTTAGAACTCCCTGGGAAAATGGAACCCAAAGAACTTGTCTCAAGACGATCGGGGCGATGAACGACAGCCGTCATCCGGCGATCCACGCGCGCCACGGTCAACACTGCCACGTAACTGGCGCCGGCTCGCTTCAAAGCTCGGGCACACGAGGCGGCCGTGGCGCCGGTGGTCAGTACGTCGTCTATCAAAACCAACCGCTGTCCGTCCAACGAGCCCGTGGTCCGGAACGCCATGGACATGTTCGCCCGGCGTTTGGCGCTCGTCAGCCCCGCCTGCGCCGCAGTTCGTTTGGTGCGGCGCACGACTTTGCGCACGGGAATCCCGGTCCGCCGGGAGACCTCTTGCGCCAGCAGGTCCGACTGATTAAACCCACGCTCCCAACGCTTTCGCCAGTGCAGCGGCATGGGAACCAACGCATCAAAGGCCTGATCGCGCGGCAACGCCGCGGATAGGAATTTGCCCAGCGGGCGCGCTAGCGTTTGCACCCGGCCGTATTTCAGCAGATGCACCAAATCGCGCAATTCCGCCTCAAAAGAGCCGAAAGAGTAGCAGGCGTCATAAGTCTGGGCGCCCAGCCGGCAGACCATGCAAAGCCCTTCTTCATCCAAAGGAAACCGATTCAAGAACGGCGTCTGACAGCGGGCGCAAGCATATTCGGCGGATAGAGGCTGGGGTTTCTCGAGGCACCGGCGGCACACCGGAATGCGGCTCAACTCGGTAAGCGGCGTCTCACAAATCCGGCACTTGTCAGGGAAAGTAAAGGAGAAAAGGGCAGCAGGGATCTTTCGAATGGCCGCGAATACGGCCGTGGCAGGTTTGATGGTTCTGCTACTGCTGAAGATCCACCTCCGCTAAACTCTAAGCTCCTAGTGTACCATCCCGCATCAGAATGAAGAACTTAGTCTGGCGTTTGGGGAAGTTTGGTCCTCCCTCACATGGTCGGGCGCGGACGGGGACACTGCGGGCTCGGGTCCGGACTCCTTCGCTTGAGACCTATCGCAGCAGTGTCCCCTGGCGCTTGGCCTGAGACCACGGGTTGTTTACCCGACCGAAGGAAACTTGCAAGCCGAGGCAGGAGGCCATCCTGCGAATGGGCCTCGAGTGAGCGTGTACTCATGGTTTCAATCCGAACTTGCGCGCCATCCACGGACGAACGATGGCTGCTCCCTTGGAAGGAAACCGGTGCTGTCCCGGGATCAGGTGGAACTCCACGTCACTGGCGTGGACGCCCAAGCGGCGGGGAAACTCCTTCACGTGTTCATTGGGATAGAACTCATCCTGATCGCGGGAAATATGCAAGATCGGGACAGTCACCGGCTGGTATTTCGATTCCTCCCAATCCCGCGGAACGCCACCGCAGAGCCCCAGCACGCCTCCCACCTCGTTTGGGTGGGTCCCGACAAATCGGTAGTTCAGTCCCACCGGCTGGGAGAAGCCGGCCAACAGACAACGGGATGCGTCCACCCCAAACCGCGCCTGCAACGAGGCGAGCGTCTGTTGCACCATTGCGTGGTGCAGCCTCACCCCGGACGCCCAATGATCGCGAATTCCCCAGTTATAGGCGGCCGCCGAATTTGCCCCCCGGAGCGCCTGATAATGCTGAAACGGCGCTTGCAAGGCGGCCACAGCGAAGCGCTCACCCACCAGCCCTACCGTCAAACGCAACATGCTCTCCGGGGTCATGCCGTAACCATGCAAGGCAACGACCACCACGTCCAGCGCCCCGGAATCTGGACCTAAGTCCGGCACATGCAACAGATAGCGGCAGTCCAGCGCCGTCGTGAAGGTGTGTAGCTCCGGAACAATTTCAGGCATCTTAGTCATTTTGCAACACAAATCTGCCGTTCCTGCCGATTAGTTTATAGGGCAGAACTGAAGCTATCATGGAAACAATCGCAAAAACCGAACGAGATGCCGAGCAGACCACCTTTTCCCCAAAAAGTCCGAGCCCCAAAAGTCCGAGCGATATGATCGACGCTCCCCGTTACTGGAATCCGGGGAACGCGCTGGCTCGTGTCGAAGGCGATGAGACGCTCCTGCGTGAACTGATCCAACTCTTCCTTGAAGACTACCCGCGAACCTTACAGGACCTTCGCACCGCCATCGCTGAAGGCGATGTGCGCAGCCTGGAGCGTCATGCACACACCATCAAGGGCTCAGCGGCGAATTTTGAGGCCGCTCCTGTGGTGACTGCCGGTCTGGAACTCGAGACTTCCGGATTTAGAAAGGATCTGACCTACGTCGCGCCGCAAATGGAGAATCTCGAGGCCGCGCTCGCTCAACTGCGTGGCGAACTGGAAGCCTTCCTGACCAGATAATCGGTCATTACCCGTTTGGTATAGTGAAGGTCTTACCTGTCCTTCTCTATGACCTCTACTACCACGGAGATCGTTTGCGCCCACAGCCCCGATTCCGATGACGCTTTCATGTTTTATGGCTTGGCGACCAAAAAAATCCGGTCGCGCCTGATCACGTTCCGCCACGTCCTCGATGATATCGAGACCCTGAATCGTAAGGCCATGGAAGGCGCCTACGAGCTGACCGCCATCTCCTATCACGCTTACCCTTATGTCGCCGATAAGTACGCGCTTATGGCCAGTGGTTCCAGTGTGGGCGATGGCTACGGCCCGCTGCTAATCGGGTTGCACCCGTTCCCACCCGAGGAAATCAAAGGCAAGCGCATTGCGGTGCCTGGCAAGATGACGTCGGCCTTTTTGGCGTTGCAGCTCTTTGAGCCGGATTTTGTGGCTGTCCAGATGCCTTTTGACAAGATCATGGAGGCCGTTGCGGACCAAACCGTCGACGCCGGGCTGGTCATTCATGAAGGCCAACTGACCTACGGCAAGAGCGGCTTTCACAACATTCTCGACCTGGGCCGCTGGTGGAAAAAACAATACGATCTGCCGCTTCCGCTGGGCGCCAACGCGATTCTGCGCCACTTGCCCGCCGACATCAAAAGCGAGTGTTGCCGCATGATGCGCGAGAGCATCCAGTATGCTCTCGACCACAACGAAGAGGCGCTCAATTACGCCCTACAGTTCGCCCGCGATATGGAACCGCGCCTGGCCGAGAAGTTCGTCGGCATGTATGTCAATCACTACACCGTGGATGCCGGCGACGTGGTCCCCAAAGCGGCGCAGAAGCTACTCGATTTAGGTTATGAGGCTGGCTTGGTCTCGAAGAAAGTCACGTTGGAATTTGTTCGCTAGGTTGCTCGTCCCGCTGCTCGCGGTCACGGCCTTTGCCGCCGACAGCGATGTCAAACAGCGGGTCAAAGACGTTCGCGAACTGGGAAAAGGCGGATCCGCGTCCATTCCGCGCATTCAACCTTTTCTGCGAGATCCGGATGCGAATGTGCGCATCGAGGCGGTCAAAGCACTGGTGCAGATCGATACCCAGCGCAGTCTCGATCCATTAATCCAGGCCACTGGCGACAACGAGGCCGAAGTTCAGATCCGCGCCGTGGAAGGTCTGATCAACTTCTATGTGCCGGGTTATGTCAAGAGCGGCATGACGGGCTCGATCCAGCGGGCCGGATCGGCCATCAAGTCCAAGTTCAGCGATACGAACGATCAAGTGATCGACGCGTATGTGCAGGTGCGGCCCGAGGTGATTCATTCCTTGGGACGGGTGGCGAGCGGAGGCTCCAGCCTGGACGCCCGCGCCAGCGCTGCCCGCGGAGTGGGCATTTTGCGCGGCCAGGCGGCTGTACCCGACTTGCTCCAGGCTCTGCACGCAAAAGACACCTGCTTGATTTATGAATCCCTGATCGCTCTCCAGAAGATTCGCGAGGAGAGCGCCGGGCCCGGCGTTCGTTTCCTGCTGCGCGATCTGGACGAGCGGATCAAACTCACCGCCATCGAGACGTCCGGGCTGCTGCGCGATCATGGCGCGGTCAACGAACTGCGCGATGTGCTGGACCGTTCGCGGTCCGATAAGGTGAAACACGCGGCGCTCACGGCGCTGGCACAGATCGCCGATCCTTCCACGCATGCCCTTTTCAAAGCCTATCTGGTGAACAAAGACGACGGCCTGAGAGCCGCCGCTGCCGAAGGTCTGGGACGTTTGCGGGACGACGCCGATGGCGCCGTGATCGAAAAGGCGTATAGCGCCGAGGAGAAAGGCGCGCCCCGTCTGGCCGATGCCTTCGCCTTGGTCCGCTATGGCAGCACGGACATGTCGGAGTTTGGAGCGCTACGTTATCTGGTCAACCAGCTCAACTCCGCCGCTGGCCGCGATAGCGCGATCGCTTATCTCACTGAAGTGGCCCACGACAACAGCGTGCGACAAGCCCTCTACTCCGCGTTGCAGGCGCAAGCGGCGACCAAGGCCGAGAAAACCGGCTTGGCGCAAGTGCTGTCGGCCAGCGGGGATCGGGACACACTACCCTATCTGCAGAAGCTCTCCGAAGATCCCGATGCCGAAGTGGCGCAGGCTGGTATGCGGGCGGTGCGCAACCTGAACGCGCGGTTATAGACGGCTCTGTGGCGCAGACTTTAGCGAGGACGCTCCGCGGGGGCAGTCACAAAGTTCGGAAACTTCCAGCAAAGGCTCGCGGCGCGCTCTCTGTCGGGGATAAGCGCCATCGGAACATACTCGAAGACGGGTTGCGGGGACGGGTTGCAGATGCGATGTTCGTAGTTTGTCAATCTGTCCGGGTTGCAGATGCGATTGCCGTCGAAAATCATATGTGTTATGTATTAGCTAGCATGATCTCGCTGGCAGCCCGCAAACTTGCTACTGCTCTCCAGGGGAGTGCGGATATGCTCCTTTTTGGTCAAGACGAACGCGGCCCCGCCGACGACCTCTGCTTGCGGTTCGAGACCGTCTCACGCTTTGATGGAGAAGAGAACCGAGTCGTCCGTTCCTTGCTCGAAGGCATGATCCTCAAGCACGAAGCCCGCCGCTGGCAGAACGTCAGCCCCGGCGGCGAAAGGAAGTAGATCGCATGGCCCTTGATCTCCAACAGGAACGCCAGCAGGCTCACGCCTTGCTCGATCTCCTGCCGCCCGCCAAGCTTGGCGCAGTCCGCAGCCTCCTCGAAGTCATGATCGCTGACGACGATGAAGAGGAACTGACGGAGGAAGACCGCCGCGCCCTCCGTGCTTCCAACGAGTACTTCCGCAACGGCGGCCAGGGCATTCCCTTCGAGCAGGTCGTCGCCGATCTCGGCTTCACTATGGAACAGATCCGCGGCGCTCCCCCCAAAGAGTAGCCAACGAACAGTGAAGAAAATCCACTTCGAGCCTAACGTCCCGGCGGAGATGCGCGCCATCCCGCAGCACATCGCCATGACGATTCTCGAAGCCATTCACCGCTACGCCGAAACCGGCGTCGGCCGCGTCAAGCCGCTCTCCGGCGAGTTCGAGAGCTTCCTCCGCCTCCGCATCGGCAACCACCGCGTCTTCTTGATGGAAACCGCCGACACCATCACCATCCACCGCGTCCGCGATCGCCGCGAAGCTTACCGCTAGCTGGCCGGAAACTTGGCACCCCGTATTGAAACGTTTGCGGCACATTCAATCCCGCTGAAGTTTTGATGCCCGCATCCAACATTATTCCCGTTATTCGCAGCGCACGAAGGCGCGGTTCTATCTGCACAGGACCAGTCATGTCATTCAACGCCAGCGGAGTGCTCGCCCCCCACTCACTGAAATCGCGCAGTCGGCTGCTGCGGTGTCGGATCCAGCGTCACTGTTTGCGTTGCAAGTGGAGTCGTGCTGCTCGGTCCCAGCTTCAGCGGCGTGAGCGCCCGCAAACCCAGTCGCGTCAGAACAGGTTGAGCCAGAACAAGTTGAGGTACAACAAGTTGAGCCAGAACGGTGCATCATCATCCACTACGGCCAAAACGCCAAAGAAGACGAACTGGACCACTAGCCCATCCTGCCGGGCCAGCGCCTCGCCTCATGACCCATGCAGGCGCAAAAATCTCCACACAGGATCGAGACATTCCGCCGGTCGTGCGGCAGTGGCTATCGCGGGCTATTCCGCCGACCACACCATCGAACCACTGACTATCGTCGCCACCGGCCCGCCCCGAAACGCGTGGCCATGGAAAGGCGTGTTGCGGCTCTTGGAGAAAGACCGGTTCACGTCATAAATCCAGGCTCGCTCCGGGTCAAAGATGGTGATGTCGGCGGGGGCGTTCACTGCCAGGCGGCCTCGGTCCAGATTCAAGATGCGGGCCGGTCCCAGGGTGAAAAGCTCCACCATGCGCAACAGAGAAATCGCTCCTGTGTGCACCAGGCGCTCCAGCGCCAGGCCGATCGCTGTTTCCAGGCCGATAATACCGAAGGGGCATTTTTCGAACTCTTGCATCTTTTCACTACCCGGGTGTGGAGCGTGATCGGTGGCGATGGCCTCGATTGCACCGCTCACCAGCCCCTGCGTGACGGCGCCGACATCGCACTTACTGCGGAGCGGGGGCTTCATCTTGTAGTTGCTGTCATACGGCGGCATCTCTTCATCGGCTAGCGCGAAGTGATGCGGCGTGGCCTCCGCCGACACCGCCAGGCCGCGCGCCTTGGCAAACGCCACCATTTCGATGGAATGCCGCGAAGAGATGTGCGCGACATGAAACCGCGCTCCGGTGAGTTGCGCCAGCAGGATATCGCGCGCCACCATCACGTCTTCCGACGCCGCGGGGATCCCGCGCAGGCCCAGGCGCACGCTCTCCACGCCTTCATGCATGTCGCCGCCCGCGCTGAGATGCAGATCCTCGCAATGATCGATCACTGGAATGCCGAACGATTTCGCGGTCTCCATGGCGCGCCGCATCACCCGGGCATTCATCACGGGGCGGCCATCGTCGGAAATCGCCACGATTCCGGCGTGCTTCATCGATCCGATCTCGGCCAGTTCTTCGCCTTGGCTGCCCTTGGTGATGGCGCCGATCGGAAACACGTTGACGGTCGCGTGCCGGCTGGCCCGCTCCATTATGTAGCGCGTCACAGTGGCGCTATCGTTCACCGGAGACGTATTCGGCATGCAACAAATGGAAGTGAACCCGCCGGCTGCGGCACAGCGCGAACCCGTCTCTATACTCTCGGCGTATTCGAAGCCGGGCTCGCGCAGGTGTACGTGCATGTCAATGAAGCCTGGCGCAACCACCATGCCGGTGGCGTCGAACTCGTCGGCGCCGCCAACTTCCAGATTTTCGCCAATCGCTGCGATTTTGTCGTCCTCAATCAGCACATCGCGGACGGCGTCCAGACGCGTGGCCGGGTCCAGCACGCGCCCGTTTCTGATGGCAAGTTTGGACATTTGTCAGTTCCGAAGAATGCGCTCCAGCACCGCCATGCGCACGGCGATCCCGTTTTCCACCTGATTCAGAATCACGCTGCGCTGCGAGTCCGCCACTTCCGACGAAATCTCGCGGCCGCGATTGATCGGCCCGGGATGCATGACGATGACGTCCGGCTTGGCGAGTTCCATGTGCTCCAGCCGGAGGCCATAAAACTGGAAGTATTCGCCGGCGGCGAACGTCGCCTCATGTTGGCGTTCCAGTTGAACCCGCAGCATCATGATCACGTCGGCATCGTGAATCGCTTCGCGCAAATTGTTGGTCAGGGTAACGTGGGGCGCCAGCTTGTCCAATTCCGGAGGCAACAGTGACGCGGGCCCGCACAGCACGATGTCCGCCCCGAACTTCGAGAGCAGGTACATGTCCGACCGCGCCACGCGGCTGTGTTGAATGTCGCCGATGATCGCAACTCGCAGGCCTTCCAGCGTGGGACGGCGGTCCAGAATGGTGCGCGCGTCCAGCAACGCTTGGGTCGGATGCTCGTGCGTGCCATCGCCGGCGTTGATGATCGGCGTGTCCAAGTAGCGCGCCAGAAAGTGCGGCGCGCCCGACGCCGCGTGCCGCATCACGATCGCGTCGGGCCGCATGGCCGCCAACGTATTGAGCGTATCCACCAGCGATTCCCCTTTGCTGACGCTGGAGCCGGAAGCCGTAATGGAGATCGCATCCGCGCCCAACCGCTTGGCCGCGATCTCGAAACTGGTGCGCGTGCGAGTGGAGGCTTCAAAAAACAGGTTCACCACCATTTGCCCCTTCAGCGTGTCCTGACGCTGGAACCGAGCGTTGGGGGCGGGTTGAAAGGCCTTGGCGCGATCGAGAATGGCTTCGATCTCGGCGCGTTCTAAATGCTCAATGCCGAGCAGCCCGCTTCGCATCAGGCCTTCTCCACCAGTAGAACCTTCTCGAGATTGTCCACTTCGCGGAACTTCACTTCGATGATTTCGTTCGCGCCGGTTTGCACCATGCGGCCAACGTACTTGGCCTCAATCGGCAGCTCGCGATGGCCGCGGTCGATCAGCACCAGCAACTGAATCCGCCCGGGACGGCCATGGTCAAACAGCGCATCCAGCGCGGCGCGAATGGTCCGGCCGGTGTACAGCACATCGTCCATCAGAATGATGTCCTTGCCCGTAACCGGAAACGGAATCTCGGTAGCGTTGTGTACCGCTTTGTCGGCGATGGTGGACAAATCGTCGCGATATAAACTGATGTCGAGAAAGCCTACGGGAATATTCAGCTTCTCCAGCATTTTGATCTTTTCGGCGATCCGCAAAGCCAGCGGAACGCCCCGGCGGCGGATCCCGATAAAGGCGAGCCGCTGAATGTC
>Ga0075017_100002944_pt1 | contig 10698 bp, 8 predicted proteins | sample AleBraG_ABR_2012_FD_71475 | JGI IMG/M metagenome (GOLD analysis project Ga0075017, IMG submission 71475) | Freshwater sediment microbial communities in response to fracking from Pennsylvania, USA - Alex Branch Run_MetaG_ABR_2012 | ecosystem: Environmental > Aquatic > Freshwater > Creek >...
GACACGGTGAACTCGATTCGCTCGCCGTCCTCGGCCAACAGCCTGGTCGGCATTCGTCCCACGCAGGGGCTGATCAGCCGCGCCGGTGTCATCCCCGTCTCGTTTACGCAGGACGCCGTGGGGCCTCTGGCGCGAACCGTAGCCGACGCGGCAGTCATGCTCGATGTGATGGCCGGCTACGATCCCGATGATCCCGTGACAGCGCTGGGCATCGGCAGGATTCCCGCGACCTATACCGCCTCGCTCGACCGCAATGGCCTGAAGGGTGCGCGCATCGGTGTGCTGCGTACCCTGTTCGGAAGCGGCCCCGACCACCGGGAAGTCAACCGCGTGATGGCCAGCGCCCTCGAAGTGCTCAAGCAGCAGGGCGCAATTCTGGTAGACATTGACGACGCGGCATTTGATACCGGCAAGCTGATCTCGGACCTCGATGTGCAAAAATACGAATTCAAGTTCCAGCTCAACAACTACCTGAAAGCCCAGCCTGACCCTCCCGTGCACTCGCTTGCCGAGCTCATCGCGTCGGGCAAATACCACAAGGCTTCGCTCGACGAGAAGTTCCTCGCTTCGGCGGAAAGCTACGAAAACGGCCTGAACGAGCCGGACTACAAGGACCGGCGCCTCAAGATCGATGACCTGCGGGTTCGGTTGGCGAACCTGATGGCGAAAAACAACGTGGTCGCGCTGCTCTATCCACACCAGAAGCGCCTGCCGGTGATGATCGGCGAGATCAGTCAGGCGGAGCGCAATGGCATCCTGGCCTCACTCCTGGGATTTCCGGCCATCACGGTTCCGGCAGGGTTTTCCACGCCGACGGAGAGCGCGCCGATCGGAGTGCCGGTCGGGATCGAATTCCTCGGTCTGCCGTTTAGCGAGCCGCAATTGTTGCAGATCGCCTACGGCTTCGAGCAGGCGATGCAAGCCCGCAAACCACCGCAATCTACGCCGCCGCGCAGCCTCCCACAGGTCCATTAGTGCTACATCTTCGGAACCACGTTTCATCTAACCTCGGTTGACGAAAGCAAGCCTTAGCGCCTCGGTCACATAACGCTGCAGCTTTGTTTTTTCCACCCCATCTGCGAAACTGACCACTAGCCGCAAACACTAGCCACTCGCTATGGGCAAGATCCACGTCCTCTCCGAAACCGTCGCCAACCAGATCGCCGCCGGCGAGGTCGTGGAGCGCCCTGCGTCGGTGGTGAAGGAGATGCTGGAGAACTCGCTCGACGCCGGCGCGACCCGCATCAAGATCAGCGTCGAGGCGGGCGGAAAGAGGCTCATACAGATCACTGACAACGGTTGCGGCATGGTGCGCGACGACGCCATGCTGGCCTTTGAGCGCCACGCCACCTCGAAGATCAAGAATGCGGAAGACCTGCTGAGCGTGGCCACGCTGGGGTTTCGCGGAGAGGCGCTGCCTTCGATCGCGTCGGTGTCGCGCCTGCGCCTGGAGACGCGGGCTGTCGAAGAAGAAGCCGGCACGGTAGTCGAAATCAATGGCGGGAAAATTGCCCGGGTCGAAGGGGCAGGCCTGCCGCTGGGCACTTCGATCACCGTGCGCGATCTCTTCTTCAATACTCCAGCCCGCAAGAAATTTCTCAAGTCGGAATCCACCGAGCTGTCGCACATCGCGTCGCTGGTTACGCATTACGCGCTGGCCCATCCCGACAAGCATTTCGAGTTGCATTCGGCGGCGAACGCCATGCTGGTCGCGCCTCCGGTGGCGGGATACAGCGAGCGCGTGTATCAGGTCTTCGGCAAGGAAACGCTCGACCAGTTGATTTCGGTGGCGTCGCGGCAACCGCTGGAGCACGTGGGCCTGCCGCAGCCTCCTCCGTGGCGACGAAAGGAAGTCGACGAAGATGGCGAGCCGCTCGCGCCAAGAGATCCTGGCGAGATGCGAGTCCACGGCTTCGTCTCCAAGCCCGAAATCCAGAAGCTGAATCGCAATTCGATTTTTGTTTTCGTGAATGGCCGCCTCATTCGTGACCGCCTGGTGCAGCACGCCCTGACCGAGGCCTACCGAAATATTATTCCGCCCACGGTGTATCCGGTGGTGCTGCTGTTTCTGGAGTTGCCCGCGGGCGAGGTCGACGTGAACGTGCATCCCTCGAAAACAGAAGTGCGCTTCCGCCAGCAGAGCTTGATGCACGATTTCGTCCGCGACTCGGTGCGGGCGGCGCTGATGAAGGCGCGTCCCGTGCCGCAGTTCATGACCGAAATGCACGCGCACGCCACGGCGAGCACATCGCTTACGCCCGGTGCGCTTACGCCGGCCCTGACTCCTGGAGCGCAAATCGCTGGTGCACAACCGTGGGAACCGTCGTCTGCTAACGGAGGGCTTCCGGCTTCCGGCGTTCGGCTTCCGGAAGCCGGAGTGCGGGAGCCGGGCTCCCATTACGCGCCCGGAGGATTCGCGTTGCAGGCGCCCGTGCCTCAGCCGGTCTCTGGGCGGTTTCAATTTGAAGGCGGAATTGCAGTGGAGGCGAATGCGGCCGTCTCCCTGGCGCGCCCCGTCGACGCAATTCCTGACAACGGATGTGCTCCCGCTCTCGATGTCAGCGAAGAAGAGCCGACGCTGTCTTCGCTGGGCACTCTTAAGCCCCTGGGCCAGATTCGGAGTTCCTTCATTCTGGCCGTGAACGAAGATGGCCTGTGGATTGTCGACCAGCACGTGGCGCACGAGCGCGTTTTGTTTGAACGCATCCTGAAACAGCGCGCCGCGCAGCGAGTTGAGAGCCAGCGCTTGCTGATGCCGATCGTGCTCGAGTTGTCGCCGGCGCAGCAAGCCGTGTTCGCCGGGATTTCCGACGAACTCCAGCACAACGGATTCGAGGCCGAGCCCTTCGGCGCGCGCAGCGTAGCCGTAAAAGTGGCCCCCGCCGGCGTGGACGCCGCCGCCGTCGAGCATATGCTGCACGAATTGCTCGACCAGCTCTCCCGCGAAGAGCAGTCGCTGAACCTCGAGAAGATTCGCGCCCGCATCGCCGCGTCGATCGCGTGCCACGCGGCCATCAAGGTCAACATGCCCCTGGAGCAAAACAAAATGGAATGGCTCCTCGGGGAACTGGCCAAAACCGACCACCCAATGGCTTGCCCTCACGGCAGGCCGGTCGTGCTGAGGTATTCTGTGAAGGACATTCAGAAGGCGTTTAAGAGGATCTAGCTGTCAGCAGTCAGCACTCAGCATTCAGCCCACAAACATCGGGGATCGTTGCTGGCTGAGTGCTGACTGCTGAGTGCTTGTTTATGACTGATCAGGAACTACAGCAACTGCGGCGCGAGAAATGGCGACTGGACGGCAAGGCCATCCGGACGATCGAGCAGGCGCGAGCTTTTTTGGAAGAGGTGGGATTCTGCCTGATGTATCCGCAGCGGCCGGCGCTGCTGGTGCCCACGTTCATCGGCGCGTTTGTGGGGGCGGAGGATCGGCTGCCGCAGTGGCAGCATGCGTTCCAGGATCCGCGGGCAGGGGAGGCGACCGAGTTGATGGTGCGGTTGCTGCGCGAGCGGACGGCGTTCGAAGCGAATCTGTTCAGCGAGAACAACGGGTTTCTGGTGGCGGCGTCGGTGTTTCCTTATTTCTATGCGCTGGTGGGTGAGCGCAATCCCAAGCTGGCGCCGAAGGCGGGGTCGCGCTCTCCTTATTCTGCGCTGGCCTGCGACGCGTTCGAGTTGATCCGGCGCGACGGGCCCATCTCGAAGCAGAAGATGCAGGAAGTGCTGGGCGGAAGCGTTTCGTTTGCCGCGCTGGACAGTGCGCTGGGCGAGTTGTGGTCGAAGCTGCGCATCACGCGCGTGGACTACAAGGCGAGCGAAGGCTCGTCATGGGATGTGCTCTACCGCTGGGCTCCGGACGCGGTAAAGGAGGGCGTGGGGCTCTCGGTGCAGGAGGCGCTCACGGCGCTGCTCTCGAAGTATCTGGATTGCGTCATCGCGACCGAACAGGCGGACCTTGAGATATTTTTCGGCAACTTCATCGCGCGCTCGAAGGTGAGGGACGCAGTCAACGCGCTGCTGGCCGCGCGGGAACTGAGCTTCGTGCACGTGAGCGGACGTTCGATGCTGCAGATCACGCCGGAGAAAGTGGCGGTCGTGCCGGCTCCGCGTCCTGCAGCGCGGTGAGTCCTTAGTTGGAATCCTAATCCTCGTGTCGGGCGACTCTAATCCCAAAAACTATCGCGGTCGACTCGCTCCTTCTCCGACCGGCCTGCTGCACCTTGGGCATGCGCGCACGTTCTGGATTGCGGCGCAGCGTGCGGCTGAACATCACGGGCAACTGATTCTGCGCAATGAAGATTTGGATCCGCAACGATGCCGGGCTGAATTTGTCGGCGCGATGATCGAGGATTTACGCTGGCTGGGAATCGAGTGGGTCGAAGGGCCGGACTGTGGCGGCGCGTTTGGGCCTTATGTGCAGAGCGAACGGCGGAGCTTCTATCTGGAGGCGTGGAAGACTTTGCGCGATCGCGGGATGATCTATCCCTGTACCTGCTCGCGCAAGGATGTGGCGCAGGCGGCGGGTGCGCCCAATGATTCGGATGATGAGCCGGTGTATCCGGGGCGGTGCCGGCCTGTTGGCGTCGAGCCTGGGTCCGCTCGGCTTCGCCTTCGCGGGACGGCCGAGGCGGCCGTCGCCACATGGGCTGTGCAGTCCGCCGAGCCTGCCGGGGTGAATTGGCGGTTTCGGGTTCCGGATGGCGAAGAGATTGGCTTCATCGATTTACATCTTGGGCCGCAGCGGATGATTGCCGGGCGTGACTTCGGGGACTTCATCGTGTGGAGGCGCGACGATGTGCCTGCCTACCAGTTGGCCGTTGTGGTTGACGATGCAGCCATGCGAATCACCGAGGTGGTGCGGGGGGCTGATCTGCTGAAGTCGACGGCGCGGCAGATTCTTTTGTTCCGGGCTCTGGGGCTGGCCGTGCCGGATTACTATCACTGCGACCTGGTGCGCGACGAGGCTGGCATTCGTCTGGCGAAGCGGCATGATTCGTTGAGCATTCGCAAGCTGCGGGAGTTGGGATGGACTGCGGAGCAGGTCCGCGGGGGGATCGCTTCGAGATGATCTTCGGGGTTGCGCGTTTGGACCCGGCCCCACACGTGCTTTGCAGTATGCCGCTCGGCTTCGCCTTCGCGGGACGGCCGAGGCCGCCGTCGCCACATGAGCACAGGGCTCTACATGAGCACCGTGTACAATCGTTAGCTTCGGCGATGAACGAACATTCCACCAACAAACCTGCTCCCGGCAAACTGATTATCGCCATTGACGGGCCGGCGGGCGCGGGCAAGAGCACCATCGCTTCGCGTCTGGCGCGCAAGCTGGGGTACGTCAATCTGGAGAGCGGCGCCATGTATCGCGCGCTGGCGCTGAAGGCGATCGAGAGAGATACCTCGTTCGACGACGAAGCGGCGCTGGTGAAGCTGGCGCAGCGCCTGCGGATTCACCTGGAGCCCACAATCGGCGGCAACCGCACGCTGCTCGATGGGCGCGACATTTCTTCGCGCATTCGGGAGCGCGATGTAACCGAGGCCGCCTCCCGCGTTTCCGTGCATCCGGCAGTGCGCGAGTGGATGGTGGCGCGCCAGCAGGAGATGGGCGCTGGCGGTGGCGTGGTCATGGAAGGGCGCGACATCGGGACGAAGGTCTTTCCGAGAGCGGATTTGAAGATCTTTCTCGATGCCGACCCCGTGGTGCGCGAGCAACGGCGCATGGCGCAACAGCACATCAAGGGCGAAGTGGCAGTCAGCGTCGCCGCCGAACTGCGCGAACGCGACCGGCGTGACCGCACGCGTGCGGCGTCTCCGCTGGTGGCCGCGGCGGATGCTGTGATGATCGACTCGACTTCTTTAAGTGAGGACGAAGTGCTGGCGCGGGTGGAAGGATTGGTTGCGCTAAAACTGTCTCGCGAAGCCTGAAACGCGCAATTACAGCGTTACACACTTGATGCAGAGGCCGCGCGGCGTGCGAGTCGAGGGAACGGGCGTACCTTGGGCGTGCCCGCTTTTTGGGCGAGCCAAAGGTCGTGCTGCACCTGCATTCTCAGCCAGAAATCAGCCGAAGTTCCCAGCGCGGCCGAAAGGCGTAACGACATGGGTGCCGTGATGCCGGCGTGCCCATTGAGAATTCGCGAAAGATGCGCTCGGGTAACTCCCAGCCGCTCCGCTGCTTCCCCGACGCTGATGCCGCCGAGATAGTCTCGTAGAACCTCTCCTGGATGTGCCGGGTTGAATATCATGTGCCCTCAATCAATGGTAATCGTGGTAGTCGACCAGAACGACATCTTCCCCATCAAACGCAAAGATCACGCGCCAGTTTCCGTTCACAGTTACGGACCAGTGCCCTTCTAAGTCGCCCTTCAGGGGATGCAAGTTGTTTCCCGGAGCATTCATGTCCTCGGCGCGGCTGGCAACGTTCAGCGCCGTGAGAAGCCTTCTCAACCTCTCGGCGTGCTTGGGTTGAATTCCTGCCTTGGATCGATCCAGTCTCGGCGAACTTCTTCAGTCCTCGATGCCGGTATCTCCGGATCACCCGTATAGTGTATAGCTACGCTATACGGAAGACAATAGTCGTGTCGAGAAAGGGATGCTGCCAAGCTTCGCCCCGGCGGGACAGCCGAGGCGGCTGTCCCTATGTGAGCGTCTTCAGTTCCTGCGGTTCAGTTCTCGGTCGGTTCGACTTTCTCTTTCGGCGCCGGGAGTGCCTTGCCCGGTTTACCTGGGGTGGGCGGCACCGGAGGCGCTGGGGGCTTGGCGGAGGCCTTCCGAATCTCGATCCCGTCGTGCTCGTTGTTGAGCACGATGTGGGACGTAGCGTTGCCCACGCTGCCGCTGGCTTTAGCCTCGTGCTCGTCGTTGCTGACCTTCAATTCGGGGAACTCCGACTGAATCTCGCCTTCGCGCGTGCGCGCATCCAGGCGGAATCCGGCCTTGTCGGGCAAGCTCAACTGGATATCGCCGTTGCGGCTGTCGATTTGAACGTTGCCCACCGTGCGCATCGCTACTTCGATCGTGCCGTTGTTGTCCTGCAAGCGCACATCGCCCGACACCTCGTCGAGGTGAATGTTCTTCGAGCGTGTAGTCAGGTGCAGCGGCCCGTTCACCTGATCGGCGTGAAGTTCGTCGGCATCAAGATCCAGGGAACCGTCAAGGCGTGTGAACTCCAGGTCGGTGCGCGAAGACTTGAAGGTCACGGTTTTCGCGACGCGCGCGACTTTGATGCTCTCCTGAAATTCGCCGTCGAGTTCCACCGCGCCCTTGATGTCGGCCACCGAGACTTCGTTCATCCGGCCGTCCACGCGCACGTCGCCAGTGATCTGCTCGACTTTCACCGAGCCTTTTTCCTGACTCACTTTTACGTTGCCGGTCACGTCTTCGACGCTGGTGTCGGAGTGCTGGGTGGAAATGTCAACGCTGCCCTCGCGGCTGGCCAATGTCACATCGCCGCGGCGGGAAGAGATCGTGACGGACGCTTTGCGCGGCAGGGAAATGTCGAGATCGGTTTCCACGGGATGATCTCCCGCGGCCTCCGCGTTGGCGTCGAGTGTGATCTGGCCGCCGAGAACCGTGATCGTCGGCTTCGTTTTGTTGTTGTATTTGTCGGCGTCGCCCTGGTTGTCCGCGCTGACCCGCTTGCGCACCACGACCGTGATCTTGTTGTCGTCGGACGCGTGCACGCTCACCGCGCCGTGCGTGTCGATGACTTTCAGGCTCGCGCCTGCAGGGAAGTCCTGCTGGAGATGATCGTCAAAGTTGAAGGTCTCGCCGAACAGGTTGTTGAAATCGCCGTCGTCGATGTTGACCTCGTCGCGCAAGCCCGACCAGTTCACGCGTTGGAGCTGGGTCGCGATCAAACCGAAGACCACGATCATGATGACCAGGAAAATGCCTCCCGCGCCGATACCCGGAGCGCGAGTGCCTTCGTGCCGCGCCTGTTGATGCTCGACCAGCTTGATCACGCCCCAAAGGATCAGCAGGATCGGCCAGTAACTGGCGAACAGGTGCGCCATCTTGCCCAGGGAGAGATATCCCATGGTGCCGAGCAGGCACACGATGCCGAACACGATCAGCACGAACGGCCCGGCAAAGGAGCGGCGCGGCCGCGGCGGCAGAGGAGGAATGGGAGGGATGGGCGGTGTCATCACTGGATTAGACATTTTTCACCTCGCCGGAAGACGACGCCTCTGTGTTCGGCACGGCGCTTGGTGCCGCCGGAGGCGGCGGGATATTGGGCGGAAAGCTCGATGATCCCGGAGGTAGCGAGCCGATGTGTCCTGCGGACGAAGCGTTGCTCTGCATCAGCTTGACCACCCCAACCACCAACAGGATCGCGGGCCAGGTTTTGTGAAAGCCCACACGGGACGTGGTCTCGAGGAGAAACAGCACCCCCAGGGTGACCAACATCGCGGGCGCCATCAGTTTGCGAGTGCGGCAGTGTTCGCAGCGGCATATAGCGGTGCTGCTGCCGCCGATCAAGCCCCAGTGTTTCGCGAAGAGCCACACGCCCAGGAAGATCAGGATGAGCGGCCAGAACCGATCCAGCCCGAATTCAAACAGTCCAGCGGTGTGCAGCAGAAACAGAATGCCGAGGCCGATGAGAACGGCGGCTCCAGCGGGCACCTTGGTTCCTTCGATTCTGTCCCCGGCGCCGAAAGCTTGCGCCAGGCCGAACGGATCAGGCGCAGGCTCTCCCATCTGGATCGCCTTCGCGCTCCGCACCGAGTCGATGATCTGGTAGACGTAGAAGAAACCGATCGCGATGCCGAGAACAGTATTCAGGTACCAGGCAAGATCGGAACTGACGCCGATGATCAACAGCACCATGATCACCAGGTGCGACAGTCCCTTGGCATACTGGCCGGTATAGACGGCACCGACGCCGATGGGGAAAAATCCGGCGAGGATTCCAGCGACTGCGGGATTCGGGCCCGACGTCGGTCCCGGTTGGACCTTTAGTCCAAGGCCCTGATCCATGAACTGCTGGTATCCGGTTTGTGGCGGAACAAATCCTGCCGCCGAGGCTTGACCTTCCATGCGCGCGGCCAGGCAGGCCTCGCAGTAAATGACTCCGCGAACGTCGCGGGTGCAGGTGTTACAGAGTGGCTTGCCGCAAGTGCGGCAGAAAGCCACCGCAGCGGTATCGCTGTGTGTGGCGCAGTTCATACGAACCTCCTGTACGTGGTCACCGACACTACAGGCAGATCGCTGACAGTGGGACCCAGAGGAGCGCTGGCCAGAATGAGATGGTTCTCGGTTTGGCTGTAGTTGCGCTCCTGCTGCTGCTCGGGCTGTTGTGTTGTGTCGTTCTTGTCGTCTTTCTGTTTCGCCGGGCTGGACTGTTTCAGGCCGGGCTCGGCGGGCGAAACGTTACGTTTGAACTCGCGCAAGCGCGACTCCACTTCGTAAACGATCCGCACGTTTTCGTAGTAGTGCACGACCCGGGCTTGCGTCGTGTAGTAGGTGTGCCGGATCGCCGATGGGCGCAGGCTCACGTTGCGCAGGTCGGCGGGTTTCACACCGACGACCGTCAGGCCCACCGACAGCGCGAAGAAGGCCATGCCGAACGACATGGCAAAACGCGGCTGGCGGACCGTGGCCCAGATCGGCTCAAGCAAATTTCCGAACAGCGAGGCCTGCATGCGTTCCCACCACGAAATGCGCGGCTGAGGAACGCGTACATTCACTCGCAGGCGTTGGGTGTCAACGCCCGTTGTGGATGCCAGAATATCGTTGACCAGGTTGGCTGGAGGCTCCACCTCCGTGAGACCCTTCAGCCAGCTGCGGCCCGCCTCAGCTTCGGCGAACAGCGGCCCGCATGCCGCGCAAGCGCGGACGTGGGCCTGGAACCGGTCGAGCTGAGCCCCGGCCAGGACGCCGTCAAGCGCGTCCGTGAGCAGGAGATCGAACTCGTTGCAACTGATTCCGTTACTGGTTTGGTCTGGCATCACATCACCTGCCTATAGGTACGTTGTAAGAGCCGGGCTAGTTCCACCCGCCCTCGATTTATTCGTGATTTCACGGTACCCTCCGGAACCTTCAAAACAGTGGCAATCTCGCGGTAGTCAAAATCCTGTAAGTCCCTTAAAATCACTGCTTCCCGAAGCTCTGGCGAAAGCTTGGCCAGGGCGGCGTGAACGGTTTCGCTGACCTCCCGGCTGCGTACGTGGGCATCCGGTGGGGCGGATTGGTCCTGAATTTGCTCACTGAGGGGCTGCGCGTCCTCGTGCTCGGACCCAGCGGTGTCCATGGAGTCGGTCATCCGGTCTTGTTTGGTCTTGCGGAAATGATCGACCAGCAAGTTGCGGGTGATGGTCGTAACCCACGTCACGAATGCGCCCTTGGTGTGGTCATAACTGGAAAGCGTGCGGTACATCTTGATGAAAACTTCCTGCGTGAGATCCTGGGCGTCGTCGCCCGATCCGGCGAAGCGGTAGCAGATGTTGTAGATACGCCGGTTGTAGGTCTGCACGATTTCCTCCCAGGCGGCTGAGTCGCCGGCGATACAGCGCCGAACCAGCATCGCGACGACCTGGATATCTTCCACTTGTGCTCCCCGGAAACGTGCTAAGAACTGAGACTTCGGCCTGGATCACGCTCGAACGATCAGACCCTGCGAACCATCTCCAAGCTATACCCACAAGACAATACGCGGATGTGCGCCTTGGAGTTCGCAGCGAATCGGATCATTGAGTGTGAAAC
>Ga0075017_100002945_pt1 | contig 10697 bp, 11 predicted proteins | sample AleBraG_ABR_2012_FD_71475 | JGI IMG/M metagenome (GOLD analysis project Ga0075017, IMG submission 71475) | Freshwater sediment microbial communities in response to fracking from Pennsylvania, USA - Alex Branch Run_MetaG_ABR_2012 | ecosystem: Environmental > Aquatic > Freshwater > Creek >...
ACAGTGCGCCACCGGGCGTCCTCAACTGTTCACGATCCCGTGGAAAACTGTTCACGTTGCCGTGGAATCCGTGTTCACGATCCCGTGGAAACCCTGTTCACCATCGCGTGGAATACGCAAATGGCGCTCGCCCCGGAACAAACGTCCATGCTGGCGGACCATGCGGCGGCATTTCCAGGAAGCGGGCGTCCGGTCGTTGGGATTCTGCGATGGCGCAGGCTCAGAGCGCGAACCGACTGACTGACCGCTCCGGATCGCTGGGGAGCGACAGCCGTGAGCCGTGCGACCGATCATCAGCTCAGCGGAGGGGTGGAAGCGTGCTGTTCGGGAGGCGAATCCCCTGCCGGTGGTGTTGGGGCACGCCGCGGTGGCCGGGAATCTCTGGAGTGCGGTCCTGCGCGAGTGGCATCCCTGAGAAAGGCGTTGCGCCGCGGTTCCCGGTCTGAGGACGTCGGACGCTGGTGGGCGGGGATTCGGTGGGCGCGAGTTCAAGACGAGGACTCCGAGCCGGAGAACGTCCCAAGATCTGCTGGTCGGCTATTTCGTGCGGCCAATACGGAAAGTGACGCTCCCCCGGCGAACGCAGCTCGGCCGGTTGCGGGTAACGCTCGCGCGGGAACTGACTCTGGCAATTCGGCAGCAGACCCGGTAGGGGCGCCTCACGCTGCATCCACCTGTGGCAATTGCCGTGCCGCTCTTCCCAGTCCCGACCCCAGTGTTCTCCCCAACGAAGCAGCGCCGGCCGATCCCAGCCCAAGAAGTGAGACGGCGGGCGACTGTAAATTTGCGCCGGTACGCGCAACACAATGTGCGGGAGCATCGCCGGCTCGATTAACTCTCACGGACCGTCATACCAGACCCTCGCGTGTCGGCGATAGTCCAGATTGATCCAGAACAGGCCGTCGTAGAAGAAAAGATACTCCGCAAGCTCGGGGCGTAATAGACGGGATAACCCGGCACGAGAGCGAGCGCCGGAAGGTCGGCAATCTGGATCCCCAAGCTCACACTCGGCATCCAAACGCCGACGGTGAGTTGCCCCGCGACGGAGGGAGAGGGCACGAGCCACAATCCGAGACCTACGATCAAAGGCCACAGGATCATGTCCGGCCCGGTCGACCGCGCACGCCGCGCGCTGACAGTGACCATTTCGCAGCGAACTACGCGAATCAGAACCGGACGGGCGACGAAGATGCCTGCCGCCGGCCGTTCCTTACGGGTGGTTCTTCCCTATCTGCCGTGCGGCGTCGAGCTGCTCACGGAGTATCCCGGCCCAGCGCGAGGCGGCGCGCTGGGCCGCTGCCTCATTCGTGACGCGAGTGGTTAGCTCGAACCAGGTGGATTCGGGGTCACGCCGTCGATCGATGACGCGAGCAATGAGATCCCCACTCGCCGCGTCACGCAATTCGGCCACGAGCGTCATCTCGCCCGTCGAGACCGTATAGCTGCGAACCCGTCCCGGGCGAAACACGTCGGGTGCATTGATATACAGATCGCGGATATCCGCCTTGATGCGAAGCGCATCCTCGGCGGGGGCGTCTACGACCTGATAGCGACCGGAGCGTCCAAGCTCCGTCTTGAACTCGTCACTGAGGACATGCGCAAGGCCTTGCCGTATCTCCTGTTTCTCCTGTGCACTGATGGGCGTGCCGGTCGGATGCGGGTCCCAATTCCGACTGAACGACACCTCGATCGGGTCGAGAACGATCTTTTTGTAACCGCTCAGATCCGCGCCTTTACGCGCATAGACCTGGTCAACGCCCTTGACATCGACCCGGACCAGCCCCTCCGCTTCGGCGGCGCTAGCGGGCATTGCGGTTGGTGAGTCGGCGATGGAAATGCCGCTGAAGGCGATCAACCCCGCGAGCACTAACGCTGCTCTCTGCCAAAGAAACACCGCTCCTGGTGCAGGGGTGCGTGCACAAGATGTACTCATAGGAAATCCCTCCGACTCTAATTTGTGGGGCCTAAGCTTGCATCGATGGTCCTACCATCCGGGTGCTGGCAGGTTCCATGAGCGCCGCCCGCAAATCCTTGAGCGGGGTGCACAAGCCGGAACCGACATCGCATGTAGGCCCCGTCTGATGCGCGCAGATTTGCCAGGACGCGACCGCTGTAGTACTTACCAAAGTCCGGGCCCGCCTCGGGATACCAATAAGGCCATCCGCGCCAAGACCTATGCCAGCCATCCCATAGCGGTGTCACACGGTCAATGCGCAAATCCTTTGTAATTTGAAAATACTGACCACTGAACAGGTGTCCATCGGCGAGCGTTGCGCTAATCGTCCCGGAGACATCGTCGATGCTCTTCCAACTAAATGTTACGGGAACGAGACCTTCTCTCACCGTCCCCGTGCCCGTACCGGTAGTCGTGCACGCCGAAACGCAGATAAATGCAGCAAATGGGAGCATTCGGCCGAAAATACTTAATTTCATATACTTCCCCGATACATGGCCCCCTATAGCCCCTCTTTGTCAGAGTACTCGATACCAGACCGTCGTCACATCCGTATATTGCGCAATCCATTGGTGACCATCTATTGCGGTGTCAGTCTCCTAACATTGTTGCTGTGTGCACGACAAGCGCTTCAGTGTCCACGTGCGCATAGCGACAACCGCCTTCTGCGTGCCGATGTATCCGCGGGTGTTTCTGCCACCACATGCGGGGCGGAGTCCGGCGATCGGCACGCGTCAATGCCGGCCACGTGTGGGTACATTCCGATGCTTGCCCTTTAACCAAAGTCACGCGCCACATGGTCGATCGCGGTCGCGCACCACCAGCCACAGCTGAACACGTGTAGTCATGGGCCTCGTGGAGGATCTTACTCTACGTATAAGCTCTCATTAACGCGCCTAGCTTCGCCGGCAAAGTGTTCTCTCGATTGGCGTGGTGAAGGAAGTTAATGCTTTCATGCATAGGGCCGCGATGAGCGGCGCGGCGATACTCGTTGGGGCAATGGACTGTAGCCTACGTGCCCGTTCTTGACGCAAGACAGTGATGAAAAGCACGCTACTCACACGCGAAGTCCTGCCGTTCCTAGCGACCTTTACCGCCCTGGTGGCGGTAGCGTTGCTGATCGATACATTACTGCATTTGGCAAATGCCGTATGGATTGGCCGCTACCTGGGTATACCCGGCACGGTGTTGATTCTGGGGTCCTTTGGTTATTCCCTACGCAAGCATAGCGTGGTTCATTCTGGCAACCCAGTGAGCCTGCTGCGCTTACACGAGCGCATGGCTTGGACGGGATCCATGATCGTGCTGGTGCACGCCGGCATCCACTTCAACGCCATCCTCGCATGGCTCGCCGTCGGTGCCATGCTCATCAATGTGGGCAGCGGGTTGACCGGAAAATTCCTGGTTGAGCGATCGCGACGACGGCTGAACCAAGCGCGGCAACAGTTGAACGAGCAAGGACTCTCCGCAGAGGCGCTTGAGGAACACTTTTACTGGGACAGTCTGACGTTGGACGTGGTCAAGAAATGGCGGGTGGTCCATTTGCCCATCACGCTGGTGTTCGCGGTCCTCGCAATAGCTCACATCATCGCTACCTTTCTCTTCTGGGGCTGGAAGTGACGCGTAGATCGGTCTCGATCCTGATTGGGGCCACCTTCTTGGTGCTGATCGCCTTTCTATTTGTGTTTCCAGACCGCCTGCTGAGCCCTGGGCCTCTGGTCGCGGGCCACGCTCAATTGGCCACCGATTGCTTTGCCTGTCACACCCCCTGGCAGGGCGCCAACGCCGGCCGGTGTATCACTTGCCACGTTGTACGGAATATCGGACTTCGCACGACCAAGGGTCAGCCGCTGGTCCCGTCTGGAGTAAGGATAGCGTTTCATCAAGAGTTGCTCGAGCAGGACTGCATGGCTTGTCACAGCGACCACCAAGCACCCAGACTTGCTCCGGGCAATCGAAAGCAGTTCTCGCATGGGCTGCTTCGCACAGGGGTACGCGACCGCTGTGCGGATTGTCACTCGGCACCGCTGAACGCGCTGCACCGCGATCTCACGATGAGTTGCGGTCAATGCCATGACTCAAGGCGTTGGAAGCCCGCCAGCTTCGACCATGACAGGTTTTTCGTGTTAGACAGTGACCATAACGCACCCTGCACGACATGTCATAGTGGCGGTGACTACAGCCACTACACGTGCTTTGGTTGCCACGAGCACGAGCCGGGTGGGGTTCGGGCGAGGCACGTCGAGGAGGGGATCTCTCAGATTGACAACTGCGTGAGGTGTCATCGCAGTGCGAGCGAAGGCCCGGAGGGAGACTGAGAAACCGTCGCCCCGAGTCGCACATTGAGTGAAGGGCTGATTCCGAGAGCAATGCTTTGGCGACCGTCGATAAGTAAAGTCGCGTATAGAGCTGTCACTTGTCGAGGCGTAGCGTGCCAATGTAGTTCTTGGGTTCCCATTCAGGCCGGATCTGCAGTCAGGCGAGACGTCACCGTGGGATGCTGATAAGTCATCGAGGATTCCGCTATGCGTTCATTCCTACTTTTTGGCTTGGTGGCGGTCTGCGGTATCGGCAACGCCGTCTCTGCGGCGGATGCAGCAATGACGGCGGCCCAGGCACAGTTCAAACCAATTCCGACCGTGGTGCCGGCATTCCCTGGTAACGTTGCGACGCCTGAGAAAGTTGAGCTGGGCAAGATGTTGTATTTCGATCCGAGGCTGTCGGCCAGTCACTCGATCAGCTGCAACTCCTGTCACAACATTGGGCTTGGGGGCGTCGATGGACAGGAGACCTCGATCGGTCATCGCTGGCAGCGCGGTGGACGTAATGCGCCGACGGTCCTCAATGCGGTCTTCAATACAGCGCAGTTCTGGGACGGTCGGGCGAAGGATCTTGAGGCGCAGGCGGGAGGGCCGATGCTCAACCCCGTCGAAATGGCTTCGCCGACCGCACATGTGGCGGAGCAGCTGGCTGCCACGCCCGGCTACGTTGTCGCCTTTCGGGCCGCATTTCCGGGTGAAGCGACGCCTGTCACGCTCGCAAACGTGCAAAAGGCCATTGCCGTGTTTGAAGCCACGCTGATCACGCCGAATGCCCCGTTCGACAAGTACCTCAAAGGTGACACCAATGCGCTGACCCCGAAGGCGAAGAGCGGTCTTAAGCTGTTCATGGACAAGGGGTGTGCTGCCTGCCACAACGGCATCAACGTCGGCGGTGGAATGTACGCCCCATTTGGTGTCGTCGAAAAGCCGGAGGCATCTCTGTTGCCACCCAATGACAAAGGGCGGTTCATGGTAACGAAGACGGCGGCGGACGAGTTCGTCTTCAAGGTTCCCACGCTCCGGAACATTGCTTTGACGGCGCCTTATTTCCACAGCGGCAAAGCGTGGGATTTGCGGCAGGCGGTGGCGGTCATGGGGTCGAGTCAGCTGGGCGTCCAGCTGACTGAAGAAGAGACGGGTACGATCGTTGCCTTCCTGGACAGCCTGACGGGGGAGCAACCGGCGATCTCTTATCCTATTCTCCCGCCTAGCGTGGCTTCAACGCCGCGGCCGGAACCCTGAGAGGGGGAGGGGTCTTTGAGTTTTGTATCTTGCGCTGGGCGGTGGCGAATTGAGCAGTTGGGACGAGAAACATAGTTCCCCATCCGAGTCACATGGAACCGGGCCGTCCGTTTGGCGCCGCGGAACGTTCTCCCCGGACATCATTGTGTCGTCCGGGCGCGAACAGCTTGGCTTAGTGCGCGCCACCGGCTTGCTCTCCAGTCGATGTACCGCGGCTGACAAGATCGACTCTTGCGGTTTCCGAGATTTCTTTGCTCAGGCGGTCACGTGAGCCCTGTCCCACGGTCAGACGCAAGTGCTGGGTAGGTAGATCCTCGGATGGCCTGTCTACAGTGCAAGGGCGAAACTCATTAACCGGTGAGTCGTAGTCGGTGCCGGGCAGTTTCGGTGCGATTATTCGACGAACACGCGACCGCAGACATTCGCCAATGGCGGATCGGAGAGTCCGATCGGCCACGGAGTAGAGCGCCATGCCCGATCGATTCAAATGCTCGAGCGTGACCGTGCCGGCAATAGCGGTCGTTCTGATGCTCGGTCTGGGCATCCCAGTAGGGGCTCAGCTAAGCGTCCGCATTGGATTGCCGAGCGTCCGAATTGGGATCAACGTGCCCTACTATCCCAATCTGGTTCCGATACCGGGCTACCCCGTATACTACGACCCGGGGCTGGATTCGAACCTCTTCTTCTATGACGGCCTGTACTGGGTCTATGTGCAGGATCAGTAGTGTCCCAACGTTGAGCTCGGTTACGAGCCTAACTTATTGAACACGGTACATAAATCCCGTTTTTGGTCTGGTCTCGATTTGAACATCGATAGGCCCTCGCGCACCGTGCCCACGGCAGTTGTCGCGGAGTCGCTCGATGCATCAGGGCCAGCTCGTGTTTGCGCAGTTGATGCGCCATCTTCCGCTCAGCACCTTTCGCCGCTGCGTGGCCCAATACCACGGCGAGCACAAGGTCAAGAGCTTCTCGTGTCTGGATCAGTACCTGTGCATGGCCTTTGCGCAGCTGACCTACCGGGAGAGCCTGCGCGATATTCAAGCGTGCCTGCGAGCGCAGGCTTCCAAGCTCTATCACCTGGGGATCCGCGGCTCGATGGCGCGCAATACGCTCGCCAACGCCAATGCCACACGCGACTGGCGTATCTACGCCAGCTTTGCTCAGCGGCTGATTCGCCTGGCGCGTGGGCTGTATGCCGACGAGCCCTTCGGAGTGGATCTGGCCGAGACCGTGTACGCACTCGATGCGACGACCATCGACCTGTGTCTGTCGGTGTTTCCATGGGCGCCGTTTCGTTCGGCCAAGGCAGCCATCAAGCTGCACACGCTGCTCGATCTGCGCGGCAATATCCCCAGTTTTATCCATATCAGCGACGGCAAGTATCACGAGGTCAACGTACTGGACCTGCTGGTACCGGAGCCTGGCGCTTACTATGTGATGGACCGCGGGTACCTCGACTTCGCGCGCCTCTATCGATTGCACGAAGCGGGCAGTTTCTTTGTCACGCGCGCCAAGTCGCCTCTCAATGCCGAGCGCCGCTATTCGCACCCCGTCGATCGATCGAGCGGCCTGATCTGCGACCAGACGGTCGTCTTGACTGGTTTTTATTCGCACAAGGGCTTTCCCGTACCACTGCGCCGTATCAAGTACCGCGATCCGAAGACGGACAACCGGCTCATCTTCCTGACGAACCAATTTGCCTTGCCCGCACTCAGCATCGCCGAGCTGTATCGCTGCCGCTGGCAAGTGGAGCTGTTCTTCAAATGGATCAAACAGCACCTGCGCATCAAGGCGTTCTTCGGCACGTCCGAGAACGCCGTCAAGACCCAGATCTGGATCGCGGTCTCCGTATATGTGCTCGTCGCCATCGTCAAAAAGCGCCTCAAGTTGCCTTTGAGTCTCTATGAAACACTACAGATTCTTAGCCTCACTCTCTTTGAGCAAACACCGCTCGATCAGCTACTTGCGCGCGCCGTCATTGACCTGGATCCGATCAACGTCCATAACCAAATGAATCTATTCGATTAACGTTGGGACACTACTGGTGCAGGATAACTGGTACTCCAGTGCCTGGTATGACGGCCCTTGGGATTTGGTCGATCCTGAATGGGTGCCGGATTTCCTGTTGCGAATCCCGGTGTTCTATTATCGACGGCCACCGACTTATTTCCTCGGGTGGGATCGCCAAGCGCCGCCGCGTTGGGGTGACCATTGGGGCCGAGACTGGGACGAGCGCCGGCGGGGGTGGGACCGTTGGGATCGACTTGCCGTTCCCGAGCGGGCACCCCTGCCGGTCTACCAACGCGACTATCCGCGCGACCGCTATCCGCGTGTGGATCAGCAGCAGACCCTGCGGGACCGCTACTATCATTACCAGCCGAGGGATGAAGCAGATCGCCGTCATATAGAGCCGCCGCCGCGTGGACCCAGTACGCAGGGTTTTCGTCCGGCGCCAGGCCCATTAGACCGCCGGTCGTCTGCGGCGCCGCCGATAGTCCCTCGCGGCAACGCGGCACCAGGCACTGGGAATTCACGGGCCCCAGCGGGCTTCCAGTCGTCTCCGGGGCCTGTGGACGATAGGGCAGGCGCGCACCCTTCGCCGCAGGAGCAACGTGCGCCTAGGGAGGGTGACCGCCGCAGGACACCGTCGCCGGACCTTCGCGGTGACCACGCGCCCCCGGCAGCAGACCGCCATCCGCCCAATTTTGACCGACGGCAGGTGTTACCTCCACCGCCCCGCGACCATGCGGCCGACGCGCAGCGGTCACGCATTGACCCTCGGGGTCTTCAACAAGGAAGCCCCGGAGTTCCACCGCAGCAGCGGCACCCGGATCAGCGTGCGCCGGCTCGGGATTCGCAGCCTTCCCGAGCGCGGGCCGAAAAGCCCCCGGATTGAAGATGCCTTCGCACTCCCATGGCCGCCCGCGCTACTAACCGCGGCGCGGGCGCCAGGCCGGCTCTGCACGCTGCCGTCGCCATGAGCGGCCTCCTGTTATGGCTCGGAGGCTGTGCATCGGTGCGGTCGGTGTCCCCCGCAGCCGCTGGAGTGGATATCCCTGCCGCGTGGTCCGTGAATCCGGACCCCACGCGCGCGCAAGGGTCCTCGCTGGCTCAATGGTGGTCGCGATTCGGCGATCCCACATTGGAGGGTCTGGTGACCGATGCTCTGGAATCCAACACGAGCGTACAGAGTGCCAAGGCGGCGCTGCGGCAGGCGCGGGCGTTGCGCGATGCGGCGGCGGGCGGTCTGTTGCCCGCGGTCGATGCCTCGACATCCGCGCAGCGGAGCCGCCGCGGGAGCAGCACGGAAAACACGTTCCAGGCGGGTCTGGATGCCAGCTGGGAAATGGACATTTTTGGCGTCAACCGCAACGCGCTGAGGGCCAGCGAGGCGACGGCCAGGGCCGCGGGAGCGACCCTGGGAGACACCCAGGTGTCAATCGCGGCTGAAGTCGCGCTCAGTTACATCGCCCTGCGTGACTACGAGGCACGGTTCGCGATCGCGAGCGCCAACCTTGAGAGTCAGCAGGAGACGCTGCAGATCACACGATGGCGGTTGCAGGCCGGTCTGGTCCCCTCGCTGGACGTCGAACAAGCACGAACCATCGTGGAGCAAACGCGTTCCCAGCTTCCGGCCTACCAGACCGGCATTGCGCAGAATCGTCACGCGTTGGCGATGTTGACCGGGCGACCGCCCATGTCCCTATCGGGCGTACTTTCTGCGACGGCCCCGGTTCCAGAGGCACGCGCGGAGCTCAGTCTGAGCATTCCCGCGGACACCCTACGTCAGAGGCCCGATGTGCGGGCCGCCGAACACCAGCTGGCGGCCGCGGTGGCACGCGTGGCGGAGTCTAAAGCGGTGCGCATGCCGACCTTCACGCTAGGCGCCTCGGTGGGTTTAAGTGCCCTGACGTTGGGCACATTGACCGATGGCGCCTCCGTGGTGAGTGCCGTGTTGGCCAATGCGTCAATACCTGTGTTCAGGGGCGGTGCCCTATCGGCGCAAGTTCGCGCACAGCAGGCGGCGCTCGATCAGGCACGAGAGGCCTACAAGGCCGCCGTGCTGACGGCCCTGACGGACGTGGAAGACGCCTTGGTCGCCCTCAGCGGTGATCGGGAACGCCTTGGGAGTCTGGAAAAAGCCGCCGAAGCGGCTGCCAACGCAGCTTTGCTGGCCCGGCAGCAGTATAGCAGTGGTCTGGTGGACTTTCAGATTGTGCTTGAAACCCAGCGCGCCCAGCTCAATACGCAGGAAGGGGTTGCGGTGGCCAGAGCTGACCTCAGCGCGGACCACGTGCGACTGTATAAGGCTCTGGGTGGTGGTTGGCTTGCCGGCAGCGATGATCCGGCACCCCTTGCTCGGCTTTCCGCACTGCCGCCTGGATCCTCATGAGCACTGCGACTCCCGATACGGCGGTCCCCGCGTCCCTGAGTAACGACGCTGACTTACGCGCGTTACTGTCCGAAGCCGGCGCGCGATCCTGGTATCGACGCCCCATGGTGTGGGCCGGCATCCTCGTCCTTGCCATGGTGGGAATCGGTGGGTGGTATTGGCAGGCACGCCGCACGGCCGGCGCGATACCCACCTACACGACGGCGAAAGCAGTACGCGGTGACCTTACGCTCACTGTTACCGCGAACGGAACGTTGCAGCCCACGCGGGCGATCAACATTGGCAGCGAACTGTCCGGCACCGTTCGGAAAGTCAACGTCGATGTCAATGACCGAATCAAAACGAACCAGGTGCTGGTGGAACTCGACACCGCCAAGCTACGCGATCAGATATTGCGGTCGCGCGCTTCCCTGGCTTCCGCAATTGCCAAGGTCGCTCAGGCGGTGGCCACCGTGAAGGAGGCCACGGCCAACTTGGCGCGATTGGAAGCCGTGGAAAAATTGTCCGGCGGAAAGGTGCCGTCCGAAACCGAGCTCGATAGCGGACGTGCTGCGCTCGAGCGCGCGGTCGCCGACGAGGCAAGTGCCCGCGAGGCGGTAAAGGACGCGCAGGCGGCGCTGTCCACCGATCAAATCAATCTGTCGAAAGCGTCCATCCGCGCCCCCTCCGACGGCGTCGTGCTGACACGAAATGTTGATCCGGGCAACGCGGTGGCGGCTTCGCTGCAGGCCGTGACACTGTTTACCATCGCTGAAGATCTGACACGATTGCGCCTGCTGGTATACGT
>Ga0075017_100002947_pt1 | contig 10691 bp, 9 predicted proteins | sample AleBraG_ABR_2012_FD_71475 | JGI IMG/M metagenome (GOLD analysis project Ga0075017, IMG submission 71475) | Freshwater sediment microbial communities in response to fracking from Pennsylvania, USA - Alex Branch Run_MetaG_ABR_2012 | ecosystem: Environmental > Aquatic > Freshwater > Creek >...
GGCAACAGCACCGCTTCTGATACCTACTATGTTCTGAGTGGCACGAGTATGGCCGCACCCATGGTGAGTGGGGCCGCAGCTCTATTGCTTCAGAAGAGCCCGGGCCTGACGCCCGATCAAGTCAAGGCGCGGCTGATGAAGACGGCCTACAAGAATCTTGCTCCCTACAGCACGGCCACCGATCCCGTGACAGGACAGACCTACAACAGCCAATCGGACATCTTCACGGTCGGAGCTGGCTTGCTGGACATTCAAGCTGCCTTGTTGAACACCGACTTGGCTCCCACGACGGCCGGTAGCGCCTTGTCGCCAACCGTGACGAAAGACAAGAGCGGAAACACGGTGCTGGTGAACGGCACCGGCGTCATCTGGGGCACTGGAGTGGTCTGGGGCACCGGCGTCATCTGGGGCACCAACATCAGCGGCCAGTCTGTCCTTTGGGGCAGCGGGGCCGTTTGGGGTACCAGCACCCTGCAAGGCTACGGTGTGATCTGGGGTACCGGCGTGGTTTGGGGCACCTCCAGTACGCCTGCCGGGGAAGCAACAGCAGTCGCAATCAACGGTGAGAACTAAGTCAACCAGGGCAAGGTTGAACTATGAAATCTCAGCCAAAAGTCGCTAAATTCTTCATCGGGCTCATGGTACTGGGTGGATTGGCCTCGCTGAGCGATGGGTTGCTCCACATGCATCCCTGGCATCCCGCCCAATTCGCCACCATGCTCGCGCTCGCCATTCTAGCTGCCCGGCTCAAGTTGAAGCTGCCCGGCTTGCACGGCAACATGTCTGTCTATGTGCCCTTCATCCTGATCGCGATAGTCGACTTGAGCCTGTTCGAGGCGCTGATAATTGCCGCGGTCTCGACCGTGGCACAGTGCTTTCCAAAGGGGCGCGGCAGGCCAAAAGCATTACAGACGCTGTTTAACGTGAGCACCGTGGCCGTCGCGGTTGGGCTGGCAGAACTCATCTTCCAAGGCACAATGCCAGTGCCGGCTGCCTGGGGTTCGGATTCGCTGCTGCTGTCTCTGGGGGTGGCAAGCTTCTTCCTCGCTCAGACCATCCCGGTCGCAACCATCATCTCGCTGACCGATGGTGGAAGCGCGCCACGGATATGGCTGACCATTTTCCACCTATCCTTCCCGTATTACGTGCTCAGCACAGGCGTGACTTCACTCGTCACTACGGCCAGCCATCGTATCGGTTGGCAAATTCCGCTATTGGTATTACCCGTGATGTACGGCGTGTACCGCTCGTATCAGCTCTATTTCAGTCAGCCGGAGACTTCAGTTCGCCCTGTCGTCCTGGCGAAGGCGGCGGGAGCCAATTGAGTGTCGCAACTTCCAACCGCGCAAGTGAACCTGCCGGAGCGCAGGAACCAACGGGAATGCTGGACATCACGGTCCGAGCCATTAGGAACGAATAATCATACCCTTGATCGCGATGGCGACCTTTAAATGTTTACGCCAGATATTACTCCCAGAATGCCCGCTACGTATCGGTTTTTGCGAGATCTGGGGTCAGGCACTACGAATTCTCGCCAATCAGTCGACCTCCTGCGGGTGCCCCTTGGCTAACTGTCCTAGAGCGAAGTGCTCGCAAGAAATTGCGCTCAACGACAGCAATCGGTCAGCTGTGTCCTCCTTAAATAATCGGACTGTGTACCGCTAAGGTGCGATCTAGCCGCGTATCGCGACCGCGATAGACTTCACCAATGCCGCCCGCACCTCCGGGCGCAATGATTTCATAGAGACCGAGTTTCGGTGACAGGAGTAAGCGCCATTCGTGTGCGCGTGCGCAGCATGTTGGACGGGATGCGGCGATTCTGGATGTGTTGTCGGCAAACCTCACGTTGAGACAACGAGATGAGATCTCACAGCCGTATCGCCCTTTGACAGAAGTATCGAGCGAGCCCGGAATTTCTTGAGCAACGAGCACGCAGGGTTGCCCCTCAAACTGCCGGAGCACCTCAAGGCGCCGCTCAGTTCAACCCAGAAGTTTGGCCCTGCAGCGGTACTAGAGGCCGCCACACAGGTCGCTTTCTGGTCAGCTTCCCGCCGTAGCACCACTCTGGACAATAGCGGCCACAACAGCCGTGGGCTATGCTTGCCGTAATGGTTTGTGCTGAAACACCTGAGGGTCGTTCTCTTGAAATGGCAACAATTCGTTGGCCCACTGATGGCCGCAATTCTGCCCTTCTCGCTGTTGGCTGACGACGCTGCGGCCGCCATGTTGTACAGCAATGGTATTGGTGTGCTGATAAACAAGAATCTCGCTCCCGCTTCTGCTGCCCTGTTTTCACACGACCTTGTCGAAACTCAAAAGGAAGCCATTGCCCGGATCGAAGCCAGTGGATCCATAGCTGACATTAATCCAGAGACGATTGTCCAGTTTAACGGCGACGAACTTGTTCTCGAACACGGTAACCTGTCGGTCAACACTTCTCGTGGATTGAGAGTGCGCGTGGGTTGCCTGATCGTCAGGCCCGTCAATAACACTGAATGGACTCACTACGACGTCGCCGACCTAGACGGTAAGGTCACTGTCTCGGCGCTGAAGAGCGATGTGAACATCGATTCTCGGTCTAGCAATCCGGAGCAGGCCAAGCAGGGTGGCGTTTCCAACCGGGGCACTGTGCGGGAAGGCGAGCAGAAGTCGGGCGAAGAGAAATGCGAAGTGGCTGACAACAAGGCGTCCGGCATCGCAGTGGGAAAGGGCGCGATTATGAATTCGCCGTGGGCTAAGTGGGGAGGCGTCGTGACCGTCGGCGGCCTGACGTGCTGGGCGCTGTGCCAGGGTGATAACCCAATCAGCCCCTCGCTCCCCTAAGTCCCGCGCAGTTCCGCAGAGTCCGCATTGAACCAGCCTAGCAACGAGCCCAGGAACCGCCATTCTCTTGACCGTCATTCGTTGACCGAATCCGCACTCGCGTCCGTGAGATGAAGCGAGTGCCGAGCGAAAGGAAGCATGTGTGTCTCGCTCTAACGATCTCAAGCCAGTCGGGATTCCCGCGCAGGCGACGCCACGTGCCCCCACTCCACTTGCCGCAATTAGAACAGCTGCTCCTCCTGAATTCCAAGAACTGCACGCTCCAGAACATCTACGTACAACTAGCCGAGAATTTCCATGTGCGAGAAACCGAAGTGGCATTGCTGTGGATCTACAGGAAGTCGCTAAAACTCCTCTTCCCCGTCGAGTTAAGTGGAGCTGGGTCCATTCCGCTTTCTAGTTTCACGATTGCTGCTCGAACCGCAACCACAGGGACTTCAGAAATATTTAATAATTTCGTCCAGGTGAAGCATCCTAGTGTGTTCGAGATCGTCAAGTTGGGCAACTCAGCGGAGAATGCGGTACTGTTACAAACTGTAACAGTACCGAGAATGCTCAAACGATTCAGAAAATGATGTCCGTGTCCGTACTTGAAGGTAAGGGCAGGGTTGGCGGTGTAATTCAGATTTCACGGAAGGGCTTTGATGTGCCTTTGGCGGGACCAGACTTCACGAGTGAGGATCTGCAGACACTGGAACTCGCCGGTCGTATCGTTGGCCGCTTCCTCGCTACGACGGGTTCGGCTGGCTAACAGCGGACAGGACTCCAGATGGTGCAAGCCTGCAGGAGACTGGGCCCGCGGGAGCACTCTGAGAAGTTCTCTTACCAGGGGGAGCAGAGACCTTGGCAGGATCTACCGTAGGAAGACGTCGCCCAAAGCGGGTCAAGATGGTTGTGCTCGTTCGATTCTGGATTCTGGATGGAAATGGACAGTCGAGTCACCTCGTCCACCCGCTGGATGTCACTCGCGGCGGCCCGCGGTTGGGAGGGGCTCAATGCACGCTCACTCCTGGTCTGGTGGTCGAGGTACAGTGTTACAACAAACGGGCAAAGTTTCGCGTCATTTGGGTGACGTCCGGCGGGAGAAAAATCCAGAGAGACGCAGGTTGGCCTGCAATGTTTGGAGCCCGAAAAGCACATCTGGGGTAGAAATTCCCGCTCGGGGACTGACAGCTACTAATCTCCATGAAACTAAAAGATGTTCCCATCGCTGAGTTCCTGAGCTCCTCTAAACCTCCTCAGCTTTGGCCCTTTGACCGCTCGAACCCTTCTGCGCACCCTTTAGAAAGGCGGCATCGTATGCCCCGCCGGAGATATTCCGTCGCAGAGTGCACAACTTGATAACCACTTTCAGGGAAATGGTTGATTTGCCCTTTGGGCCTCTCGTGCAATGTGTACTAAGCTTTCTAGAGCGCAGTTCACGAACAGGATGTGCAGCATGAGGATGATTATTTTCACGCGGCTCTCGGCTTGTATTTCGCTTTGCGGGTTCATTCTTGTAGCAGCCCTTGGTTGCGCCCAAGAACTGGCTAGGCCATCCGGAGCCGAGCAGACCGGGCTGCCTTGGGATTGGTCGCATGAGCACGTAATTTTCAGCGATCCCATCGATCCTGCGATCCAGGCAGTCATTGAGCGGGACCCCCGCTGGCTCCACCAACAGTTGCGAAGAGGCAGAACTTCTCTCCAAACAACCGTCGCAACCTCAGGCAAAGCCAGGTCTCTGCAGAGCGGATTGGAGGATGCGCTCGGCGCGGGCCTTGCGACCAAGGTGCACGCAGCTCAGCCGCAGACTCGGCAGGCGGCAAAGCCGCCACACACTACTCGTGCTGCCCTGGTGCTGATTGCCATCGCGCTGCTTTCCTATGCCACGGCACGCTTGCGCCAACGCCGTTGGCTCGGGCCTCTGCTCACCATTCTTGCAATACTGTTCTTGTCAATGGTCACAAATTGTGGCGGGGCAGGGCGTAGTTTGCCTGCAATACCCGAAGCACAAACGCTGATCGGAGACTGGTCCGCGAACGTAGGAGCGGCGAGCGCGATCTCGCACACCAACGCCAACAACGCACCCCCGATGTATCCGGCGAAGTATTCGTTCAACATCACGCAAAATCCCGATTGCGCGAGTGACTTTGTAGTGTTCGCGACGGGCGCCAAAGGCACAAACACTGGCGGCAAACCCACGCCGTCGATCGTGGCCTTCAATAACCTCTATTCGTCGCAGGGAGGAGGACTCCCTGCTGGCGATTGCGGCACGACTGGCCCTTCGGTGGTGTGGGCCTACTTGAATGTCCTTTGCTCCACTTCCACGACGCAGAGTCAGGACCAAGTTCTGTCGTCACCGGTCATCTCGCTGGACGGCACGAAAGTGGCATGGGTGACTTCCGATGGCATCGTCCAAATCCTTACCATTGGAACTACTGGCAACAATGGAAGTGTAAGCAGTGCGGAATGCGTCGCAAACGCCCCGGGCGGCACTATTACTTCTCCCAACGATGCCGTCCTGAACTCGGTGACTCTGGGCAATGCCAAGCACAACCCAACGAGCGGGGTCACGCTGTCGCAAATATTCGTAGACTACAATTCGGATTCGGCATACATCGGCGATGACGACGGGTTTCTGCACAAGATTACGCCGTTCTTCACGGCCACAACCGCGATTCAAGAACAGACCACTCCGTCATGGCAGGCGTCTCATGCTTACGTTGTGGGCAACCTGATCGTCGACAACAACGGTTTCATTCAGAAATGCACTACCGCAGGTACATCAGGCTCTGGTGGTCATCCGGGCTGGAACAACGCTTGGGGCGGGACAACCAACGACAGCACGGTGGTGTGGACCAACCAAGGCTCGGGCGGCGGTTGGCCGCTTTACATCACTGGAGTGTCAACCCACCCGGACAGCACAAAATTGTCGGGCCCGGTTTTTGACAGAGTGTCGAAGAACATCTTTATCGGCGACGCCAATGGCAGTCTCTTTTTTGCGTTGGATCCTGGAGTTTCCACGGCGGTCGGTACTTGCGCCAATGGGCTGACGCTTTATCCATGCGTGGGCACGCCGGGAACGGCGTCGTCGATTACCACGGGAGGAGGCGCACAAATGGATTGTTCCACGGCTACTCCCCACGCGACCTGCATGGTCATGTCAGATCACCAAGGCTTTACGGACCCCGTGGTCGTAGATTCTTCCGACGGCATGGTGATCACACAATTCTCCAACGCCGACGGCACACACTCGGAAGTCGAGCAAACCAACACATCTTTAGGTGTCTTTAACTCCGTAAATCTGACCGCGCACCAGCAGAACCTTGCGAACCATATCGGAGCTTTCGACAATACGTACTATTCGACGCCCGCCAGCGGCTATTACTATGTGTGCGCACCCGACTCGACCGGGAATCTGACCGATCTCTATCGAGTCAGCTTCACCAACACTGCAGGTACAGTCGCCTTGGGGAGCACGAACGGCACGCCACTCCAGATAGCGAGCGGCCACCCGAACTGCTCCGGGCTGACCGAGATTTACAATACATCGGCGTCCACCGACTGGCTCTTTCTGAGTGTGGATAATCAGGGCATCACTGCGACATGCGGGGGACAATCGTGCGTGATGTCGTTCACTCTGGGAAGTTCGATGGTCAGCGCGGTAAACGCTTCATACGCCGGGACTAATCAGCTGCAAGGGACGGGCGGAACCATCGTGGATAATGTGGCCAACACAACCACCTACCCTCAGGCTTCGAGTATCTATTTCACGCCAACTGCAAGTAATCTGAACTGTGGCGACGGTAGCACGAATACCGTTTGTGCGATCAAATTGACCCAGTCCGGGTTACAATGACGCTAGAAAAAGCCTAAGCGACGCCTCACAACTTGCGGTATGAATAGGGGCTTCAACATGAGTGACGAGAAACAGAAGGAACCTGAGTTCGGCGATCTTGAGCACGGCCCTGAGCTTGAAGTAGACGCCACTAAGAGGAGACCTTACGTCAAGCCCACCTATCGTCACGAACAAGTTTTCGACAGAATGGCTCTGACCTGTGGGAAGGTAGCTACGATGTTCCAGTGCCAATTCAACAGGAAAAACTCCTAGCGGAACCCGTTGGGTAAGGGCCTTGCGATTCGTGCACTGCAGAGGGGACGAAAGCGTTGATGGGATGCTTGGAGACTATGAGAACACCGTGAACGGACAGTTCCTCGACGAGTTTTTCGGTGTCTTTCCGTGCAGATTTGTGGTCCACCTCGAACACGGCACATATCTTGTTGGCCACGATTTCGGAAAGAGGCGTCATTCCGTCGGCAGCCTGCCAGATGATCGCAGCAGCCTCGTTGAAGGTAAAGAAGGTCGAGTCATAGGGCGACATCACCATCAGACCCCCTTCGAGGGTCCGACAGGCAAGAAATGAGTTTCTAGCAATATATTTTTCGGACATCCCGCACAACCTCTTACAATCGGCCTGCACACCTCTCTGCTCTGAGCTAACGCCCAAGCGTCACCACTCGCAATAGCGTTTTCAGCGGTGCACCGCTTCCGTTATTACTGGTGTTGATACACGGGCGCCACCAGTGCCCGATTCGGCAGAATCCTCGTGTACACTCCAGCTCGACGAAAATCGTTATAGATTGGCGGCACCAGATGGGCTAGAGAGGTTTGTCAGTGGCAGGAAACCACGTTGACCAGGAAGATCTTAAATTGAAGTTGTTGACGAAAGCGCTGCGATCTGGCGTAGCTGTGCGACTCAAGGCATACGGAACAAGCATGTTACCCACTCTCTGGCCAGGCGATGTTCTCGGGATCCAAAGATGCATTCCTTCAGAGATCGCCTCAGGAGACATCGTACTTGTCGCGGGCGATGGACGGTTTCTTATTCACCGCATAGTGGACATCTTGACTGGCCGGGGATGCTTACGTCTGGTCCTGAGAGGAGACGCTATGCCGCATAACGACTCCCCTGTGCATGTTTCGCTCCTGCTGGGCAAGGTTTTTTGGGTCGAAAGAGGGAGTAGCAGACTCGTTCCTGTAAGAACAATTCCAACCGCTTCTCGCATCTTTGGAAAAGCTCTTTGTCATTTTGATTCCATTCGAAGTCTTGCTTTACGCGTGTACTCTACGCAGATGCAAAAACCTCGTTGATGCGTCTTTGCGGGTGAGGTCATGATGCTTTCTGCGGGACGGAGTTTCAATGTTTCAATGAGCATCATCGGCCCGGTTTCGAAAAAGGGATGTGACCGGAGGGACAGCCCGGGTGAGAGTTTCTTCTCAGAGTGGTTCCTCTTACACAGAACACCGCACTTTCTTGCATGAAGAGTGCACGATCTCTCATGTTGACGTAAACTCTCCCCACTTTTATAGTGATTGCCTGGTACCCCTAGTGGATTCCACGTCCACTTCAAGTTCTGCGGTGAAACTCGAATAGCGAATTTAGGAAGGGACTTCAAACTATATGTTCCACAAACGCTCAGTGACACTGTGGGTCGTGCTAGGGCTGATGGCTATTCTGGCAACGTCGGCTGGCGCCAGCGCTCCACCACCAAACATTCTTACCAGCGCCACCGCCACCGCGAATTGTCAAGGCTACAACCTGACACTGAGCGCCAAAGATCTCCAAGTAGGCAAAGCATATACGATCAATTACAACTTCACCCTCACGTGCAACGGAGTGGCCACGCAGGTTCCGGGCAGCGTCACTTTTACCGCCACCGGAACGACTCAAACCGTGACCGCGAAGGGGACTTTCCCTGGATTGTCCGGAAAGTGCGTGGTAACCGGCACGGCGACGCTGGCTAAATCTACAGTCGCAATTGTTATCAACGGGAAAACATCGGCAGCGCTGACCTGCGGTGTGATCACATCCAATTGCGTGGTGATCAACGCAACGCAAAATGTACCAATCAAACCGGTGACGCTGACCGCGAGCGGCGGCGACGGCGGTCCCTACACGTTCACAGCTTCGGGCCTGCCGTCCGGGCTGAGCATTTCGACGGGCGGGATCATCTCCGGAACGCCAACGGTAAGCGGAACGTTCAGCTACACGGTTACGATTACGGACGGGGAAGGCAACACGGGCACGCTCAACTGTTCCCTGACGGTCAATCCGCCGCTCCAGGTGACCTGCCAAGCGGTGAACGTGGGCGACGTGGGGGTACCGTTTAACAGCGGACCAATGAAGGTAACCGGGGGAACTCGTCCGTACACCTTCTCGATTGGCAGTGGCACGTTACCCGCGGGCCTCACCCTGAACACCTCCACGGGCGCGGTCATCGGCACCCCGACAGCTCCCGGCACATTCTCGGTGAAAGTCACGGACGCCAACGGTGCCGTGGGCACCAGTTGCACGATCACGATTAATCCGGCGCTCTCGGTGACCTGCCAGGCGAACAACACGGGCGAGGTAGGAGTACCGTTCAACAGCGGACCGATGAACGTCACCGGCGGCACACCGCCCTACATGTACTCGATTGTGGGCACGTTGCCTCCGGGCCTGACGTTGAACACTTCGACGGGTGCGGTTACGGGCACGCCGACGGCGGCGGGCACGTTCACAGTGAAAGTGACGGACGCTGCCGGCAGCTCCAGCACGAGTTGCACGATCACCATCAACGGACCGCTGTCAGTTACGTGCGCGGCGGTGAACACAGGCGATGTGGGAGTGCCGTTCAACAGCGGCCCGATGACGGTCACGGGCGGCGTCCCACCCTACATGTACTCGATAGTCGGCACGTTGCCTCCGGGCCTGACCTTGGACACGTCGACAGGTGCGGTTACGGGCACACCGACGGCGGCGGGTACGTTCACGGTGAAAGTGACGGACGCTGCGGGCAACTCCAGCACGAGTTGCATGATCACCATCAATGGGCCGCTGCAGGTCACTTGCCAGGCGATCAACACGGGCGATGTGGGAGTGCCGTTCAACAGCGGGCCGATGACGGTCATCGGTGGAACTGCGCCTTACACGTACTCGATTGTCGGCACGTTGCCTCCGGGCTTGACGTTGAATACTTCAACAGGAGCGGTCACCGGCACACCGACAGCGGCGGGCACGTTCACGGTGAAAGTGACGGACGCTGTCGGCAACTCCAGCACGAGTTGCATGATCACCATCAATGGGCCGCTGGAGGTCACTTGCCAGGCGACTAACACGGGCGATGTGGGAGTGCCGTTTAACAGCGGGCCGATGACGGTCACGGGTGGAACTGCGCCTTACACATTCTCGATTGTCGGCACGTTGCCTCCGGGCCTGACTTTGAACACTTCGACAGGTGCGGTCACCGGCACACCGACGGCGGCGGGCACGTTCACGGTGAAAGTAACGGACGCCGTCGGCAACTCCAGCACGAGTTGCTTGATCACGATCAATGGACCGCTGCAGGTGACTTGCCAGGCGGTCAACACCGGCGATGTGGGGGTGCCGTTCAACAGTGGCCCGATGACGGTCACGGGTGGAACTGCGCCTTACACATTCTCGATTGTCGGCACCCTGCCTCCGGGCCTGACGTTGAACACGTCAACCGGTGCGGTCACGGGCACGCCGACGGCGGCGGGTACGTTCACGGTGGAAGTGACGGACGCGGTCGGCAACGTTGGCACGGGCTGCATGATCACCATCAATGCAACGCCGCCGTGTGGCGCTTCAGGACTCAACCTGGGCACCGACAGCAACTATATCTTCATCGACACCGGAGCCACCCATCTCGGCTGGAATGCTTACCAACTCGACGGGAACGTCCTTTTCGGCCAGGGCCTGACCGTGCAGTTGTCTGGCGGAAACGATGGAGGGCTGGGCGCCGGTTATTCGGTGTACCTAGACTCGACGACCAACATTAGCGGAAGCCTGCAAAATCCACTTACGTTTGTGAGCGTTCCTACGAGC
>Ga0075017_100002949_pt1 | contig 10685 bp, 11 predicted proteins | sample AleBraG_ABR_2012_FD_71475 | JGI IMG/M metagenome (GOLD analysis project Ga0075017, IMG submission 71475) | Freshwater sediment microbial communities in response to fracking from Pennsylvania, USA - Alex Branch Run_MetaG_ABR_2012 | ecosystem: Environmental > Aquatic > Freshwater > Creek >...
TATGGAAGACGCTCGTCACGGGTTGGTTTCAGCGATATGTTCCGGCCCGGTCGACTGTGCTCGATTTGGGTTGTGGCTACGGTCAGTTCATCAACAACATTGTCTGCGACAAGAAATATGCGATGGATCTGAACGCGGTCTCCGGAACCAAGCTCGAAGACGGGGTCATGTTTATTGAGCAAGACTGCTCCACCACCTGGAACCTCGCCGACAACAGCCTCGATGTAGTCTTCACCAGCAACTTCTTCGAACACTTGCTTACCAAGGCGGACCTGGAGAGCACGGTGGCGCAAGCCTTGCGGTGTTTAAAGCCAGGAGGCCGGATCATCGCAATGGGACCGAACATCCGCTTTGTTGGCGGCGCCTATTGGGATTTCTTCGACCATCACCTGGCGCTTACGGAGCGGTCGCTACAAGAGTGCTTGGAAACGGCCGGGTTTCGCGCCGAGTATGTGCTGGATCGGTTTCTTCCCTATACTATGGTCAATGCTCCTCGATATCCGGCGGCGCTTTTGCGGTTGTATTTGCGCCTGCCCTTCCTGTGGAAGCGCTTCGGGCGGCAGTTTGTCGTTATAGCAACCAAGCCGTAGCTTCATGAGAGACCTGTGAAACCGCCCTTGCCCACGTCGGTCGAGGCTCTAACGCTGCTCTCCATCGTGATTCCCGCTCGAGACGAGGGTGGATGTATCGCCGCCACCGTGGAGCATCTCCATTTGGAGTTGCGCATCCATTGCGTCCCGCACGAGATCGTCGTGGTGGACGATGGCAGCACCGATTCCACCTGGACGATTCTTGAGGATCTCCGGACCCGAATCCCGGAATGCAAACCTGTCCAAAACACAGGACCACACGGCTTCGGGTGTGCCGTCACGTTTGGCTTCAGCCACGCCAGCGGAGACGCCATCGTGATTATGATGGCGGACGAATCCGACGACTGCCGGGACGTGGTCCGTTACTGGGAAACCTTGAGTCAAGGCTGGGACGCGGTTTTCGGTTCCCGCTTTGTTCGCGGCGGAGGCGTCATCGATTATCCCAGACATAAACTGCTGCTCAATCGGGCGGCGAATCTCTTTTTGCGCGTTCTGTTTAACATCCCTCTCAACGATTTCACCAATGCGTTTAAAGCCTATCGCCGAACCGTGATCGAGGGGTGCCGGCCTTTTTTGTCGCCCCACTTCAACCTCACCGTGGAACTGCCTCTCAAGACCATCGTTCGCGGATACTCCTGGACCGTGCTTCCCGTCACGTGGCGCAACCGGCGATCCGGCGAGTCTAAGCTGAAAATCAAGGAGATGGGCAGCCGCTACCTTTTCATCGCGCTGTATTGCTGGCTGGAGAAGTATTTCAGCCGCGGCGACTATCGGGCAAAATAGGAGAGAGGATCCCTAGTTCAGCTTCGGAATTCAGGCTCAGTGAGGTCGGCTGGCATCTTCGGCCCGGTCACACTCAACAAATAGAAGTTGGCGCCGACGATGTGCATGTAGACTTCACTCATAGAGCGCACTCCCGGGGCCGGCCGCCAGGTGAATTTCTCGGCCGGCGTTGGAAAGGTGCGGCGGATTCCCGATGACGCGATTGCCTGGGTACTGCATTGCGCGTGTAAGAAACCGAAGGAAGTGGGCTACTCGTACGAGCTTTGGACCTATTCGCTGCTGCAGAAGTACGTGCGGAAGAATTGCGTTGAGGCCGGTCACCCAAGCCTGACCGAACTGAGCCGGTCCCGACTGCACCGGATTCTGACACAAAGCGAGATTCGTCCGCACAAGATCCGCTACTACGTCGAACGCCGGGATGCGGAGTTTGAGGCGAAGATGGCCGTAGTCCTGCACCTCTATAAGGAAGTCGAGATCATCAATGCGGAATTGCTGGAAGGCACACTGAAAGAGCCTGCTGTGGTGACGATCTCCTATGACGAAAAACCAGGGATTCAGGCACTGGCGACGACAACACCGGATCGTCCGCCCGTCCCGAATCGGTTCCGAAGCCATCGTCGGGACAACGAATACGTGCGGCTGGGAACGGTGTCGTTGTTGGCGGGCCTGGATCTACATACAGGACGGGTCACCGAGATCGTGAGCGATCACCACGCCAGCGCGGACTTTATCCGGCTGCTCAGCAGACTGGACGAGAGTTATCCGGCTCAAACCCGCATTCGCCTCTTGCTCGACAACCACTCGGCGCACCTCTCAAAAGAAACTCAAGGCTGGCTGAGCCTTCATCCCCATCGGTTTGAGTTTGTCTTCACACCGAAACATGGCTCTTGGTTGAACATCGTAGAAACGATGTTCAGCAAAATGGCGCGCAGCATGCTACGCGGTATCCGCGTCGCCACCAAACAGGAACTCGTTGATCGCATCCATCTGTACTTCGACCAGATCAACGCCGACCCCGTAGTCTTTCGATGGAAGTACAAAATGGACGAAATGAGCATTGGCTAGTCTTTGCTTGGTCTCGACCGATCGCGCTGCTACCAGGCGATGCGCTTCACCTTCGGTACAAAATCAAAATGCTCTTCTCGGCTGAGCACCGGCATAGCATGTTGGCGAGCCAGAGCAGCGATCCAAACTTCATTGCCTGGGATGGGGCGCCTGCCCGCTTCAGTTCGTCGCGAATGGATGCGTACTCGCTGGCGGTATCCTCATCCACGTGCAGGACCCGGCAGCTTGCGGCGAGTTCCTTCAGCCATTTCTTCCGTGACTCCGCTATCCCGTATCGGTACTCCCCTAAGGCAACTCGCGAAAAGGAATGCCGCGCTGGGCCGCGGCCGACTTCGCACGCCTGAATAGCGCGTCGGGAAGTTCGAGCGTCGTCTTCATCTATCACGATCCTCCCATATTTATGGGGACGATCATGAGCGGGCAAGCGAGCGCCCCTCCCGCCGCTGGCGCAGCAGTTGATGGATGGCGCGGCAATCGTCTGCCACCTGCTGGAACTGGTCCGGATACAGCGACTGGTATCCGTCAGACAAGGCGTGATCGGCATCGGGATGCACTTCCACGATCAGGCCCGACACTCCCGCTGCGATGGACGCCAGGGCCATGGCGGGCACCTGATCGCGCTTGCCGGTTCCGTGGCTGGGATCGGCGATGATCGGCAGATGGCTCAGGCGCTGGGCAGCCGGCACCACGCTCAGGTCCAACGTATTGCGCGAGTGGTCGGCAAACGTGCGGACACCGCGTTCACACAGGATGACGTTGTAGTTGCCTTCCGAAAGTACATACTCCGCCGCCATCAGGAATTCTTCCAGCGTAGCCGACATGCCTCGTTTCAGCAAGATCGGCAAGCGGGAGCGGCCGGCCCGGCGCAACAGGGAATAGTTCTGCATGTTGCGAGCGCCGATCTGCACGCAATCGGCATACTTCTCCACCAGGTCGAAGGTCTCGATGTCGATGGCCTCAGTAACGATGCCCAAGCCAGTCTCGGCGCGAGCCTCGGCCAGAAATCGAAGACCTTCTTCCGCCAGGCCCTGGAAGGCGTAGGGCGAGGTGCGCGGCTTGTAGGCGCCGCCCCGCAGCAGTTGCGCGCCGGCCGCCTTCACGGCGCGGGCGGCTTGCAGAATCTGCTCGCGGCTTTCCACCGAACAAGGTCCGGCGCAGATCGCCAGTTCCGCGCCGCCAACCGGCGTGCCATGAATACGGACTACTGTGTCGTCCGGCTTCACTTCGCGGCTGACCAGCTTATAGGGTTTGGAGACGCGGATGGCCTCGGCGACGTTGGGCAGTGGCTCGAGTTCCGCAGGGTCTATAGGTCCGTGATTGCCGGTAATGCCGATGGCGGTCCGCTCGGCGCCAGGCATGACGTGCGGCCGGAAGCCCAGACTCTGGATTCGCTCGCAAACCCGGCGGATGTCGTCGGCCGAAGCCTGCGATTTCATGACAACTAACATTTCCTTTGAGTGTAGCCCGATCGCAGTCTCAACGGTAGAGATTGATTTGTTAAAGAAATAGATCTTGACAAATTAAGTTTCTCAATGTATAAATTGATTATCTGATGGACTGGCAAGAGCTCACACAACTGACGCAGGGCCAACCCATAGTGATTGAACGGGTTCGGCTGACCGACAAGAACGTCGCGATTGAAGGTTCTTTTGAACTGCCCCAGCTCGCCCGGCTGAGCCAGGAGGATCAGGTGTTCATCACGGCGTTTGTGAGCTGCCACGGCTCCATCAAGGAGATGGAGAAGATTTTTGGCGTGAGCTATCCGACCATCAAGTCGCGGCTCAACCGGATCGGGAAGAGCCTTGAGTTTGTGGAGACCGATCCGGCGCCCTCACGGTCAGAAGTCCTGGATCGCCTGAGCCGGGGGGAACTCACCGCCGAGCAGGCCATACAGGAGATGGAGGGACTCTAATGAATTCGCTCTATAAGTACGACATCCAAGTCGGTCTGCCGCTCCCGTTGCTGAGCGTGATTCTGATGCCGATGGCTCTCTTGATGCTGCCCTTTCTGTGGGTCAGTTGCCTGATCAGTGCGGTCCCCTTTGGCCGGGGACTGGGCATGTTTTTGCAGGTTTTTCGGTCGCTGCGGGGAACTCACGTGCAGATCGCCCTCAACCGCTATTCCTTTTTGATTCAGATTGCGTAAGGAGACGAACATGAACGAAAACCGACGGCAGATATTGGAGATGCTGGCAATTGGGAAGATTTCGGCCGACGAGGCGGAACGCCTGATTGCCGCGCTGGAGAAGGAACCGTCACCACCCGGCAACGGCAAGCCGCGCCCCAAATACATGCGCGTGCTGGTGGAAGCCGAAGATGAAGACGACGGCCCAACGAAGGTGAACATCCGGATTCCCATGCAGTTGCTGCGGGCTGGTGTGAAGCTCACCAGCCTGATTCCACCGCAAGCCCGCGAGCAGGTGAACCTGGCCATGCGCCAGCAAGGGATGGAGTTCGATTTGAACCAGCTCAAGCCCGAGAATCTGGAAGAGCTGGTCGACCAGCTCAACGACCTGACGGTAGATGTGGATCACTCCAGCGCCAAAGTGAGGGTCTTCTGCGAGTGAAGGGAACGGACGGGGGGGGCCACTGCGGGCTCGAGTCCGAACTCCTTCGCTCGAGACCTTTCGCAGCAGTGTCCCCTTCGCACATTTCGCGGGGTTAAAGACGCGGACGGGGACATTGCGGGCTCGAGTCCGAACTCCTTCGCTTGAGACCTACCGCAGCAGGTCCCCTTCACACATTTCGCGGGGCTAAAGACGCGGACGGGGACACTGCGGGCTCGAGTTAGAACTCCTTCGCTTGAGACCTATCGCAGCAGTGTCCCCTTGGCACATTTCGCGGGGGCTTGGCGAATGGGTTTCCCAGAAACCCTGTGCAGAGATATCACGCGCTAGAGCCTGGGTTACCGCACTAGCTTAGCTAGTTGTGCTTGTCCTTGTAGATGTTCTTGCTGAGCCGGTTCTGCTGGCGGTTCACCTGTGCTTTTTCCTTGTTGGTCAGATTGCCGCCGTTGGCCTTGCGCTCGCTGCGGATCTCGTGGTTCAGGTTGGCTTCCTTGTGCTCCAGATTCGCGGTTTCCTTAGGAGTGAGGGAGCCGCTTTTCACACCCTGCGCAATGCGGTCCTGCTGGTTTTCTTTGCGCTGGTGGATGAGTTCGTCCGCGTAAGAGAGGCCCGAGATCAGCAAGCCAGCGGTCATCACTGTCAACATTGTTTTTTTCATGGTTTTTGTCCTTTCGTCGTTTCGGGAAGCCTGCCCGCTTCCACTTCGCTAAGCACACGCCAAGGCTGCGAGTTGCGGCTCAGGTCGGTTAAAATCCTGCAATCGAGACAGCTAAAGTAGGCCCGTCCGGCGACCGATACGAGGATGGCGGGCGTCGCCCCCTGTAGTTCCCGCCTCGCTCATCTCACATTTTTGACACCTCAGCAGCTAAAGGCTTTCCCTTAGACGCCGATAGTAAGTATGGGACTTGTCCGGCCATCCGGGCAATTTCGGTCATGAACGAACTCTCTCCTGGGCTAGCCGACGCCGCCGATGTACTGAGCGATCAGTTACATGCCCATCTGCAGCGCTTAAGCAGTCTTCTGGCGCCCCATGCGGGATCGCTCGATCGGCGGTTTCTGGCCCATCTGAAAAAGCGCGGGTTTGAGCCGAAAATCCGGACCGCCCTCAACGCGTTGACTCCCGGATCGGCCGCCCGCATTCTCGCTGCCGGCAAACCGGTGCTGACGTTCATTGAAGAAGTGGAGTATCACGGACGCCGCCTCGCCAAGCTGAATCTATCGCCGGCCAGCGTGGCCGAAGCGCTGCAGGAGTATGACCACCTGCTGAAGCCGATACTTCAGCCGTTGAAACGGGCCGAGCTGTTGAACTTTCAATGGGTCCGCGAGCAATTGCAGTTCTGCGTGATCCTTACGCTGAACAACGCGTATTACCAGGTGCGGGAGGCCGAGACCCGGGCATTCTACGAGTTGTTCCGAGTGGAGCTGGAGTCTCGCAATCTGGACGGTCTGCTACAGCAGTTCTTGCAGACATTGATGGAGGTTTGCCGTGCCGACGCCGGGCATCTCTATATGCTGAACGATGCGCGCACGGCTTGGGAGCTCCGGGCGAAGGCCGATTTGGCTGCCCCTCAGCGCCTGGCATTGAACGTCATCGCCGATCGGTCGTCCATGCGGCAGGCGTTGGCACGCCCGCTACAGATCGACATCGGTTCCCAGAAGCGTGGGGCACTTAAAAATGACGCGCTTCTGGACCCGTCCTGGAAGGATCGCTTTCAGTCCTGTTGGTCGGTGCCGTTGGCCGCCGCCGGTCGCACCGCCGGCGTGATGCAGTTTGGATTTGCCAAGGCCTATGAATGGCTTCCCCGCGAACAGGAGCTTCTCGCCGCGGCTGCTGAGCGCTGTCTGGTAGCGGCCGAAAAGGCCCGCTTGCTGGAAGACCTGGCAGCCAGCGAAGACCAGATTCGCAAGCTCGCCGAACACATGCTTCACGTGGAAGAGATGGAGCGGCGGCGCATCAGCCGTGAGCTGCACGACGAGGCGGGCCAGTCGCTCCTCTGTATCCGGCTCCAACTGGAGATGATCGAGCAAGCCATGCCCAGCGATCGTCCGGAGTTGATTGGCAGACTGCGGGAAGCCCGCGAGATGACCGAGCACATCATTCTGGAAATGCGCCGGCTGATCGCCGCCCTGAGCCCCGCCGTTCTGGAACAACTGGGCTTAGGCGCCGCACTGCGGCAGCTTGTGAATCGCTTTCGTAAGGTTCACCCCATGCGCGTGCGGCTCAATTTAGGCCGTCTGGGGCGCCTGCCACAGCAAACGGAGGTGATCCTCTACCGGCTGGTGCAAGAGTGCTGCAACAACATCGGGAAGCACTCAGGGGCTACAAGTGTAAACATTTCCGTAAGTTCGACCGATGGAAAAGTGAGACTGGCTGTGGAAGACAACGGCGTGGGCTTCCTGGTGGAAGAGGCGCTGGCCAGGAGGGACTCATTCGGGATTTCCGGCATGCGCGAGCGCGTTGCTCTGCTGGGCGGCCATTTTGAAGTACTTAGTTTTCCCGTGGGGATGGGGAGCAAGAAGCAGCGTGGACGGGGCACGCGGATCAGCGTCAGCCTTCCGATCGCGAAGGACGCTGGAATTCGGCCGGATCGAACCATCCGGTCACGCCAGACTCGGGCGGCGATCGTTCGAGCGGCAAAAAACCTAAGGGTCTCCGCCATTTAGGCGGACCCACAAGGAAAGGCAACGAAGTTTAGTTCGGGCAACGCACTATGGCAAAGATTAGAATTTTATTGGCCGACGACCATACCCTGTTCCGCCAGGGTATCCGCACCCTCATCTCGGCTGAGGCGGACATGGAAGTAGTGGGAGAGGCCGCTAATGGTGGAGATGCCGTGGACAAAGCCGGCGAGACTCGGCCGGACGTAGTGCTGATGGATATCGGCATGCCCGGACTGAGTAGCTTCGAAGCTACCCGCCAGATCAAGAAAAACCGGCCGGAAGCCAAAATCCTGTTTCTCACCATGTACGACGACGAAGACTATCTGGTGGAAGGCATGGAGGTCGGCGCCAGTGGCTACGTACTCAAAGACAGCCCCTCGGCCCAACTGGTGGCCGCTGTGCGCGACATCTGTCGCGGCGGCAGCTATCTCAGCCCCCGCATGCTCTCGCAGTTAGTCGACGATTTCCGCTCTCGCATCAAATCAGCCAACCGTCTTCCCCGCTTCGCCACACTCACTACCCGCGAGCGCGAAGTTCTGAAAATGCTTGCTGAAGGGAATTCCGTCAAGGAGATCGCCTGCGATCTCAACCTCAGCGTGAAAACCGTGGAAGCTCACAAATTCAACCTGATGCGCAAGCTGGACATTCACAACAAAGCGACCCTGGTTCAATACGCCATTCAGAAGAAGATCATCAAGATACCCAACCTGGCGTAAGCGCTCATCGAAGACTGAAGCCGAACGTCCTTACCTGGAAAGCCCGGCGGAAGGCGGAAACCGCTGGGACGCACCCACGCCAGCGACCGCCGCCAATCCAACCCTTCCGCTCCCGAACTCCTGACGATTCCCAACTTGGGGACCAGTCACACACCCAGTCCAGTTGCTTGAAGGCGCTGGGACGCACTCACCCCGCAACCGCCGCCCGATCCAAACCGTCCGCTCCCGAACTACTACTGGCGAGTGCCCACGACGAGTTGCTCGCCAGTTGGGCGTAAGCGCTCCTCTACTGCATATTGTATTTGAAAGAAAACTGAAGCCGAACTTCCTTGCCTTGAAACCCCGGCGGGAATGGCGGAAACCGCTGGGACGCACTCACGCCCGCAACCGCCGCCCGATCCAAAGCGTCCGCTCCCGAACTACTTGCGATTACCAACTTGGGGACTAGCCCATCCCTGTCCACGATGAACTGCAGTGTCACCACACCTCTTCGGCTTCCCAGATGGACGCTCTCCGGAATAATCGCCATCCAGTTGCGCCGGACCTGAGTGAGAACCTGGATGATGTAGGGCTTGAAATCCACGCCCTGAGGATCGCTGAGTAACTCCGGCAGAATTTTGGCCGCACCGTTGATCTGTGGCGCGCGAATGCTGTCCGGCAAATCAGGAGCCGGCTCCATCTCACGAACGGTTACGTTGGCCTTGCCGGCACCGCGCGCTATGTTCTTGATCGCGTCGTCGACCGACGTCTTGGGGGGCGCGATTCTGGGCCGTCCGGGCATCGGCGCTGCACCCCCTTGTCCGGGCGTCTCAAATGCGAGCTTCGGCTCTTCCGTTTGAAGCTGCGGTGGCGGCACATTGATGGCGCTCAACTGCGGCGCCACCGTGGGAGCCGTGTTTAGGGCTTGCACTGGCGGAGGCTCGCTGAATTTGGGAGTGGCGGGTAGCCCCGGATTGGGCGGTGGCGGTTCAAAGTTTCTGAGAGCCGGGGCCGGAGTGGAACGGGCCGTCTGTTTCGCTGCTTCCTGCGCCGCCACATTTGCGACGCTCAGTTCCTGATTCGGTTTTCCCTTATTCGGATCTTTCTGAGTCAATCGAAAGGGGGGCGCAACCAGGGGCGTAACCCGCGTCAGCTTCGCGATAGCGGGTTCCGGCGTGGGTCGTGGCGCCGGCAAACTCAGCATAAACGTAAGAAAAAAAACGGCCAAAACATGCACACCCAGCGAGCCGACGCTGGCGGAAATCCAGTGTGGCGCATAGCTTTGCGCGTTCCAGTCCAACAGGAGATTCGGACCGCTATCGACCTGTGTTTTCATCGATCGGAATTGAAAGGACGTCGGATGCAGGTGAGAAGTTGCTACCGCAGCGCCTGAAGCGTCTTGGCAACCGTCTTAGTGTGCTCTTCTATGTTATCAAGAATGGACAGCGCCACTTCGAGCGCCCGCGCCCCTTCTTCACCGGAAACGCCCAGCGACTGCCGCTGGGCCACCGACTGCAAGAACGATTCCAACTCCAGTCTCAGCGGCTCATCCTTGACCACGTTCAACGGCTGGTAGCCGATTTGCTGCGCTCCGGAAACGCTGAACACCGCGCCGTCCTGCCGCTGGTAGTCGAGCGAGATGTACTGTTCCGGCTGAAAGAGCCGCACCTTGCGCACGCGCTCTGTCGATACGCGGCTGGCGGTGAGGTTGGCGACGCAGCCTCCGGGAAAGGCCAGACGCACATTGGCGATGTCCACCTTTTCGGAAAGAATGCAGATACCGGCTGCCCGAATTTCCTCCGGCATCTTGCCCACCAGATCGAGCACGATATCCAGGTCGTGAATCATCAGGTCCAGAACCACATCCACGTCCAGGCTGCGCGGACTGAACAAACTCATGCGGTGAATCTCGAAGAAGAGCGGCAGGCGGCAGACTTTCTTGAGCGCGATCACGGCTGGGTTGAATCGTTCCAGATGCCCGACTTGAAGAATGCGGTTGTGCTCGCGCGCAGAGGTCAACAAAGCCTGCGCCTGTTCCATGCTGCCTGCGATGGGCTTTTCTACCAGGACATCGATTCCCTGCGCCATCAGTGCGCACCCGATGTCGGCGTGCATAGTCGTCGGCACTGCCACCACCGCGGCGTCAATCTTGCCGCGGAGTTCATCGATCTTTGCGAAAACGGGGCAAGAGAATTCCGCGCCGACCGCGGCCGCGCGGCCGCGATCCAGGTCTACCAGCCCCGCCAAGTGCGCGCTCGGGCTTTGGTGAAGGACTCGCACATGATTCCGCCCAAACGACCCTGTGCCAATTACCGCAATCCTTAT
>Ga0075017_100002950_pt1 | contig 10682 bp, 7 predicted proteins | sample AleBraG_ABR_2012_FD_71475 | JGI IMG/M metagenome (GOLD analysis project Ga0075017, IMG submission 71475) | Freshwater sediment microbial communities in response to fracking from Pennsylvania, USA - Alex Branch Run_MetaG_ABR_2012 | ecosystem: Environmental > Aquatic > Freshwater > Creek >...
GACACGCTGCGCCGCGTTGAGTTGTTGCGCGAACTTCGACTTGGTGAGTTTGACGTGCTCGTCGGCATCAACCTGTTGCGCGAAGGTCTCGACCTGCCAGAGGTGTCGCTGGTGTCAATCCTCGATGCCGATAAGGAAGGTTTCCTCCGCTCGGCAACCAGTCTCATTCAAACGGTCGGACGTGCGGCGCGAAACGTGTCAGGGCAGGTGCACATGTACGCCGACACCATGACGCCGTCGATGGCCAAGGCGATTGACGAAACGAACAGACGACGCGCGAAGCAGGTGGCGTACAACCAAGAGCGCGGCTTAGACCCGCAGCCGTTGCGCAAGAAGATCGCCGATATCACCGAGATGTTGGCGCGCGAAGATGCTGACACGGCCGAGTTGCTCGGCACGGGTCGGCAGCAGTCGCGTGGCAAGTCGCCAGTACCTGGCGGCACGAAGGTGATGCTTGACGATCGCCTCATTCCGACGGCTACGGGTGACCTCGCCGCACTCATCCAAGAACTCACCGATCAAATGCGCGCCGCTGCGGCCGAGTTGCAGTTTGAGTTGGCAGCGCGCTACCGCGATGAGATCTCGGAGTTGAAGAAGGAACTGCGACAGATGCGCGCTGCCACGGGCGATGTGTAGAAACGCCTCCGAGCACTGATAACTCCCGTAGGCTGACAAGACAGCCACAGCCCCCAGGGTCGGGAGACCGATGTTCGGCCAGGTAGTCGCGGCAAGTGCGCCAGACACCGGCATTCACGTGCCAACGTCGGTGTGGATCCTCAGCCTTTCGGTTGTCGCCCTCGTGTACGTGGCTGACTTCGTTATCGCCGTCCGCCGTCCGCACGTTGTTGGTGTGCGCGAGGCCGGCATCTGGGTCGCTGTGTACGCCGCGGCAGCGATCGTCTTCGGTCTGGTGCTGTGGACCTGGCACGGGCCAACATTTGGCGCCGCGTTTTTGGCTGGCTGGGTCACCGAATACAGCCTGAGCGTCGACAACCTCTTTGTCTTCGTGATCATCTTGTCGAGTTTCGCGGTGCCGCCGCGCTATCAACAGCAAGTCCTGCAAGTCGGCATCATCGGCGCACTGATCCTGCGCTTCATCTTCATCATCATCGGCGCCGCAGCCCTCAACAACTTCAGTTGGCTCTTCTACGTCTTCGGCGCCTTCTTGTTATTTACGGCCGCGAGGTTGTTGCGAAAGCAGGACGAAGAAAAGTCGGTGTCTGAGAATCGGCTGCTCACCACGCTCGAGAAGCACTTGCCGCTGACGACCGAATATCACGGTGGCAAGTACGCGCTGAAGCTCGACGGACGCCGGGTGTTTACGCCGCTCTTCGTCGTCATCATCGCCATCTTTAGCACCGACATCCTCTTCGCACTCGACTCGATCCCTGCGATCTTCGGTCTCACCCAAGAGCCGTACATCGTCTTCATGGCGAATGCGTTCGCGCTTATGGGATTGCGCCAGATGTACTTCCTGCTCAACGGGCTGCTCGATCGCCTCGTCTACCTGCGGTACGGGCTTGCTGTCATTCTTGGATTCATCGGAGTGAAGTTGTTGCTGCACGCGGCCCACGCGTCCGGCTATGCCGTGCCAGAGATCGGCACGTTCTTGTCGCTGGCCGTCATTCTCGTCACCTTGGCCGTCACGGTCGCAACAAGTTTGTATGCCGTGAAGAAGAACCCGGCCCTCATCAAAACTACTGTCGCGGGTGAAGGCGAAGGCCTCACACATTTGCGCCACGAACATCCGCACGACGACGCAGCGGACCCGGGGGAGTAGACGTGGCGTACGCCACAGCAGTAGTTGTTCGGTAGCCACCGGTAGGCGCCAAGATCGCTATGTGCGGCCCGATAACCTCATGCCATGACTGTTCGCAAAGTTGCCATGCTCACCGCTGGCGGACTCGCCCCGTGTCTCTCGGCTGCCGTCGGAATGCTCATCGAGCGTTACACCGAAATCGCGCCAGATGTTGAATTGATCGCGTACACGGACGGCTACAAGGGGTTACTGCTCGGCACGTCCGTAGCGGTCACGCCGGAGATTCGCGCCAACGCCGCGGCGCTGTTACGGCTCGGCGGAAGTCCGATTGGCAACAGTCGCGTCAAGCTCACCAACGTGGCGGACGCAGTGAAGCGCGGCCTTGTTAACGAAGGCCAGAACCCACTCGAAGTTGCGGCGCAGCAACTTGTCGCAGACGGGGTCGACGTCTTGCACACAATCGGTGGCGACGACACGAACACGACCGCTGCTGACCTGGCCGCGTACTTAAAGTCCAACGACTATGAACTGACCGTTGTCGGACTGCCCAAGACGATCGACAACGACGTCGTCCCAATTCGCCGCAGCCTTGGTGCGTGGACGGCAGCCGAGCAAGGAGCGCGTTACGCGGCCAACGTCATTGCTGAGCACGGCGCCAACCCCCGAATGCTCATCGTGCACGAGGTCATGGGGCGACACAGCGGCTGGCTTACGGCTGCGACCACGAAGGACTATCTGAGTTGGCTCGACGAGCAAACGTGGAATCCGGCCATCGGATTACGACGCGAACGCTGGGCACCGCACGCCGTGTACATCCCCGAGATGGAACTAGACATTGAGGCCGAGGCAGAACGACTGCGCGCCGTTCTCGATGCCGAGGGCAACGTCAACATCTTTCTCGCCGAAGGCGCTGGCGTTGACGCGATCGTGGCGGAAATGCAGGCCCGTGGTGAAGAGGTGCCAGTCGACGCGTTCGGGCACGTGAAGATCGATCTCATCAACCCTGGCGCCTGGTTCGCCAAGCAGTTCGCCGCGAAAATTGGCGCCGAAAAGACGCTGGTGCAAAAGAGCGGCTACTTCGCTCGGTCAGCGGCCGCCAACGAAGCCGATCTGCTGCTCATCAAGTCAATGGTTGATCTCGGAGTTGACAGTGCTCTCGCACGCGTCGGCGGTGTCATCGGTCAGGACGAGGAGCGCGGCGACGAGTTGCGCGCCATCGAGTTCGAGCGCATCGCCGGTGGCAAGGCGTTCAACATCGACGAGCCGTGGTTTGGCGAGGTGCTCGCCGCTATCGGTCAACCCAAGGGCCACGCAGCATCGCACCACTAAGCCCTACCAGCCGCGTTCGGCCCACTCGGCCAAGTGCGGCCGCTCTGCCCCGACGGTCGTGCTTTTCCCGTGACCCGGGTCGATGACCGTGTCGTCCGGGAATGCCTCGAAGACTTCGCGGGTAACGCCGCCTAGGAGCAACTCGAAGTTGTCCTTGTCGCCCCAGGTGTTTCCGACCCCGCCAGGAAACAGCGAGTCGCCAGTCAATAGGTGGGTGGGTCCAGCGGACCCGCGGACGATGACGATAAGCGAGCCCGGTGTGTGGCCCGGGACGTGGCGGACGGACAGCGTGGTGACGCCCACCGCTACCGCGTCGCCGTCGGCGAGCAGGACGTCCGGTGGGAAAGGCAGTTCGGGAGCGTCCGCAGCATGGGCAAAAGTCGGAGCCCCGGTCGTCCGCACGACGTCTTCGAGCGCGGACCAGTGGTCTCGATGCCGGTGGGTCGTGAGGACGCCAACAACGTCGTGCCCCATGAGCAGGTCGTTCAGGACGGGTGCCTCGGCTGCTGCGTCGACGAGCAGGACGGAGTCGGTGGCGACGTCGGTCACCACATAGGCGTTGTTGTCGGACGGCCCGACGCTGACCTTCGTGATGCGGACGGATCCGAGGTCAAAGCTTGCGGGGGGAAGACCCGGACCGGTTTCGGCGTTGTCAGACACACGTGTGACGCTACGGACAATGGCGGCACTTTGCCTGTCGGTCCGACGGACGGGTCGGCGTGGCGCAGCCCACAGCCTTTCGACCGGCGGTCCGTCCGCCGCTCACTAGCATCGACAGTGCAGGGCATCGGCGCACTGCACCCACAGACCGGAGGTCGCGCGTGGCTGATCGCCTCGTCGTGAGAGGTGCCCGCGAACACAACCTCAAGGACGTCTCGCTCGATCTCCCGCGTGACAGCCTCATCGTGTTTACGGGTCTGTCAGGGTCCGGCAAGTCGAGTTTGGCGTTCGACACGATCTTCGCCGAAGGTCAGCGCCGCTATGTCGAGAGTTTGTCGTCCTATGCCCGCCAATTTCTTGGCCAGATGGACAAGCCAGACGTCGACTTCATCGAAGGTCTCTCGCCCGCTGTATCAATCGACCAGAAGTCGACGAACCGAAATCCACGATCGACCGTTGGCACCATTACCGAGGTCTACGACTACCTGCGCTTGCTCTTTGCGCGCGCCGGTCGTCCGCACTGCCCGTCGTGCGGTCAACCAATTTCGCGCCAAACGCCGCAACAGATTGTCGACAAGGTGCTCGAACTTGAGGAAGGCGCCAGGTTCCAGGTCCTCGCGCCCGTCGTCCGCGGACGTAAGGGCGAGTACGTCGAACTCTTCCGGCAACTTCAAACGCAGGGTTACAGCCGAGCCCGCGTCGACGGTGCTGTCATCACGCTGGCTGAGCCGCCAACGCTGAAGAAGCAAGAGAAGCATTCGATCGATGTCGTCATCGACCGCTTGGCGGTCAAGTCGGCGTCGCGAAAGCGACTGACCGATTCAGTCGAAACCGCACTGACGCTGGGTGATGGTCTCGTCACTCTCGAGTTTGTCGATCTGCCAGAAAACGATCCCGATCGTGAACGCGTGTTCAGTGAACACCTGGCCTGCGCTGATTGCGGACTGTCGTTTGAAGAACTTGAACCGCGGTCGTTTTCGTTCAACAGTCCGTACGGTGCGTGTCCGGAATGCACCGGCATCGGCACTCGCATGGAAGTCGACCCAGAACTGCTCGTCCCTGACGTCGACCTGACGTTGGCCGAAGGCGCGATTTCGCCGTGGTCGTCCGGTCACATTAGCGATTACTTCGTCCGGCTGCTTGAAGCCCTTGGCGCTGAACTTGGTTTCGATATTGACACGCGTTGGCGCGACCTCACGGCGAAGTCGCGCAAGGCGATCTTGCACGGCCACGCCACTCAGGTTCACGTCCGCTACAAGAATCGCTACGGACGCGAGCGTTCGTACTACACCGAGTTCGAAGGCGTCGTTCCTTACGTGCAACGCCGACATTCGGAGAGCGAGAGCGATTCTCGGCGTGAGTACCTCGAAGGATTTATGCGCGAGGTGCCATGCTCGGCGTGCCAGGGCATGCGTCTTAAGCCCGTGTCACTTGCCGTCACGGTCGGTGGCAAGAACATCGCGGAAGTGTCGATGCTCCCGGTCGGCGACGCGGCCGAGTTCTTGCAAACGCTGAAGTTAAGCGATCGCGAGGCCGCCATCGCTGCCCGCGTCGTCAAAGAAGTACAAGAACGACTCAAGTTCTTGCTCGACGTTGGGCTCGACTATCTCAGTCTCGATCGGCCAGCCGGAACCTTGTCAGGTGGTGAGGCCCAGCGCATTCGGTTGGCGACGCAGATCGGTGCCGGACTCGTGGGTGTGCTCTATGTTCTCGACGAGCCCAGCATTGGGTTGCACCAACGCGACAACCACCGACTCATCGAAACCCTCATTCGGCTGCGCGACCTCGGCAACACCTTGATCGTTGTCGAACACGACGAAGACACAATTCGCACGGCCGACTGGGTTGTCGACATCGGACCGGGTGCCGGTGAGCACGGTGGGCACGTCGTGCACTCGGGATCGTTCGCAGCGTTGTTGAAGAACACCAAGAGCATCACGGGTCAGTACCTTGCAGGAAAGCGCTCCATTCCAGTACCCACACAACGACGTCCGATCGATGCGAAGCGGGTGCTGCGCGTCGAGGGTGCGCGCGAACACAATCTGCGCGATATCGATGTCACGTTCCCTCTTGGAACGTTCACTGCCATCACGGGTGTGTCCGGTTCTGGCAAGTCCTCGCTTGTCAACGACATTCTCTACACCGCGCTAGCGCGCGATCTCAACGGTGCGCGCACGGTCCCCGGTCGGCATACACGAGTGCGCGGCGTTGACCTACTCGACAAAGTCGTCCACGTCGATCAAAGTCCGATCGGACGCACTCCGCGCTCCAACCCTGCTACGTATACCGGCGTCTTCGACAACATCCGCAAACTCTTCGCTGAGACGCAAGAAGCCAAAATTCGCGGCTATCTGCCAGGCAGGTTCTCGTTCAACGTCAAGGGCGGTCGCTGCGAGGCGTGTGCCGGTGACGGCACGATCAAGATCGAGATGAACTTCCTGCCCGACGTGTATGTGCCTTGCGAGGTGTGTCACGGCGCGCGCTACAACCGCGACACCCTAGAAGTTCACTTCAAGGGCAAGACAATCGCCGAAGTTCTCGACATGCCTATCGAAGAAGCACTCGAATTCTTCGAAGCCGTTCCGTCGATTGCACGCCACCTGCGCACGCTCGTCGATGTCGGACTCGGTTACGTCCGGATGGGTCAACCGGCGCCGACACTGTCCGGTGGCGAGGCGCAGCGCGTGAAGTTAGCGTCGGAACTGCAGCGGCGCTCCACCGGGCGCACGCTGTACGTCCTTGACGAGCCGACGACTGGTCTGCACTTCGAGGACACTCGCAAACTGCTAGGCGTGTTGCAGCGTCTCGTTGAGCAGGGCAACACCGTCATCGTCATCGAACACAATCTCGACGTCATCAAGACGGCTGATTGGGTCATCGATTTAGGCCCCGAAGGCGGTAACCGCGGCGGACTGGTTGTCGCCGAAGGCACCCCAGAGCAGGTGGCGGCCAACCCGGCCAGCCATACCGGACGCTTCCTCGCGAAGGTATTGCCCGACGTAGTGCACGATATTGCTAAGCCCGTTCGTAAGAGGAGAGCTCGTGTCTGAGATCGACCAGCAGCAACGCGGCACCGACGTCGCCGAGTTGCCGACGCTGCAACTGAACCGCCGAGTGATCCTCAGCGCGGCTGGTCTTACCGGCGTCGCGCTCGTCGTCAGTGCCTGTGGCGGCGGTGGGTCTTCGGCTGGCCCGAGCACACCGTCTCCGTCTGCGGTGCCAACAGTGAATACCAGCAATGCGGGCGTCGTGCTCGGGAGCACGATGTCGATTCCAGTTGGTGGCGGTGTCATCTACGCCAACCAAAATGTCGTCGTGACGCAACCAACGGCAGGCAAGTTCGAGGGGTTCTCTGCAACGTGCACCCATGCGGGTTGCCAGGTTGCCCTTGTCACCCAGGGCGTCATCGTGTGTCCCTGCCACAGCTCGAATTTCTCCATCAAGGACGGCTCGGTCGTCTCAGGCCCGGCGCCTAGTCCCTTGCCGCCAGCCAAGATCAAGGTTGCGGGCACAGACGTCGTCCTGGAGGGCTAATACCTAGCCGTGGCAGATCCCTCGACCTATCGTCCGGAATCCGGAGCAATCCCCGACGTGCCTGGGGTCTACCGATTTCGAGATGCCGAGGGTCGCGTCATCTACGTCGGCAAGGCCAAGAGTCTGCGCAGTCGGCTCAGTAGCTATTTCAGTGATGTCGCCTCGTTGCATCCACGCACCCAGGCGATGGTAACCACTGCGGCCAGCGTTGACTGGGTCACCGTCGCGAATGAGGTTGAGGCCCTACAACTCGAATACTCCTGGATCAAGGAGTACGACCCGCGCTTCAACGTCAAATATCGCGACGACAAGAGTTACCCCTACTTGGCCGTCACACTCGGCGAAGAATTCCCGCGTATCACTGTCATGCGAGGCGCGAAACGTACGGGTACGCGGTACTTCGGCCCGTTCGCACATGCTTGGGCGATCCGCGAGACTGTCGACCAACTGTTGCGCGTGTTTCCCGTCCGCACGTGTAGTGGCGGGGTCTTCCGACGGCACAAACAACTTGGCCGGCCCTGTCTGCTCGGCGATATCGGACGCTGCTCGGCACCTTGTGTTGGGCGAGTTAGCGCGGCCGAGCATCGCGAGATTGCCCTCGACTTCTGTGCGTTCATGGGTGGGCAGACGGCGCGGTTCGTCAAAGACGTGGAACGCGACATGTTCGAAGCCGCTGAGGCTTTGGATTTTGAACGTGCAGCGCGGCGTCGCGACGACTTACACGCGTTGCAACGGGCGTTGGAACGCAACGCGATCGTGCTCGGCGATGACACCGACACCGACGTCATTGCATTGGTCGAAGATCCACTAGAAGCAGCGGTCCAGGTCTTTCACGTACGCGGCGGACGTGTGCGCGGCCAACGAGGCTTCATCGTCGAACGTGTTGAAGATATTGACGCTGCGAATCTCGTCGAGCGACTACTTCAACAGTTGTATGGGGCCGGTGAGGCTGAATCAGTTCCGCGCGAAGTACTCGTCCCGGTCCTTCCTACAAACGTGCTCGAGTTGAGCGAATGGCTGAGCGGCTTGCGCGGTTCACACGTCGACATACGAGTTCCGCAGCGCGGCGACAAGCGCGTGCTCATGGATACCGTCCGCCGTAACGCCGAACAGTCCTTGGCACTTCACAAGGTGCGGCGGGCGGGAGATTTGACGTCGCGCGGACGTGCGTTAGAAGAAATCCAGGACGCCCTAGGTTTGCCGGAGGCGCCGTTGCGCATCGAATGCATAGACGTCTCGACTATGCAGGGCGAAGATGTTGTCGCTTCGCTCGTTGTGTTTGAAGACGGGCTTCCGCGTAAGAGCGACTATCGCCGCTTCATCATTCGCGGACAGCAGGGCCAAGACGATGTGCGAGCGGTTGCCGAGACGGTGACCCGGCGTTTCGCCCGACAACGACAAGACGACGCTGAGCAGGCCGCCCAGGCTGCCGACCCGACCGCAACGCAAGTGGGTAGACGGCGCTTCGCGTACCGTCCGCAATTACTTGTTGTTGACGGTGGAGCGCCACAGGTAACAGCGGCCCGGCAGGCCTTACTTGAGCTGGGTCTCGACGACCTTGCGGTGGCAGGTCTGGCTAAGCGACTTGAAGAAGTGTGGCTGCCGGGCGACCCAGATCCGGTCATCTTGCCGCGCGCGAGCGAAGGCCTTTATCTGCTGCAGCGGGTTCGAGACGAGGCGCATCGCTTTGCCATCGGCCACCTTCGGAAGCGGCGAGCGCAGCGCAGCATCGCCAGCGTTCTCGACGACGTTCCCGGTCTGGGGGAGGTGCGACGCAAAGCGCTGCTCGCCCACTTCGGTTCGGTAAAGAAACTCCGCGCCGCCAGCGTTTCGGAGATCGCCGAGGTTTCCGGCATCGGACCGACAACGGCTGCGGCCATCGCCGCCGTAGTATCGGCTCCGACCACACCAGCCGTTAATGTCACCACCGGAGAGATCCTCGACGAGCCAGCAGCCGTGACCGAAGGGTGACGTCGCATGAGTGAGCGCATCGAACTACTCGTCGTTTCCGGCATGTCCGGTGCTGGTCGCTCAACGGCAGCGCGAGCACTAGAAGACCTTGGCTGGTTTGTTATCGACAATTTGCCACCGCGGTTGTTGAGCGAGGCGCTCACAGCAGTCGGCGATCGCGCCGATATTGAAAGAGTCGCCGTCGTCGTTGATGTGCGAGGCGGCGCATTGTTCGCCGACTTGCAAGAAGAACTCACGTATCTGCACCTTGCGGGCACGCCAGTGCGGACGGTGTTCCTAGAGGCCTCCGACACCGTGCTCGTTCGACGGTTTGAAAGCAGTCGGCGACCACACCCACTGCAGGGCGCAGATCGAATAGTTGACGGCCTCGCCCGCGAACGAGAACTACTGGCTGACATTCGCGGAGAAGCGGACCTCGTGATTGATACGTCCGAGTTGACAGTGCATGAACTACGCCGAGCCATCGACGCTGCCTTCCGCTCCGACGAAGAAGGTGTGCGGTTGCGAGCAACCGTGTTGTCGTTCGGCTTCAAGCACGGCATCCCGGTGGACGCTGATTACGTGCTCGACGTACGGTTCCTACCGAACCCACATTGGGTGCCAGAACTACGCCCGTTAACCGGACTCGACCAGGACGTCAACGATTACGTTCTCAATAACCCGCAGTCGCAACTCTTCCTTGATCGCTCTGCCGCTCTACTTGATGTTGCGGCGGACGGTTTCCTCGCCGAGGGCAAGGCCTACGTCACCGTCGCGATCGGTTGTACCGGTGGACACCACAGAAGCGTTGCGATGGCCGAGAATCTCGCTGCCCGACTCGTGAAGTCCGGAGTCGAAACCCGCGTAGTGCACCGCGACATTGAGCGCGAGTAACGTGCCGCCCTTCGTCTCGGCGCTGCGCGATGGCAGCGATGATCCGCGTCCGCATGTGGTTGCGATTGGTGGCGGCCACGGCTTGGCGGCAACTCTGTCGGCGTTGCACCGATTGCCGGTGTATCCGATCGCGGTTGTTGGCACCGCCGATGATGGCGGTTCGTCGGGTCGGCTCCGCATCGAACTCAACTGCTTGCCACCAGGCGATATGCGCATGGCTCTAGGTGCCTTGCTTGGAGATACGCCGGAGGCGGCCGCCTGGCGCGAACTCATGCACCAGCGTTTTCCGGCCGGCAGCGAACTACAGGGGCACGCTATTGGCAACCTCATGCTCGTGGCGCTGTTGCATGAGCATGACCCGGTGACGGCACTCACGCGGGCCTCGCGGCTGCTGGGAATTGACGGGTTGGTCCTACCAGCAGCAGTCGAGCCGCTTGATCTTGAGGCCGAGGTGCGCGGGGCGGATTCTGATGCTTCCGTCCGATCTATTGTGCGCGGTCAAGTCGCTATCGCTCGCACGACGGGCCACGTCGAACACGTGCGGGTCCTGCCGGAC
>Ga0075017_100002952_pt1 | contig 10680 bp, 9 predicted proteins | sample AleBraG_ABR_2012_FD_71475 | JGI IMG/M metagenome (GOLD analysis project Ga0075017, IMG submission 71475) | Freshwater sediment microbial communities in response to fracking from Pennsylvania, USA - Alex Branch Run_MetaG_ABR_2012 | ecosystem: Environmental > Aquatic > Freshwater > Creek >...
CTGAAGGTCGACGTCCGCGGCAAAATTGTCTTAGTCCGCTATGGCCAGAATTTTCGCGGGGTAAAAGTCTTCGTTGCCCAGGAACATGGCGCTGCTGGCGTAATCATCTACTCCGACCCCGCCGATGATGGCTGGCGCCGCGGTGACAAGTATCCCGAAGGCCCCTGGCGGCCCGACACGGGCGCGCAGCGCGGGTCGGTCGGATACATGTTCGAATTCCCCGGCGATCCCACAACTCCCGGCGTCGCTTCCGTGCCGGCGCTCCCCGACTCGCAGCGGACGCCTCCCGAGCAATCGCCGCAGCTGCCGAAAATCCCGGTGACGCCGCTTTCCTATCACGACGCCTGGCCCATCCTGCAGCATCTCGGTGGGCCCGCCTCTCCGCGCGAGTGGCAAGGTGCGCTGCCCTTCACCTATCACGTCGGCGCGGGACCGGCGAAGGTGAAGATGCACCTCAAGCAGGACTACCAGTTCCGCTCGCTGTGGGACGTGATTGGTCGCGTAAAAGGCAGCGAGCTGCCGGACGAATGGGTCGTCTCCGGTAACCATCGCGACGCCTGGGTCTACGGCGCCGTCGATCCCAACAGCGGTACGGCCGCTATGCTTGAGGCGGTTCACGGCATCGGCGCATTGCTGAAGTCTGGCTGGAAGCCCAGACGCACGCTGGTCTTCGGCAGTTGGGATGGCGAGGAAGAAGGCCTGATGGGTTCGACGGAGTGGGTCGAGCAGCACGAAGCGGAACTCGCCAACGCGCCCGCTTATTTCAACATGGACGTCGCTGTCTCTGGCCCCAGGTTTGGCGCCTCCGCCGTGCCCAGCCTGAAGCAGTTTTTGCGTGACATCGCCAAAGCCGTGCCGGCGGCGAAGGGTGGAACGGTTTATGAAGCCTGGCAGAATGCCTTGCAGCCGGGAACTCCCTCGACGCAATCGCCCACCGAGGCCATAGGGGAAGGCCGCCGCACGCCCGCCGCGCAAATCAACAACGACGTACCCGTGGGGGACCTCGGCAGTGGTTCCGACTACACCCCATTCCTGCAGCATTTGGGCGTGCCCTCGACTGACGTGAGTTCGAGCGGGCAATACGGCGTCTATCACTCGGTGTTTGATAACTTCGCCTGGTTCACGAAATTTGCTGATCCCGACTTCATCTACGAACAGCAAATGGCGCGTTTCTACGGCCTGGAAGCCGTGCGCATGGCCGATGCCGATGTGCTGCCCTACGACTACGAGGAATACGGCAAAGAGGTCTCCGCGTATCTCGATGCGGCGCGCAAGCGAGCCGAAAGCAAGTTCGGCCGCCACGCGCTGGATTTCGGTCCGATCGAGAGCGCGGCGCATCACTTTGAATCCGCAGGGGCTAAAGTCCTATCCAAGCAGAAAGGTGTGCCACGCGATCCGGCACGCTTGAACGCCGCGCTGCGCAACGCCGAGCGAGCGCTGCTGCTGCCGCAAGGATTGCCGCATCGTCCATGGTATCGCCATGCGATCTATGCTCCCGGCGAATATACGGGCTACGCGGCAGTCGTGATCCCGGGCGTCAATGAAGCGCTCGACAAGGGCGACAGCGTACGTGCTCGCCAGCAACTCGCGGCTGTGGCGGACGCTCTCGAACGCGCCGCGAAAACGCTCGACGGATATCATCCATGACCTCCGGCTTCGGACAATTCCTGCACACGCTGCCGCATTCCGCAGCCGCGACTTTTCTCGCTCTGTTCCCTATCGTCGATCCCTTCGGTGGTATTCCGATCTTCTTCACCATGACCTCTTCCTGGACTCCGCGCGACCGTCTGCGAACCGCGTTGAAGACGGGGATGTGGGTCTTCCTCATTCTGGTGACGTTCCTGTTTTTCGGCCGCTTCGTGCTGAACTTCTTCGGCATCTCGCTGCCCGTCCTTAAAATTGCCGGAGGCCTCATCGTCGCCAACACTGCCTGGGGCATGGTGACCTCGCATGCGCGCATCACAGCTGCCGAAAGTCAGGAAGCGGAAAGCAAAGAAGACATCTCCCTGACCCCACTGGCCATGCCTCTCATGTCTGGGCCGGGCGCGATCGGAGTGGTTATGGCCCTCGCTGCGCATGTGGACAATTCCGCCGCCTACTTCGGCATGGTGATCGGCATCATGGCCATCGCCCTTAGCGTGACCCTCTTTTTCGCATTGGGTGGACCGCTGGTTCGCCGGCTCGGCCCGGGCGCCGTCGGCGCTATCAACAAAATCTTCGGCTTTCTTATTCTCGCCATCGCCGTCCAACTGGTGTGGGACGGGGTGGCTGACTTCAAGAACTAGTCGCCGAGGTGGATGCCCCAAGTCTCGCCTCTTTTGCGAGATGTGGGAACCACGACATCTTCTGGGAACAACCTCACTGCCCCTTGCGTACTTAAGATGTAGCGCGACTTCTCCGCGAGAGGTGTCCTATGCGTGGCTCCCTTCTCAAGCATCTCCACATAACAGTCCTATCGTGTCTTCTCCTGGTCCCGTTCTGCGCCGCTAGTGGTTCCAACCACAACGATTGGAACTACGAGGAGACCCACTCCGATGCGCGCGACTTCGTCGCCGGAGGCATGCTGCATGTGCGCCTGACGGTGGGCGACGTGCACATCAAGCGCGGGGAGGACAGCCAGATCCGCCTGCACTACACGGTGAAGTCGCGCCGCGAAAAGAGCATCAAAGAATCGCACGTAGATTTCGAAGTCCGCGGCAACGACGCGACCATTGAGTTCCATGGACCGTACGAGAGCAACACCAATTTTGAGGTGGAGATCGAGGTCCCGGCCAGCACATCCCTGGATATCCACCAAAAGGTCGGCGACCTGACTGTGGAGAAAATCGACGGCGACAAGGATTTGTCGCTGGGCGTTGGCGACCTTCGCATCCAGCAGGACGACTCCTCCTATCGCCTGGTACGGGCCTCCACGGGCATCGGCGACGTGAACAGCGAGTATGGGGAAAGTAGCGGCTGGCTGGGGAAGACCCTGAAATATCACGGGCAGGGCAAGTACGAACTGCGTGCCCGCGTCGGCGTCGGCGATATCAACATTGAAGGCAAGTAATGACCTCAGACCGATCTCAAATCTCTGGTTCCGTGAAGAAAATCTAATTCGATACAAGGCGTATCCGTTCAATGTCTTTCGATCGGGGGCGGAGACAGGTAGATATTTCGATGCTCCCGTGCCATATGATCAAAGTGAATGCACATCGAGCGGACCCGACGAATTCTGCTGACCGGCGCCACCGGCTACATCGGCGGACGGCTGCTCTGTGCTCTGGAGCAAACCGGATGCCCGGTGCGCTGCCTGGCGCGACATCCCGAGGTGCTCAGAGCGCGGGCTGCGCCCAGCACCGAGATCGTAAAGGCCGATTGCCTTGACCCTTCCTCGCTAACCCCTGCACTCGAAGGCGTACACACGGCGTACTACCTCGTCCATTCGATGGGCTCTGCCGGTAAATTCGTTGACGAGGACCGGCAGGCCGCAAGCAACTTCGCAGAGGCGGCACGCACAGCGGGCGTTCGCCGCCTGATTTATCTCGGCGGCCTGGGCGAAGCGCGTCAGGAGCTTTCCGATCATCTGCGCAGCCGGCAGGAGGTGGCCGACATCCTGCGTTCCTCCGGCATTCCGACAGTCGAGTTTCGCGCCTCCATCGTGATCGGCTCCGGCAGCCTGTCTTTCGAGATGATTCGCGCGCTCGTCCAGCGCCTCCCGGTGATGATTTGTCCGAAGTGGGTTTCGGTGAAGGCGCAGCCCATCGCGGTGGAAGATGTAATCTCGTATCTCGTTCAGGCGCTGGAACTGCCCGAGAGCACGACTCAAATTTATGAAATTGGCGGGACCGATCAAGTCAGCTATGGCGACATCATGCAGGAATACGCGCGGCAATGCGGCTTGCATCGCGTGATGATCTCTGTGCCTGTCCTGACACCGCGTCTATCCAGTTTGTGGCTCGGCTTAGTCACTCCGGTTTATGCCCGCATCGGCCGCAAGCTGGTAGACAGCCTGCGTAATCCGACGCTGGTCACGGACCCGTCCGCGCTCGAAGTCTTCCACATTCAGCCTCGGGGCCTCAAAGAGGCAATTGCGCGTGCGCTGATCAACGAAGATCACGAATTCGCCCAGACCCGGTGGTCGGACGCATTCTCTTCCGCCGGCCCTGCGGCGCACGGATCGGCCGCGCAATGGGGCGGTGCGCGGTTAGGCACGCGCATCGTAGATTCGCGCGTGATCCAGGTTGCGACACCGCCGTCTGCTGCATTCGCACCGGTTCGCCGCATCGGCGGAGAGCGCGGATGGTACTTCGCCACCTTCCTCTGGCAGATCCGCGGATTTCTCGATCTGCTCATGGGCGGCGTCGGATTGCGCCGTGGCCGCAAAGACGCCGAGCATGTTTCTGTAGGCGATGCCCTGGACTTCTGGCGGGTCGAGCAATACGAACCCGATCGCCTGCTGCGACTGTCAGCTGAGATGAAGGTTCCCGGTCGCGCCTGGCTTCAGTTCGAGGTTCAGCCTGAAGCGCACGGTTCGACGATCCGGCAGACGGCCATCTTCGACCCCGCCGGCCTGGCCGGACTTCTGTACTGGTACATGCTGTATCCGGTGCACCGCTGGATCTTTGCCGGCATGCTGCACGAGATCGCCCGTCTGGCCGTTCAAAGTGCGATGGCGGAAGCGGCTTCCCCGCCGGTTCCGGGTAGCCTGCCATAGCTGTAGCCAGGATTTTCCAGGGAGTGCACATTCCGCCAATAAGTTTTCTGTGATGCAACCGACCTGCACTCTTCGCGCCTTCGCCAGCGCCTCGCCGTAATCGCCATACATCAAGAACAAGCGGAGTTCCAAATTCCAGGAGGTTCTTGTGAAACTCATTTCATTGCTTGCATGCTTGGCTGTGTCTGTGGCGCCGCTTGCCCTGGCGCAAGAAAATGCTTCCGACAGTGGTTCGGCTCAGAACAAAACCGAGCTGCGCACCGTGATCGGCTGCCTCTCGAAGACAGCGGACACCTATGTCATTACGGGCGGCGCGCCCGGGCCGAAGCAGTTCCGCATCATCGATGGCGACACCTCGATGCTGAAGGGCAAGATCGGCCAGACGGTGCGGGTGGTGGGCCTCGTGGGCCAGAGCGGCCCCACCGAGAACGTGGCGCCGCCTTATAACGAGGGATCGACGACTGGTGTCGGTTACGAAACCATCGTGGCGCAGAAGATCAAAGTGCTGGGCGGGCTGTGCAGCGAGCCGGGCAAAGAGTATCCCGGAGATCACAAGTAGGTCGGGCTCGACTGTGTAAGCTCTCAGTTTCCTACCATTTTATTGGACTAGTCATCTGACTAGTTATAAAATGGGTCGCAAGGGACTCGACTATGAACTCATGGCAACTGCAGGACGCCAAAGCGCGCTTCAGCGAATTCCTGAATGCCGCGCTGAAAAAAGGTCCACAGGTTGTGACGCGGCGCGGAGTGGAGACAGCGGTGCTTGTTCCGATGGAAGAATGGCGGCGACTGCAGCGGGAGAACCGTCCAAACATCAAGGAGTTGCTGCTCGGCGAAGGCCCTCGGTTTGACCAGATTGCGCCCAGACGGGGAGGGTGGAAGCGCCGTCCAGCGATCGACTTCAGCGAACCGGACGCCCGTGAGTCAGGCTCCAAGTGACTCGATATCTGCTCGACACGAACGTTGTCTCGGAGTTGCGCAAGCCGAAACCGCACGGCGCGGTGGTGGCATGGATCAACACACTTCGGGCGGAGCAGATTTTCCTCTCGGCCGTCACGATCGGCGTACTGCAGGCGGGCGTGGAGTTGACGCGCAGGAATGATGCGGCCAAGGCTCGCGAAATTGAAACCTGGCTCACCATGGTCGAGGCTTCACTCCCCGCTTTGCCCATGGATTCAACCTGCTTCCGGGAATGGGCGCGGCTAATGTCAGGGAAGTCTCCGGAGTTAATTGAAGACGCGATGATCGCCGCGACGGCGCGAGTGCACGGGCTAGACGTGGCCACTCGGAACGAGCGCGATTTCCGGCTGTTTCACGTGGGAGCGTTGAATCCGTTTCAGTTCGAGTGAGGATTCATTTGGAGATTGAACGTCAAAATCCCCACCCACCGTGTTGGTGAGGCCACGCGATCAAAAGCCGGGCTGGATTGGGATTGGGATTTGGCTTTTTAGTGCACGTATTTTACGTGTTACACGTATGATACGTGTATGGCCAGGCAGAACCTAACCCTCAGCCTCCCTCAGCAGACAATCCGCAAAGCGAAAATCCTCGCGGCCCGGCGTGGATCGTCCATCAGCGGACTACTCGCCGAGCAGATCGAGATCCTGGTCGGCGAAGAGGAAGCGTACGAACGCTCGCGGCGCCAGGCCACGGCTCTGCTTGATCAGGGGTTCCATCTGGGCGGCAAGATCCGCGCGACTCGCGACGAGTGGCACGAACGATGATCGAGAAGACGTTCGTCGATACCAGCGTTTTGATCTACGCCCACGACGTCGACGCAAAAGCTAAGCACGACATCGCCAAGAGTGCGCTGCGCGAGCTGTGGAGCGAGCGCACTGGCGTCCTCAGCATGCAAGTGCTGCAGGAATTTTATGTGAACGTGACGCGGAAGATCGCCAAACCTGTACCGAAAGATCAGGCGCGGCTCATCGTAAACAGCTACGCCATGTGGTGCGTCGAAACTACGCCCGCGGAGATCGCAGCCGCCTTCCGCATCGAAGATGAATCCCGCATCGGGTTCTGGGATGCCCTGATCGTCGCGTCAGCCGCCAAAGCCGGAACCGCGAGGATTCTTTCCGAAGATCTGAACCCTCGGCAAAGGATCGCCGGCATTCGCGTGGAGAACCCATTCGCCCACCTGGCGTGAACTGGGCAGGGCGCCTCCGGGTTATGCTGCAGGAAAGTCAGAAGCCCCTCTTGCGCTCAGTCTGCCCGCCCTTCGCAAACTGCGCGAAGGATGGGGCACCCACCGTGTTGGTGAGACCAGCGAGGTCGAAAGCTGAGCCACTCGCCGCCATCTTCACACAAATAAAAAAGGGCTGGCAGCGATGCCAGCCCTTTGGAACGAAGTTACAGGTTAGAAGGTGAAGTGAACGCCGAATTCACCCCAGATCGAGCGCGGGGTGAACGTGGAGCTGGGGTTCACAAAGCCAATCGGATGCTCGAACGTTGCCGAAGCGATGTTGCCTCCGAAGTCGTTTCCGTAGTTGGCCCGGTTGGTGAGGTTGAAGGCCTGAGCCACCAACTGAAGGTTGAACCGTTCGCCGAACTTGAAGTTCTTGGCCAGTTTCGCGTCGAGGCGGAAAGTCGCCTGTCCACGAACTGGATCGAACTTTGCCATTGTGCACTGATTGTTGTAGTAGCACGTGGCGATGTTCCCTTGGGCGGCTGCGGTCGCATCACCCGAGTCGGCACCCGCTAAAACAGCGGCGGCAACGAATTGAGAGATGTAGTTAGGACCGTAGAGGAAGTTCTTCTGATCGTTCACCGGTACCACAACCCCCACAGTTGTTCCACCACCTGCGTTGATGGTGTTGTAAGAATTGGTCAAGCTGTAGGGACGAGCCGTGCCGAACTGAAGAATCGGAGCGAACTCGAATCCTTTGGGCAGATTGACCTGGCCGGCGATGGTGATGTGGTGGCGCTCATCGTTGGTCATGGGGCCCCACTCGTAGGATGCGAACGGGTGATAACCATCGCGAGCGTAGTTGCGGAAGGCAGTGAAGCCCCCTGCATCGTAGCCATAAGCCCAAGACAGGGTGTAGTTCGCGTTGAGCGAGAAGTGGCGCGACATCCGTTGACGGTAGCTCAAATTGACTCCGTCATAGCGGCTGCGGTTAATGGACTCATCGTTGCGCACACTGTTCATAACCGGCTGCCCAGCGGCGCTCAGCGCTGCGCTCAAAGGCCTAGTCAGGATCGCGTTCCCAAAGTTCAGGTTGCACCCTGTGGGCGTGCCCGGAGTGGTGCACTGGGTCCCGCTGGTATCGAAGCCGGTTACAACCTTCTGGTCGATGTTGATGGTCTTGTTCTCATGGAGATCAAGCACGTGGGTGTATTCCGCTTCGAAGACGGAGTTGCTGTTGAGAGCCCAGGTGTAGCCGATATTGAATTCCTCGGACACCGGGTTGCGGTAGTTGGGGTCAATGAGTCGGCCAACGCTTCCATCCGCAGCACTCGTTGATGGACCTGGCAAACATGCTATCTGAGTCGCCACGTTTGCCTGCGTGTAGGAGAACGACCCAAGCGTCCCGCCGCACGGCAGCGTATCTGTCGGGTTGGACAGGCTCAATACGGTCTGGAAGATGGTTGGGTTCGCGAGCTGCTCCATGAACAGCGGGATGTTCTGGAAGGAGTTGCCGAAGTACAAACCGAAGCCACCGCGCAACACATGCTTGCCTGCTCCCGTCAGATCATAGGCGAAGCCAATACGGGGGCTGAAGTCCTTGGTGTCATCGTGGGGCAGATGCCGGATGTAGTAATCCGAAATCGGATTGGGTGAGATGGCCACCAGCGCCTGGTAGGTGCGGCTCTTGGTAATATCGGACTGGCCGAGAGCGTTGAAGTCGCGATCCCAGCGCAGGCCGAGGTTCAACGTCAGCCGAGGCGTCACCTTCCAGTCATCCTGACCGTAGAAGCCAAGCTGCTTGGTGGCGACAATGAAGTCGGGATTGCCGTTGGAGTACGACATGCCGCCAACCAAACCTGGTGTGGCAAAGCCCAGTGGATATGTCACCGGATCTCCCAGAATCGTGCTGGGATCCTGCGTGAAGTCAACTTCCAGGGTGGAGTTAAATTCGAAGAAGCCTCCCTCCACTGGGTTCCAGATGTAGTCCACTCCGCCTTTCAGCGTGTGCTTGCCGATGGTCTTGGAGATGTCATCGCGGAACTGCCATTTGCGCTGGAAGGACTGCTGCGGGACGTTGGTGTTGGTGCCGAATTCCGCAGGGTTCGGGAAAGTGACGAGCGGGGCGTTGATGTGGCTGGCGATCAGGTTGTTCCAGTATTGGAAGCCTGCGGTGAACTGGTTCACCAGGGTCGGAGTGACCTGAGTATTTAAAGTGAAATTGGCCAGCTGCAGGTGGTTGGTGGTGAAGTTGCCGTTGGTGAGGTCCGCCGTGCCGTCAGACTGGTCATTCAGGCTGTTGTTGTCCTGCGAGCTGTAGCTGAAGTAGGCGGTATTTTTGTTGTTGAGGGTCACGTCCATGCGGCCGTTGTAGCGCCACTCGTAGAAGGGACGAGGAATAGCTAGCGCAGGCTGCGCGGCGAGTCCGGCTCCGGCTGCGAGCACCAGTTCCGCATACGAACTGCCTGACTCGGATAGCGACTGGCTTTCGCGCTGCCGCTCGATAGCGAAGAAGGTGAAGAGCTTGTCCTTCACGATCGGACCACCGATCGAACCGCCGAAGAACTGACGGCTGTAATCGGGGCTCTGTGGAGTCGAAGTGCCGTCGCCGTTGGGAACCTTTTGAGCAGTCTGCAGGGCGGCATCGCGGAAGTATCCGAAGACCGAGCCGTGGTAGTTGTTCGTCCCGGCCTTGGTGATCATGTTGATGGCAGCGCCCTGGGAGCGGCCATTTTCAGCGGAGAAGCGCTGGGTGCTGATCTGGAATTCCTGCACAGCCTCGAGCGGAAGCTGCATGACGGCGCCGCCGACCGTGTTGTCCTTGTTGTCGACGCCGTTGACGGTGGTATTCACGTTGCGGCCGTCAGAACCGTTCACCGAGAGAATGGCGTAGCGATTCTTGGTGGGATCGTACGAGTCCGTGGCTTTCACGCCAGGCGCGAGATACGCCAGATCGGCGGCATCGCGGCCAGCGAGAGGAAGCTCTTCGACTTCGCTCGGCGTGATGTCCTGACTGACGCTGGTCTTTGTCACATCTACGATGGGAGCTTCTCCGGCAACCTCAATAATCTGAGTGGTGGTACCGGGGCTCAGCATCACGTTGACGGTGGCGGACTGACCCACGAGCACTTCGGCGGCTTGCAGCACCGAGGCAAAACCCTCTTTGCTGATCTTCACTTCGTAGGTGCCGGCAGGCACGAAATCGAAGCGGTAGGCGCCAGTCTCATTGGTGGTGGCATTGCGAACAACGCCCGTGGCCTTGAACGTGGCGACGACCTGCGCGCCGGCGACCACGGCTTGAGACTTGTCGGTTACGGTTCCTTGAATGGTTCCGGTCGCTGTGGCCTGGCCAAGCATGTACGCCGAACCGAAGAGAGCCACAAACATCACCAACAGTGCGAGTACACGACTCTTGCAATGGGTCATTCGCTCCACCTCCCGGTGAGATCAATTTCCTGCCAATAGAAATTCGTCCTTACGCCCCAACGGCGAAGCCAGACGATGTCTTGATGGGACTAACCTTTGAAACAGGGCTAACGCCCGAGTCGCCCTAGGACCCGAACACTACGCTGGGAGACCGGATGGCAACAGCTTTGGCAATTCACAGTCCAAAGTATGAGGCTGTTATGTTGCTGAATCTAAGAGGAAAAACGCTGCTCGAAAGGAAGATGCTTCCAGATTACGGAGAATCCCCAGAGGGTAATATGGGGATTCATATCGCAAAAACGAGACCGGGGCGCTCAGGGGCGCCCCGCTCGTCAGCCCAGTTGTTGTGCTTACGGCAACAGCATGATCGGCTTAACCCCGAGCGGAATCGGCCCGCTGATCATGTACGTCGTATTGGTCAGATCGACGTACT
>Ga0075017_100002953_pt1 | contig 10680 bp, 6 predicted proteins | sample AleBraG_ABR_2012_FD_71475 | JGI IMG/M metagenome (GOLD analysis project Ga0075017, IMG submission 71475) | Freshwater sediment microbial communities in response to fracking from Pennsylvania, USA - Alex Branch Run_MetaG_ABR_2012 | ecosystem: Environmental > Aquatic > Freshwater > Creek >...
TCTACCTTGACGTGTTCAAACCCCCAGTCCCGTACAACATATCTTTCCACCCAAGTCCGGAAGAAGCCGTCCGGCACATGATTCTCCAACTGGCATGCGCGCACACAGCTCCCGCAACCGATGCATTTTGTAATGTCCAGCAACATCCCCCACCAGTGTTCCGTCGCCTTATAGTTCGGGGAGTCTTCCGGAGTTCCCGCCAGGACGTAGTCCCACGCAACTGCGGCGGCTGGAAGGAGAATTAGAAGTGTGCGGCGCGAGAGATTCATTTCTTCTTCTTGACCTCCGCTTCAATCCTCGGAGTGTGAGGCTGGTGGCACGTGTTGCAGGGCAATCCCGCGGAATGCTCCGCCGAATGAACTTGAGGAAAATCCATGGGTTTTGAATGGTTGGCTTCGTGACAGCGAACGCACAGAACAGCTGTATCCAGCTTCTGCGGCGTAATGCTCGGATCCTCCGCGTGTTTCGCCAGTGGCCCGTGGCACGATTCGCAAGCGACATGTGCGTGCCTGCCATATTTTTTCACTTCCAGGATGGCTGCATGGCACAATTCGCAGGCTTCGTGGCCCGCGTATGAAATTGGCCGCGAGGAAACTTCGCTCAGGGCGGCGCCACGGTAATGCCCATACTGGCCGAAGCTCTTCGGGACCAGGGATCCCCTCAAAAGAAGAAAGAGAACTAGCCCGGCTGCAAATGCGGAAGCAAGCCTGAATAGGTGCGCTACGTCTTTGTAAGGCGTCATAGACGTTGATGGGGAAGCTGCGCCCCCCAAGTCTCCTGAGCTGAGCTCGTTCTCACGGACGGGCCGTTCGTTCAAACATGCAAGCAGCCAAGGAAAACGCTGTCATGTTATGAATACCGGAGTTGGGCGACTTGCTGCGGTGAGCCATGTCACCTGCTAGAGTGACTTGAAACACCTGAACACAACTGAGGAGCCCACGAGCCACGCCAAAGGAGTTCCATTCGTATCGACGTACGGTTAGAGCTGGAGAGGTTGAGACATCGGGGAAGTTAGGCTGGCTTGTCAGCGGATGGCGGACGATGCCTGAGGATCAACCTCGAACAAAGATAGCTGACAAGTACGAACGCGGCCAGCGCAGCTGTGACTTGTAGCTTGTGTTGGAGGATATACGGCATGGCTTCGTGCCCAAATCTGATTGCCAGGTAGCCAATGCCGAAATACCGGATGAGCCTCGCAAGGGTAATGGCGGAAGCAAAACTGATCGGGCGAATCTCGAACACCCCCGCTGCGATTACGAAAACTTTGAACGGCGTCGGCGGCGGAAGCAACGCTGCCACGAGCATCCCGGCAAAGCCATTGTTAACGACCCAACTGCGGATGGCGTGAGCGCGGTCTCCTGCATGTTTGTGGAACAACACTTCCCCGCCCTTTTTCGCTAAGTAGAAGAGCAGCACGCACCCTAAGACGGAACCGAGTGCGGCTATGAATGCGTAGAGCGGCATCCGGGCGGGATGCTGAATCGAAAGCTCAATCAACAAAAGGTCGTTGATCACGGGAAAAGTAAGAACCGAAGAATCCAGGAAAGAGATCAGGAACAGTCCCGGAGCGCCCAGAGTGCCTGCAAAAGCGACAATCTTCTGTTTCCAATTGCTCAGTTGAAGTCCCAATCGTTACTCCACAGATTTTTCGGAGGACTTATGAGAACTATCATACAGAATTCGCGGACCCTCAACTGCCGCGAATCGCGAATTCCCGGGAATACAATCATTGAAAGTGGCGATGGGTCTACTGCGAGAAGGCTGCGCGGTCAAAGTGATTCATAAACACTTGCATCAGCGCCGTTCTGTGCAGATTCGGGAGCTTCGGAATTTCGCCTATTACCCGCACATGGCCAAAACGCTCGATAGTTTCTCTATTCTCTCGATTCTGATCGCCGATCAGAACCACGCCATGTACCGGCAGTTCCGCCGCATGGAGCGCGGCCAAGGTGAGCAGTGTGTGGTTGACGGTTCCCAGGCCGCTTCGCGCAGCGACGATCACTGGCAACTTAAACTTCGCCATCAGATCGAGCATAAACTGTTTCTGATTGATGGGGACGAGCACGCCGCCCGCACCTTCCACCACGAGCCAGTCATTCATCAAGCTCCCGGGCATGTTGATGCGCCCGAGGTCAATCTCTACTCCGGCCCAGCGCGCCGCTAGATCCGGCGAAACGGGAGGAACAAATTTGTAGACCTCATCGAGCGTGCGGTCGGTCCCGATCCCAGCGAGTCTCATTACGGTCACACGGTCTGAACCTTCCAGAGTTCCCGTTTGAATAGGCTTCCAAAAGACGGCATCCAGCGCGGCGCAGAGGAGCGCCGAGAGCGTAGTCTTCCCCACGCCTGCATCAGTTCCAGTAATGAAAAAGTGGTGCCTCACTCCAAAATCGCTCTCATCTGCGCCTTAACTTGGCGCAAGTCATTTGGGGCGCAAATGACTCGCGGGTTCACTGCTGCGAACATAGCCCCGTGGTCCTTCGCCGAAATACAACTGCTGAGTCTCCTTGATTGTGGCATGTTACCATCGCTTAGCAAAAAGTCATCGGTGGCGTTGTTCGAGAACCGTGAAGGTCGGCACCACTAGTTATACCTGACGGTTTGACCGGCCATTAGTAAAATGTTATAAATCTCCGTTTTGTTGCAGGCTGTCTGTATCCCAGGCACGCTGGCGACATCGGATTTCGGACGGTTGAGGGGTGGCCGAAATCGTTTCGGTAGCCGGCAATACGCCACCTGATTCATACTGCGAATTGTTCTTGGTGTGCTAGGAAGGTCCTGTCCCGCATTAGATTGGGAGCCCCTTGAGTTTCTGGCTGGGTGTCCCTCTGGGAACAAGTTACTGATGGGCTGGATTTCGCCGGTCTCAGAAATAGCCGGTCGCGTAAGTGTGGCGAAGTTCAATATTCCGGGACTGGCAGCTTCCGCAGAAAAAACGGGCCCGAAGAAACGAAGAAAGTTGGGAGGATTTCATGCGTAACTGGCTGACGAGTAGCCGTTTGGCAATCTGCCGACTGGCCCAAATCGGGGCGGGGGCGTTGTTGGTGTTAACTTCCGCTGCGTCGGCGTTTGCCGATGAAGCTGGCGGCGAGGCAAATCTGAAACTGCCTGATCTTTCTAAAGTCAGTTTTTTTAATGGCGGCATTGACGGCCATAAGCTGTTGCTGATCGGAATTGTAATTTGCATCTTTGGCCTGGTGTTTGGAATGACGATCTATACCCGCCTGAAGAATCTTCCTGTCCACAAGGCAATGCGGGATATTTCGGAACTGATCTACGAAACCTGCAAGACGTATCTCGTCACGCAAGGCAAATTCCTCTTGATCCTCTGGGTATTTATCGCCGTGGTGATCGTGATGTACTTCGGCTGGCTCGCTCCGGTGCACCCAGTCGCGGTGACGCTGCCGATTATCCTGGTGTTCAGTCTTGTTGGAATCGCGGGCAGCTACGGCGTCGCGTGGTTTGGCATTCGCGTCAACACGTTTGCCAACTCCCGTACGGCGTTTGCTTCGCTTCGCGGCAAACCCTATCCGATTTATCACACGCCGCTCGAAGCCGGCATGAGCATCGGGATGATGCTGATCAGCGTTGAATTGCTGATGATGCTCTTTATCCTGCTATTCGTTCCTGGCGATTACGCCGGACCGTGCTTTATCGGATTCGCCATCGGCGAATCGCTCGGCGCGGCGGCGCTGCGTATCGCCGGCGGCATCTTTACCAAGATCGCGGACATCGGTTCCGACTTGATGAAAATCGTATTTAAAATAAAAGAAGACGATGCGCGCAATCCGGGAGTCATCGCCGATTGCACTGGCGACAATGCCGGAGATTCCGTCGGACCCAGCGCGGACGGATTTGAAACTTACGGCGTGACGGGCGTTGCGCTCATTACGTTCATTCTGCTCGCCGTCAAAGACCCTAACGTGCAAGTCCAACTGCTCGTGTGGATCTTCGTGATGCGCATCGTAATGCTCATCGCCAGCGCTGCCGCCTACTTCATTAATGGTGTAATCGCGAAAGCTAGGTATGGCAATTTGGACCACATGAACTACGAAGCGCCGCTTACTTCGCTGGTCTGGATCACGTCGTTCGTCTCGATTAGCTTGACGTATCTGATTTCCGCCTTGATTATCCCAACCCTCGGCGGAGACGCTACTCAGTGGTGGAAATTGGCAACGATCATTTCCTGCGGCACGCTGGCGGGCGCCGTCATTCCTGAACTGGTGAAGGTATTTACTTCCACCGAATCGCGACACGTCAAAGAAGTTGTTGCGTCCGCGCAAGAGGGCGGCGCATCACTCGGGATTCTCTCCGGATTCGTCGCTGGAAATTTTTCTGCTTATTACCTGGGGGGCGCGATGGTCTCGCTAATGTCCATCGGCTACCTGATCACGACGATGGACCATGGCAGCATGCAATCCTTCATGGCGGCTCCAGCGGTGTTTGCGTTTGGCCTCGTCGCGTTCGGTTTTCTGGGCATGGGCCCGGTGACGATTGCCGTGGATTCCTACGGTCCGGTTACCGATAACGCCCAGTCCGTCTACGAACTTTCGTTGATCGAGCAGATTCCTAACATCAAACAGGAGTTGAAGAAAGACTACAACATTGATGTGAATTTTGAACGCGCGAAAGAGATGCTCGAGGCCAACGACGGCGCCGGCAATACGTTCAAGGCCACGGCGAAGCCCGTGCTCATTGGCACGGCAGTTGTTGGAGCCACCACGATGATTTTCTCCATCATCATGGCGCTCACGCACGGATTGACGGAAAACGTGAACAAACTTTCGCTACTCCACGCTCCGTTCGTCCTGGGCCTCGTCACCGGCGGCGCGATGATCTACTGGTTCACCGGCGCATCAACGCAAGCCGTTACCACCGGCGCCTACCGCGCGGTGGAATTCATCAAGGCAAACATTAAGTTGGAAGGCGCTGCTTCCGCGAGTATCGCTGACAGCAAGAAGGTCGTGGAAATCTGCACTAAGTACGCACAAAAAGGCATGCTGAATATCTTCATTGCGGTGTTTTTTGCGACCCTGGCTTTTGCGTTCGTCGAGCCCTTTTTCTTCATCGGCTATCTTTTCTCCATCGCAATTTTCGGTTTGTATCAAGCCATTTTTATGGCCAATGCCGGCGGCGCGTGGGACAATGCCAAGAAAATTGTCGAAGTCGAACTCAAGCAGAAAGGCACGCCGCTCCACGATGCTACCGTTGTCGGTGATACTGTGGGTGACCCTTTCAAAGACACTTCTTCTGTCGCCCTGAACCCCGTCATCAAGTTCACCACGCTCTTCGGCTTGCTCGCCGTGGAGCTGGCCGTGCAGTTGACTGCCGCACAGGGAAATGGGCTTACGCACATTCTAGCCGCGGCATTCTTCGTGGTTTCTTTCTTCTTCGTTTATCGTTCGTTTTACGGAATGCGTATCCGCGAGGGAGCGTAGTGACGGTCGCTTCATTCCTCAGGCCAAGGATTGAAGGCCGCCAGAACGGGTGCTGATTCCCCCGCTGGGCCGGCGCATTTGGAGCTCGGCGGCTTGCCGCCGCTTTTCTTCTCGGACCAGAGTACAATCTCGCCAGCTCTTTTCTGAGGTGCAAGCGATGCGAAAAACTCCGCTCTATACTATCGGCTCTTTGCTGCTCGCAGTCGTACCGGGAATCTGCAGCGCGCAGGTGGACACGCGATGGAAAATTCATGATTCCGAGCGTCCGTTGCCGGCAGTCATTGATCCTGGAACTGCGAGTACCCAAGATTCTCCCGGACGCCCGCCCTCTGACGCGCTAGTCCTGTTTGACGGCAAGGATCTCTCGCACTGGTCCCACAAAGACGGCAGCGCGGCAAAATGGAAAATTGAAAATGGCTACGCCGAAGTCGTCGCGAAGTCTGGTTACATCTATACACGAGAAGCCTTCGGCGATTGCCAGTTGCACGTCGAATTTGCGGAGCCTACTCCTCCCAAAGGTGAAAGTCAGGAACGTGGCAACAGCGGAGTTTTCCTGATGGGAAAGTACGAAATTCAAGTGCTCGATTCTTACGAAAACAAAACTTACGCGGACGGTCAGGCGGCTGCGGTTTATGGTCAGCATCCGCCGCTGGTCAACGCATCGCGTCCGCCGGGGCAGTGGCAAAGCTATGACATCGTTTTTCATGGGCCGCGCTTCGACAAAAATGGCAAGCTGCTCCGCCCAGCGCGCGTGACCGTGCTTCACAACGGAGTCCTTGTTCAAGACCATGCGGAGTTGACCGGCCCGACCGCTCACATGGCACGGCCCTCATATGAAGCCCACGCGGAGAAACTGCCATTCGCGCTGCAGGATCACGGCGATCCTGTTCGCTTCCGGAATATCTGGATTCGCGAGCTGAAGACCGCCGAGTGAGCTCCTTCGGGATCAAAGGCTTGGTTGCGTAGCTTCAATTTTACTGGGGACGTATACTCCATACTTGAGGTGTTCTCCTTAGGTTGCCTGCACGCCCAGAGGCTCCTTTTCTGCTTCGCGCTACCACGTTTTCTGCTGGCAAAGACCCTCATCCGAGTAGGCGACTATAGATCCAAGTGGAAGCGGCAATTTGCTCAGGGCGCTTCCGAGTACGTAGTCGATCTGCAAAGTATGTCTACGTGTCACTCGACGTAATGTCGGTGAGCCACCTGCGAAAACTGGGCGGATTCATTGCATTGATGAGGCGCTCAGTGTTAGATTACACGCCAGTTTCTCGAACCATATCGAAATTCCAGTCAAAATCGCGGAGGAAAGATGAAATTTACGAAGCTCGCAGCAACCTTGTGTGCCGTCGGGTTCCTTGCCGTCGGCGCACTTGCTCAGGATAAACCCGGCACCATCGCAGGTCTTGAATTCCAGACACCGAAGAACGGCATGGTGAAACAGTACGAAGATGGACGAAAAGCGAAAGTCGAATGGCACAAGCAGCAAAAAGACAAGGACGCGCTTCTTGTGTCCGAAGTCCTCACCGGGGTAAACACGGGGACCTACATCGTCGGGCGATTCGGTATGCACTGGGCGGATATGGACAAGCCGTCTGTGACCGATGCCGCCGACCAAGAGGAATACAAGAAGGTCGTCGCACCTTACGTCGACAAAATGACCGCAGCCTATTACGAGTTCTTGCCGAAGTGGAGCAACCCGTCTGCTGACGTGGCTCCTCCAAAGTACATCGCAGTAGTTGCCTTCCACATTAGGTACGGAAAGGGTGACGATTTCCAGAGTGCTATCGCAAAAGTTCATGAAGCCAATCAAAAGCTGAAGACGCCGACTCACAACTCATGGTATCGCCTTGTGAACGGCGGGCCCGGCGGCACATACGTTCTCACCACCGATCATGCGAACTGGGCCTCGTTCGAGGATGATCCTGCCGTAAAGCCCCTGCGCGACAGACTCCGTGAAGCGTTCGGCGAGCAGGAAGCCATGTCGGTGATCGAACGTCTCAACGGCTCTATCGAGAGCACGTACAGCGATCTCATCCAGACTCGTCCGGATCTGAGCTACATACCGGCTAAGTAACGCGACTTCAACCACATGTCGGCTTTCGTTTGGCGGCATAATCTCTTCGTGTCTCGCGAGCGTGGCGGATTTGTTTTCGCTACGCTCGCGAAATTCACTTTTTCACCTCAGCTATCTAGCCTAGATCCTTCCATGAGAAGGCCGGTTGGTGTCAACGCACACTTCTGTTTTTTCTTTCTGTTCCCATTCAGCTAAGCCGCCCTTGTCGCCATCCTTCCATTCGTACTCTTTGTGAGCGATTGTACGCTCGGTGCAAGGTGGGTGTTCTCGTTCAGTAGGTGCTGCTACCTGATTATCGACCTCTCCCCCACTGACCAGCCAAGTGGAACTGGCGCAAGCGCTTTGAGATAAGCTTGGCGGAGCAAACTGGTTACTCGTCCCGCAGCGCTACCATCGGATCCACTCGGGTTGCACGCCGTGCCGGTATGTAACACGCCAGGAGTGCGACAAAACCGAGCATTACACACACGGCAAGATAAGTGATCGGGTCAGTGGGACGGACTCCAAAAAGAAGGCTTTGCAGGTATCGTGTCACTCCGAGCGCGGCCCCTATCCCAACCAAGACCCCAAGTAGAACTAGCAAGAATCCTTGCCCCAGGATCATGCTCAAGACATCGCGCTGTTGCGCGCCCAGTGCCGCGCGGATGCCGATCTCTCGCGTGCGCCGCGACACTTCGTAAGACAGCAGGCCATAAAGTCCGATGCAGGTGAGCACTAGCGCCAAAACTCCGAATAGGGATGAAAGACGCGCGACGAGGCGCTCGTTGAAAAGCAGACGATCGATCGTCTGCGATTGCGTCCGCACGCCGTAAACTGGGAGGTTGTTGTCCACCTCGCTTACGATCCGTCTGACCGCCGGAACAAGCGCGCTCGGAGAAACCGCCGAACGCAATAAGAATGTTACCTCGCCATTTTTTAGAGGAATGTACGCTGTCGGGGCATCCTGCTTGCGCAAGTTGTCGTACTTTGTATTTGCCACGACCCCGACGATCTCCCGGTCCTGAGTGCCATGTTTGAAATGGAAGCCGATCGGGTTTCTTGACTCCAGGAATTTGCGAACAAAGGCCTGGTTCACAACGGCTACTGGTTGCGTCGAGCGCAGATCCGCACTACTAAGAGTGCGCCCCTCCACGAGAGGAATTCGCATCGTCTCGAAAAAGTCAGGTCCTGTAGCCAGCATTTGCGTTTCGGCGGTACTGTTGTCGTTCTGTCCCTCGAAATGCACGCCCGAGGTCCATAGTCCACCGTCCAAAAGTGTGTCCGATGAATAGCTCGCGTTGACCACGCCCGGCAGAGTCAGGAGTCGCCTTTCAAGCTCGTCATACACGTTCTGAATGTTTTCCTTCTTGTAGCCCGCGAGCGTGGGGTTAATCGAGAAAAGCAGGATGTTTCGCGTGTCAAATCCCGGTTTAGTGCTTCTCAGCTTCTCCAGCGTGCGCACGAATAGACCCGCACCGATCAACACTACCATCGAGAGCGAAACCTGTGTGACCACGAGCAAACTACCCAGCCCGAAACGCCTGCTGCCCACATAGGTTGTGGCCGATAGACTTCCCGAGTTTTCTTTGAGCGCTGGCGCGATGTTGATCCGGGTTCCCCGGAGCGCCGGTGCCAACCCAAAACCAATTCCCGTCAGCAAAGCAACAGCAATCGTGAAAGCGAGCACAGTCCAGTCGGGTTGCAGGTCGATTTTCAAGGGATGATACGCATTCGCTGCGAAAAACGCCGCCAGGCCGCTTGCACCCCAGTAAGCAAGAATCACACCCAGGGCTGCCCCTGCAACCGAGAGAAGCACACTCTCCGTCAAAAGCTGTTGAATCACCCTCCCGCGGCCCGCGCCCAGCGCAAGCCGGACGGCTATCTCTTTTTGCCGCGCAGTGGAGCGCGCCAGAATCAGGCCGGCAACGTTGGCGCACGCAATCAAGAGAACGATGCCAACTGCCGCCATCAATAGATACAGCGGCTCTCCAAAGTCCGCGCGAATTCCTGCCAGTCTTTTCTGCGCAGGCAGCAGTGTGACCTTTGGATCGTCGGATTCTTTCAGAGCAGGTTTTTCGCCGTGCAAAGTTTGATTGCGGAAGAGCAAGCTCACGGCGGCCTCCGCTTGCGCCAGCGGCATCCCCGGTTTCATCCGGCCAACAAGAGTGAGCCACCAGTTTCGCGCGTCATTCGACCCCGATCCCCAATTGAGTCCGAGTGGAACAAGCTGCGTAAACGGCAGCCACATGTCGAGTGACTCCCCCGGCGTCAGTCTTGAGAAGTTTGGATCAGTCACCCCAACGACGGTGAACGCCACGCCGTTTAGGTGGATGGTTTTCCCAATTGCTCCGGAAGCGCCGCCGAACGCGCTTTGCCAATAACCGTAATTGAGCACGACGACCGGCCCCGCACCAGGTTGTTCATCGGAGGATGCGAGTGTCCTCCCGAGCGCGGCACTCACTCCAAGCGTTTGGAAGTAATCACCGGAAACAAGTTCTCCGCGTGCCATGCTGGCAGGACCGTTTCCACTAAGGTCCAGTTGCGCGGGACCTGCGAAGGCAGCGACACTCGAAAAGAGATCCTTCTCAGCGCGGAGCTCTTTGAACATGGGATACGAGAACGAGCAGAGGCCGGAGTTCGATCCGGGCCTTCCACGGTCGCTGCAATCTCCAAAGCTGCTGGTTCCTATATTCTGCGGCCATGTATGCGCCGACCATCGTGGTACGACCAATTGTTCGGGATGGCGTACCGGCAGAGACTGCAGCATTACGGCATTCACCAGGCTGAATATTGCGGTATTTGCGCCGATGCCGAGGGCCAACGTCAATACAGCAACCGCAGTGAACCCCGGATTTTTCGCCAGCATCCGCCAGCCGAATCGAGCGTCTTGCCAGAATGCATGCATCGTGTCCTCCTGGCGGCAATCAACTGCGAGTAGGCCGATAGATTGGAAGTATAAGAGCTCGGTCTGATTTTGACACTATGTGCCTGGTTGCCGCCGCGAAATCTTTGAGATTGCCGGTACGTATTACCATCAGAACCTTGGAATGGCTCGTGGTCCAGGAGGCACGGTGGCCCTCGGCACAATTCTCCTCACCGGCCTGAGAATCCTGGCCGCTTGTCTTCTGTTGGCGGTCTGCTTTGCTGTTGGCGGGGCGCTTTCCGGACTGGACAAGATCGCTCAACAAA